>Ga0210057_1003721_pt1 | contig 20838 bp, 21 predicted proteins | sample CryGeyCG2114_010_2_FD_183968 | JGI IMG/M metagenome (GOLD analysis project Ga0210057, IMG submission 183968) | Groundwater microbial communities from aquifer - Crystal Geyser CG10_big_fil_rev_8/21/14_0.10 (SPAdes) (version 2) | ecosystem: Environmental > Aquatic > Deep subsurface > Groundwater ...
TCGGCTAAATCTTCAGCCAGGCGCTTGGTCAAAGTCGTGACCAGTACCCTGGCGTCCGATTTAACAGTTGCTTTTATTTGCTTTATCAGATGCGGAATCTGGTTTTTTGTTGAACGGATTTCAATTTTTGGGTCAAGCAAGCTAGTTGGTCTTATAAGTTGTTCAGTCACGTAATTTTTACTATGACGCAATTCATAGATGCTCGGTGTGGCTGACGTATAAATAATTTTATTCGTTCGTTCTTCAAATTCCTTAAATTTGAGCGGCCGGTTATCAATAGCCGAAGGCAGGCGAAAGCCATATTCAATTAAAACTTTTTTGCGTGCTTCGTCGCCGGCTGACATGCCGCCGATCTGAGGAATGGTCATGTGCGATTCATCTATAATTAGGAGATAATCTCTCGCCCGCCCAAGTTTTCCTTCGGAAAATTTAGGCGGGTAAAGATAATAGTCCAATAGTGTAAACGGCGGTTCGCCTGCTTTACGAAATTCAAGATGGCGCGAATAGTTTTCAATGCCGTGGCAGTAGCCGGTTTCCTTCATCATTTCCAAATCAAAGTTTGTGCGGCGGCTTAAACGTTCTGCTTGAATTAGTCTATTTTGGCGCTTTAGACGCCTCAAGCAGTCTTCCATCTCCATGTTTATATTTTTCATCGCCAAATTTAATTTTTCCTGCGGTGTAACCCAATATTTAGCAGGAAAAACTCGGGCATATTCAATTTCTTGTTCTGGTTTCGCCTTTAAAATGTTATTTGGCAAATTAATTTCTGATATTTTTTCTATCTCATTGCCAAAAAAATCAAATTTTAAAATTTGTTCGCCTGTGGCGCTCCAGACCTCAACATTGTCGCCCAAAACTCTGAACGTTCCGCGTTTAAAATCAATGTCCGAGCGCTGGTATTGCAAAGAAGTTAAATGTCTTAAAAATTTCTGGCGGCTGAGCATCTGGCCTTTTTTAAATTCCAAACTCAAATTTTGATATTCTTTAGGCGAGCCGATGTTGTAGATGCAGGAAACCGAGGCAACGATAATCACATCTTCTCTTGAAAGCAGTGCTTGTGTTGCCGAATGGCGCAGGCGGTCAATTTCGTCATTTATTTTTACATCTTTATCTATATATGTATCGGTTTGGGGGATATAGGCTTCGGGTTGATAATAGTCATAATAAGAAACGAAAAAATGAACCGCGTTTTCCGGAAAAAATTCTTTGAATTCTTGGTATAATTGGGCGGCCAAGGCTTTGTTATGGGAAATCACAAGCGTCGGTTTTTGCACCCGCTCAATAACATTGGCCATCGTAAAAGTGTTATGTACAAACATTCCGCCGTTGCCAGCGAGAAATGTTTCGTTGTCTTTGACTGCAAAATCATAAACATAATTTTTGCCAACAATTTTTTCAATTGTTTTTATTGGTGTCCAGTATAAGTTCAAAAGAAGAGCACTATCATCAATTTCTTTTAGAACATCGCGTCTTTTAGTTTTTATGGCATACTTTTTTAGGCGATTGATTATCTTTGCATAAACCTCTCGCGACGGCATACGCTTTTCGCTTTCTATTATAGAAATATAAGAGCGTTCAATTTCGCATGGCGCAGCAATTTCCCTTTGGAAAAGAAATAATTTTGCGAGAATTTGTTTGAGCCAGCAGCCGTCTATGGGGATGACATCTGTATTTGTGTTGTACGCTTTATTTGTTATCGTTTTGAGACGGATGTTCTTTCGTTGTAGAGTAAAACCAATTTTTTCTTTGAATATCTCTAAAAATTTTTGTCCGGAAATCATTACGCACCAATATTCGCCGCGTATGCTCTTATTAGGAATTCTTATCATTCTTTTTCTAACTCGCGCTACTATGCCGAATCGTAAAAGAGCGTCAGTAATTTCATAAGAGAGCCGCGAAGATACCGAGGTGCAACTTAAAACTGCATTTTCTACACCGCCATCGGCGGAAAAATATGCTTTTAGAAGTTGAGACATTTGACTATTGGAAAGTTGCGGCCAAAATTCAGGCAGATGTTTTGTTTTTGAATTTCCGCCGCACATATTACACAAAAGTTCGCTCCATAATGCCGAAGATATTTGATAATCGTATGTTTGTGGTCGTTTCCTCCATTTTAGGCCCAGAGCAGAAAGCGTTTTTGTAAAATCAGATATAATTTCTTGATCACCGGAAGAAATGATGGTGTATTTTTTATCGGCATGCCCTTCGGCTATATAATATCCAAGGAGCCGCAGAATATTTTCATTGAGCGGTAGCTCTATCGGAAACTGGTAATCGATATGGCTATTCCCGATTTTAATGCCTTTATTAATTGAGGGTATGGCCGATATGATTTGCTGATATAGACTAAAGGGAATTCTTTCCGCATTATGCAAAATACGATAAGTCTTACGGTAAGAAATAATAGAATGTAGTATTTTATTTTTTCTCAAGGCATTTTTTAATTGTGGCATTAAAACGAATAGCTTCTCTTTGGACAAGTAATTTGGCAAATAAAGAGTCCGGATTGGTATTTGCGGTTCAGGAAGAGAAAGCGGCAGTGGTAGATAATCGTCTGCGGAAAGCTTTATCGTTTTTGTCAGTTTGAGTTTCCCATTGCGGAGCGCCCAAAAATTATGGTCGCCAGTAACGATTATTTCACGCCCGCAGGAAGTGTTTATTTTATAAAGACATTTCGGAGCCTTATGGCGCGTAAATTGATAGATAGGTTTCCAAGATGATTGTTTGGTTGTGGGATTAAAACTATAAGCTTCAAGTTTCGTCTTTTTGGGCAGGTCAACGCTATTGATAATTGCAGCATCATTTATCATTTTTATTTTATCGGTGAAATCAGTAAACATTTTATCAATCAATTCGCCTATTTTTTCTTTTCTTATTATTTTTTTGCTGCTTTTTATCAAAACAGGAGTATCTCCAATCACGCTTTTGCCGCTGCCCGTCACGCCCAAAAGCGTCTGGTGGGCAACGCCAGCTTCTAAATTTTTGACGAGCGCCTCAATAGCCTGAGGTTGATCGCCGGTTGGTTTAAATGGGGCAGATAGACGAAATTTAGGCATAATTGTTATTTAGATGTGCGAGTTGAAAAAACGAGCTATTTGGGGTAAAATAGAACCATAATTCAAATATCAAAGTGCAAAATGCAAAATGACAATGTAAAATGTAAAATTTTTAATTTTGAACTGTCATTTTGATATTTGATTTTTGCATTTTGAATTTATTGTGTGATTTCTTCCATAGAAGGTAAAATCTTACTTAAATCAGAGAAGTACGCTATAGTCGAAACTAATGGCATTGGTTTTCGCGTAAACTGTTCTGAAAAAACTCTTTCTAAAATACCACAACAGGGTGCGTCTGTAAAACTTTTCACCTATCTTTCAGTCAAGGAAACTAGCTGGGATTTGTTCGGGTTCCTGACTTTTGAGGAATTGGAATTTTTTGAGCTTTTAATCACGATTCCGGGCATCGGGCCAAAAACCGCTTCGAATATTTTGTCGGTGGCTTCGGTTGAAGACTTGCAGGAGGCAATTGTCTTGGGCGACGAGACGATACTTTCCCGGGTTTCTGGTATTGGCAAAAAGGTGGCGCAGAAAATTGTGATTGAGTTAAAATCAAAAGTTAAAAAATTGGCCAAAGGCGCGGGCGACAAATTCAAAGTGGCGGACGAGATCGAAATCATTGACGCGCTGGTGAGCCTGGGTTACAAGGTCTATGAAGCGCGAGAAGCAATAAAGCAAGTGCCGGATTCAGTAAAAGGAGTGGAAAACAGGGTTAAAGAAACGCTGAAAAGATTAGGGAGAAAATAGCAGCCATAATTTCCAATATCTAATTACCAATTTTCAATAAAAATCTCAATGTCCAATTTCAAAATTTAGAAATTCAGGCATTAAACATTTTGTTAGAAATTAGAAATTGGGAATTGGAAATTATTAAATGATGGAAAGTTTGGTGGACAAAATTAATAAAGAAGATTGGGACCGCTTTGTTGTAGAAACTGGCGGTAGTTTTTTACAGAGTTGGGAATGGGGAGAATTTCAGAAATCGGTTGGAAGAAAAACTTTTTATTTAAAAGGAGACGGTTGGCAGACGTTGGTCGTAAAGCATGTTTTGCCATTAAGGAAAAGCTATCTGTATTGTCCTCGCGGCCCCGTCATCCTGAGCGGAACGAAAGATCTCTCGCGAATGCGAGACTTTTTAAATGAAATTACGAAATTAGCAAAAAAAGAGAAAGCGATATTTGTCAGGGTTGAGCCGACGGGAGATATCGAGGAAGACGATTTAAGAAAATTGGGTTTTATTAAAGCGCAAAAAGACGTCCAGCCAAAAAAGACTTTAATCCTTGACTTAAATTTAAATGAAGATGAATTGTTAGGCAGAATGCATGAGAAGACGCGGTATAATATTGGTTTGGCGCAGAGAAAAGGAGTCAGTGTGAGAAAAGCAGAATATAATGAAAAAGATTTTGAGGAATTTTGGAATTTGCTGAATCAAACCGTCCAAAGGCAGAAAATAGCCATATTTGAAAAAGAATATTATAGAAAGCAGTTGCAGAATAGCAGCGATAAATTCAAAAATTTAATTTTTATTGCCCAATATCAAGGGAAAATAATTGCAGCAAATTTGGTTAATGTGTTTGGCAATACCATGACTTATACCCACGGCGGATCCGATAACCAATACCGTGCTTTGATGGCGCCGCATCTTTTACAGTGGGAACAAATTAGGGAGGCAAAAAACCGCGCCTGTAAAGCATATGATTTTTGGGGGATTGACGAAATTAATTGGCCGGGAATAACAAGATTTAAAAAAGGCTTTGGCGGGCAAGAAGTCCAATATATCGGCACTTTTGATTTGATTCTAAAGCAGGCCTGGTACAGCGCTTATATTTTAGCCAAGAGAGCTTTATAAATGGAAGATTTGTTAAAAAAAATCGTCCCTAATTTTCTTTTGAGCTGGTATCATTGGAAACTGGCTTGGCATATTAATAAAGCATAGAAACATTATATTCTTTTGCCGCGTATAAAAAGTTGAAATAACTTAAGCGGTATGCTATTATAAAAATGCTATGAAATATAAAAACAGTCTAAAAAAGGGCTCTGTCCGTTACATTGTATTTAAAGAAGCCAATAAATGGTATGCAATTGGGCTTGAATTTAATATTGTCGAGGAGGGAGACGATCCTAGTGAAGCGTTATTTTTTTTGTTTGAGGCGATTCGGGGATATGTAAACTCAGCCATAAAAATAAAGGCCCGCCCGCAGATTCTCAACCAAAGGGCTGACAAAGAATACGAGAATTTATGGGATGTTCTTCAGGAAAAGAAAAGGAGTAGCGTTGCAAAAAAAAGTATCCCCCCGATTTTTACTTTCGGGGAAAGGGCGTTGGCAACTGTATAAATTATGCCTCGCGGTTATTATAATTGGACTTTTAATGTTGTAGTCCGTTTTCTTAAGGATAATTATTTCATTCTGAATTACACTGAAGGAAGCCATTATTTTTATATTGGACATTACGGGGGCAATTTTAGACAGGTATGTGTGTCATTTCACGGTAGCCGCGCTATTAGCCCAAGGACACTGAAAGGCATTATTCGTCAGTCGGGTATACCAAAAGAAAAGTGGTTAGAGACTTAATGAGAATCCGTGAGAAAACACGGATTTTATATTTTGTCCAATGGACTTAATTAAGAAACTGCTTAAAAAACTAATCCCTAATTTTATCTTCAGCCTGTACCATTGGAAAATGGCTTATTTGGGCGCGATTTTATATGGTTTTCCGTCGCGAAAATTAACTGTGATTGGGGTAACCGGGACAAAGGGCAAGACCACCACTTGTAATTTGCTCGCGCAGATATTGCAGGGGGCGGGATTTAAAACCGGCATGGCAACGACAGTAAATTTTAGAATTGGGGATAAAGAGTGGATAAATGAATATAAGCAGACGATGCTGGGTAGGTTCAAGTTGCAAAAATTGTTGCGGCAGATGGTGGTCGAAGGCTGCCAATACGCCGTCATAGAAACTTCTTCGGAGGGTATATTACAATATAGACACAAGGGAATTAATTATTCTGTCGCGGTTTTTACTAATTTATCACCAGAACATATTGAACGGCACGGTTCTTTTGAAAAATACAGGGAAGCAAAGATGAAATTGTTTGAAGCGGTGGCGAGGAAAAAAGATGGAATTGGGGTTTATAATTTGGATGATAGTAATGCAGAGTATTTTTTGAAAATACCCGTGGCTAGTCAAATTGGCTATTACAATAACACACCTCACCCCAACCCTCTCCTCAACCGAGGAGAGGGGGAAAATCCACCCCAACCCTCCTTTGTTAAAGGAGGGAGTGTTCCTCTCTTTGAAAAAGGGAGGTTGGGAGGGATTTATCAAATATCTAATATTAAATTATCTCCTAACAAAACCGAATTTGATTTTAATAATAAGCCCTTCGACATGGCTCAGGGTAAACATTTTGAAATGCCTTTAATTGGCGAATTTAATGTCTATAACGCCGCGGCGGCGATTTGCGTGGGGCTTTTGCAAGGAATAGGGATGGGGGAAATTAAAGAGATTTTAAAACATGTCAAGCCAACCCCTGGCCGTCTGGAAGTTGTAAATGCCGGTCAGCCGTTTACTGTTATTGTTGATTACGCTCACGAGCCGGCTTCCTTGGAAGCAGTTTATAAAGCTCTCAAAATTTTTAATCCCAGAAAAATTATTGCCCTTTTGGGAGCGCAAGGCGGAGGCCGGGATAAAGCGAAAAGGCCGATTTTGGGAAAAATCGCGGGGGAGTACGCGGATACGGTGATAGTAACAAATGAAGACCCGTACGATGAGGACCCACAGGAGATTATTGATGATGTGGCTGCGGGAATATCTTCTTTGTGTCATTCCCGCGAAAGCGGGAATCCAGAATCCTGGATTCCGGCTCAAGGCCGGAATGACAAAAAGGAGAAACCGGCAGTTTTCAAAATTATTGATCGTCGTGAGGCGATAAAAAAGGCGTTATCATTGGCTCAAGTAGGAGATATTGTTATAATAACCGGCAAAGGGGGAGAGGTCTGGATGTGCGTTGAAAATGGCAAAAAAATTCCTTGGAATGAACGACAAATTGCTGAACAAGAACTGGGCAAGCCCGATTGACAATAAGCGGTGTGGTATGGTATCATTTACACACATAGATAATATCAATATTTTCTTTAAAAAGGAGGGGCAAATGAGAAAAAAATATTTTATTGCGGCGTTAAGTCTTTTATCGGTATTCATCATCTGTCTTTATTTTGTGAGTCTTAGCGTAGGGAAAGAAGGCAAAGAAGTTCTTTTTATTTTAAGTTCACTTGGAATGACCATTGTAGTAATCGTGATTGGATGGGTAGTTATAAAAATGGATGAGTTGCCGGATAAGGTATTTAAGGTAAGGCGCGGCTCTGAGCGGGAAAGGAGGGAAAAATGGCAAAAGAAATTTTAGTATGTACTGATTGTGCGGTTTTCGTTCCTTTGAACTCGCCAACCAATACGGCTCCTCGGTACACAGGCGAAATTGGCGATAATCCTAAAACGAGGAAAGAAATTTTAGGTCAAGATGACCTTAGAGATTTTAGAGAAAAACATCAAGGGCACAATCTCCTGGAGGCCGGAAACGAGGCGTACAATAATTAAATCCAATCACAAAGGCTAAAACATTAAATTTAAGTTTTAGCCTTATTTTTTTCTTAAGAAATCAGTGATATAGTAAAGGTATGGACAAAAAATATGAAATTTTAGACCACCCAGCGGACCTGAAAATTAAAGCTTTTGGTAAGGATTTAGCCGAGGTTTTTGTGAACGCGGCGCTTGCGATTGCTGATCAGCAAACGCGCTTTTTGGAGCTTGCTCCAAAAAGCGCAAAAAAAGAGGAAGAAATTTTAATTGAATCGGATGGCTTTGAATCGCTTTTGGTTGACTGGCTGAGCGAAATTTTATATCGCAGCGAAATTAATAAAAAAGTTTATAATAATTTTGAGGTAACGGAATTTTTAGAAGATCCGTACAAAATAAAGGCGAAAATAAAAGGCATTGCCGTTGAGTCAAAAAATATAGATATCAAAGCAGTAACTTATCATAATTTGGAAATTAAAAAGATAAGCGACCATTGGGAGGCGGTGATCGTGTTTGATATTTAATTTAAATATTTAGACGTGCGACGTCCAAAAATTGACGCCAATGTCGGGACGTCGCACGTCTGCAGTTTATAATGGCTTCAAAAAAAGATTTAATTAAAATCACCGATTATCTCTGGGAAATTCCCAAAAGTTTTCGGGATGATATGCGAGTTCCGGCCAGAATTTATGTTTCGGAAAAAATGCTGGAAGGAGTGTTTAGGGATGAGTCAATAGCTCAGTTAATAAATGGATGTACTTTGCCCGGGATAATAAAATATGGAATAGCGATGCCAGATTGTCACGAAGGTTACAGTGTCCCAATTGGATTTGTTGGAGCAATAAGGACTTCAGATGGTATTATTTCGCCTGGCGCGTGTGGATTCGACATAAATTGCGGAATGAAATTACTAAAGTCAGAATACACGGAAAAAGAAGTCAAACCTTATTTAGATAAATTGGCAACTGAAATTCAAAAAGAGGTTCCTTCTGGTCTTGGTCGTGGGAGACAAATTAAATTAAGTATTAAACAAATCGATAAAATTTTAGAAGGCGGCGTTCCTTATTTAGTCGAAAAAGGTTATGGCGAAAAAGAGGATATTGAAAATTGTGAGGCAAATGGTAGATTAGACTGGACTGATGCTTTGGCAGTTTCTAATTATGCTAAAAATAGAGGACGTGATCAGGTTGGTACGCTTGGATCCGGAAATCATTTCCTTGAACTTCAAAAAGTGGCTGAAGTTTTTGATGAAAACGTAGCAAGGAGGTTCGGATTGTTTAAAGATCAGATTGTGATTATGGTGCATTGCGGGTCGAGAGGACTTGGGCATCAAGTTTGTACAGATTATTTAAGGACAATGATACCAGCCATGCAAAGGTATGAGATTAAAGTTCCGGATAGAGAATTTGCCTGTGTTCCGTTTAATTCTTCGGAGGGTCAAAGATATTTTGCCGCCATGGCTTCTGCAGCTAATTATGCTTGGGCTAATCGTCAAATGATAGCTCATTTTATCAGAAAAGCCTGGAAGTCAGTTTTAGGAGAAAAAGCTTCGCCCTTGGTGGCGTTATATGATGTTGCCCATAATATCATTAAAAAAGAAAAATATATAATTGATGGAAAAGAAACCGAAGTTGCTGTCCATCGCAAAGGCGCAACGCGGGCTTTTCCACCCGGCCATTTAGAAATTCCAGGGCAGTATCGCCAAGTTGGCCAGCCGGTTCTAATTCCCGGTTCAATGGGCACGGCTTCTTATGTTTTACACGGCACCAAGGATGCAGAAGAAGCATTTTATTCTACGAATCACGGTGCTGGTCGGACAATGTCGCGGCATGCGGCAACACGGATGCTTTCTGGTCAGGAAGTGGTAAAAAGACTAGAGGCCAAGGGAATAATTGTTAAATGTTATTCCTGGCGTGGCATTGCCGAAGAAGCACCCGAGGCATATAAAAATATTGATGAAATAGTGGAAGTAGTTCATCAGGCCGGTCTCTCAAAAAAAGTGGCAAAATTAGTGCCGTTGGCAGTGATTAAAGGTGAATAAAAATTTTAAAAAAATAACCCCTTAACATTATTTTGTTAAGGGGGTTTGTTGCGGTTAGTTAGTCGTAGCATCCTTTTTTGCTGCGAGCAGCCGTTTATCTTTCATGATCTGAGCGGCCTGCTTGCTGGCTTTTGTAAAGAACTTTTTCGGCACCCAGATGGCATTGGCATCATAAATTTCTCTTAAGGGGTCAAACTTTGACACCAGCCCCATCTTTTTCCCGTTGCTTTGAAATACCAGATGAATATTACCAACCTTTATCTCTACTCGGTCAGTAACGGCTTCAATCACTTCGATTTCGTTGTTGTTTAACATAACCACCCTCCTTGATCAGTTTGTAGCCTGTTTTTGAACAGGGGGTTTAAGGTACTTTTTGCGTAGATGCGCCTTGGCTCTTTTCTTCATGACTCTATTATGAAGACGCCAGCGCCGGATTGTCCCAAACTCGTCTTCCCAAAAGACTCGAAATTTAAACGGCAATCCGATCCTGCTGTGGGCCAGATAGTCGATGAAGTCGGGATTTGATTCATAAACCGGTAGATTCTCTTCTTTGTATTTGATAATAGTCTCTTTGGGATTTTGTCCCATCGCCTTTAAGGTATTGCATATGGCGTCATTTACTTCATCATCACCCGGATAAACATACCATTTATTTTTTTGTTTTTTCTTCATCTTTTCCTCCTTTTTGCTTTTCTCGCATTTGCTCTTTCCAATTATCAAATACCTGTTTGATTTCGTTTATTCTCAAGTAAAAAGCATGACCATTAAAAAGAGAAATATCAGCAGCAGCATCTCCCTTTGCTGTCAGCTCAAAAGGTTTGGTTTTGTTGCTAGTCACTTTTATCAAGCCTAATTCTGCTAATTCTTTCAGTTTAATATTAATTATTTCGCCGATAAGCGGCTCTCCTCTTAATCTATTGAGCGAGTCAATTTTCCCTTCTTTAATCATTAAGAGGATGATGATTCTTTGTACCACAGCCAATACGTGCTTTGATATTTTTTTGACCTTTCTTTCCATGATGCCTCCTCAATTATTAGTTTTTAAGGGACTGTCTTAAACGCGTGATGTGAAATTCCTTGGCTTAAATAAGGCGCTTATTGCCTGAGCGTAGGCCGTCAGGCCGAAGTCGAAGGATTATTTAGACCCTTCGACGCGTCCCGCTAAGCGGGACTTGCTCAGGGAATAAAATAGAGCTGAATTTCACATCACACGTTCTTAATACTCAAGAATAACACATTTATTTGTATCTGTAAATAGAAGGTATTTTTTCTAATTTTAAAAGCTGATGTAAAGTGATATAATAGTGATATATCATTGTTATGAAAAAATATTCTTCAGCCAGAGCCGGCAAAGGGAAAACGGCTTATCGCACTCCGTCCGATTTTCGTTTCCGGCATTTTAAAGATATTCAGCGCCGTAAAATCAGTCAAAAATCAAAAATAAAGTAATTTAATGGATATTTTTGAAAAACAGCAAAGGATAGAGTCTATTAATGGAATTATAAAAGTCCGTTGGTTTATAATTGCTATTATACTTGGCTTAGGTTTTATTTTGAAAGCAAAATATTTTGGGCAGTGGGGAACTGGTTTTGGAGAAAACTTCGCCTTAGCATATTTGAAAATGGGTATTTTGGGCTTGATGGCTTTTAGCTATAATTTTTTCTTCTGGCTTTTTATGCGCCGGCTCGGCCGTAAACCATTAGAAAAAATTAGCGAAAGGGCATTAAGTATTATGTCAATTTTGCAGATAGTTCCAGATCAGCTTATATGTACCTTGGTTTATTACAACACCGGCACAGTAGATAGCATGTCGTTTGTTTATTATTTTATTTCTGTTTTTTTGGCCAGCAGTATTTATAAAACCAGAGGCATTATTCTAACCGGCCTGCTGTCTGGATTTTTATGCACCACACTTTTAATTATTGAGTATCAAGGGCTGATCCCGCACTTCAATACCTATCAAGGGGTAACTCTTTTTGGTAGCCCATATGTGACACGAGGAAAAATTATTACTTTCATATTTTATATCAGCGTTATGACATTTGCTGCCGCTTTTCTGTCTAATCTAATTCGCAGCCGGGAAAAGAAACTTCGGCAGGAACGCGATAAAGTAACAGAGCAGTCTCAGGTTTTAACCGTCCAGACCCAGGAACTGACAAAAACCAAAGACTATCTCCACGAAGCCCTAACCAAGTCTGACGCTGCCAGAGTAGAAATAGAAAAAACTAAAACAGAGCTTGAGAAAGCCAATCTTGAGCTTCAGGCCAAACTTAGGGAGCTTGAAAAATATGGCCAGGTGACAACGGGCCGGGAGCTAAAAATGATGGAACTGAAAGAGAAAATTAAAACGCTTGAAAAAAGGATCGAAGAATTAGAAAAAAAATAGAATTCCATTTTTTATTTATGCCGGGTAGTGAAAATCAGGTAGTGAAAATTCGACTTGTGCCGAAGGCACAGAAAAAAAAACGAGTCGAATTTCTACTACCTGAAAAATTCGACTGCTGCCTGGCCCCGTAGTGAAATTTCGATTCCCTACGGGATAAAAAGCTTTACTCCTGTCGAAATTCTACTACGGGATTGGCAGCCATTAATTTTAAATTGTCGAATTTCTACTACCTGGTATGGCAAAACTACATTTTTTCGGAGGGACCAGAATCGTCAGCGGAAGCTGCTATTTATTGGAGGCTGAAGACAAAAAGATTTTAATTGATTGCGGCTTGTTTCAGGGGCCTAGAGAATTTGAGAAAAAAAATTATGAACCCTTTCCTTTTAATCCTAAAGAAATTGATTCGGTTATAATTACCCATTCTCATTTAGACCATATCGGCCGTTTGCCGATGCTGGTCAAAGCAGGATTTGGCGGAAAAATCTTTGCTACGCCGCCGACAATTGAATTTACTCATTTGATGCTAGAAGATAGCAAAAAAGTTTTGGCAGAAAAAGCTAGGCATGCAGATGCAATCCCTTTATTTTATGAAGGCGAAATAGACGAACTGATGAAATTTTTTGTGCCGGTTAAATATCATGAAAAAGTTAATATCTCTGACAACATTTCATTTGAATTTTATGAAGCCGGACATATTTTGGGTTCGGCATTTGTCAAGATAACATTAAGCGAAGGGAAAAATAAAAAGACAATTGTTTTTTCGGGGGATCTTGGAAGCAGTACGGTTTCTATTTTGCGGCCGCTGGAAAAAATTAACCAGGCGGATTATGTTTTGATTGAATCGGCGTATGGAGACCGTCTTCATGAGCGAGGCAGTCAGGCAAAAGATATTATAGAAGACACGATTGAGGAGACAATTACCAATGGCGGCACGTTGATGATTCCGAGTTTTGCGATGGAACGCGCCCAACAGCTCATTTATCACTTAAATGAACTGGTTGAAAACAAGCGCATTCCGGCAGTGCCGGTTTTTATTGACAGCCCTTTGACGAGCGAGATAACCCGAGTCTATGAAAAATTTACAAACTATTTTAACGACGAAGTGCAAGATTTAATTAAAAAGGGCGATGATATTTTTAAATTTCCCGGGTTGAAATTTACTCCGACAATCAAAGAATCAAAGGAAATTAATAATGTGCATCCGCCGAAGGTTATTATTGCCGGCTCTGGCATGTCGCAGGGCGGCCGAATTTTACATCACGAAATGCGATATTTGTCGGATTCACGCAATACACTTTTGATGGTCACCTATCAGGCGCAGGGAACTTTGGGACGTAGAATTTTTGAAGGAGCCAAAGAGATAGAAATTTTAGACCAAAAAATTCCGGTTAAGGCAAAAATAAAAAGTATCGGCAGCTATTCTGCCCACGCGGATCAAAAAGGCTTGATTGATTGGCTTGGTGCCATCCGCAAGCCAGTCAAAAAAATTTTTGTGGTGCAGGGTGAAGAAAAACCGGCTTTGGCTTTGGCTCAAAAAATAAGGGACGAAATGGGGACAGAAGCAGAGATGCCGAAAATGGGGCAAGTAGTTGAATTATAGAAATTTATAGACTTTTTAGAAAAACTGGTATAGAATTAAAATACAATTTTATTTAATTTAAACCAAAAAAAGATGGAGAAGCTGGCATCAAGCTATCTTAAATATAAAATTTGTGTTTCTGGCGCTGCCGACACCGAATGCTGCACGCCGGATGCTTTGGAAAAAGCCAAAGAAGTTGGGAAAGAAATTGTGCGCCAAAACGGGGCTTTAATAACCGGTGCCACAACCGGAATTCCCTATTGGGCGGCCATTGGCGCCAAAGAAGAAGGCGGTATTTCAATCGGCTTTTCACCGGCTGCTTCCGAAGAAGCCCATATTAAAACCTATCATTTACCGGCCGATTATTTTGATATAATAGTATATACAGGTTTTGAATACGCGGGCAGAAATCTTTTATTAACTCGGGCATCCGATGCTGTTATAATCATTTGCGGCCGGATGGGGACATTAAATGAATTCACGATTGCCTTTGAGGACCAGAAGCCAATTGGTATTTTAACTGAAACAGGCGGGATGTCCGATTTTATAGACGATATTGTCCAGCGCGCAAAACGTGGGCCTGGGAAAATCGTTTATGATTCTGACCCAAAAACTTTAATTGAAAAAGTGCTTGAATTAGTTGAGAAAGAAAAAATAATCAAAATTAAAAAAAAGCCGAAGATAGAGAAAATAAAAGAGTAAATAATTTGCCCGCCTTCTCCGCCTGGGGCGGATTCGGCGGGCGCTCGCCGCAGCACACCAAATCAAAATTATTATGTGCTCGGTTGCGAAGGGAGGTGAGAAATATGGCAGAAGAAAAATTAATCGGCAAGATTATTCACTATTACACCAATATCGGCGTTGGTATAATTGAACTTTCCGATGAACTAAAAATTGGCGATAATATTCATATTAAAGGCTCAAGCACTGATTTTGAGCAGCCAGTTGATTCAATGCAAGTTGAACACCAAAACGTAGAGAACGCCAAGGCAGGAGATTCAATTGGTCTTAAAGTTGCCGACAAAGTTAAAGAAGGCGATGAGGTTTTTAAATTGACGGAATAAAAGCCAAAAATTTTCTTTTTATGCTGAATAAAAATTTTTTCTATGCGCTGTCAACTCTGATTGGCATGATTATTGGTGTAGGAATTTTTGGTATTCCGTATTCTTTCGCTCAAGCCGGAATTTTGGTCGGCTTTTTTTATTTGATTTTTTTGACCCTTGTGGTGACGACCGTTCATCTTTTATACGGCGAGATAATTTTACGAACTGGTCAGGATTGCCGTTTGGTTGGCTACGGTGAAAGATATTTTGGCGCAAAAGGCAAGACCTTGACAACCGGCATTGTTATTTTTCAGTTTTATGGGGCACTTTTGGCCTACATCATTGCGGGCGGATATTTTTTGAACATCATTTTTAATAGATTCTTTGGCGGAAGTGACTTTTCTTGGTCGCTGATATTTTTTGCTTTCGGCGCTTTGGCCATTTTTTTTGGCCTAAAAATGGTTTCTCTCTCTGAATTTTTTATGGCCATTCTGCTTGTTGCTTTGGCCATTTTTTTTGTTTCCAGAGGAGCGCCCCTGGTCAATTTTGAAAACTTTAAAGGTTTCAGTCTGATGAAGTTTTTTCTTCCTTACGGCGTGATTTTCTTTTCCTTGACCGGCGGCGCAGCTGTGCCCGAACTTCGCCAGATTTTGAAAGGGCAGGAGCGAAAAATCAAAAGAGTTATAATTTTAGGAACGTTCATCCCCGCTGTTATTTATTTGCTTTTTGCCCTGGTTGTTGTCGGAATAACGGGGGAGGGAACATCAGAGAATGCGATTTCCGGTCTCATCCCTTATTTAGGACAAAACATCGTTATTGCAGGCGCAATTTTTGGATTTCTGGCAGTCATCACTTCTTTTTTGATGCTCGGGCTGAATTTGCGCAAGATGTTCCAGCTTGATTATAAGCTAAACAAATTTTTGGCCTGGGTTTTGGCCTGCTTTGTACCATTAATTATATTTTTGGCTGGCTTTAATGATTTTATTGTAGTCATCGGGCTGATCGGGGCAGTTGCCGGCGGTTTTGAAGGAATTATGACTGTTTTAATTTATATTAAAGCAAAAAGAATGGGTGACCGTCAGCCGGAATACAACTTAAAATTAAATAAAATATTTGTTTGGGGATTTGTTTTGTTGTTTGCGCTGGGCATAATTTATCAATTTATTTATTTGGCGAAATGAAATTTTTAGGAAAAACGGAGAAGCTGCTTTTTTATCTTCTGGTTTTTCTTCTGCCTTTGCAGCTAAGGCATATTTTGCATTCCTTCAGGCCGCAGTTTAACGAATGGACGAACATCTTTTTTTACGCCACGGATATTTTAATATTACTGATTCTACTATTTTGGCTGATAAGAAAAATTAAAGAAAAAGGGTGGAAGATCGTCGGTTTTCAAAATATTTGGGTTGAAGTCGGTCTTTTTTTGTTTCTGCTGGTCAGCGGAGTTTCGCTTGTTTTGTCCAGCAATTTTTGGCTGAGTTTTTGGAGCTGGGCCAAATTGCTGGAATTTGGCCTGCTATTTTTATATATAAAATATAATTTTTCCAGGCAATTTAATTTGAAAACTTTTTTTGGAGTTTTTATTGGCAGCGCTTGTTTCCAAAGCCTTTTTGCCATTTGGCAGTTTTTTGCGCAAAAAAGCCTGGGTTTGAAAATTTTTGCCGAAAGCCCGCTGAGTCCGGATATCTCAGGCGTGGCAAAAATTGTAGTTGAGGGCAAAAAGATAGTCCGCGCCTATGGCGTGGTGCCGCACCCCAATATTTTGGCCGCGATTTTAATGCTGGCGATTTTTGGCTTGGCATTTTTATTCATAAAAAATTACGGCCAGTCAAAAAAATGGCAAAGAACAGCCTATGCCAGTGCGCTGGTTTTAATATCTGTGACTCTATTCTTTACTTTTTCCCGCGTCGTCACTCTAATCGGCCTAACTTTTTTGATTCTCTGGCTGGCTGTTATTTATTTGCGGCAGAGGGAATTTAGACGGCCCATTATTTTTATCATCTTTTTGCTATTGGCCATTGGCTCTTTGCTATTAGCTATCTATTGGCCTTATATTTCTGCCCGTTATGATTTAGCCACGCTTGGAGAAAGCCAGGCCGTGAATTTACGCTTTTTTTACAACCAATTAGCCTGGAGAATAATCAAAGCCAGCCCGCTTTTAGGCATCGGGCAGGGTAATTTTGTCTGGACATTTGCGAATTTGAGCCTTTTTGAAAACTGGATCTATCAGCCGGTGCATAATATTTATCTTTTGATTGCGGCCGAGACCGGAATTTTGGGATTATTTGCATTTTTCTGGTTTTTGTTTAAAATTATGAGGAGCGTTTATTTGGAAAGGAAGGCGATAAAAGACAGATTGGTTTTTTATTGTTTTCTCGGTATTGTCTTTTTTCTTTTGGCAATTGGCTTTTTTGACCATTTTTTATGGGATTTACAGCAGGGACAATTGATGCTATGGATTATGTTGGGAATATTGGCTTCATTTAGCATTAAGGGGTTAGCAAAAAAGTCCCTGTAGCTCAGTGGATAGAGCGCTTCCCTCCGAAGGAAGAAGTCAGAGGTTCAAATCCTCTCAGGGACGCAAGATTTAAAATTACTTTCAATTCTTTAAAAATTTATTAAAGGAGGTGATAGCGAATGAAAGACTTAAAAGCTCGTGAGTTTAATTATGTAAGGACGCTTGATCCAAGCGAAGTTAAAAAATTTGTAAAATCAGCGGAAACGATTTCAAAAGAAGCTAAGTGCATGGAGAGGGGAATACACGATGGTGGTTGTCTTTTTCCAATTAAGATGAGTTTTTGGTCAAAGTTATTTAGCTTTCTATGAAAGGAGGGGTGCCATGGTGAGAAACTTCCGGGGTTATAAGGATGAATCCGTGGTAATTTTGAAGCATGTTTTTCCAAATAGCGACTTAGTTCTTTCCACACCAGTAGAGTTCAGCAAGAAAGTATCAGGGGTTTATATAGAAGGAGATCCAATTCATCAGCTGCTTTTATATGAGCATCTGAAAAAATTAGTAAAGATAGATTTTGGAGAAATATGTTTCGGTGAATGGATTGGAGTATTGCCGTTGGATGAAGATTTGTCTTGGACAGTGATTCACTACGAAGCAGTTAAAGAAATTGATAAAATCCAGCTTCTCAATATGGTATTGCTGAGGCATATGGCGGCGATTTGCAATTTGAGGCTGTCGCTGGTTACCGAGCTGACGGTGAAAGTGAGAGGCGATATTGCCCAAGAACAATTTATTGTCTTGCCAAAAGATTTTGCAAACGGCGAAATCGCCTTGCCAGGCACAGGAGGAATAATTGATATCTTGGCATAAATGTCAAGCAAATAAAAAAGCGCAACTATTTTGGTTGCGCTTTTCTTTTAAGCAAAACTTACAAGCTCTTCTTGTATTCTTCAATTACGGGTTTGATGTTTGGCGCGCAGTCAGGCGGCAGATTATCAATATCAAACCAACGTGTTTCACGAATGTCTGGTCCTGGTTTTGTGTCACCAAGACGCTTAGCTAAATAATGGATTAAAATTATCCAAGTGTTTGGATTGTCAGGCCTGGGAACCATCATTGGTTTCAACGGTCGGATAATTTCTACATCAAAGCCCATTTCCTCTTTAACTTCCCGATGGCAAGCTTCTTCAAGAGAGTTGTTTATATTGGCAAAATCAAAATCTTCCACGCGGCCGCCTAAAAATTTCCAAAAATCATCATCACCGTGTTTATTTAAAAGAACCTTACCGTTTTCAATTATCACTGGCCCAGAGGCCGCAATAAATTGTTTTTCCATTTTAGCTTCCTCCTTTCTTTAGGTTTTTTATCATATATTCATCTTTTTGTCCATAGCCGATTCATCCATTAATTTTTTGCCAAGGCCCTTATATTGAACATATTTTTTAGATTTTTATTTTAATCCTTTTTCAATATCTTTAATCTCTTTTTTGACATATTCTTCGGCCTCTTCTAAGTCTTTTTTTAGCTCTTTGGTCACTTTTTCTTCTTCGCTGGTAAGCGGACGTTTATTTTTTGTTTTTTCAAGCAATTTTATTTGTTGAGCAACATCTCGCTTGAGTAAGCTGAAGGCATTTTTGGACGCTTCCTGCGCTTCAAAAACCTCTTTCCTCAACTTTTTTCTTAATTTTGAGAATCTATGCCAGCTATACCAAATCAAGAATGCCAAAAGAACAGCTAGGGCAATCAGCGAAATAATGATTGTTAAATAAGTGATGGCGAGCGAGCCGATTTTTAAAAGGGTTGACTGTTTAACAAGAACAGTTATTATTTGGGAGGCGATGCTTTTGGCATTTTGCTGATTAATCACTTCGGCCCAAATTTTGTAAATTCCGTCTTTTAGTTTTTCCTGGGCGATAAAAGTGAAATTGCCGTTTTCATCACTTTTGACAGTTTGACTTTTTGGTTCGTCCTTTTCTCTTTGGAGCCAGACAACTACCCAGGAATTTGGATAAGTGGTTCCTTTAATCGTTAGAACTTCGCCGCTTCGCAGCTGCGAAGGATAATCAGTGAAAGTTGGCGCGTCGATGGATTTAATGATAAACTCATCTATCCCGGTAATATAATTTCCTGCCCAGTCAAAAGCTTGGACAATAATAGTATGTTTGCCCGGCGCCTGGGGCGGCAAGGTATAAGGATTATGTCTAACCGTTTCTGTTGAAATCGGAAAGAAATCGCCTTCGCCGATTTTTACTTTGTAGTACTCAATGCCTGAGAGCGAATCAGTTGTTTCAAAAACCACGGTTGGTCTTGGATTGTCTGTTTCATTGCCATCAACGAATTTTATTAAAAACGGCTCCGGCGGCTCGGTATCAATTTGGAATCTAAAATGAGAAACCGCTCCCCAGCCCTGGGCATTTTTTAGGCGAATATGAAGATACCAGATGCCGTCAGCCAAGTCAGCGATTTCTTTGGAGCTAATCGGCGGAACATAATTTACAGTCGGGATGGCTTGGGGAATATCATTGACAAGCAAACGAACGGCTGTTGTCCCCGGCGGCAAGTCCCAATTAAATTTTGCCGTGCTGGCCGCATACCAATTATTAGGGTCAGGATGGGTAGAAGAATAAATTTGGAGCGAGGGAGGAGCTCCGGCTGTTTCAGAAGGAGTGGTGGCTTGCGGCGCGGCCGGTCCGGTCACGGGCACTTCCAAGCTGAAACTGGCGCTCCCCAAGCTTGAGAGGATATTTGTTCCTTGACCGTCATTGGCCAAAACCGAGCCAGAGGCAAATCTTAAAAGAGCGTTTCCGGCTGATTTGGCCTTAAAATTTAGAGTAATAATTTTCCCGTTAGAACCAGAAAAGCCGGGATTCAAAACAATACCTTCAAAATTTATGGTGCCGACACTATTGGAAAATGACGGTTCCTGCACCCACAAGCTAATAATTGAGCCGGTTTTGGCAAGAGAAGTAATTTCTAATTTGTCTTGGGGAAAAGAAATCACGCCCGAGGCCGCGTTCATTGCTTGGCCCGGGCTTTCCACATAGACGCTGACCGAAAAAGTTTTTCCAACCTGGTAAGAACCAGCGGAGGGAGAAAAATAAAGACTTGCCGCTTGGGCGGTCGCGCCTAGCGCGAAACTAACGCTAAATAAAAAAAACGCTAAACCGGCGCTAAATAACATTTTGCGTCTGTTTAGCGTAAAGTTCTGCGTTAGTTTAGCGGCTATTTTTCCCTCCATAGAATCTATAAATTAAGAAACCCGAAATTACTATTAGCGCAATCAATATTATTATAACCCAAATCAAATAATTTTCATACCAAGATAGAGGATAGCGGGGCGGCAACACGGCAATCCTTTCATTTCCCGCCTTATCAATTGCTTTTACATAAATCCAACTTTTCAATTTCTGGTCTTTTAAAACATACGGACTTTCCGCCTCCACCCATTTTGCGTCTGTTTCGCGTTTTATATTTATTTCGCGTCTTGTTTCGCGAATCGCATAATATGCGATCCCTGTTCCCTTATCCTGCGTCGCGAAAACCAAAAACCATTTGCCGTCAAAAACATTCGGGTCGCTGGCAATTTCCGGCTTGAAATCTTCCGGCGGATCGGTATCTTTTATTATTTCGACCATCGGCGGAACGGATGGAACTTCTTGAGAAATCGAAAACTGGAAAGGGGGAATCTTTACATTCACTGGTGTGC
>Ga0210057_1003722_pt1 | contig 20836 bp, 16 predicted proteins | sample CryGeyCG2114_010_2_FD_183968 | JGI IMG/M metagenome (GOLD analysis project Ga0210057, IMG submission 183968) | Groundwater microbial communities from aquifer - Crystal Geyser CG10_big_fil_rev_8/21/14_0.10 (SPAdes) (version 2) | ecosystem: Environmental > Aquatic > Deep subsurface > Groundwater ...
AAGGGTCTGAAACAAAATCAATTCTGGCTTCACTATTTGGTACATGGAGGTTACAGAATCTGAACCCATTTGAGCAGACAAAACTCCTCCTTTTAAAAGCTTCGTGTCAAAGAGTGTGAACTGTTACTGAAAAACGGGGTACTTGACATTTCCCGATTCCCTCAAAAATCCATTCAATCGCCTGATGGGGAGGTATGGGTCATTGATGTTCAATACCAATATGGGGGCAACAAGAATGTAGGACCATTATCATACGTCTTTGGGCAGTCCTAGCAGTATAAAAATAGTAAAAGTGGATTATAATCCGCTGACAGGCATTTGATGTTGCTATAAAATCTATCTTATGCAACTGATTCATAAGAATATTTCGTCATTTTGTATAAATATTTCCTCATCCTATTTCATGTTGGCTGCAATCAATACGGGGATTGCTAGTACGACTAGTTCCATCACTCTAGGAAGTACAGTCCTCAATATTATTTGTGCTATACTCTATCTTAGAGTGGCTATATTTTTTGATACATATGAATGAGTTTATATTGTCAAACCGTTGGTATCAACTTTTCTCTCTTCTTTTACTAATAGTGTTATTCTTGTGGCATTTATTGTCAAAAAAGAACACTTCCGCTAAAAAATAATACAGTTGATCTTCTGATATGTTACAATTGTTTCGCTATGCAACGCATATATATATCTGGATCTATTGGTTACGATGAGATCATGGATTTTCCAAACCATTTTAAAGATTATTTTCATCCAGAAAAACTACATCAGATTAACGTTTCATTCGCCGTTGATTCTCTAGCAAGACATTTGGGAGGATGTGCGACGAATATTGCATATGCACTGAGAAACACAGTGGACTATTATTCTCGTGTCATCCCCTCAGAGGAGGGGATCCAGTCGAAAATTTACAATGCAAAAAGTAGTAATTATAGTCTGGATTCCCGCCTTTTGACCAAAGGTCAATCGCCCTTTGGACGATGCGGGAATGACCCTTCGGCAAAGTTTACAGTGAGCCTGTCGAACTGCTCAGGGCAAGCAATAATTTCCCCCGTTGGTGCGGTGGGAAAAGATGGAGAACAGCTCATTGAGTTCTTCAAAAATAATAATATAGATACCACTCACATACTTCAGGATAAAAAGTTGTATACCGCAACGGGAAGAGTGATCACGGATAAAAATGATAATCAGATATGGGGATTTTATTATGGAGCGAGCGCACTGGACATTAGACCCTGGACTCTAGACTCTGGACAATTTTGGGTATTATCAGCCACCCATGAACGACCATTCACCACCGCATTGAAACACGTAATAAAAAACAAACTCCCCTATTTATTTGACCCTGGTATGACGCTCACGTGGATTCGGGATGATTTATTGAAAAAAGGGGTATTGAGCGCCGCCTATTTGATTGGGAACGATTATGAGATTGCGATGATTGAAAAAAGGCTGAAGATGACGGTAGAGGAAATGGTGAAGAAGGGAGTGAATGTGATAACGACGTTGGGGGAAAAAGGGGTGAGGTATGAGGGGGTTGTCATCCCCGCGGAGGCGGGGATCCAGTCTATAAATTTCAATTCTAAAAATGGTAATTGTCCTCTGGATTCCCGCCTTTTGACCAAAGGTCAATCGCCCTTTGGACGACGCGGGAATGACAATTCAATATCTATTCCTGCAGTTAAACTAAAAAATGTAGTTGATCCAACCGGGGCGGGAGATGCGTGGAGAGGTGGATTTGTGGGAGCACTTGTTTCTGGAAAAGATATAAAAGAATGTTTGATTATGGGAAACGTAATGGCGAGTTTTGCGGTAGAATATGTAGGGACGGTGGAGTATATCCCGAAACGAGAAGAGATTGAAAAGAGGATGAAGAGTCTCAGTAAACAAAAATTATAAATTTAAAATTAAAAATTTTAAAAAAACTATGAACTACGATATAAAAGATATAAAACTTGCAGCAAGCGGAAAACAGTTAATTGAATGGGCTGAGAGAGAAATGCGTGTGCTTCGCCTAATCAAAAAAAGATTTGAAAAAGAAAAACCGCTTAAAGGAGTGACATTAGCTGCTTGTTTGCACGTAACAAGTGAAACCGCAAATCTTATGAGGACTTTGAAAGCGGGAGGAGCCGATGTGTATTTGGCAGCGAGCAATCCCCTTTCAACCAATGATGCGGTAGCAGCGGGACTTGTTAAAGAATACGGGATTCCTACCTTTGCGATAAAAGGTGAAGACAACAAGACATACTTCAAGCATTTGAATGCAGTTCTTGACGCCAAACCAAACATGACCATGGATGATGGAGCGGATTTGGTAGGCATTTTACATACAACAAGGAAAGAATTGCTCGCAGGAGTCGTCGGGTCAAATGAAGAAACAACTACAGGAGTGATTCGCCTACGGGCGATGGAAAAGGATAAAGCGCTTAAAATCCCCGTCTTGGCAGTGAATGACAATCTGACAAAACATTTATTTGACAATCAATATGGAACAGGTCAATCGACACTCGATGGGGTAATTCGTGCAACGAATATATTGCTTGCAGGACGTAATTTTGTGGTCGTGGGGTATGGATGGTGTGGAAGAGGGCTTGCGAAACGGGCAAGTGGAATGGGAGCGCATACAATAGTCTGCGAAGTAGACCCCATAAAAGCACTGGAGGCAAACATGGATGGATTTAGAGTGATGCCCCTTATGGAGGCAATTACAATTGCGGATGTAGTAGTTACTGTTACCGGAGACAAACATGTCATTGATGAGGCTCACCTGAAAGTTGCGAAAGATGGCGTAATTATTGCAAATTCCGGTCATTTTGATGTGGAAATCAATAAGGTTGCACTCAAAAAATTGTCCAAAAGTGTGCGAACTGTTCGTCCATTTGTGGAAGAGTTTACACTTGCAAATTCAAGCTCCAAATCCAAATTCAAAAAAATATATTTACTCGCTGAGGGACGATTGGTAAATTTGGGTAGTGCTGAAGGGCATCCGGCGAGTGTTATGGATATGAGCTTCGCAGGACAGGCCCTAGGAACTGAGTATATGTGGAATAATAGAGGAAAATTCGAGAGCAAAGTATATGCTCTTCCTGCAGCACTCGACAGCGAAATCGCAGCGATCAAGTTGAAGAGTGAAGGAATTGCGATCGATGCCCTGACCGCTGAACAGAAAGAGTATCTCGCATCATGGAAGGAAGGAACGTGAGTCATTTCTCGCAATCGCATTTGAAGTTATCGGCTAATCGAGCCAAGACTTGCTCTGTCTTATAAAAAGGAGAGTTTTTTAATCGCTCGATTTCTTCCTGAAAATAAAGGATATGCTGATCTTCCGGATTTGAGGCTTCAATTTTCCTCATCATCCACAGCCAATGTGCCTGCATAATAGAGTGCTGACGGTATCGATATAAAATATGAGGAATGTGTATCGCCGTGTGTCCCGCGTCAAACAACCGATACCAGAGAAAATGATGGATATCATATCGATTATGTTCTACAAATCCTCCCACTTCTTTTGCGAGATTCGTTTTAAAAATGGCTGCATTATTTATGTAGTTATTTCGTTTTATCTCATATTTCATTGAGTCGGAATAAGAAGGATGATGAAGCGTATATGAGCTTCCCTCTTTTTTTCTCCACTCGGTTGGAAATGAAAGCCAAGCTGATTTTTCACGAGGTCCAAAAAGAAGGGTGTTACTGTAGCTAATCGCTGAGGATTTATCCTTGGAAAATCCATGAAGGACTTTCGCGATGTAGGTATGGTCAAGTTCGTCATCCGCATCCAGAAAACACATATAATCCGTGGTGGTAAGTTCCAGTCCCCTATTGAAAGCAAACAACTGTCCCCTATTGTGATGATAGGGGTGATATTCGATATAAGGATAGTAAAGAGAAAGATATTCTCTCGCGATTTCATCCGTAGCATCCAGCGATCCATTATTTATTATGATTAGTTTATCGACATTTAAAGTTTGATGAAGAACACTATCTATAGCCTGGCGCAAAAACGCACCTTGATTATAAGAAACAACAACGACTGTGACACCAGATATGGACATTATTTCAGTATAGCAGTTTTGGCATCCTCCATGTTAATTTTATAGCAGCAGCAATACGGAGGAATTTTTTCTTACTTCGCTTTTTTTCCTTCAACGCCTCCGTTATCGCAAGCATCCAATCTGCATGCGTTTTGGCTTTATAGAGAAGCCCGTTGGCAACCTGCGAGGTTGCCAAAGGCGTGGCTACTATTGGTTTTCCTGAGGTAAGATAGAGGGGGAGTTCGGGATGGTCAATTAAACCCCTCTTATCATATTTGAATGGCGCGATGAGGATATCAAAGGATTGAAGGAAAAGCGGGAGTTTCTTGTACGGCTGTTTTCCTACAGGAAATATGTTGGGATATTTTTCTGCCACTTCGATGACGGGCCTATAATCTGTGTTTCCTACGAGAACGATAGATGCGGTGGGAAATGCCGTAGCGATGCTTCCCAAAAGAACTTCATCTATTCGTTCATCAAGCGTTCCGATATAACCCATTACCGGTTTTTTTATCCAACACAAACCAACGTCGCATGTCTGGATCATTTTTGAGGTATCCTTGAACATTCCAAAATCAACGCCATTTTTGATTACAACATCTTTTTTATTCCGAGTAAGTTTTGCATTGGGTGCGGTTACCATAAATGCGTTCTTTAGGAGTTTTTTTTCAGCATCAATAATGTATTGAACTGCATTATGGTGATGGGTATAGCTAGACGCCCTATCGAAAATGAATGACTTTTTCTTCAGGGATAACAGAGAATCCCAAAACGGATGATGGATATAGGATAGTGGGTTAACGAGTGAATGAGTTAAAGGGTTAATGAGTTTAAGGGATTGTTTGAGGTGGAGGATTTCTTTCGGAGCTGGTTTTTGATAGTTGAGATGAAAGGATTTGTAACTGGTGAGGCGGACTGCAATGAGATGTTCAGTTTCCTCAACAATGCGATATCCTGGTCGTCTCACCTCATCAAATATCCCCTCAATATAGATAATGATATGTTTTTCCGCAAGTTTTCGCGCAATCTGAACTGACCGTGACTGGAACTCATCGCTACCCGTTGAACCAAAAATGATATAGGATTTTGCGTGAGAATCCTTCTTATTTTTTATGGCAGTGCATGTTTTTTTATTGAACCGAAATCGCAAAGCTTTAACAATCCATGCATAGGGGGTTTTTTGCAGAAAAAGAAAATAATCTTTTTTTTGCTGGAGTCTCTGTATTGACAGTATTTTTCCCTCTAGAATTGAATTTACTGTTTTTTTTCGAAAGAGAGAAGTTATATCCTTAAAAGCAAAATAAAAGGCGGATAAAAATTGAAACAATAAAGAATTATCATGAAGATAGAGTGAATATCTCAGCTGTTCCACTTCAAGATAGAGAAGTTTTTCTTGTTCTATAAGGCGGGCTAACTTTGTTATTTTACTCATGATTAGTGAATACTATAGCAGAGATATTCGTATACGTATACTCCGCACTCTGTTATTTTTACTGCCTGAGCGAATTCGTTAATGTCGCTATGTCAGTAAAAATAATAGAGTGCTGCGTATTATTGTTATTTCTTGTTTAGTTTTTAGAGTTTTCTATTTCTGTTTCCTGTATAATATGAGCCTATGGAAAAACTTACGAAGATTGTCGCGACAATCGGACCTTCATGCGATTCTGAAAAGCAAATTGAAGCGTTGATTAATGCTGGTGTAAACGTATTTCGATTCAATTTCAAACACAATATTCTTGAGTGGCACAATGACCGGATACAAAGAGTAAATATTGTTTCTGAGAAAATGGGTATGACGATCGGTACCCTTATTGACCTACAGGGTCCGGAAATACGAATCAATATGTCCTCTGACCAGATTATTTTGAGAGATGATGATTTACTCTCTTTTGGTGAAGGAAAGGATTTATCAATATCCCATCCTCAAATCATCCGACATTTGACCATCGGACAAAAGATTTCGGCCGACTCCGGCTCATTTTCCTTTACGGTTGAGAAAAAAGGTAATAAAACGTATTTGCGATCCCACTCAAAAGGCATCTTGAAGAATAGAAAAGCCTTAAACATACCGGGGGCAGACTTCCCCTTCCCCGTGTTGGTTGACAGGGATTTTGAGGGGCTCAAAGTGGCAGCGCGTAATGAAATAGATTTTGTTGCTCTTTCATTTGTACGAACGGCCGATGATATTCGCATAATTAGGAGCAAAATGAAAAAATATAACGTGTCCGCAAAACTTATTGCGAAAATTGAGACTGAAAAATCACTAAAAAATCTGGATGAAATCATTGATATCAGTGATGGCATTATGGTGGCGCGTGGGGATTTAGGGGTTGAGCTTCCCCTAGAGGAAGTTCCTTATTATCAGAAAATCATCATTAAAAAAAGTATTAAAAAAGGAATTCCCGTAATCACTGCCACTCAAATGCTGGAGAGTATGATTGAAAAACCTTTTCCTACACGGGCAGAAGTGTCGGATATTGCTAATGCAACGTATGATTTAACCGATGCGGTTATGTTGTCGGGAGAAACTGCAACGGGAGCGTATCCAATTGAAGCGGTGAAAGTTATGAATAAGACCCTCGCCTTCAACGAGTTAAAAAACATGGTAGATAGCCGTAAGCGTTTTGATTTTCAGGTGGATGACCAAGATGCATTGTTATGTGACAGCGCTTATGGTCTTTACTTGGCATACCGCGGTCTAACAGAGCATGTCGCAGGATTTCTTATTTTTACTCACACGGGAAAAACAGTTCAGCTTCTTTCGCGTTATCGTCCCCTCATTCCTATCTTCGCCTTTAGTCCTACCGATATCATAAGTGACAGTCTCACTTTACAATATGGAGTTGTTCCTTTTTCATTCAAACCATCCCTAAATAATACAGAAGTAGAAAAAAAAGACGTACAAAGAGCTGTAACATTCTTGAAAAAAAAGTCACTTACCAAAAAAGGGGATATTTTGATCGTCCTGCACGGTGAATATTGGGCAGCGGAGGGACAGACTTCTACCGTCAAAATTTTGAAAGTTGAGTAACATGTATGCAAGGGATATCTGAGATTCGCAACTTCGCTATTATCGCACATGTAGATCACGGCAAGAGCACACTTGCAGATCGTTTGTTGGAAATAACGGGAGTAGTAAGTGCGGGCAAGCATGAAGAACAGATGCTTGACAGAAATCCCGTATCAAGGGAGAGGGGGATTACCATTAAATTGGCTCCGGTAAAAATGCTTTACTCACCCACTGTCATCCCCGCGGAGGCGGGGATCCAGTCGAAAATGCACAGCAATGGTGATTATATAGATTCCCGCCTTCGCGGGAATGACAAGCAGGAATATATCTTGAATCTCATTGATACTCCAGGGCATGTGGATTTTTCATACGAAGTAGATAGAACCCTTGCCTGTGTAGAAGGAGTTGTCCTTCTCGTTGATGCAACTCAAGGAATCCAGGCGCAGACAATCGCGAATGCGTACAAGGCACTGGAAAAAAACCTTGTAATAATTCCGGTCATCAATAAGATAGACATGGATGGAGCAGAGATTGAAAAAACACAAAAGCAGATAATTGATTTTCTTGGCGTAAAGCCCGAGGAAATATTCAAGATTTCAGCAAAGACAGGGATGGGAGTTCAGAAAGTCCTTGATGCAGTAATTGAAAAGATTCCAGCTCCTGCCCTATTGACACACAACACGCAACATGTAACATCTCATATTAAAGGACAAAAAGAAATGCTGCATGTTACAAGTTACATGCTACAAGCATTAATTTTTGACTCTTACTACGATACCCACAAAGGAGTCATTGCATTTGTGCGCGTATTTGGCGGTTCGTTAAAACGAGGGATGGAAGTCAAGATGGCACATGAAGGCGGCATTTTTATCGTTTCGGAAGTGGGAATGTTCAAACCGGATTTGACCCCTACCGATGAATTGAAGGATGGAGAGATAGGATACGTGGCGACGAATTTGAAAGATATCCATGCAATCCAAATCGGGGACACCATGCAGCTTCCGCGGGATGAGACCCCTCCCCTTCCGGGCTATAAGAAAGTAAAACCCATGGTGTATGCAAGTATTTTTCCTACCGATACCAATGACTATTTGAATTTTAAAAAAGCACTGGAAAAATTATATCTCACGGATAGTGCTCTGGACTTTAGCGGTATTTACAGCACTGCGCTTGGAGCGGGTTTTCGCGTAGGATTTCTGGGTCTACTCCATGCGGACGTTGTTCGAGAGCGGCTGGAGCGGGAGTATGAATTGAGTCTTGTCCTTACTCCTCCCCAGGTAGAATTCAAGATTGAAGATGGAAAATTCTATGAACCTATCGTAAAGATATTTATCTACACACCAGAGTCATATACGGGTGCGGTGATGAAAGTCTGCGAAGAACATCGCGCCAAATTCATCACGATGGACAACACAAATCAGATAGCGCTCACCTATGAAATGCCACTTGCAGAACTTATCACCAATTTCTTCGATCGGTTAAAAAGTATGACAAGTGGCTATGCATCTCTTGATTGGGAAATCCTTCGCTACGAATATGCTGATGCAAATAAGATGGAATTGCTGATAAATAATGATCCCGTTGAGGAATTTTCAGAAATTGTTGTGACTGAACGTGCTCAAGAAAAGTCGCAGTTTCTTACCAAAAGACTGAAAGACCTGATTCCCCGCCAGCAGTTCGATATCAAAATCCAGGCAAAATACAAAGGAAAAATAATTGCATCAGAGCGTATATCCCCTTTCCGCAAGAATGTACTCATGCATAAAGGTAAGCTGGTAGGAGGGGGCGACGTAGGACGGAAAAATAAACTGCTTGAAAAACAAAAGGAAGGCAAAAAATTGATGAAGTCGGTAGGGAGGGTAGAAATACCCAAAGATGCATTCATGAAATTATTCAATAAGCAGTAAATCTATATTGCATTTACTCTTCAAGTATACGATAATTATGCAATTAACATATTATTTTGAATAAAATCTATGAAGAAAAAACAAAAAAAAATATTGAATAGAATCGGTCTAAAAGGCATATTTGTTGTGGGGATAATTATTGTAATAATTGCTTTGGGTAGTATTGTTTCTAACCTACAGACAAATGGTTATAATAGTAAAGCAGTTGAGGCCCTCTTAGACTGTTCAAAAATTTGTACAACCTATTTCCCTCATAGTGCAAAAAAGACTACTGATGTAGGAAAGGCGAGCTGTGAAAAATCATGTGGGAAAGTAGTTGCCGAAATAGCACTGGGAACGCCTTGCGAAAAGGCATGCACATTGAAATTGATGGGGAGAGCTGGGGTTTGTAAAAGGGTATGTATAAAGGCAAAAATAAAGCAACATTGGTGTAGCTGTAGCCACCCCCACATTATATGAATACGAAAGATATAACATACATTTTCGACTTTGATAAAACTATAGTTTCGGTCGAAAGTCTCGACTTGCTTGCCGAAGTAAGTTTGGATCATGACCCGGAAAAGGAAAAGGTAGTGCATAGGATCAATACCCTCACCGAACAAGGCATGAACGGAATTCTCTCCTTCGATGAAAGTTTAAAAAAAAGATTTGCACTGCTTAGTCTCACAGACGAACATATTATAAAAACAATTAAGCAATTGAAACACGCTATTACACGCTCTATTTTACGCAACAAATCTTTTTTCAAAAATAACGCGGAACATATATACGTAGTTTCGGGGGGGTTTAAGGAATATATTGTTCCTGTGATACAGATGCTTGGACTACGGGAAGATCATGTGTATGCCAACACATTAAAAAGAAATTCGAAAGGAAAAATCATTGGATTTGATTCCAACAACCCTCTTTCCAAGGAAAATGGAAAAGTGGAAGTAGTAAAGTCGTTGGAGAAGTCAAATATTGTGGTTATTGGGGATGGATTTACCGATGCACAAATCAAGAAGATGGGTGCCGCTAAACGGTTTGTTGTATTCACTGAACATGTGGCAAGAGAAAAGGTTGTGGAAGCGGCTGATGAAATAGTGAAAAGTTTTGATGAATTTTTGTTTAACAATAAACTTCCTATGACTCTTTCCTATCCCAGGAGCAAGATAAAAGTGGTCCTTTTGGAGAATATTCACCCCGATGCGGTTTCCCTATTTAAGCAAGAGGGTTTTCAGGTTGAGATGCATGAGAAGTCATATTCAGGTGCAGAGCTTGACTCGGTAGTAGCGGACACCATGATTCTTGGTATTCGTTCCCGTACAAAACTGACACAAGAGTTTTTATCGAAACATCCAAAACTGCGAACGATAGGCACTTATTGTATTGGCACTAACCAAATAGACTTACAAGTGGCAACTGATCTGGGAATAGCGGTGTTTAATGCTCCTTTTAGCAATACACGGAGTGTGGTTGAACTAGCAATCGGGGAAATGATTATGCTTATGCGAAGGACTTTTGAAAAAAGCATGGAAATGCATCAGGGGGTTTGGAATAAGTCTGCAAAGAGATCCTATGAAATGCGGGGAAAAAAACTGGGCATAATTGGGTATGGCAATATTGGGATGCAATTATCCGTTGTCGCGGAGAGTCTTGGGGTACAGGTACTGTTCTATGACACACGCGATGTACTTCCTATTGGGAATGCCCGTCGATGCATTTCATTAAAGGAAATGTTACGGCAGGTAGATATGGTGTCGGTCCATGTAGATGGGCGGGAGGAGAATAAAAATCTCATAGGCAAAAAGGAGTTTGACCAAATGAAACAAGGTTCCGTTTTCCTGAATCTGAGTCGTGGGTTTGTTGTTGATATAGATGTATTATCTAACGCATTACAATCAGGACACATACAAGGAGCTGCAATTGATGTCTTTCCCATTGAACCAAAATCAAAGAGTGAGGAATTCGTGTCGAAACTGAGGGGACTCAATAACGTTATTCTCACCCCTCACATTGCAGGGAGTACGGAGGAAGCTCAGTATGACATTGGTATATCCACTACACGAAAGCTCATGAATTATATCAATAGTGGATCAACGGAATTATCCGTTAACATGCCTCAGTTGCTAGTTCCCTTAATCAAGGGGACGCACCGATTGGTACATATTCATACGAACGTTCCTGGAATGTTGGCACAGATAAACAGTGTCTTAGCAAAGCACTCGATAAACATAGAACAACAAATACTCAAGACCAATGATCGGATTGGGTATGTTATTACAGACGTAAATAAGAAATATGACCAAGCAGTACTTCATTCATTACAAACGATTCCGAACACTATTCGTTTTCGGACAATATTTGCTTGATTTCTATGAAAAAAATATATTTTGCTCCTGGTCCCTCTCAAATATATCCGAAATTAAACTTATACATAAAAGAAGCCCTTTCAAGAGACATTATGTCTCTATCCCATAGAAGTAAGGACTATGTGGATATGGCACAGAATACCCAACATACATTAAGAAAACTATTGCAAATACCCTCAACTCACCATATTTTTTTTATGTCTTCCTCCCTGGAATCAATGGAGAGGATTATTGCAAATTGTGTAAAGATGCAATCATTCCACCTCATAAATGGGTCATTTGCAGAAGCATTTTTCAATGCAGCGGAAGCTCAAGGTAAGAAGGCAAATATCCTTAGATTCAAACCTGGAGAGCGAATTGATATGGATAGTGTGGCGATTCCCAAAAAAACAGAGTTAATTTGTATTACACAGAATGAAACTTCAAATGGGTCCTGCATTCCCATGAAAGATATATATGCTTTGAAAAAAAGATATCCAACGATACCGATTGCACTTGATATAGTCTCTTCTGCTCCCTATCCACTCGTTAATTTTAAGAAAATTGATATCGCATTTTTCTCCGTGCAGAAGGGCTTTGGGTTGCCCTCGGGTCTTGGGATATTGGTTGTTGATGATGCATTGGTGCAAAAATCAAAACATAGGGGATATCACGACTTCCCTTCCCTAGCACAAAAGGAACTGATATTTCAAACTCCAGAAACGCCCAACGTCCTCGCAATATTTTTATTGGGTAAAGTGATTTTAGATATGATCAATCAAGGCGTTGGTCGTATGAGAAAGGCAACTGAAATGAAGGCAAAGCTTATTGTCGAATTTATTAATGCGCATCCTGATTTCGGTTTGCTTTTCATCACTGATACGAATGTGCGTTCTAAAACAGTTCTTGCAATTGAAGTTGGGAACAAAGTTGACGTAATTATTGAAAAACTCAAACTAAAAGGTTTTGTCGTAGGAAAGGGATATGGAATTTACAAAAAAACACAGATACGTATCGCAAATTTTCCGCAACATAGCATGCGAGATTTTCAGAGATTAATTAAAGAAATGGGCTTGATTTTAAAATAGTTGAGGAAATAGTTTTTTGAAGTATGTTTTTTGACGTTTTGCATAGTGTATTTCTCTCGTTAACCAAAGCTCAATCATCTGTTCTCTCGTCATTTCATTATTGATGTAAGAAATTATTTGTTGGTAGCCAATGGCATTTAAGCCAGGATCAGATTTTTTATATCCTTCATTGAGCAGACTTTGTGTCTCCTCAATTGCCCCACTTTCAATACGAGCCATAACACGAGCACGAATTATTGCACGTGTTTTCTCGGAATCGGTATGAAAGAATGGGATAAATGTAACGTCTGTTCCTTGCACACCTCCGAGGTGTGCAAGGAGGGTAATCATGGTTGGTTTATCGGCGAGAGTCCCATTGGCCAATGCGATTTCGATACGACGGATAAGGCGTCGTGGGTTTAAGCGGTCGCTTTCATTTAAACTTTCAAGAAATTCAGGTTTTTTTTCTCTCAGTATTTTCGTCAGTTCCATAACGGTTTTTGTACCCAGGTGGTGACGGAGTGGCCAATTTTCTGGCACCGATATTTTAGGGACTCCATAGAGCAAATGATAGAGGTAATAACCGGTTCCCCCCACCAAAATAGGCGTTTTTCCCCGTGTAATAATATCTTTTAGAATTGGGAGTGCATGGGCAACATAATCTCCTGAAGAAAATGTTTCAGTGGGGTCAATAACATCATAAAGCCATATTTTATATTTGGGATTTGTGGGTCTGTCTTTTCCGGTTACGATATCTAGTTTCTTATAAATCTGGCGGGAGTCGAAGTTTACTATTTCCCCATTTTCTGTATCGCACAATTCCAATGCCTTCGCAGTTTTGCCTGTTGCGGTTTGTCCGAAGAGGACAAAAATGTTTGTCATGTTACATCAACAAATTCATTAACAGAAGCTTTATTACCGCCAACAAATCCTTTATTATTAAAAATATTAATTTTCTTTCCACTCAAATCACATACTTTTCCTCCACTTTCTTCGATAAGGAGTGATGAAGCCGCAATATCCCATGGTTTTAATCCTATTTCAAAATAGAGCGAAAAAATATTCTCGCATACAAGCATCGACTCGATTACTGCACTTCCCAGAATGACTATTCTGCCACCCAACCTATGGGTAGAAGTGATAAATGGCAATTCTTTTTCTAAATTAGCATAGGAATAAGGACTTCCCGTACATACCATTGTTCCTCTAATAGGTTTATTTTTGACGTGAAGTTGTTTACCATTTTTATATGCGCCTTTTCCAAGGATTGCAGTATATATGTCTCCTGTCGAAAGATTAATAACTCCTGCATCCATTAAGATTTCGTTCTTCATGTAAGCAATGGCCGTTCCAAAAAAGGGAATGCCATAACTGAAATTGGTTGTTCCATCAAGTGGGTCAATAATCCAAATGTCAGATAGCGAACTGTCAACTTGTGTCATCGTTTCTTCTGATAATAAAGCATGTGATGGAAATTTTTTCCGTATTGAATTGAGAATATATTTTTCGATCTGTATATCAGTCTCTGTTGCCCAATTACCAGCTTCAATTTTATGAGCAACTATATTTTTTCCTGAGTATTTATATATCTCAAGCGATTTATGCATTAATTGATTAATAAATGGAATCATATTCTACCAAAAGGAAATGATTCAATAATTCGTTTACATGTTCCATTAGTGCCAGTCTCCACGTAATGAATAGCCGAAATGTGAGAAAAGTAATTTATTTTGTTTGGAAGTAGAGAAAGACATTTCTCTCCACTAAGTTCTTTTATAGGGCGTGCAATCGATACATGGGGTATATACAAATCTTTTGCCGCCCACATACCAAGTTCGATTAGACTCTTTTTCATCTCCTTCGTGAGCCCTGGTAATTTCAATTCCATAGGGTCATATATTCCATCTCGAAAGGGGTTGAGTAAATCTACAACGTCGTAATGAAGTTTCTTAAGTTCTGGAGTAAGAGAAGCATCTAAAAATATTGTTCCAACTACAAAACTTTTTTTCGTAAGCACCAAATCAAACGATTTTTGTTTTTCTGCAAATTTCTCAAGATGATTTATGATTTTTCCTTCATATTTTTTTGGATATTTTGTAGTGTAGAGAGTTAAGTGAGGAATACTATCATTTTCATTAAGAACAATTTGTGAAGAAAAATAATTATTTATTAAGTTACTCAGTTTAATAAACTGAGACGAAAGACTAGAGTCAAAGATAATAACGATATTGCGGTATATGAAATGCTCCATACCAAAATTATACTGGATCCAGATTTTCATCGGGATGACATACTTATGTTACTTCCATTTCTGCATTTTGGCAGCATCGAGAAGATTTTTGAAGAGATAAAGAACGTCGAGTGGCCCGATTCCACCAGGTGTAGGAGTGTAATATCCTGCAATAGGGTCAACTTCCTTTTCATCATAATCCCCTTTTAGTTTTCCATTTTCTTTTCGAATACCAACATTAATGAGAATTGCCCCTGGCTTTATCATCTCGGCGGTAAGAATTTTTTTTCCGACTGCGGGGATAATAATATCTGCTTCCCTATAATATTCATGAGGATTGGGTGTTTGTGAGTTGATACCCATGAAGTTTATCTTCACTTCGCTAAATGTTTTAACCAAAGGTCTTCCACCGGTGATACCTTTTCCTACAACAATAACCTGCTTATGTTTGAGGACTCTTCGCAAAGCTTCAAAATCCTTTTTTTTGTTGATAAATAACCCAGCATCTATCTTTGGATGAATATAGATGTATTTTAAGAGCGTCAGTACAGCAAGTCCCAACGGGGAAAAAAATTCAGTTTTTCTTCTATGGCCCTCAATTTCCTTATTGAGTGCGACGAAGTCGAACATACTTTCGGTAATGAGCTGGGGCGGAAGAGGTTGTTGTACAATAATACCGGTGACTTCCGGGTGCTGGGACATTTCCTTTATTTTTCGCAGGAAAGGTTCAAAGGAAGGAGCCGTTTTGTATTGAATAAGTTCAAAGAGGATACCGAGACGTTTTGCAGTTTGATGCTTGATACGAACGAAGGAACGCTGTTCATCTGAATCTCCGACCAAAAAAACAACTACTTTAAGTTTATTTTTCTTACTTAACTTCGCCACTTCTTTTTTTAACTCAAGTTCAAGTCTTTCTACCAACTTTTTTATCGGAATTATCATTTGTGTAGTCTAGTATACCATGTTGGAGGCTAAAAGTCTATATCAGCGTGGCGCTCACTACCTTGTCTGTCTTGTCGGAAAATCGCATCAAAATGACACCTTTTGCCGTGCGTGAACGAGGTGGAATTGAGGCTAACGGAATTTTGACTATTTGACCTGAATTACTGGTCATGATGATAGTCGTATCTTCTGGATTGACGATTTGGACAAATCCGATATTACCCATTTTTTCATCAACCGAGGCTACCTTCACTCCTTTTCCTCCTCGATGTTGGCCTTTAAACAAAGCTAAATTTGTCTTTTTACCGACTCCCCGTTCACCGATTACTATAATATTCTTCTTGAATTCAGCCTGAGTGAACACTTCTGCTGCAGCCACCAAATCTCCCTCAGCAAGTTCAATGCCCCTTACTCCAATGGATGATCTGCCGGTATGCCTTACTTCTTTTTCCTTGAATACGATAGCTTTTCCGTGCTTAGTGGTAATGATGACATTCATCTCACCATCAGTCATCTTTACCCACAACAGCTCATCATGTTCTTCCAATTTGATAGCTATGATACCATTGGAACGGATATTCTCAAATTCCTCAAATGTCGTCTTTTTCACGGTCCCTTTCTTGGTACACATAAGGACAAACTTCTTTTGGAAAGCTGCCAACTGTTCCTGTTTTGTCGTAACAACTCCACTTGGTCCATAGGTAAGAACAGAGGTGACAATTTCATCAGGCCGTAAAGCAAGCAGATTGACGATAGCCTTACCTTTTGAAGTGCGTGATCCAACAGGAATATCCCATACTCTATTCTGGAACATGCGACCTTGATTGGTGAAGAAAAGCGTATAATCATGTGTCATCGCTGTCGTAATATAGTAGACGTTGTCTGTTTCTTTTGTTTCAATCCCTGAAACGCCTTTTCCTCCTCTATTTTGGACTCTGAATGTCTCTCTTGGGACTTGTTTTATGTACCCTTCTTTCGTAAGGACAACAATGACTTCCTTGTTTTCAATTAACTCTTCATCCGTAATTTCTCCTGGACGAGATTTGATTACTTTTGTCCTCCGCTCATCGCCGTACCGCTCAACAAGTTCAAGAAGTTCTGTCTTTATTACTCCTAATATTTTGAATACATCTCTTAAGAGTGATTCCAAATAGTTTATAAGTTTTCTGAGTTCCTTGAGTTCTTCCTCGATCTTTGATCGCTCAAGTCCCGTCAATCGTTTTAACTGCATGTCAAGAATAGCTTGGGACTGGATGTCCGAAAGGCCAAATTTTTTCATGAGCTTTGCTTTTGCGTCTGGTTCGTCCTTCGCTTTTTTTATGATTTCAACAACCTCGTCGATATTGTCGAGTGCGATAATATATCCTTCCAAAATATGCGCTCTGTATTTTGCCTGTTTCAGCTGATGTTCGGTTCTTCTGGTAATTACGGAAACTCTATGTTTTAGATAATGCTCCAAAATAGTGTGAAGTCCCAGTGTTTGGGGGACTCCATCGACCAATGCGACAATGTTGATGGGAAATGAAGTCTGCATTTCGGTAAACTTGAAGAGATTATTCAATACTTTCTTATACTGAGCATCCCTTTTGAGTTCGATTACGACACGTATCCCATCTCGGTCAGACTCATCTCGAAGGTCTGATATACCAACAATTTTCTTATCGATAACCAAGTGGGCTATTTTTTCCACAAGATTTGCCTTATTCACTTGGTAGGGCAGTTGTCTAATGACAATGGAAAGCCTGCCCTTGTCAAGCTCTTCTTCCTCAACCTTTGCTCGAATAAGAACTTTCCCTTTTCCGGTAATATATGCCTGTTTAATTTCATTCCATCCATAGATAATGCCATGGGTTGGGAAGTCAGGTCCTTTTACATGTTCGAGAAGTTCATCGATTGTAACGTCGTATGAAAGAGGGACGTCGGTTGGTTTCATTAGTTTCTCTTCCTTCGCGGTAACCGTTTTTTTTGCCTTATCTATCATGAGGCAAATTGCCCCAACAAGCTCCGTGAGATTATGGGGGGGAATTTTAGTTGCCATACCAACGGCAATACCTTCGGCCCCCATGAGAAGGAGGTTTGGTAATTTTGCGGGGGTGAAAAGGGGCTCTTTCAGTGTCGCATCAAAATTATCAGTCCAATCCACGGTATCTCGATCAATATCATCCATCAACTCATCCGCTATTTTAGATAGCTTCACTTCTGTATAACGCATCGCAGCTGGAGGATCTCCATCAATCGAACCGAAGTTCCCCTGTCCCTTAATAAGCGGATATCTCATCGAGAAGTCCTGCGCCATTCTCGCAAGTGATTCATAAACAGGGGCATCACCATGAGGATGATACTTACCCAGAACCTCTCCAACAACCTTCGCACTTTTTGAGAAGCGAGCACCTGAGGTTAGTCCAAGTTTATACATCGCATACAAAATACGTCTGTGAACTGGTTTAAGGCCGTCACGTATATCTGGCAGTGCGCGAGACACGATAACCGACATGGCATAGTTAAGGTACGCTCGCTTCATTACTGAAACTATTTCTTCGTTTACGAGGCCCTTCTTTGGTAATACTGGTGCCGCTGTTAGTTCATCCCGTTTTTTTTCATCCATAGATTTATGTAATCAAAAATTCACTTCATACCTGCCTTAATCGATTCATACGCTTTATCTTTACCTAAAAAGTTTTTTGTTTTTACCCATTTTCCTACTTCAAGTTCTTTATAATGGTTGAAGAAGTGCTGTATTTTCTTTTTTTCTATTTCATTTAAGTCCTCGATGTCTTTTATATCAGCAAAAAAAGGATCAACTTTTTCAACAGGTACCGCCAATATTTTTGTATCGATTCCTGCTTCATCTTCCATTTCTAGCATTCCAATAGGCCGTACGGAAATATATACTCCTGGTTGAACTGCATAAGTGGAAATGACAAGTACATCGACTGGATCTCCATCTTCAGCGTGAGTGTTTGGAATGAATCCGTAATTAAAGGGATAGACCATTGTTGTGAAAGCGAATCGATCCACTTTCATAAAGCCGGATTCCTTATCCAATTCGTACTTTATGGGAGACCCCTGTGGAATTTCGATGACGACATTCACTTCTTGGGGTGGGTTTTTTCCGACGGACAGTTTTGATGTATCCATAGTATTATATATAACATGTAACGTGTAACATGTAGCATACAACAATCCAAAATGTTGCGTGTTACATGCTGCGTGTTATATGTCTAGACTGGCAAGCTTTGCGTGGGTAACAATGAATTTCTTGCGTGGAGGTACTTCATCTCCCATAAGCATAGTGAACACGTGATCTGCCTCCTGCGTATCCGCGATCATGACCTGTTTCATGATCCTATTTTCCGGATTCATCGTTGTTGCCCATAACTGTTCTGGGTTCATTTCTCCCAAACCTTTATATCGTTGTACATTTACGTTTATCCCATTTGAACCGATTCTTTTTACCATTTTTTCTTTTTCATCTTCAGAATATGCATATTCAATTTTCTTGCCTTGTTGGATTTTGTACAGCGGTGGTTGAGCTACATACAAATGACCGTTTTCCACAATCTGTGGCATGTGACGAAAGAAAAAAGTAAGCAGAAGCGTCATAATATGTTCACCATCCACATCAGCATCTGTCATGACTACTATTTTATGATATCTCAGCTTTTTATAGTCAATAGTTTCTCCAATACCCATACCCAGAGCGATGACAAGATCCTTTATCTCCTTAAATGCAAGAACCTTGTCGAGATATGCCCTTTCCGTATTGAGGATCTTTCCTCGAAGAGGAAGGATTGCCTGATATTTTCTATCCCTTCCCTGTTTTGCGGTACCACCTGCCGAATTACCCTCAACCATAAAAAGCTCTGATAGTGCAGGATCTTTTTCTTGGCAATCAGCAAGTTTACCGGGAAGAGCAGATCCCTCAAGAGCGCCTTTTCTCATGACTGCTTCTTTCGCTGCTTTCGCTGCAAGCCGTGCTTTTTGAGCAAGAAGAATTTTCCCTAAGATTTCTTTACCGACTCGTGGATTTTCTTCAAAGTATGTGTCTAGATACTCAGATACGGATTGCTGAACAACGGACTGCACCTCAGAATTACCAAGTTTTGTTTTTGTTTGGCCTTCAAACTGCAGATTGGTTGAAGGCATTTTAATGTAGACAATTGCGGTAAGACCTTCTTTTACGTCGTCGCCTGTGAGAGCATCTTCGGTATCCTTTTGAGCAAGCTCTTTTCGCGCATAGTTATTGATACTCTTGGTAAGAGCTATTCGGAAACCAGTAAGATGAGTTCCCCCCTCGTGTGTGTTGATGACATTCACAAAAGAATAGACACTTTCGGCCATTGAATCGTTATATTGGATGGCTACTTCAACTTCTTTATCTCCTACCAATTTATTAATAAAAATTGCATCGTGGAGAACTTTTTTACCTCTATTTAGATCGCTAATAAGAGAGAGGATTCCTCCATCAAAGAAGTAGGCTGTTCTATCACTCACCTTTTTATTGTGGATTTGAAACATGACTCGCTTTATGAGGTAAGCCCGCTCTTTCAACTGTTTTTTAAGTGTGGGATAGTGGATTTCTATTGTTTCAGTGAAGATTGATTTATCTGGGATAAATGAAACGCCAGTTCCCTGTTCAAACGGGAAATTCATTTTGGATGTTTTTACTCTTTCAACTTTTCCTTGGGGGATTCCTCGTTTATATTCTTGTCGATATAGCTTGCCGTCCCGTTTTACTTCTACGATGATATGGTCTGAAAGTGCATTTACCACTGAGGCGCCGACTCCATGAAGACCACCGGAAATCTTGTATGCACCTTGATTAAATTTGCCTCCTGCATGGAGCTTGGTCATGACAATCTCAAGAGCAGAGATCTTATATTTTGGAATGATATCAACGGGAATACCTCGTCCATCATCTGTAACGGTAAGGTAGCCGTTTTCTTCTATGGTTATTCTGACGTTTTTTGCAAAACCGGCCAGTGATTCGTCAATTGAATTATCGATGATTTCATTCAAACAATGATTTACTCCCAGTTGTGAGGTAGTGCCGATATACATACCTGGTCTCTTGCGTACTGGTTCAAGCCCTTCAAGGACGACAATTGAGTCTGCACCATAATCAGAAGAATTAGTTGCCATAAGAATAGGATTATAGAAGAATTTTCGGCAAATTGCAACCTATGCTTGCACGCTCGAATTAGCCTTACAAACCTCTGAGGTTTGTAAGAGGCGCTAATATAAAAATAACGTTGTTTTAACAGTCTAAAATACCATTTTTGCGGCTTATAATCCCTTGTATTGAACTCTGATTAT
>Ga0210057_1003723_pt1 | contig 20833 bp, 23 predicted proteins | sample CryGeyCG2114_010_2_FD_183968 | JGI IMG/M metagenome (GOLD analysis project Ga0210057, IMG submission 183968) | Groundwater microbial communities from aquifer - Crystal Geyser CG10_big_fil_rev_8/21/14_0.10 (SPAdes) (version 2) | ecosystem: Environmental > Aquatic > Deep subsurface > Groundwater ...
CAGGCATTTAGTGTTTTCAAGTTGCTTATTGCTGCTGTTGTAGCTGGTGCAATTCTTGTTATTTTATTTCAGGTTCTGGCAATTATACCTGATCCCGGGGGACAGGCTCCTAATGAGGTTGCCGCAAGCAACGTGAAAAGCCAGCAGAATAAGGCTGCGGATCTCAAAATTGTGAGGGATGTTACTTTCAAACCTGGAGATGTTCTTAACCATAAAACAATTTCATCAGATTCTGACGGGCTTTCATCTTCGCAGGTTTGTGTGCTTCTTTCAGATAATGCGCCTAATTATGATGCATTTGAAGCTGATGGTGCAGGAAAAGTAATAACTTATAACGGTTCATACTCGCAGAAAGTAAGATTGCTTATCGTATGTGACAGGTACGATGACCTTACAAACGAAACGCTTTCAACTTACAGTACTGATGACAAGTACGGTGTTGATGAAAGCGGTGGAGACTGTGAAGCTCCATCAAATGACTCATCCAACTACTGTATTGTTGCGGTCATTTCAGACCAATAAAGTTTAATACTTCCTTAAACACACTTAATTCTTATGTTGCTAAAGAATTTGCTTGCCGAAGAAAGGGCTCAAAGCGACTGGAACTCGGTTTATTTACTCATTGTTTTTGCCATTGCAGCAATTTTGATTATTGCCCTGATAAAGCCAATGTTCAAGCAAAGTCAGGATATTGTGAAAAGAGATCCAATACTAAATAATTAGTCCAAAAATTTAAATTGTGGTTTCAACACACTTTATGCTGGCATGTCTCAAAAGTTCAGGATTTTTAAAACCGGACAATTTGACAATGATTTTGAGGCGCTTGAAAAGAATGATAAGCAAAGGGTTGAAAATTTTCTTCGACAACTCTCTGAAAAAGGCTCTGCTGTTGGAAAGCCATTAAGCGGATTGAAGTTTTTCAGGGAGAAAAAAATTCGGCGGAAAAAGGCTCTATTATTTGATTTATGAAAACTTCTGTGTTGTGCTGGCTGTGGCAATAAGCGGCAAGAAAGCACAGCAAGCCACAATAAACGAAATTTTGATTCATCTTGCGGACTATCAGCAGTTTGTTTTTGAAACATTACGAAAAAAAGGAGTTATTTAGGGGTGCCATTCGGAAATGTTGCCTTTTTTTATGTCTTCGAGGCTAGCTTTTATTTTGCTCACCAATTCCTTGTCAACTTCCGATTTTTTGACCAAAGAGTCATATTTTTGTTTAGAAATGATTACTGTTTCCATAATAGTATACCTTTGCAGGAAATATATAAAACTATTTTTTCTACCTGCTGGCTTTTTGCACATTTTTGAGGCAAATCAGGGATATTGTGAAAAGAGATCCAATACTAAATAATTAGGCTTATTCTCGTTAAACGACCAGAAAGATAGGTTTTTAAGCACCTACAGGGTGAAGTTTTAATCTGATGTTCTTGCAAGGTTTTCCCTTGTTTTGAGTTCAGAATTAAGTATCAGGAGGAAATATCAATGGGTTACGGCGACGACCGAGGGAGTAGATTTAATCAAGGCCCGAGGGAAATGTACGACGCTGTTTGCTCTGATTGCGGTAAAGAAACCAAGGTTCCTTTCAAACCAATTGAAGGAAGACCAGTTTACTGCAGGGACTGTTATACAAAACACAGACCTAAGAGAGACGACAGGCAATAAGTTTAGCAAATTAAGCTTATAAGTCAACTAATAAAACGGTTCCTCCCGGAACCGCTATTTCTTTTTTTATTTTTTTTCAAATTTTTTTTCTTGATAAAACCATGTCTTATTTAATTTGAATTCGCTGTTTTTTTATATGCTTGAATCCGTTTTTCTGGAAAAGGCACTTTTATCTTTTCTTGTCGGCGGACTTGCAGTAGCATTCGCATTGTTAATAGGAGAGAGATTCGGTGGCAGAATCACAGGCATTGTATTGGGTTTGCCGGTTGTATCCGCAATAGGCCTTTTTTTCATAGGATTCACACAATCATCCGGAGCCGCTGTGCAGGCTGTAACAGTAATGCCATTGACCCTTGCAATGGGCCTTGTTTTTTTGATGCTTTTTATTTTCTTTTTTGAAAAATTCGGGGTTAGTTTAAGTGTTCTTTTTGGCACATTACTTTTTTTTGCGGTAACCGGTTTTGCCGTTGCCCTTAACCTTACAGACATTTTTGTCAACTGCATTATCTACCTAGTAATTCTTTTGGCAGTGTTATTTTTAGTAAAAAATTTTAATGAAATTAAATTAAAGAAAAATACAAGCAAAAAACAATTCCTAATTCGTTCTGTTTTTGCCGGAACAATTGTTTTTGCTGCAGTAATTATTGCAAAATTAACAGACCCTTATTGGGGTGGAATTATAGCTGCATTTCCCGCATCTTATTTTTCAACTTTGTTTATCTCCACAAGGGACAATGGAATTGAATTCACCCAAGCAATAATCAAGGGCGCTCCGCTGGCGACTTTCGGTTCTTTGCTGTATTACCTGGTTGTATACTTAACCTATTCAGATTTTGGTATTTATTACGGTACACTTCTTGGGTATGGAGTTGCATTGGTTTACATTGTAATTGCAGAAAAAGCAAGGCCAATGTTTTTTTCATGAGTAAACGCAAAAGATATATTCTTCTTTTCCCTATTTTTCATGTATGTTTTCACAACGCGGTCAGGAATCAGCGCCGTTTGAAGTGCTTATTGCGGTAATTCTAATGGGCTTTGTTATAGTGGTTGGTTTGCAGGCAATTCAGGTGCTTAACAAGACTTCCTGCGAAGGTAACATAACAAAAAATATTGTTGATATCAAAACAGGAATTGAAACAGTTGTGAAGAATAAATCTAAGGTCAATATATCTTATGAACGTTCAAGCTGTTTCCCTGAAAATGAAACAACCCTTGAAATCAAATCAAGAGATGACCAGATTTTCTGTTCCTCCATATGCGGAGGCAGCTTGTCACAATGCACTGTGCTGATATTCAGTTCTCCTACGTTTAGTGATGTGAGGTGTCTGAGCATTTCCTCAGCAACAACATTCCCTGAGGGCGGTCAATGCAATCCTGATCTTCTTGGGGGTAATTTTGAAGTCGTTACCTGGACAGATAAACCTATTGAGCCAGGCACATACACTTTGATAAAACAGTCAAATCTTTTCAGCGATACTCCTATAGTGTGTGTTTTCAAGAAGGTGTGATGATTGCTTGATTTTATTTTAAGTAAAATGAACCTGCTTATCCTTGTAACTGCAATGGTTGCTATTGTGGGATTTTTCACTTTCGGACTTGTTGAAATTTCAAAAGTAAATGAAGCAGGCAAACTTGTCTCAAAAATAAAGGAAACCTCATTTGCCTTTGCAAGTTCTCCAAGTTATTGTTTTAGTGATGATTATATTCTGCCTGATGAAATAAAGGTTTCTGGGAATTCATTTTACTATGTGCTGAGGATTTCAAAACAATCAGCAATCACAAGCAGTGGAGACAACATTAATTTGCTGATATTCTCGGTTTACCCAAGAGAAGAGATAAGGCGCTTTATGACAAATTCCGCTTATCAACCAAAGGCAGTTGCTGCAAGCAGTTTCAGAACCAAGGCGAACATATTTATTTTTTCAAAGGACTATGTTGATTCCGGCGGACTTACTTATGAGAATAATTGGCTTGATATTACAAACGAAGGAGCCTTTGCAGATCCCCAGGCAGTGCTTCCTGCAAATTCCCTTGAATTTGTAAAGGAAATTGAAAATGGACAGGCTAATCTTTATGTGGTTATTTGTGGAATCGGAGTAAATGATTGTGCAGTTGCAAAAGATTATGTTGGAAACCAGATTCACCCTACGGAGGGATTTAATTGCTAGCCAAAGGTTTTATTGGCCCTATTGGAGATGACATTCCGTCTTTAATCCCCTTGTTGTTGGGTCTTGTGATATTTTTTTCCACCTTCACAACTGCGTTTAATTCATTTGATAGAATAAACACAGAATTTGATTCCGATCTTGCAGTAATGAACATCACAAGGATAATGCAGTCAAACAGTTATGTGGTTGGTTATGATGAATACAAAAGGCACTGTGATGAAATAGGTGTTGTAAACTCAAGTTTTATTGCTGTCCTTACTGATAATTGGGTGAACGAATCAACTGCGCTTCCTGATGCGCAAAGCATTTTTGATATAAAAATTTTCGAAGATTCCGAAAATCATCTTTATACCTGCTCAAATCTTTCTTCTTCAGGCGCACCTGAATTCATTTCAGATTATCTTTCCGCGGAAAATGCAGCAGAGCGAAAGGTTTCTTCAAGAGTTTTTCCGATTGCACTTGAGGATGAAAAAATTGTAAAACCAATGCACTTAGTGGTGATAACTTGGAGATGAATGCCAAAGGACAGGCTGCGGTTACAGACGCCTTGTTTTTCCTAATGGTTATTATTTCGCTTTCCATTTTCCTTTTTGGTTTCTCAACCACTTACGGCGAATCAGTTAAACAGCAGGTTCAGGATGAATTCAACGTAACTTTTGCAACTAATGCATTGAAAACAATTCTATATAGTTCCACTTCAAGGGATTTTGACAAAACAATTTATGATCCTAATGCCGAGGTTGATTATCTGCTTGCGCTTGTAAAAGAGGATTATGCTGATGATGAAAAAATGAATGACCGTGAAAAAGTCGTGCTTTCAGACACAATCTTTGCTGTTCTGAAACCGATTGCCGACAGTACTGATTACATTTTCACAATTACTGTTCCATCAGGGTCAAGCCCTAAGCTCGTGTACATGCTCGTGCATACGACAAATTTTAAAAAAGACGGACCTTTCCTTCCCGGCAGGTATTACAGGTATACTGTAGACCCTGCGAATGCACATGCGGATTATTTTTGCGGGAACGATGTTAATTACAGGGGAAATTTGGATATTAAGATAAACCAGCTTCTTGTAAACGTTGGCCCGATTTCAGAGTCATCCTCTCCGATAAAATTGAGTGTTTTTGGACCTGATGGTGCTCCTGGAACAGTGAATGCGCAGGCCGATTTGATAATGTGGGATCCTGTATGGCTTGGTTCAACAAGAGATAGAACAAGCGGGCTTCTTTATGAAACAGATCCTATGGATCCTTACAATGAGTGGGGTTGTGTTTCTGTGGCGGATGTAAAGTCAGGTGCTTCCCCGTAATTATTTTATTTCCTTTTCTTGAATTCTTCGCCGCATTTTGGGCAGGTGTATTTTACTGATTGCTCCTGAACCAAAATTCCCTTTGCGCAATGGTTGCAAAACGCGGTGCCGCATTTTGGGCAGTAAACAAGTTGCTCGGTTTTATTTTTGCATGTAGGACAAACGCTGTTAGGTGTTTCAATTTCTTTGTCAATAAGGTCTATGTCCTCTTCCCCTTCAAGGTCAGTTTCAAGGGAAGACAGTTCATCAATGCTGGCGAGCTCCTTTAAACTTTCATCATTTTCATCTATCTTATCCAAATTCATTTCTCCAAGGTCATCGGAAAAAAGTGATGCTGTAGATTTAGTATTTTCAAGTTCTTCAATTTCTTCAGGTTCTTCCTCTTTTTTTGGCGCCTGCTTTGGTTCTTCTTTTTTTTGCACAGGAACCTCTTTTTTCTCAGGTTGTTTTACCTGATTTTCCCTTAGGTTTCTCCTGAGTTTTCTTTCCTCAAGAAGGCTTCTTTCGCTTCCGCCTTTTTTGTCTTCTTCCTGTGGCAAATCAAGCTGCAATTCATCTGTAATATTATCCTGTTTTTTCAAATCCTCTTTTAGCTGTGCAAAAATATTCTTGCTTATAACCTCTATTTCATCCTCTTTCGGGTATCTTGAATGCCTCTCTTTGAATGAATCAACTTCATCGACAGCCATGTCTGTCAGTTTGCTTTTGATTTCCGTTTCAGTGGGCATTTCATCCCTGTGGAATCTTCTGAGTCTTCGCGGTATATATTCTTCCTGCATGGTATTCACTTATCCTTCAAAAGTTCTTTAAGTAACTTTGCTGATTTCGGAAAACGACTTTCATCAAGTTCAGGTTCCTTTTCAGGTTCAGGTTTTTTCGGGTCTATATGAATTTCCTGTTTTAGGTTATCTGTAATGTATCTTTCGGATTCTTGGTTTGTTTTTTCCATTTCTTCTTTTGTTCCTGTGCCTGATGTCCTTTCACTTCTTTTCTTTTCCAATGCTGAAATAATTGCATCAATGTTTCTTTTCTTCTGCTCCATTGTTTTTTCAGGTGTAATCTCTCTTGGCTTTGAAAATGCTTCTCCAACAGAAAGCTCATCCTCGGCAATCCTGTTTTTCAAACTTGAAACCTTATCTTGTGCAACAGGCTTTTCTTCTTGTGTTTTTTTCTGAATATTTTTTGGAGTAATCTTATTGGATTTCTTTTTCGAAAAAATTCCAGAAATTCCTGCAAAAATAGATTTCTTTTTTTCTTTTGGAATATTTGATTTTTCTTTTGTTGTGTGTTCCTGTAAGATAACTTTTTTGTCAGATTTTTCAATTGCCTTTGCGCCTTTAGGCTCTTCTTTCCCGGGCTTTTTTTCAACTGCCTGTGAAACTATTACAGGTTCCTCTTTTTTTATCGGTGTTTTTTGAACAGGCTCAGGTTCAACAATTTTTTTGGATTTCTCAATCACAGGTGCTTTAAGTTCCTTCTTTACTTCAGGTGTTTTTTCCTGTTCTTTCTTTTCAGGTTCTTTGATTTTTTCTACCCTGATTTTTTCAGCGTCCTTTTTTTCTGTTGTAATTAATTCATATTTAGGCTCGCCTGTTTTTTTAGCTTCGTTTTCATAACTCATTTCAGGTGCGCTCTGCAACTGGCTTATCCTGAGCTTTTCAATTCCCTCAGAGCTGACTTTTATGTACTTTGTTTCCGGAACTTTTTCAAAAGCTTTTTTTGCCGCGATGTTTGCCGCAATTGCTCTTTTCGGAACGCTTACTCTTACCTTTTGGTTTCCGCTGAGTTTTCTTTTTAGTGTAAAAACAAGCCCGCTTGCGGAAAGGATTACTGTTGTAACAAGCAAAATTATTTCAGGTAAGGTAAACAAAGGAATATCCAAAAAACCTATTATTGCGGAAATAATTATTGTGATGGTTATCACAATAAATCCTATTATTACACTTGCGCCTGTTTTTGAATCAAGTTCAAGTGACCTCACTTTAGGCCAGCCTGTACGCAGGAAAATATAGCCCCAACTAGTTGAACCTAAGAGAATGTATAGGCCTATTGCAACGCCTACAGCTAAATCGATTAAAGGCATCCTACACTAACATATTTATAGTACTTAATAAATTATTCTTTTTCATGGCTGTAGATCCTTTTAGCAATATTATTTTATCCCTGTTTGATTTGCTTAAGGGTTCTTTTGTTGTTTTTGTTGTTGTTTTTTTCATTGTGCTTGTTGCGCAAAAATTAAGGAAAAAAATTGCAGAGGAAACAAATTGGTCATGGTTCATAAGCGCATTTGCCACAACAATAATTGTTGTTTTCATTTTGACACTTATAGTTTATTTTTTGCCTTTCCTTTCCGCATCACAACAGCTTTCTATAAATCAAGTGCCTGAAGAATTTTCCCCTTCACTTGGAAATTTTCTTGAATCGTTTTTGCTTGGCATTCTGAAATCATTTATAGTTACAATGGTTTTGTCAGTTTTTCTTATGGCTTTTGAATTCATTGGGCTTTTTTTATTCCAGTTTTTTTCCTCAAAACTGGAAAAGCAACCCAATTGGCTGAAGCTTGGTCTCGCAGTTTACTCAACAGTTGTTCTTGCATCCGCAATAATCCTTTTCCTTATTCCTGATGTAATTTTAGGGTTATTCTATTTTCTCTATTTTGGTTTATAGTGCCGTAAATAGCTTTTTTGTAAACATGGAAACAAATAAATATGGCCCAATCCCTACTAATAATAATTATATATTAATATATTGCCAAAATCGGTTTTGTAGTGGTTTCATGAAGAGAATGCAGAGTGTTTTTCTGGTTTACCTGATAGTGTTTTCCCTTTTCGGGAATTTTGTTTCAGCTGAAGATGCTCCTGCAACAGGTGCAGCAACTGATTCAGAATCAGATACTTTCACGCTTCCTGATGCAACACAGCCTGATCCGAGAACATTAATTGAAACTCCTGAGGAAACGGCTGAAAGAGAAGCGGGCAATCCTGTTGTTACTGCAACAGAACCTGTTGAACAGGTTGATGGTTACTTATGCAAGGCATCCGATCTTTCCCCTGAAGAAAGCCTTAACCTGATTGATGTTCTGAAAAACGGTTTTACCGGAGAAGAGCTTGCCGGCTTGAATCCCGGGCAGGATGCAAAAGATAACAGAGAAGAACTTGCATCAAACGAACTTGTTTTGATTAACCCTAATGATGAGAATGCTGCAGTTAAAACGGAAATCCCGAACAAAAAATTCAGTCCTTTTGAAATTTCACAATTCCTCAATACCTCAGTAAAAGGGCCCTTTGCTTTTGGAGTTGTTTTGGAGGATTCATTAAGAACAGGCAGATGCGAAACATATAGCTCGGAAGACTGCACACTAACAGGTCCGAATCTGAAATACAGAAATTCCGGTGCGGGAATACTTGCTGATTTAAAACCCGTTAAGGAAGCTTTTACAGAAATCCCTTACACTGAATGGCTTACGGGTGAAAAAAATCTCACACAGTTCAGTGCTGAGGAAAATGATGTTCTGCGTGCGGCTCTTGTAACCGAGGGCGATGAGGAACCACAGGCAAAAATTGTTTCAAGACTTGAACAAGAATTAATTCCAAATTCAATCCTAACCGATGTTTTCGAGGCAAGGCTTCAGACAAACTGCAATAATCCTTCATGCGTCATAAGCATATATTCTTTGTTTGACAAGTATTTCAATTCCTGGATGTCAAGCGAAATGGTTGTATCAACTTTCGGTCCAAGTCTTTTGTATCAGACAAAAAAACTTTTTGGCTGGACCTCAAGAAGGGGATTCCTAAGCGGGGCAAGGGAAGGTTATTATGATTTCCTTGACAGGTTCAGGAAAAGATATGTTAATGCGGAATCCTTTTTGGGAAAACTAAGGACAAACAGAATCAAAAATATTCTTGATAAAAATAATTGGCGCAGCTGGTATCAGGACATGGTTGGAGGACATCCTGATGGTTCAGGTTATTATATTTTCCAGACTGAGGGGTTCCAGCACTGGTGGGGTAAACAGCAGGGTGCCGGTGGTTTTCTTGAAAAAATAAAAACCGCAGAAGAAAGGTCGGATTTCATTAAACTTGTAAAAGACATGCGTTCGGTGCAGAGAGCTGCAAAGGCAAGAACTGATGAGGCGGAGTTGGCATGGAAACTTGCAAGGGACAACCCTGCACTTGGTTTGAATAATCCTGTTACGGTCCAAAAAAAAGTTGATTATGGTAGAGAAATTGTAAGCTGGATGGATGAAACTTACGATGAAATGATGGGTGCTGATTACATTGAATGGATTACTCACCATCCGAATACAGGTTTCTATAACAAAGGTGTTTTGCAGATAAGGAGCGACGGTTCATCTGAGGTAATTGATCTTTTCCAGGAGCACAGGAACCTGCAGAGAATTCTCAAAAAATTCAAAAACGATGGCACATTCAAAGGCTTTGAAGAAACAGCCGAGTATGGTTCAAGATACCAGACCAATGGAGATAACCTCGTTCTTTATGCCTTTGACAGGGACACGGCACAGAACTACAGGGGTCTTTCTTACAGCAACCTTGATAGGGCAGCAACAGGAATAAGGGATACGTTTGCCGCAACAGATCATGGGGATATCATAAGGTACTCAAAGCAATCTGTTCCTTTTATACAAAAAAGAATGGGTGCAAATGCCCAGCTCTTTGAGGGATCCTGGAAAGAAGCAGGAGAACTTACCCCTTCAGGCCTTGTTGATAGGCTAACTAATGGAAGAACCGGTCCGAGCGGTAACATGAAATTCGGTGTTCTTAACACACAGACGATGCTTGATACTGTCAGGGAAAAGAACTGGGTTTCAAGGCGCTATTGGAATTCGCTTGATAAATTACTTGCGCAGGAAGACGAGCTTGTGAGAAGCTACTTCACGATTAAAGGCGGTGCAAAGTGGACCGCGCTTCCTTATGGTTACTGGTGGGCAAAAAAAGGTTTTGGTATTGAAGGAGTAAGCCAGTATCAATTACCACAGGAATGGCATGACCTCAAATTTACCCATGGATTTGAAAATGTTTATGACTATGCCTACGTTGATTTCTTTGCAAATGAAGGTTCGGATCAGGGTGATTTGTTTGTGCAGATGATTGAAAAGCTTCCCTGGAAATTAATTCTTGATGAGGTTTCGGATAAATACAATCCTGTGAAAAATCTCTACGATTCGCTTACAAAGAATGAACTTAGAAATGAAACAGAGGGCCTTGCGTTCTATCTCACAGGTCCTGATTCCTGCATTGGTTGTACTGTTGTAATCAAGAGTGAAGGGCTTTCAGATTTCAGGCCGTTCTTTTTTGTCGAGGACAAGGAAGTTGTTTCATATATCCTCGAGGATACAAAATCTGATACTGCAAAAGAAAAAGGACAAACTCTGATTGCATTTGCTGGTCACACAAACTTGGAGGGAAAATCAGGAGATGAAAAAGGTGAACTGATTGATCTTATAGAAGCAATATCAAATGATGATGTAAAGACCTGTAAGCAGGCTGTTGAGGAATTGAATTTCCAGGGCGTTCCTATTGGCCAGTTTATTCCTGAAAAATTCGCTGAAAAAGGAAGGGTAGGTGCTGTTCTTGCGGGTCTTGAATCTGTTACCTATGGAACTTTCTTTTGGGCAGGGATATTCAGCACTGTGGCAATACAGATTGTGATAGCGCCCCAATTGCACGGTTGTGTTGATGTTGATGAAGGTTATTATGCGCATTACTTTGTTCCTGCAAAAAAAGAAGAGGATAAAACAAAAGGGACAACAGAGCTTTCAACAGAAAAAGTTTCAGATCTTGTCCAGAATTTCAAGGAAACTTTTGTGGACAGTTATGAGGGCGATCAAAACACTTTAACAAAACAGGCTGTCGGTGACCTTGGTGATGAACTTGATAAATTTGTTAATGATGCAAAGGACAATGATATTGTACAGGCAACTTTGAAATTCAACGGGGTTAGCAGCGGCCAACTTGACTCAAGGACGCTCTTTTATTTTTGGTGCGGTGAGGGCTGTGAACTCAACCCTTCATCCTACAAGGAAGAGGGTAATACCGAGATAAGGGGAACAAATGATGTGAACCTGAATATTGATTATGAAAAAGGGCAGATAACTGCTGACGGCGTTCCTATTGTACAGAACCCTGATAATGTGAGGTTATCCGCAACAGACCTCAGTATTCCTGCAATTGAAATACCGAAAAGAGTTACAGAAACCTGCCTTGAGCAAACAACTGATGTTGCCCTTGAAATAAATGCTGCCGGAGAAGTAACAATCCTTAATCAGGATTTGCTGAAATGCATACAGGATGGCGTGCTGCACCAGACCGGTTTGCCTATGACAACAAATAAGCTCAATGATGTTTTCGGAAAACTTGATGCAATTGTAACCTCAACGCACCCTAACGTCAGGCCTCTTGGTGACCGGATTGTGGCTGAAGGAGTTCCAAGAAAAGTCGCTGATGGCAAGACTGCAAAAGTATTTGTAAGTGCAAACAGAGAAGTTTCACTTTCAAGCTCCAACGATGATGCTAATTCATTGGGAGAACTGCAGAGCCTGCAATTTGCAAACGGAGTAATTGTTGTAAAACCCAATGGGTGTTATTTAACCTGGTTAAAACATCATGCTGACGGTATTTTGAGCAAGGATGATGTGGAAGGAATAAAGTCAAAGCTTAATCGCGAACTCGATGAAAAAACACAGTGTGAAGCGCCGGCAATAGACTTTGATATTATCCCTGATTTTGGTTCCGATTTTAAGGTCAGCAAGGTGGACAAGTTCAATACTGCGCTTGACTATCAGGGTCCTTTCAGTGTTTTCGAAACGCCCACAAAGCGGTATGTGATTTCAGCAGAGCGTGATGAGAATGGGGATTGTAAGGATCATTTAAGGGTTGTTGACAAAGACACGGGGGATGTTACTGATTATGTTGGCGATATCTCCCAGACACCTGATGGTTTGAAGATAACCACGGGTGATGGGCAGGAGCATGACATTAGTTTCACCACAAAGGATGGTGCTCCGTTCGTGCAGTTTGATGATGAAAAACCAGAGCTCCTTACAGCAGCCCAGGGAAAGAACGGTTCATTCTATTATGACCCTGAAAACGGTTTATGGTTTGCAGAGAATGCCCAACTCCTGCCTTTGATAGAGGCATTCAGGGAGGGAATTGCGGCAAAGGTGCAGCCTAATGGAGAGGTAACAGCAAACGCTTCAGGCAACAGCCTTACACTTAATTTGGGTGATAAAGAGGATTCAGGTTTCCTGAACCTGCCTTCACTGCCAGAACAAAGATATTTGATTGCATTAATGTTTATTGCAATGATGGTTTCATTTGCGTATGTGCAGAGAAAAAGAAAAATAATTGTGCAATAGTTTGCCTGTTTTTGATTATTGCAATTGTGCAATAATTTAACAACCCAACCCCGTTGGAGCGGGGTTCCGTTGACGGACCCGAAGGGGGACATCCACATTACCCTTCGGGTACCTTCGGAAATGTTGGGAAACCCCATGGCTTTATACCCTGTTGGGCATCTCCGAGCCGTGGGAGGATTTCATTTCGGGTTTCAATTATTTTCCTCAGGTGGCCTTTCTCAGTTCTAAATCCACTGCGCCCTCTTTTTTCATTTCCTCTGTTCTTCCTGTGCCTGTTTTTGCGCCTTCAGCTTTAGGCAGGTTCTTTCCGCCGACATATAAGTCCGCCCTAGCCTCAGCGGTTTTTCCTTCATTGTAAATGGCAACGTACTCTTTTGTGCCCCTTATTATAATATCCTGCATTCCTTTTGATGACACAAGCCTGTAGAAAGCATCCACTTCTTCCATGAGCGCATTGAGCCTTTCTTTAGGGTATTCTCTTCCTGCAGTTTTTGAACTTAGGTAAACATTAACTTCCGCAATAAGTTGCCTTCTTTTTGAAACAAGATTATAAAATGAAGCAGCCTCTTCTTCGCTAAGTCTTTTGTTTATTCCCCATCTTTTCAATGCATCTTCCTTGTCCCTTGCGGCCTCTTTTACATTCGGATCCTTAATTCTCCTGTGCCTGTTCACAAGCTCCTGTGCCGCATCCCCTTCCTGTTGTCCGAGCAATGATATTCCCTTGGCTGTGTTAAAATAAGTTTCAAGTTTTTTCTGCATCTCCTTGAGCCTTGGATCATGCGAATACATGTGTACCATTCTGTCTATTTCTTTCAGCATTTTGGTTTCCTTCCTAAATTTCAATATGTTGTTTAGGTGGTATAGTGGGTTCCAGGCATCCTGCAGTATCCAGGACATAAAATGCATTCCTGAAGCTCCCTTATTGTGGTGTGCCCAGTGCCCTATTTTATGCCTAATCCTGTGCCACATACTTTGCGGATTCCCGGGATGACTGTTATGATGCATGATAAATTAGTGTATTCAAATGTTTAAAATTGTTTAGGATAGGTCTTCAAGACAGCTTTGGACTTCGCTTCCTGCCTCAAAGCAAAGTTGTTTATTATTGGTGTTGAATGCAATCCATGCAACACAATTATCCCTTGTTTCGGAAAGGTTTTCGCATATTGCCGGATTATTTACAGTTGTTGCAACAGCGAAAAAGCAATGGTCCTTTGAAACGCCTGCCTTGTTGCACAGCATTGCATTATCGGTGTTTAGCGCAATTTCATAATAACAATACTCGGATCTGTCAAGTATTTCTTCACAAAGTGATGCATCGCCGGCAGTTACCGCATTATTGCAAATGTCCCTTTGATAATCGGTTGAGCAATCCGCATAATTTCCCGTACTTACTGCCTTAATGCATGCGCTATGCTCATAATTTGTTTTTTCACAGAGGCTTGCGTTATTTGTTTCAATTGCAACATCCCTTATGCATTCGGCCTTTCCGACAATTATGTTATTGCAGGTTTCCGCATTTTTGGTTTCAATCGCAAGCGTTCCATAACAACTATCCTTTGTGGCGACATCCCCAATAATATCACAGCCTCTGATATCTCCCGAATCAGATGCGTACTGAACATAACACCATTCTTTTTCAAAATCACTCTGGCTCTCACAGTCCTCAAGGCTTGCGGCACTTTTTCCAAGGTTGCCTTCAATCAAAGTGGTAAAATCACCTATGCCTTCTTCTTCAGGGGAAATATAATCAAGGTCAAGGTATTCATCTTTTCCTATTGATTGCTCGTAAACCGCCTTTTCAGAATTAAGTGTTTTTGGCTGATTCACCGCAAGCAGTATGAATAATGAAATTATCACCGCCAGAATAACCAATATGGGGGCGTAAACCCATTTTTTTTCCATAAATATCAATGAACTTTTTATAATTAAATAAGTTTTGTTATGTTATGACAGGTGTTCTTTCAAACCTATCTGCATTATCTTTTGTTGTTTTCACTTTTTGCAGATGCTCTATCAGTTGTTTTTCTGTTTCCTTTGCCTCTTTGAGCAGGGGTTCAACATCCAATTTCAATCCGAGAATCACATTAAGTTTTTTGAGTACCTCAGCAGATGCTTTATAATCTGCCGTCATTTCAACATTTGCAAGAATTGAAATCGCTTCCACATCAGTTTTTTTCAAGTCAAGAAGCATAAGTGCAGTTACGCCTGTAGTGATTCCCTCCGGAATTTCAGTTAAGTTATATGTTTTCACAAGTTTTTTTGATGCTTCATTTGAGGCTATGCCGTAAATAATGCTTTTTTCAATTGTTTTCGGAGCCGCCTGAATACCTGAAAGGGAAATAACTTCTTTAATGCCCTTTGCTTTTATCCACTCCACTGTTTTTTTTGCGGTAAAATAGGTGAATTGGTTAGGTATTATCTGCTCCGAAATAAGCACCGCAATTTTTTTTGCTTTATCAGCATAAATCCTTCCCGGTCTAACAGGCATTCCTTTGTGGATTCTTATAATCGGCGTAAAAATGCTTGAATCAATGTAACCTATGTATTCAAAATTCAGTTTTTCAACAAGGTATTTTGCCGCAATTGTGCCAACAAGACCCATTCCAGGGAAACCCTCTATTAGGATATAATCTTTAAGGTTATTTTTTCCGAATTCTACAAATTCAAATTCATGTTTCATGTCATTATGAAGTTCTTTCTTCTTTAAAATCCTTATTGTCAGAACTTAAATCCGCTTGCCGCAAGATAAGTAATCATTCCGCAAGGTACAAGAAAAGCGGCATACACAACAGCTTTTTTCGAGTTCCCTTCATGAAATGCCACAAAAACCGCAGCGATTATTGAATACTCAAAAATATAAATCAGGCTTCCGTTAAGAGCCGCTTCAACAATGCCTTTTTTTGCCTCCGCATCCAAACCGATTTCCAAATCAATCGGGTTGTTGCCCATGCTGTTTGTTGTGCCTGTAAGCAATCCAAGAATAAGCGGGACAAGAAAACCGCCTGCAAGAAGAAGGGTATATTTTTGGATTGTGGCATTTGCCGCCCTTTCCCTTATTATTGAATTGGTTTCAAGAAAATCATCCGCGGTTTCCCTGAAAATCTGCTGCATGTTGGCTCCGGAATTCAGCCCGTTTATTATTAAATCACACGCCCTTCCGAATGAATCCGAACAGACTCTTTTATTCATATTCTCAAATGCCTTTTCAATAGGCATTCCGAACTTTATCTGATTTTCTGCAATTTTAAATTCCTCCTGCATTGGCCCCGTTCCGGTTTCAGCCATAAATGCGATTACTTTTCCAAGTCCCGCTCCGTTCGGAAGCGAAGATGCAAGCAATAACACATTGGGTATTTCTTCCTCAATCTTTTTTTTCCTTGCCTCAAAAAGATAATTAATGTAAAGAAAACCGAGAAAACCCGGAACAAAAAATGCGGCAAATGAAATATTGGCTATTTTTTCGCTTTCCAATTCAAAAAGTGCAATATAAAGAACCAAAACAAAAATAACCGCTCCAGCGATAATTAACCCAATAAAAAGTTTTTTGAAATTGCCCTTCGGGTTTAAAACCAAATATTTATTTTCAAATTCCAAAATCGGTTTTTTTGTATAATCCGCAATTTCCATTTTATCCCTTCAAAAACTCAGGCGTAACAGCAGTTATATAGAAAAGAATGCTTGTGTCTATTAAGGGAAACATAACCGCTGAAATAATAATTGCCTGTGTGGCATCAAAGGGCAATTCAATGAATGAGCTTCCTACAATAGTAAATGACTGGAACAATGCGGGTATTATTGCAGATGCCACAATAAACACAAGCGATACTGTCGCTATTTTTGCTGAGTACTCCTTCATTTCCGCTTTTTGTCTTGAAAGCTGTTCAAGCGCTATCTTTCTTATTGAATCGCTTCCATATTCCCTGTTTCCGATTTCATAAACTGAAAGGATTTGGGAAATTGTCCGCTTAACTGTTCGGGAGTTTATTTTTTTTCCGAATCTCAAAAGAATTTCTGGTGTAGCTTTCCCTGATTTTTTTGATTCTGCCAATTCTTCCCCAAGTTTTTCGGAAAGTAATCCGTAATTGGAATTTGTGATGTTTTTCAATGCAACATCAAAACTCCTGCCTGTTTTAAGGTCGATGCTGAGCTGCATCAATGCAAAAGGCAGATACTTCTCAATTTTTTTTGCATTTTTTTCGGATTTTCTAAGAGGCATTGTAAAGAAAACAGTTCCCGAAATCAGAGCCAAAAGAATTGCAAATAAAACGCTCTCAAAAAAACCGTCAAAGAAAATGCCCCATATCACAATTCCGAAAATTCCGAAAACCGCTGTTATTTTTGCTGTTTTTTCCAAATGTCCGGCAAAATTTTCCCCTTCTGATTCAATCGCCGTTTTCACTTTGTCTTTTGTGGTATTCTTTAATTTCATGCATAAATCCCTCTAGGTCTTCACAACTGATTTTTTTGAGATATTTTTCCCTAGATATTAGCTCTTCTTTGGTTTTTTTTCTGTTGTAACCGAATGTTTTTCCCGCTTTTTCAGCCAATTTTTTTCCAATATTTATTTTTTCAAATTCTTTTTTATCAAAATTATACTCTGAAAGTTTGTTTGCAACTGGGGAATTTTTTTCGATTAAAATTTCAGAAATTTCCGTGCAAATCCTTTTTTCAAAGAAATTTCCATTGCTAAAAACACTTGCCCTTTTTTGCGTTATCATAATGTCTATTGATCCGAGGTCAAATCCAAGGACTCCGAGTGTCTGCAGTCTTGCCAGTGCCTCTTCACCTGATTGTGCATGGAATGTACAATAACTTGCTTTTCCTTGCCCTGCCAAAAGAGTATCGACAAAAGCAGATGCCTCGTCCTTATTTCGCACTTCCCCTATAATTACTATGTCCGGCCTCATTCTGAGTGTATTTTCAATCAGATGTTTCATGCCTATTCCGACCTCTTCCAAAGTGCTTTGATTGATTTTATGTTCATGAGGAATATTAATTTCCGGGCATTCTTCTGAGATTATTATCCTTTCATTTTCAGGCACAAAACAAAACAATGAATTAAGCAAGGTCGTTTTTCCTGAACCTGTATTGCCACACACCACTATCGAACAGTTTGATTCCATTGCAAGCCAAAGAAATGCCATCTGTTCATAAGAAAAGGCCCCTGACTCAACAATGTTTTTTGGGGTAAACATTTTTTTTCTGAATTTTCTTATCGTGAAATTAGTCCCGGAAAACGCAACGGGTGATATGCACGCATTCATTCTTGACCCGTCAAAAAGTGTTGCATTTAACAAAGGGTTTTGGGTTGTAACTCTTCTTCCTATTTTGCTTGCCATTGAATTTATTGTTTCTTTGAGTTTTTTTTCACTTGCGAAATAAACGTTGGATTTCATCCACCCGAAATTTGAATCATAAACAAAAATGGGTTTGTTTTTTCCTATGCCTATTACTGCAATTTCTTCAAGATTTGGGTCTTCAAGAAAACCGGTAACAGGTCCGCTGCTTTGAGTGAGCCACCCGAGAAGTTTTACAAGGTATTCTTTTTGATCTTGTTCGAGGTGAATATTTTCGGCAATGCACAATGATTCAATTGCACTGTTTTTTTCAGAAAAATTATTTTTTCTGCAATGGTCAAGCGCTTTCTCCAAAAGCACGGCCTCCTCAATGCTTAATTCAGGCATTCCTTTGAGGCAATATTTTTTTTCATTTTTGCTTGCTGAAAAAATCGTTCTAATTTCATTTTCGGAAATTGTTTTGCCTGCCCCATGTTCCGTTATTCTGAATGCCCTCCAGCCAAGGGTTTTTTCCACTTCAAGAGTCTCAAAAATAGTTTTATGCCCCTCACCCAAAAAAACACCTATTCGTCAATTGACGAAATATTGGGTGTTTGTTTTTTTAAATTAATTGTTTGCTATTGGTTGTTTATTAGGTCTTTTGGGGGTTAGGCATTTGCTCTGCCGGCGTTATCTTTCTTTAATCCCAACTCAATTTTTCCCCTATTCCAATTGCCTTTGCTTTACCCTGAGGTAGTTCTATAAGGTACTTTGCTGATTTTTTCGGCGTGTAGTTAATTAACCACGGGTTAAGGGTTGATTTATCGACAACTATTTTGTTTTTATCGAGAAATATCGTGTCTATTGGAAAGAATACGAACATCATATGTATGCTTGAACCTATGCGGGATTCTTTTGAAAAAGGAAAAATTAGTGCATAATCAAAGTTTTTTCTTGTTTCAAACATTAATCCTTTGAATTTTGAAAATAAGCTGTTTGCAAACCGGGTTTTCTGCATTATCTGTTTGCCTGCTCCGTTGTAAAGCATTTTACTCTACGCCCTATTTTTTTCCCTTATCATTTCAAGACTGGGTACTTTGATTTCCTCAAGCATGGCCTTTGATTTTTTAGGGTCAATTTCCTCAAATATTTTCCGCTGAGCCTGTTTCCTAATGGTTTCCAGCTCTTTCATTTTACTTTTCATTTCAAGAAGAATTTTGGCTATCTCTTTTCTTTTCTCAGCTTCGTCCTTAATGTCCCTTATTGCAATATTCTCTGCCATAAAACCAACAATATTATGTTTAACTGCTTAATAATGGTTTTTCCGGTGTATTTTTTTGTGGTTACCTGATTTATTTACACTACTAGGATTTGTGAATAGTTTTTGCATGTTCATATTTGGTTTACCTCTTTTATGATTTTGCGGTTGTAGTGCATTTTTCTTCGGAATGCTTGGATTGCTGTTTCCAGGTTTGCGTAATCCAGGCTCCTGCTTGGCAGGAGATTGTTGTGCCACTGCACAACCTCGTCGACTGTGTCAAAGTCATGCCATTGGTATAACCGTTTTTTTATTTCCCCAAATGTTCGCTCTATTTTTCCACAGGTTTGTGGATGCAAGATTATGGCTGAGCAAGTATACGAGTTTCCTTGTCTTGTTTGGGATTGTTTCTAAATTTGTTAAATGGGTTAAAATTGGAGGCTATTTGCCTTTGTTTACTGTTGAGTTAAGGTCTAAGAATAGTGTTTTAAGGTTTGCTGAATGCATTAATTTTAGGCATTTTGCCAAACAATCTAGGTTAGCTGAACTAACTAGCCTTAATGCTAATAGCCCCGTCGTCTAGTGGCCAAGGATACGACCCTCTGGCCAGTTTCTTGGGTCATTTATCTTGAAATTGGGAGTAAGGTCGGGACCAGAGTTCGAATCTCTGCGGGGCTATACGCACTTTTTCTTTTCTCTTGGGAAGCGAAAAGAAAACCTGCACTAAAAGAAAAGAGAACTGCTTAAGCTTTACCAAAAGAAAATATGTACTAAAAGAAAAAGCTTTACCAAAAAGAAAGAGCCATAAAATGTCTTCGCCAAAAAGAAAACCCAACACTGCCAAGAAAAATGCCAACTTTGCTGATACTTTTCCCTAAATCATTAAATAGGTTAATGTTCTTTCTATGTATATGAAATTCCCTTACTGCCCTAACTGCTTTTCAGCGAACATGAAACAGCTTTCAGGTTCTGAGTACAAATGCAACAAATGCAGCTTTAAGGGAAAAACAGATATTGCTACTCTTGAAGAAATAAATGCGTTTACAAAAAAAGCAAATGTAAATAGAAAACCACTTGTTGATTACAGTAATCCAAAAGAAAGTACAATAAAAAACGGTAATGAATTAAAAGAAAAACTCAAATCCCTTAAAGGAAAAAGCAGTGAAGATTTTGAAATATTCTAATATTTTTTTGAAAAAAATAGTTTTTGCGAACAGGCAATTGTCTGCCCGCAATTTTTAATTTTTATTTGAAGATTACTTTTCTTCCTCTGAAGATCATAGCCAATCCGATCAATAAGGCAATCAATAGCATCAAAGGAGAGCTGCTGAATCCCGCTAAATCAAGATTGCCCAATCCGAAGAAACCTGTTGGTGTCTCTGGTTCTGCCGGGGGCTCTTCAGGCTGATTGTTGGTTTCTGTTGGGGTAGTATCTGTGTTGCCTGTGCCTGAGTTACTATTTGTTTCTTCAACAACAGGTTCTTCCACGACAACTTCTTCTACTTCATTCACAGTGACTGTTTTACTTGCCACAAGTGTATCTGTTGTGCCTTTCCAGTAAAGTTCCGCAAGCTTTTCGCCAGGGGTATCAAATGATACTGCGAAATCCTGGAATCCAGCGCTGTTAGAGATTTCGTCAAGAAGTTTTCCATCAGCGTAAACCTTACATCCGAATGCCCATTTACAGAGTGCGCTTACAGTAACATCTTCACCAACATTAACTGCTGATGGATTCACTACAAGCAGTCTGCTTGCGCTGCTATCTCCACCGGAGCCTCCTCC
>Ga0210057_1003724_pt1 | contig 20826 bp, 27 predicted proteins | sample CryGeyCG2114_010_2_FD_183968 | JGI IMG/M metagenome (GOLD analysis project Ga0210057, IMG submission 183968) | Groundwater microbial communities from aquifer - Crystal Geyser CG10_big_fil_rev_8/21/14_0.10 (SPAdes) (version 2) | ecosystem: Environmental > Aquatic > Deep subsurface > Groundwater ...
GCATTATTACAATTATCAGAAAAAGCATAGAGGATTAGGGATGGACGGTAAAACGCCTATGGAACGATTAGATGAACTGGCAAGTGTAAACTTGACGCTGCAATGCCACATTTATTGACAAAGTCGCTAGTCTATGCTATTATACTTAGTCGAATGTCGACACCCAGATCCAATTCAATGCAAGAAGATGGAGGAACCCAAAATGCGTGATTACCCTACCCTCACCAAGCTTCGCGCCGGTGAGACCGTCGAAGTCGAAGGCATTCCGGTTCAGATGGTCGACGGCGATGTCGAGCTGGGCGACACCTACGTGGCCGAGCGCAACACCGGACCCCATCTCCTCACCGCCAAGGTGATAAACAAGAAGGACCGTTGGATCGTTCCCGAGGAACCGGCCTACTTCTACGATATTCCGGAGTGCGTCCGAGTCGAAGCCAGGCTGTAATTTTTTTGAATAACTCAACTGGGTTATTCTTTTTTTTACAACTATTTACAATATTGATACACTATGATAATCTTCAATGTTACAAAGAATGTATATCACCAGAACAACGATACAAAAAGGAGAATCCTATGACTGGTGACTACCCTATTCTCAAGCTGCTTCGTGCTGGAAAAACTCTCGAACAGGCTGGGTTTCAGTTCAAAATGGCTGAAGGTAAAATTGAACCAGGTGATCTCTTTGTCGGTGAAACTGATACTTGTTCCGCCCGACTGCTGACGGCCAAAGAAGTAGTAATGAAACAGCAAGCTGGAAAGACCGTCATCGACTATGTCTACCCACATTCACCGGCCTTGAAATTTGAAGGCCATCAGGTGGTCAGAGTTCAGCCAGCGCTTACAAAAATTGCTTGAATGATTCAAATGAGTCATTCTTTTTTACAAAATCTCTACAGGCGGGAGAATCTTTCGTTTTTAAACAATTAACCCACCTCACACTATGTGATCTGTTTTATGCAGTTCTGAACAGCTCCATCTTGCCAGAAAATTGATTGATACTTGGTGATAAACGCTTGAAAAGATACAAAATATCGTCTATAATACCTTTTTAAGCTTTTCAAAAATTTATGCAAAAAATCATCTGTCTGTATGGCCGGCCAGCTGCCGGTAAAAACACTCAAGCCAAAAAGTTAGCCAAAGAATTTAACATGAAAATTTTTGGTATGGGTGATGCCCTAAGAGCGGAAATTGAATCTGGATCTGAATTGGGACAACAAATAAAGAGTTATGTCGATGAAGGAACTTTAGTCCCAGATGAACTGATGGAACAAATTATCAAAAATATAAAGTCTGACGAATCAACTACCGGGATTATTTTCGATGGATTCCCCAGAATGCTGTCTCAAGCTTTGATGCTGGAAAAAATAATCAAAGAATCAAAATTTGACTTTGTAGGATATTTCCTAATAAAAGTTTCAACAGAAACAGCCCTCCACAGAATTACTGAGCGCGGCAAACTAACCAATCGACCAGATGATGTTGATCAAGAGGCGGTCAAAAACCGCTTGGACGCATTTGATGAACAATCAGTCCATTTGATTAAACATTACGCTGATCTAAACAAATTGATTGAAATTGATGGTGAAAAAAGTATTGAAGAAGTTTACAAGCAAATAACAAAGAATATAAATTAGACTCAAATAAAAAAAGAGACGAACATAAGTTTATCTCTTTTTTTTGGCTCCGCGGGTCGGATTCGAACCGACGACCAATTGATTAACAGTCAACTGCTCTACCACTGAGCTACCGCGGAATAATTTTTATTTCTAATTAAACAAGATTTCAACTGCGGTAATGAAGTGATAGTAATACCACTGCTGTGCCCGCCGAATGACGGGTCCGCCTACAGCAGAAACTGCTCTACCACTGTGCGCCGAAGGACACATCTGTCCTACGGCTGAAGCTACCGCTTGCCCACCGAAGCCTCGAGGCTATCGAGAGGCGAAGGCGGGCGGAATAATTGCTCTTAAATACTAGCATAATCAAAAAAATATATCAAGAGACGAAAATCAAGCAAATGCGGATATCTGGCATAACAAAAGACGCGAAAAGCGTCTTTTTCTATCAGGAGATCTTGATTATTTTCGTTCAGATCCAACGTAAATCCTGATCACCATCCAGACATCATCTTCCTGGACAAATTGAGTGTCGAAATCAACAATTCGAGTATCATTCTCAAAAGTACCGACGAGACTCAGAATACCATCTTCAACTGCTGAAGAAAATGCCAGATCACCATCATTGATTGGGTCAAGCCATTCTTCATTACCAAGGTAAACGTCAAAGGCTTCGTTAAAATCTGCAAGAGAACTCTCTTTTTGAAAGCTGGAAGCGGTATAGTCATTATAAAATGTGGCATAATCATCAGCTTCAACACCCAAATAAAATTGCTGCAAAGTCTCTTTGATCAAATCCTCATCAGACTTTAAAGCACCACTACCGCTATCAACTCGATCACTAGCTGTTCGCCGACTGTCTAAAACAACATCTTCTTTGGGTTCTGAATAAGCCACAAAATCAAGGACCTTCCAGTCGCCTTGCTCTTTTACAAAATTAATAATCATTGGTATCTTTCTACCATCAGAATAAGTCACAGTGCCTTCAAGTGAACCCATGTCGCCTGTAATATTCCTCGAAGCCCAATAAGTATCATCCACCGAATCAAAACTGAGTGTCTCCACCAACTCACGCCAATCATCAATGGTATGTTTTTTCTGATACTGAGTGGACATCAGGTCATACGCTGATGCATATTTTTGAGCTTGGATATTTTCAAATAAACTATCTGTTGTCGCCACCAAACCGCCCGTCAACTTGAAGACCAAAGCAAAAACAATGGCCATTAAGACCAAAAAACCGGTCACAAAAATAATGACGATTTTCTTCCAATTAACTTTTGACGTGGCAGCAGTCGTTGTTTGTTGTTGATTTTCCATAGTGTATTTTAATAGTCTCGTAGACGTTCAATTCCTTTGAACTGCTGAATTTTTTCTAATGATTTGGCTTCGATCTGACGAATACGTTCTCGCGTAACGTCAAATTCCAAACCGACCTCTTCCAAAGTATGAGCCACACCATCAACTAAACCAAAACGCATCTCAAGAATTTTTTGTTCACGAGGTGAAAGTTCTTTGATAATTTCTCGGACATAGTCTTTGAGTAGCTGCAAGGCAGCGGAACGGTCAGGTGATACGTTCTTGACATCTTCAATAAAGTCTTCAAGGGTTGAGTCTTCATCATCATCGCCAACCGTAGTCTCAAGAGAAATAGTTTCCTGAGAAATTTTGATAATATAATTTACTTTATCCAGCGGTTCACCCATTTCTGAAGAAATTTCTTCTGGTACCGGTTCACGACCAAGATCCTGAATCAAGCGTCGTTCAATCTGTTGAAACTTGTTGATAGTCTCAACCATGTGAACCGGAATACGAATTGTCCGAGACTGATCAGCTAGGGCTCGTGTAATAGCCTGGCGAATCCACCAGGTGGCATAAGTCGAGAATTTGTAACCTTTGCGGTATTCAAATTTTTCAACGGCTCGAAATAAACCAATATTCCCTTCTTGAATCAAATCAAGAAGTGACAAGCTTTTGCCAACGAACTTTTTGGCAATTGAAACGACTAAACGTAGGTTGGCTTCGATAATCTTGTGTTCAGCTTCTCGGTCACCACGCTCTTTTCGTTTGGCTAAAGCCAACTCTTCCTCTTTCTTGAGCAGTGGCACCTTGCCAATTTCACGCAAATACATCTGAATGGAATCGGCTGACAATCCGGCCACCTCGAACTTGGCGCTACCTTCGGCCGGACTGGTGCCAGTCGCCTGAGCCAAAACTTTGTCACGATCTTCTTTTTTGGCGAGCGCGCCACCTTTGACTTCAACAATTTTGATACCAAGACCGTCCATGATGTCCAAAAATTCTTCGAACACATCAATATAATCTTCTACCGCAGTAAAGGTTCGCAACACTTCTCCTTCAGTAATAAAACTTCTCATCCGAGCTTTGCTGATGAGTTTATTTATTTCATATTCATCCGGCGGAGATTCTTTTACATATTTTTTTGCCGGAGTTGTTTTTTTTGTCCCGGTTGAGACCGATTTTTTCTTGGTTGAAGCTCTTTTGTTTGTTTGAGCTTTTCTTTGATTTTTTTTAGCAGCATATTTACTTGCTGCTTTTTTGGCAGTCTTCTTCTTTTGTGGAGCTGCTTTTTTGGGAGCAGCTTTTTTCCTAAATGCCATAATATAATTGAGTTGTAAAATCTAGGATTTTTGTTGATAAAGTCGTTGCAAGTCATGCATAACCTCGTTTACTTTAGAAGTATTACCAGACTTTTCAAATTGTGTCAATTGTTCTTCCAATAATTTCTTTTTTTTCTCGAAGTAAAGTGCCTTGATTGATTGAATCAATGTAACTAATTCCTTTCGAAGAAAATCCACCGAGCAATCAATATAGTCATGGCTGAGAATCAGATACCAGCGCTCCAGCTGATCTTCTTTATAATCTAAATCTGTCTGCCCCTTTAGTAAGTGAGCCAGATTTTCTTTATCTATTTGATTGTTTTGATTATACCAGATAATCAATTGCTTGTACATTGACTGATAGAAGTTATCCACGCTCTCGACCGGCAAATCATTAATTGCTACTTTCAAAAATGACGGGTAGTTGAACAACAAACTAATTAATCTATCTTGAAGAATCTGTTTTTTAGTTTTTGGTTGATCAATTGGCTCAAAATTCGATGTGTTTTTTTCCGGTACGATCATCTTTTTATTAACCAAATTGTCGACCACAGCTTTCAACCTCTCTCTGAGTGCATCTTCTCTGGCACCGGTCTTATCAGACAATTGTTTAATCCAATGATCCTGCTCAACATTATTAGGGATTTTATTGATCTCGAGTAGCAACTCATCAATACACTTAGTTTTTTGATTGACATCTGCAAGATCATACCGAGCAAATGCCTGAGCGAAATGATATTCCATAATTAACTTGGCACCTTTAATGGCTTGGAGCCACTCTTTGGGATCATGGTTGATACTCTCATCAGGATCCTTGCCTGACGGCAACTGAATCACTTTGATATTCATACCATGCAGCATCGCCATATCAATCGATCGAACAGCCGCTCGCTGACCAGCATCATCCATATCAAAACAAAAAGCAATATTTTTGGTAAACCGTTTAAGTAAACCAATTTGCTGATCGGTCAAAGCCGTACCGGAAACGGCCACCACATTTTTTACGCCGGCCTGATGTGAAGTAACAACATCCATGTTGCCCTCAACCACAATCACATAGCCCAATTCTTTTATTGCTTGCTTGGCTTTATCTAGACCATACAAGACTGAACCCTTGTGATAAATAGTAGACTCGGGAGTATTGATATATTTGGCTCCCTGATCATCTGACATGGCTCGGGCACTATACCCGACAACATTACCATGGATATCCTGAACGGGAAAAATCACTCGATTGCGAAAACGATCATAACTGCCTGAGCCGGTTTTTTTTCTCAACGTCATCCCTGATTGCAACAGCTCGGTTTCGGTGAAGCCTTGTGACAGAAGATATTTCATGGTTTCGTCCCAAGAATCTGGAGAAAAGCCCAACCTAAACTCATCAATGGTTTGTTGATTCAAATGTCGCGCCTCAAGATAGGTCAACGTTTCTTTTCCGACTTCAGATTTTAATTTTTGCTGCCAAAAGAGCGTGGCTTTTTCTAACAAATCATACAAACGCGTCTTTTGACTGATGGCTCGACGATCCTGCTGTTTCAAAGTAACCCCGGCTTTTTGAGCTAACAATTTCAAAGCTTCGGGAAAATCAATCCCTTCTAATTTTTGCAAAAAACTAAAAATATCACCACCCTCATTACAGCCAAAGCAATAATAAAACTGCCGCTCTTCATTGACCATGAAAGAGGGTGATTTTTCACCATGAAAAGGACACAAACCTTTCCAGTTGGTGCCGGTTTTGTTGAGCTTTACATATTCACTGATCAACTCAACAATGTTCAGTTTATTTTTGATTTCGACTACTGGATCCATGGGGATAATAATAAATCACAAAGAATAAAGATCAAATATTAAAACTTGAACAACTTTGATCCCATATAATCTATCGTATAAAGGTATCTTACATTTTTCTACTAAATATATCAATAATTTGGATTCAAGGATTAATTTGTGGTATAATAAACATAGCTAAATTTTAAACAAAAATTTATGGTCGATGACATCAGAACTATGCCAAAATCTAACAAAGACCTCGAATCACCAATGAGGCCAATGACACCCCCGTCGCCACCTCGGCCGACCAGCCCGACGGTATCATCGGTGTCCTCTCACGGCGAGTCCGGATGGCTAAGCAAGCTTATATTTGCTTTGGTTGGATTTGTCGTCGGCGCTGCTCTCCTGGGTGCCGGGATGTACTTTTGGCTCGGTCAAACACAGGCTCAAACGCTAGCTGACCAAAAAGCTGGCTTTGACCAAGAAAAAACGGTCTTGAGTAATCAAGTTTCATCTCTACAAAGCGAATTGAGTGACGTCCAGCAAAATTTGAAAGATTTGGCGCTCCCATCCAGTTCGCCCAACATTCAAATTGAAAATTCCGACGTTGTGGACCCTGGAAAAGAGAAAGTATCTCAAGTTGTGATAAAAATTGATAATGAAACAATTCAAACCGTAACCAACACTGGACTAAACTTTGAGTTGCCGATTGAAGGCCGAATATTCAAAACCTTCCCCCAGGCAACATATATTGAAATAAAACAACAAAGAGGAGAAGCCGTCACATTTTATGATATGCAGTCGGTCGCTTTGTACAAGCTTGATCACAAAGCAAAGACCTTAACCAGCATTGTGCTACCCGAAACCTTACCTAGGTTTAGCGCCTATGACATTAGTAATGATCAAAAGCTGGCTGCTTTGACCAGCGAAGGTAAAATTCATATTTTCAATATGGAAACAAAAGAAATGAAGGATTTTAACTTACCGGATAATTTCATTTCTGCTGGAGACCTCTTATTCTCTCCCAACAATCAAATGCTGGCTTTTACGGCAGCCAAAGGCCCAAGTATTGGATCAATCAATAGTTCCATTTATATCATCGACCTAGAAAACAATATAATTGATAAAATCAGAGAAAACCCATCCACAGCGAGTCTGATCTATCATATTGATCGCTGGAACGGAAATTCCAAAGATTTAATTTCTTATTATTATTTCCCGAGATAACACTATGGCAAACGGAAACTTCAACAAAGATGTGCTCCCGTCCCTACCAACGGAAAAGAAGAAAAATATCACCACCGGTCAAAAAGCGGCTGACTGGGTAACAACATTTGTTGGTAGCTGGAAATTCATCATTGGCGTCTTTGTAATGTTGTTCATATGGATGACCATAAACGGGATAGAATTCATCTGGCATACCTGGGATCCATACCCATTCATATTGCTCAATTTTGTTCTCTCATGTTTGGCGGCGATCCAAGCACCAATAATTCTCATGAGCCAAAACCGAACCTCTGACCGAGACCGACTGCAACAGAGATATGACTACTATATCAACAGAAAATCGGAGAAAAAAATTGAAGAAATCCAAAAAGAACTCAAGTCCATAAAATATTACCTCAAAAAAATTAAATAAATAAAAAGAAGCGGCTTCGCTTCTTTTTTGTATATTTATCTTCAAGAAATATCCAGCAAATTATTATCTCGAGGGAAAAATGAAATAAATACTAGCAGCGACATTAGCAAAAAAGGATAAAAGTCTCTCTTGTTGCCGGTAGAGAAATAATACACCACACCAAGAATCGCGGGAATCTCACTCAAAGCAAAAACCAGTAGCGTATGAAAATAGATTCTCTTGATCCAGACTTGAGCGTCTTTCGCCTTCGGAGGCCTACCAACAAAGTTTTTTCGATACCAGCGAAGCAAGATCAACTGAATCGCAACGACCGCGACAACCCCTAAGTGGAGGGCCGAAAACAGCAAACCAAAATCCCCGTCTTTGATTTTAATATCTGTTAACAATTGAACCACAACGAGATAAACTCCCAAAGCAATAAAAAAAATATATTTTAGAAAATATTTGATCCTGATCAAATCTTTGGCTCCGATGTTGTCTGGAATTTTGTACATATAGACTGATTGTGATAAATCAAATTATAAATATATGATGAGGTTATTTATTGCTTTGGATTTTACTGACAAATTGGGTGATAACTTTTCGAGGTAGAAATTTAGAGAAAAGGGCTAAGAGTTTATTACTAAAACCAGGAATCCCAAGACGTTTTTTCTTTTTTATCGCCTTGATGATATAGCGAGCTACATCATCAGCGCTGGGTAGCCTATCAGAAGTGAGCCATTTAACATCCGCTAACGCGGCGCGAGTTTGAAAACCGGTTTTTGTCGGACCCGGACAAATTGTAGTCACGAATACCTTGCTAGTCTTTAATTCCTGAGCCAGGGCCTCACTAAACGACAAAACATAGGCCTTGCTGGCATAATATACTGCCATCTTGGGTCCGGGCTGAAAAGCGGCAGTTGAAGCAATGTTGACAACATGTCCATTCTTCCGTTGGCAGTGATTCAAGTACAGGTAACTCAGAGCGGTTAGAGTTGAAATATTAACTTGAATCATTTCCAGCTGCTCGGACAAACTTAAGTCCTGAAATAAACCATGAAGCCCAAAACCGGCATTATTAACCAACAGACCTACAGACAAACCTTGTGTTTTGACAAAATTAAAAACCTTGGCCGCGGCATCCACGGCGGATAAATCCTGTTGAATGATATTAACAGTAATTTTATGCTTGATCTCCAACGCCTGTTTCAATTGGTTTAACTTGTCAATTGATCTGGCAACCAAGATCAGATCGTAGTCAAGCGCGGCCAGACGTTGGCTGAGAGCCAAACCTAAGCCACTCGACGCACCAGTTATGAGGGCTACTTTATTCATAATATTTTCAGTTTATAAAACAATTATAACACAAAAGCCTCATGATGAGGCTTTTGTGTTATCCAAGTATAAAATCAAAAATTAAAATGCTCCTTCGAGAATGTGAGTTGCTGGATCCGGGTTGCCATCATCCGGTTCAAGCGTAATAACAACATAGGTGTAAGAATCCTTTGGTTCAGTGGTTGAATATTCAAGCGTAAAAGTGCCATCACCTTGATCCTTCATTACGCCAGTTGAAAAAAATTCTTCTGACTTTGGATCCACTAACCAACCTTCATAAAAATCTTTATTTTCTAATGCCGGTAAATTATTGACTTCAGCTTTGTGGTACTCAACACCTTTTACAATCGTAAGCCAGGCATTGCCTCGAGCCTCACCGCCAGCTACGTTATCGAGAGTTATAACCGGAGCAGTATCAAAGACACCCGAAGGAATGGCCACCTGGTCATTGTCAGCCACATCAATATGACTATTGTCACTTGATTGACCAAACCACCACCAGCCGACCGCGATCAAAATTATCACCACGATCAGAAATAACAATTTATTGTTTTTCATAGATTTAATTATTTGTTAATTATATAATCAAGTGCGGTCAAAACTGCCGGCAACTCTTTGGTGTGATCAGCTGTCCCGCTAAAATGCCCCTGCTTTGACATGATCTTGATTGACGAACCAAGTGAACTCTTGAATTTAGTTTGATTTTCTATCGGAACGTATGGATCATTGTCAGAAAAAATGGCAACACTGGCTGACAGATTAATTTTAACCTTCTCCAGGTCAATCGGCGTTTCCAACCACTCTTTGGCTACATCATGGACAACATCATCGTCTTCAAGATTAGATAAACGGGTTAAAAATCCGGCGACAAATACAGCTCCCCCAACTTTAATGCTAGATCCAAGCGTTTCAAGATAACGAATAATGGTCTGACACCCCATACTGTGACCAACAAAATAGGTGTCTTGATCCGGGACGCCAACAACAGCGGCCAAAGCCGGAACCCAGCTCTTGATTCTCGGTTCATCAGGTTTCGGCATCTGGGGGACAAAGACCTCAAATCCTTGGGACTCCATCTCCCCTTTCAGCCAAGGAAACCAGCCTTCTTCGGGATAACCATCCCAGCCATGAATTATAAATGCTCGCTTCATATTTTATTATACTCTTTATAAAATTAATTTTAACAATAATTATCCTAAATGTAAACAAAAGCACCTGTACTAGACAGGTGTATATATCTTATTCAACAACCTTAAGTGATTTAAGACTGTTCGCATAGGAAACTACTTCGACGGCTGGAATCCCTTGCCTAAGCATACTCGTTAATTCAAGTTTCATCATCGTCCATTCATCATGGGGAATTTTTATGTCATGAACCCATTCTGGCTTGATAGTTTGAGCAATGCCAACAATCAAGGCCTTGTAATCCCATGAATCTAGCATAAATCCAAGTTCTTCATTTAATTCTCTCCAGTAATCTTTATCAATTGGTAAGTCTTTTTGTGCTCTTTCAGGGTCAACTCTGTGCAACTGATTATAAGACAGCAAAAAATATTCTGGACGAGTTATCTTATGTTTCATTTTATCAGCTTCTTGAACCGTTTGTTCCCATTGTGACTTATTTATTTTGACTTCCCGATCAAATTTTTTGGGATCAAGCACTTGCAAGGCTGAGGCGATAAAAAAGTAATATCGCGCCTCATTAGATCTATATATCAGACTGTCCAGCATATCGACAGCTTCTTTCCAAACAGACTCTGGTATTTTGACTTCGCGATCAAAACGCTGTGGATCAAATGTTCGCATCGCAGATGCCAAGCCCAAATAATACTCTAGGCGGTTAGACACCCAACGGCAAACCATGCCACACACGGAGGCACAGAATGACAGTAACCGAAACTTTCAAGACGCAGGTGAGAGAAGCTTGGGGTAATCCACGTCGCATAGCCGAGGCGGCACTGAACGAGATGTTTCGTCACGGCGACGAAATCGGTCTCGACCACGATGACCAGGTCCGTCACGCCGTGAACATCGGGATCCTCTCCGGCGAGCTCAAGGACAGCAATCCGGAGACGTTCATCGAGAGGTTCGTAGTAGAGATCCTAAACGAAGGTTAACGACGGACAACCATCCGTCATGATCTCAGACCGGGTTAGCATTTGCTGACTCATTTTTTTTTAAACAAAAACCACCTATCGTTGATAAGTAGTAAATCAGAACAAATAATTGGTTAGAGGAAATGACAAGGCCATTGAAACCGGAAGCCAAACAAATGTAAGCAATTTTTTGAGCCGCAGTGGAATAGGAATGGTGAACGGAAGGAGCTTTTCAATGACAACCATTGTTCCATTGAGGAAAAAGAATGTCGCCCATAAAAATTGCGACCCAGAACTGCCACCGGTAATAACCCACACAACAAGATCGTGCCACAGGCCGGTAAAAATAAAGATGGCAAAAACTGACATCAAAATCAAAACTTTGTTTTGGGTTTGGCCATAAACCCAGCGCATAAACTTGGCGTATAGCTTGTGAACTGCTGGGTTCCATTTTTGCCAAAATTCAGCCAAGGTATTGGCTTCCCAAAATCGGCCACAAACACAATATTGTTTAGGTTCCTGATCTATAATGCGGTCCATCGCCCCCCCCCTTTTTTGTATTTTTTCTGAACAAAAAAAGTAGTTCAATATATTAAACTACCTTTTGGCGATTGATTTGTCAAGTAGAACCAATGTGTCAAAGACAAGCAATTATCTTGAGCGAGATACTCTTGAGCCACGTGAACGTGAAGAAGATGAACTTCTCCCACGAAAACTGGAGCGATTGCGGCTATTGCTGCCTTGGCGGGGTGAGCGTTGTGGTTGGCCGGAATAATTGGCCGGCGGAAAGGCGGCTGCTCGTCTGGCTGGCAACTCAGGCACCGGTGAGACAGCAATATTTTTCTTTATCAATTTTTCAATGTCGCGCAAATCTTGTCTTTGATCTGGAGTGGCCAATGAAATGGCATGACCAGCTCCACCGGCTCTGGCCGTCCGACCAATGCGGTGAACATAGTCTTCGGAATTGGTTGGCAAGTCAAAGTTGAGCACCAACTCAATCCCGGTGACATCAATCCCACGTGAAGCAATATCGGTAGCAACCAAAACTCGGTATTTGCCTGATTTGAAACCGGTAATAGCCTCTTTTCGTTGAGGTAAAGAACGATTGGAATGAATCTCTGCAGCCGTATGACCCATATTGCGAATGTCACGAGCCAATTTTTTGGCGCCGTATTTTGTTCGGGTAAAAATCAAGGTAGTACCATGATATTGTTGCAAAAGCTTGTCGACCAGTCTGACTTTATCCGGCTTAGAAATGATAAATATTTCTTGAGTCAAATTTTCAGCCACAGTACCGGCTGGAGCCACTTCAATTCTAATTGGCAACTTCATAAACTGTGTCGCCATTCGCATAATCTCCGGGGCTAATGTGGCAGAAAAAAGCATGGTTTGGCGTTCATCAGGTAAGGCGGCGAAAATTTGTTTGATTTGCGGTGCAAAACCCATATCAAGCATTCGATCCGCTTCATCCAAAACCACGATTTTGGTAGTTTTGAGACTAAAAGTTTTTTGCTGCAAATGATCATTGAGGCGCCCCGGTGTGGCGATCACAATATGGGGCTTTCGGTTCAATGCTTGGATTTGCGGTCTAATCGGTGTGCCACCGATGAGTACAGCCGTTTTAAGGCCAAGTTTTGAAGCTACTTTTCGCAATTCCTCATCAACCTGGATGGCCAGTTCACGAGTTGGCAAGACAACTAAGCCTTGACCATTGACCTGGTTCAATCGCTGAATCAATGGCAGGCCAAAAGCCAAAGTTTTGCCTGTACCGGTCTGAGCCACACCGACCATATCTTTGCCGGTTAGAGCCACCGGAATGGCTTGACGTTGAATTGAAGTCGGTTCGGTAATTTTTGATGCCATGAGGGCAGAACTCAGACTGGGGGCGACACCCAAACTGGCAAATCCTGACTGCCCGATTGAATTATTAGTTGTATTCATAGATATAATAAAGTTAATAAATTTAAATTTTGACATGCTTCTTGAGAAAGCAGTCACATGGTTTGTCTGACAATATTTTTTTTTGTTCTGCTATGGTGTTGATAAATATTTTTTGTGTACCCTCACCTGTAGCCAGTTTTTTATCCAGCAGAGAATAATGATTATATTTTCTTTTTTTCATTTCTTTAACGAGCGCTTCATGCCTATCATATAGTGCCTGTAATTTTCCGATCCATCGCTTAGTCTCCGGATGCTGTGAGTATCCACCCCTGCCTTTGTGTTTGGTTAAAATATTCCAAAGACCGTGAAGTTCCCGATGTTCGCCGAGCAAATGCTTTCGGCACAAATGTTTTACATGTATGTCCCAAACTCTCATATTATAAGCTTAACATTTTAGCAAGAAAATAAGCAATACCGATTAGCGCTAATACGCAGTATAGCAAACAAAAACACCAAGACCAAGCACAAAGATGCCAATATTTTCACAAAATTTAGTTTAACTGCCAAATTGTATAGTTGAGAAAAGCGGCAAACGAGACCCAAGCAATATACGGAATCATCAACATACCAGCCCAAGAATTAATCTTCCAAAAAAGTACCGTTGTCGCCACTATCAGGGAAAGAAGAACAAGAATCTCGGCAAAAGCAAGTCCAGGATTTTTGAGTCCAAAAAATAAAACTGACCAAAGAGCATTAAATACCAGATGAATACCATAAATAGACAAAGCCAACTTGGCTCCTGGCATATCTCTTTGCTGCCAGACAAGGTAGCCAGAAACGCCCATGAGAGTATAAAGGGTGATCCATACCGGACCAAATACCCAGCCCGGTGGATTCCATGATGGTTTGGCAATTGTCTCAAACCACGTACCGACGCTGGAAACCGTAAAGACAGAACCAATCATTCCGGCTGCTTGAGCAATAAGTATTGAGAGTGCTAGTGATATAAATTTCATATAATATTTGTTATTGTTTTATTCATTTCCTTTATTCGGATTTTTATTTGGATAACAGCAAAGAACATTGTCGGGAGATTCAACGCCACAAAAATAATGACAAATTGAAATATTCTTTACTGCACATTTATGATCGTTCGAGTTCTCGACCTCATTCCAAGGGTATTTGTCCTGCTCCCAAGAAATATCCGTTTGATCGGTCGTCAAATCGATGTCCATATTTGCACCATCGAATTTCTTAACACTTTTGTTGTTATCTTCTGCCATAATATTTAATTAAGCATGAAGGCGCAGCCTGTAAACGCGTACACCTTTCTCTGTTTTCAACTGTTATCTAAGTCGTTTATTTTGCGTGTAATTTTTTTGCTAATATTTTGATCCTTTGCTGAGCTTTAGAATTAAAACTGTCAGCATCAATCCGTAAATCTTCTAGGGCAGAATTATAGGCAGACTCAATCATTCCAATGTCCGATTTTTTATGCGGTTCATCTTCGCCGCTTTTATGGTCAGATTTATTATCTAGATTACTGGACTTCATAATCTGTAACATGTTGTGAGCAATGCTCAATTCATTGAGTCTTTGTATACTTTTTAAGCATACTTGTCTACTTTCGATGGAATGTTTTCTCGTTCAAAATATTGCTTTAAACGACTCATATTCACCCGCTCTAAAAGTCGTCCATCCTTCCATAATATTGTATCTACATAATACATATTCCCATCAGCACCAGCTTCAAAATTTCCAGCATCTAAAAAGTCAGACCAATTCTTCGGTAAGCGCAAAAAGCTACAATCTCTTATAAGATTTTCAAAAAACTGCTAATCAAATGCATCATTATTTTTTACTGACCGCTTCGTTAATGAGATCAACGATTTGAGCAATTGATATATTAAAGGCGCCACCTTGTTGTTGCTTCCAGCTTTCATAGCCGGTTAAATCAATTTTCCCCTCACTCACATCTTTAAGTGACGTGATACTTTTCACAAATGCTTCTCTGGTGATAGGAGAATGATCAATACCATTCTTCTTTCCATTGATTACTACATCATTTATTTTAATATGAATCGTATTATCCTTAATTTTGATGACCATGACTGTAGAATTTTCCTCTCCAGGTCTTGTTTTGTATTTAAACACCTGGCCAACGCGCAAACCTGACTTGTCTTTGTTGGAAAAAATTGATTTAAATCCTTTGAACATAAGAGAATGTTTAAGAATAAAAGTTTTTGAGTAATATTTCACATAATGTTGCCGATATCCGAAGTTTTTTGCCGGATTTCTCAGTATTTACGTGTATTTTAGCACTTTCGTTTATTTGTTGGAAGTTGTTCAGATAAGCACGTTTGTAGGCAAAAAATTTGGGTGAAACAAAATGGACAGTCCTTTGAAATTAATTGAGTCCATTTTGTAGAACTGGATACTCAGTGTTATGTGATGTTTTTTAAACTTTTTTGTTCCTCCTATCTTCTTAAGGGACTGTCGCCAATTAAGCTTTTAAAAGTTTTTTTATTTAATTTTAGCAGAAGTGGTAAAAACATCATTTAGCTAATATTAGCATAATCATATTTTTTCAAGGTCATTCGGCGACAGAGCCGTTAAAATGATTACCACTTACCAATGGAGGTAGCATAATCTTTGATTTCTTCCGAGGTCATATAAAACTCTTCTTCACCATCATTTTTGGGATGTTGAATCCTATGGCTATATAAGCCATGTGCACATCCAGCCTCAATCGCTTTTTTATCAGCATAAATTTCCATTTCTCGCCTAGTGGTTCTTATTTCCTTTTTTCGAAAAATCAACATAAACATCGTGCGAAAGTATTCTATCGTACCTAAACTAGAATACTGCTCATGGTGTCCAAGCTCGTGGGCAATTGTAGCGGCTATTTCATCGGGGTCGTCATCTAATCTATCCTGATTTAGCACAATATAACGAAATAAAAAAGGAAACCAAACGGCTTGAGCAGAAAATTCCTTATATTCTTCTCTGAATTTACTAATAATAAGGTGTATCTTTTTTCCATCAATTTTTTCGAATGGCTTTTCTTTTTGGAGGCGAGAAATAATATCTCTATGTTCATTGGGTTTTTCCTTCATACGTTTTAAAAAAGTTTAAAAATATTTCATATAATGCTCGTCGGCTATCAGTAGCTGAGGACGAAAAGCGAAGTCTTTCGACCGGCAATTACTGATAGCTGATTGTTGGGCGAGAGTCGCGAACATGAGCGATAGCGAATGCACGACAGAGCCCAACGGAGGGCACCGACGAGCATTGGGCGAATCGCGCAGTCACGCGCAGCGGGACGTAAGCGATTTCGCCCAACGTTTCGGCATATACGATGTTGCGTAGCAATATGGGTGGAGCGAAGCGGAACCGTGTATGCCGTGTTGTGCGACCCGAAGGGCTTTGAGTTGCAAAAACTTTTATTTCTTATTTTTTGTTTTGATTTCTTTTAAAAATCGCCATGGATAAGAAATCATGGAACTTTCCTTTGTGAAAAACTTCATCTTTCATCTCACCTTCGATAACAAAGCCAAAAGATTTATACAAGTTTACTGCAGGAACATTATCTTTGATGACGCCTAAATTGCTCTTATGAAGTTGTAACCTGTTGAACCCATAATCAATTATCCATTCCATGGCGATTTTTCCAATTCCCTTACCGCGATAATCATCTTCACCGATAGCAATAAACAAATCTGCATTTTTATTGGGTGTGCTAATGTTTGATAATCCCATAAATCCAATTGGTTTAGAATTATCACAGATAGTGAAAAACTTTTTGTTTTTGGCTTTTTTATAATTAGAAAACCATTCCTTTTCTTTTTGCAGATTTGTTTTTTGTCCCAGCTCATCACCAATAAATTGGTTGACTTTAGGATTACTCAACCATTTAACGCGGCAAGGGATATCTTTTTCTAAATGTTTTCTTATCTTTATCATAGAGAAATAAAAACAAATTAAATTTAAAAGTTTTTGCGATTTCGCCCAATGTCATGGATAAAAGAAGTTTTCGGAGCGTAGCGGAGAAAATTTGGAAAAATTGCGAGCCGAGCAATTTTCCTTTTATCCCTTGTTATATGTCCCGAATGTAGCGAATCGAAATGAGAGCGCAGCGTGATGCGAATTGGAACGGAGCAAGTTTTTATATTTGAAAATATTATTAATTTCCGAACAATAGCGAGATAATATTTAAGCCCCCTTTATTTTTTGTTCATATTTACAGTATAATCTGAATTATTAATCATTTCAATTTTATTATCAGCAATAAGAACCGTGTTGTTTTTATCAATTATCTTTTGTAAAACTTTAACCAAAATAGGCAAATCACTTAAATGAAGTCCTTTTGTAGGTGTGTCTAAAATATACACACATCTATCACTTAATTTTTTGGAAAGAACTTTTGCTAATCTTATTCTTTGCGCTTCTCCACCACTTAAAGTATCTGATTTCTGACCAAGTGTAATATAGCCTAATCCAACTTCCTGTAAAAACTCTAATTTTCTTTTGACTAATTTTGAATCTGAAAAAAGTTCTACTGCTTCATCAATAGTTAGCTTCAATAAATCTGCAATATTGTAATTTTTATATTTTACAGATAATACTTTTTCGGTGAATAATTTTTTATTTTCTAAAATATCCTTGTTTACAATAAAATCAGATTTTTTCAAACTTAATTTTTTGGAATCGGATAAACTAACATAAACATCTCTTATATTATCCCAAAAATTCAAGTAAGTTGCAGGTCTGCTTGTTGGATGATTGCCGATTGGAGTTTGCTCAACTAAATAGCTTCTTCTAACATTTTGTTTGCCTAAAATTGTATGTGTTGAATTTTTATCTCTAATTTTCCAAGCATTTTTGCCTTTGAATAAAGCGGAATAGACAACATTTAAAATTGTTGATTTCCCTGTGCCTACATTACCATAAACACAATCGAGTGAACCTAAAGGAAATTTGAATGTGTGATTCTCCAAATTATTTTTATTGATATTTTGCAATGTGACAGAATTTTTTTGCATGGCTTTTGCTTTTGGGCTTGGGTTTCTTTCGTAGTGCACTACCTCAGCTTTATTTGAAAATACATAGTCAGCCGTAATACTTTTGGATTTTTTGAATTGTGTTAAATTTCCTTGAAAAATAATTTCTCCACCATACTTTCCCGATTTTGGACCAAACTCAATTATATAATCTGCGCCATTAATTATTTCTTTTGAATGTTCAATTGCAATAACAGATTTTTCTTCTTTGGTTAACCCCTTTAATTTTCCCAAGATATTTAAACTTTCTTCTTTGCTCAAACCTGCACAGGCTTCATCAACAATCAACAATTCATCTTTTTTGAGATTTTTAATTACTTCATCAAGTCTTTGCAGATTGTACTCTCCTAAGCTAAGTTTAAGATTTTTCGGAACATAAACTTTTTGACCTATAGCATAAGTTTTGGGTGTTTTTGAAATTTCGCATTCAACTTTTTTGCCTTGAGAAAAATTATACAAAACATCGTAAATTAAGGAGGTTTTTCCGCTTCCACTTGGGCCAACAACAGCAACTAATTTATTCAAAGGAATTTCAACAGATATATTTTTCAAATTGTGGAGATTGGCATTTTTAATGATGATTGCTTTCATATAATGATAATAAAATTGCTAAATTTAAGTGTCTTTCGTTTTAAAAAATAAAGGGGGCTTTTCATTTTCAAATATAAAAATTACATATAACGTTCATGAATATGCGATGTCACGACCGGAGGGCGTGACATCGTAGAACAGCGGAGGTATCCGCACCACATTATGTGAAATACACGACCGAAGGGAGTGATTTCACATAACGTTCGAGACTATGATAAGTTGGACAGGTGTATAATATGCCGAAGGCATACACCTGTCCAATTTGGGTGAACGGCTGAGCGAAGCGAAGCAGTGAACCTCATAGTCTCTGTTGTCGGATGTAAAATTTTAATTCTTTTATTGATCTCCAAAAAATTGAAAATGGATTCGTGGTGCTTCTTTGAAGCCTACCCCGCTTATTTTTTCAGAGACATTTTTGTAAACTTCGCTCATCTCTGTTAAGTCCATCTGCTTATGAGCATTATATTCCCAACCGAAATTATCAATTACTTTACCGATAAATAGATGATCATCTTCTTCGTCACGTCCACCAGTAAAATATTCGAGATTAGCCTTTTTAGCTAGTTCGATTCTTGAATCTGTTTCATTTTCAATTTTTTCCATTTCGTCTTCATTTGTGAAGTCGATATCGAAACGTAAGCCTATAAATACTTTGAATGAATCTGCGCTCATATATAAGTTTGTTAAGAATTAAAATTTTATTTCCGACAACGTTTCGGTATATCTGATGTTTGCCGTAGTGTAGCGAAGGCAAATATGGGTGGAGGCTCTGTAAGAGCCGTAACCAGATATACGGTGTTGTGCGATGTAAATTTTTTATCTTGATGCTTATTGAACTAAACTTTGTGTTTCGTAAAAGAAAATTTGATAAAATTATTTTCGCTTTCGTCGAATGGCGAAAGATTTAATCCGGGCAATTTATTTTTTGTTTGCTATTAAATTAGCCAACCAAACTCCAATCATAAAAAAGAGAGCATGCCCTAACCACCAAATACCACTGAATAAAATTAGATTAGTTCTTACTATACCAATAATATCTGGTGCCCTTGATCCAAAGGGTACACCAGCTTCCCCCAATTCCCAAGATCTATAATAAATACTCATTAGAGCACTGAAAATTAAACCAGTAATAAAGATAACTAGCCAGCGCTGGTCGATTTTATTTTTATAAATATTAGAACCCAATAGCGCCGAAGCTACAAAAAATGCCAGCAAAAATTTAATGACAAAATAAGTTAATGATTCCATTGGATGAGTCAAGAAGTAATGGAACAAAAAATCTATCAATATGGTGGTAGAAGCGACAATAAATGATTTTTTGAAAATCAAATCCATAAATATTATTTTATTATAATTTTCCCGCTCATTGATGGATGAATTTCACAATAATAATTGTATTCTCCTGCTTTTGTAAAAACAAAGCTGAATTCATCGCCAGTTTTTAAATCGTTGCTAGAAAATAATTCTTCTCTGGAAACTATTTTATGAATGGCCTGACCATTTTGTTTCCATGTAATTTTTGTTCCGATAGTTGCATTTAATGTTGCGGGTGAAAAGGTAAAATTTTTAATATTTATTTCATTAGCTGTCTGTGAAGTGTTCATAAGTACATTTTTGTCACCAGTTAAGGAATAAGGCTTCAAATAATTTTTCATTAAAATTGCCCCACCAATAATGACAATGATTACTGTCACTAATATTATAATTTTTTTATTCATAGTTTTGTGGTTAATTAAATTAGAAATAAATTTGTCCCGATTAAATGTCCGATAGGGCCAAAAAGAATTTTATCAAATTTTCGCCCCAAATCAACGCACTAAGCCCTTGATTTCAGTATAGATAAAAAATTTATTTCGCACAACGTGGCGCGGATTATCCGCGCCACATTATGTGAAATACACGACCGAAGGGAGTGATTTCACATAATGTTCGTGAATAGGCGATGTTTGCCACTGGTATAATATGCCGAAGGCTTACCAGTGGCAAATATGGGTGCAGTGAAGGAGTGAAACGACTGAACGAAACCGCCTATTCACTGTTATATGATTTACTACCCATTTTAAAACAACAATTTTTGATAATTTTTATTTTTTTATACTTTTATATATAAATACACAATTGTCTGCAAGACAGCTATTTCCATCGTAAAATAAGACAAATAGCATTGTAAGACTGAATAAAATTATCAGAAAGCTCCACAGCTCGACCCCAAAAACTTTTTGGTATAAGTTGTGTTTA
>Ga0210057_1003725_pt1 | contig 20822 bp, 29 predicted proteins | sample CryGeyCG2114_010_2_FD_183968 | JGI IMG/M metagenome (GOLD analysis project Ga0210057, IMG submission 183968) | Groundwater microbial communities from aquifer - Crystal Geyser CG10_big_fil_rev_8/21/14_0.10 (SPAdes) (version 2) | ecosystem: Environmental > Aquatic > Deep subsurface > Groundwater ...
TCCAGCATATAATGAAGAAAAAACTATAGGTAATGTTTTAAAGGTAATGGAACACCATCCTCTTGTTTATGAAACAATCGTAATTGATGATGGCTCTTCAGATAATACAAAAAAAATTGTAAAAAAATACAAAAATGTAAAATTATTAGTTAATAAAAAAAATATAGGTAAAACACACTCTCTTTTAAGAGGAATAAATTATGCAAAAAAAGATATTGTTATGTTAATAGATTCTGATTTAATTGGACTTTCTAAAAAAGATATTACAAATTTGATTTCTCCAATAATTAAAAACTATGCAGATGTTTCAATAAGCATTCGAGAAAATAGTTATAAAATCTTTAAATTAATGGGCCTTGATTTTGTTTCAGGAGAAAGAGCTTTTTCAAAGAAAATTTTGGGAGATATTAATCAATTCAAAAAACTACCGAACTTTGGGTTTGAATCTTATTTGAATAAAGAGATAATTAAAAAAAATCTTAGAATAAAAATAGTTCCATTTCCAAATGTTTCACATATAAGAAAAACAAAAAAAAGAGGATTCATTACTGGAACAATACATGATTATTCTATGACCTTCGATATAATAAAAACTCTTGGCATTTTTGGAGTAATTAACCAAATAATAAAAATGCGTTCATTAAGAGTTTAAGACATTTTGTTAAAATTCTTCTTAAAATATTGTATTAGAAAATAAACTATTATGACTGAAATTACAAGTGCAATTAAGATATATTTTTCTAATTTTAAATATCTTAATAGAGAAGATATTGTTATACCTGAATAAAATCCTAAGAGTGTAAATAATATTGCAGAAATAACATTAAAGATCGTGCTTGCTATGAAGAACTTTTTGAATGATACCTTTGAAAATCCAGCAAGCATAATCCCTGGAACTGCAAGACCTGGAATCAACTTAAACAAGATAATTGACTTCCCTAAATGATTAGAAAATGTTTTTTCCATCTTTTCTATTTTTGATTGATTTATACCAAAAAACCCAAACATCTTCTCTATAGTTTTTATTCTACTATGTTTTCCTAATAAAAATAAAAAAACATCTGGAATTAAATTCCCAAATAAAGCTAATAGTAAAACAAGATAAATATTAAGAATTCCTTGAGAAGCTAAAAATGCCACAGCATAAATAACAATCGGGCCTTCTATTAACATAAGTAAAAAAATAATAAAATAACCTTGACTTTGAATGAACGTTAAAATGTCTGGAGTATTAATTAAATTCATTTTTCACCTTCACAGAATAAGCAGAATCAATTTAAAAACTATTCCTCGTCGCCTTCAATGACTTCAACATCTTTATCTTCAACAAGTTTAGCAACATCAACAACTTCATCTCCAGATTTCAAATTAATTATTCTTACCCCTTGCGTTGCTCGGCCCATTACTCGAATTCCCTTAACTCCGATTTTAATTGCCATACCTTTCTTTGTAGTCACAACAATTGAATCTTTATTATCAACTTCTATAGTGCTAATAACCTCTCCAGTTTTAGCCCCAACTTTAACATTTATAACCCCTTTTCCAGCACGGCCAGTCTTTCTATAATCATCTATCTCACTACGTTTTCCATAACCCTTAGAAGTAACAGTTAAAATATTCGCTTTAGTTTTTCCAATTGGAACAAGTTCTAAACTTACAACTTTATCTCCCTGTCCTAATTTAATTCCTGCAACTCCATAAGACGCTCGACCCATTGAACGAACCTCATTACTATTGAACCTAATTGCCTGTCCTTTCGAACTCATCAACATAACTTCTTGTTTCTCAATAAGTTTCTGAACATCAACAACAGTATCACTATTATCCAAAGGCAAATTAATTATTCTCACTCCAACATTTCGCGGTTTAGAAAATAAATCTAATTTAATTTTCTTAACCATTCCTTTCTTAGTTACCATAAACAAATAATCATTAAACTCTTTAACAGGCATAATGCTCGAAATTTCATCGTCTTTTATATTCAATAAATTAACAAGCGCTTGTCCTTTTCCTTGACGTTGCATTTCCGGCACTTTGTAAGCTTTCATCCAGAAAAGTCTTCCCCGCTCTGTAAACATCAATAAATAATCATGCGTCGAACAACTAAATACTTGCTTAACAAAATCGTCTGTAGAAAGTCCTGTCCCAATAACTCCCTTACCGCCACGCTTCTGCTCGTTGTAAGCTTTGAAAGGCATTCGTTTAATATAACCTTTTTCTGTAACAGTAATCACAACATTTTGATTCAGCACTAAATCTTTCTCCTCGATATCCTTAATAGATTTAATAATTTTCGTTCTTCGGTTATCCCCATATTTTTTCTTAAGTTCAACTAAATCCGCCTTAATTAATTTGTAAATCTCTTTTTCATCTTCAAGGATTTTTTTCAATTTAATAATCAATTCTTTCAATTCTTTCAATTCTTTTTCCAACTTTTCTCTTTCCAAAGCAGTAAGTTGTTTCAAAGTAATTTCTAAAATTGCTTCTGCTTGTTTCTTAGAAAGGTCAAATCTCTTCTGCAAACTTTCCAAAGCTTCAGTCAAAGATTTCGATTTTTTAATAAGTTCAATAACTTTATCAATATTTTTCTGAGCAATTACCAAACCTTCAACAATATGCAACCTCGCTTCAGCTTTTGCCAAATCAAATTCTGTTCTCTTTCTAATAACTTTCCTTCGATAATTAATGTAAGCCTGTAGAATTTGTTTAAGATTCATCATCTTCGGAATTCCATTATCCAAAGCAACAATCACAGCGTTAAATTTAGTTTGAAGATTCGTGCTCTTATACAAACGATTAATAGTAAATTTCGTATCAATATCTTTTTTCAATTCAATAACAATTCTAACTTTTCCCTTAGAAGATTCGTCTCGAATATCTGTAACATCTGTTAATTTTTTATCTTGTGCAAGTGTCGCAATCGCTTTAACAAGCTCGGCTTTATTTACTTGATAAGGAATTTCAGTAATCACAACAACCTCACGATTCTTTGTGCTCTCTGTCTTAATATTTCCTCTCAAAGTTACTCCACCTTTTCCTAATTCATAAATATCTTTCATACCTGAACCAACAATAGTCCCTCCCGTCGGAAAATCAGGACCTTTAACATGTTCCAATAAATCACTAACTTCCGAATCTGGTTTTTCAATCAAAGCAATAATCGCGTCGCAAATTTCATTCAAATTATGAGGAGGAATATTTGTAGTCATACCAACAGCAATACCTGACGCTCCATTCAAAAGTAAATTAGGTAACTTCCCCGGTAAAAGCAAAGGTTCTTTCATAGAATTATCAAAGTTAGGAACAAAGGGAACAGTGCCTTTATCCAAATCATCTAAAAGTTCTGTAGCAATAGAATTCAATTTCGCTTCTGTATATCTCGAAGCTGCCGCAGAATCTCCATCCATCGAATTGTGAACAAAAACTCCAGAAGCAAGAGCAAAATTATGAGTTTTATCTATAGTCAAATCATAAACATCAGCAAACTCTTTCAAAAATTTTATTTCAACAACTTTATGGTTTCCATTTACCTCACACAAAACTAAATCTCTATCTCCATCAAAATATTTTTGAATTCCTAAATCCCAACTAGTAAAACTTTTTCTTCCAAATACATTAACTCTTACTTTTTCATAAGACTCCTTATTCAAAGGCAAACCAGTATCTTTTAAATAATTACATATTGTCAAAAATTTATTTTTGCCAGTTAGATTGGTTGTTCGTCTTTTATTAGAGGCTATAATTTTTTCATTAAATAATTGTTTATACTCTGGAATTTGCCACATCCTTTTCATAGTAATTGAAGCTGTTTTTCTTATTTCTTCAATTCTTTCAGGATGATCTGCTAAATACTTTTTATTAACCTCACTCAAAGTCACACTCATTCTTTCCCTATAATCTTTCTTCTTCCAATTATCTTTATTTCTTTTAGACAATCTTTCAGAATAAGCTTTTCTATTTTCTTCGTCAGACCAAAATCTTTCCCTGCCATCCGCTAAATTTCTCCTATACTCTAAATCTTCCTTATGTTTTTCAGAAATTAAATCAGAATGTAATTTCCAGTGTTCTTTCCAATGCATTCTTCTAATATTATCTGGATTATTATTCAATTTATCAAAATCAACATGATGTCTCACCCTCCCACTTGGTCTTTGATAAATATTATTTTCTAAATTCCAGTTATCTGAAAGAATATGAACAAAATCCCAAGAATTAGATTTCGGTTGAAAAATCATATTATAACCTATTACTTTTAAATCATCATCTCCTGTAGAAAACTTAAAATAAGAAGGCATTAAAGAATTTCCAGATTTCAAATCTTTAGCCTCAACATAAATTCCATTTTTCAACATAAACTTATGATTAATGGTACATTTTATTTCCTCACCATTATCTAAAGTAATTTTCATAATTTCTGCATTTTCTCTCGTCATCCGCGGATTTTTTATCTCAGCTATTTTTATTGAATCATTATCAACTGTAAAAGTAAAATTCCTTTTCCCTTGTTTATGTTCTCTTATTAAATCTATGAAAGATAAATTTCTACCATCAGTAAGTTTAACCTGAGTATCTGCAGTAAAACATCCAAAATTTCCTTGTCCTTTAATTAAAGGATATCGCAGAGAAAAATCTTGAGCCATACGAACTAAGGAATCATAAATCGCTGCGTCACCGTGAGGGTGAAATTTACCCATCGTATCTCCAACAATACGCGCGGATTTCTTTGTAGGTCCTTTATCCAAACCCATTTGTTTCATCGCATACAAAATTCTACGATGAACCGGCTTCAAACCATCTTCTACCGACGGCAAAGCACGAGAAACAATAACACTCATCGCATAATCAATATAAGACTTTTGCATCTCAGTTGAAATTTCTGCATTAACAGTTCTATATTCTCCCAAATCTTTCAAATTAATATCTATCTTTTCAAGAGTTTCAATTTCAGTTCCATTCGATTCTTCAGAATCATTTTCAGAAGTTTCTTGTTCCAAGGATTCATCTTCTTCATCTTTGGAAACCTTTTTTAAAGGTTTATCTTCATCCATATTTTCTTCTTCCATTTCTTTGTCAGTTTTTTTTGGTGTCATTTTAAATATCTAACTCCGCAATATTTGCATTTGTTTCTATGAAATTTCTTCGAGGACCAACAACATCTCCCATCAGCATCGTGAAAATTTCATCGGCCTTAACAGAATCATCAATAGTAACTTTCTTCAAAATTCTATTTTTAGGATCCATAGTTGTACTCCATAATTGTTCAGAATCCATTTCTCCAAGTCCCTTAAATCTCAAAACCTCTGCATTCTCTCCAAACTCTTTCTTAGATTTATTTAATTCCTCTTCTGAATAAACATATTTCATCTTCTGCCCTTTACGAATTCTAAATAACGGTGACACAGCAATAAACACATTTCCATTTTCAATCAATTCAGGAACATATCTAAAAAAGAAAGTCAAAAGCAAAGTCGCAATATGCTGACCGTCAACATCTGCATCTGTCATAATTATAATTTTACTATATCTCAATTTAGTAATGTCAAAATTTTCCTTAATCCCTGTTCCCATTGCAGTAATTAAATTAATAACTTGTTCAGAAGAAAGAGCCCGAACAGGTGAAGCTTTTTCAACATTCAAAATTTTTCCCCTCAACGGCAAGATAGCTTGATACTCTTTATCTCTCGCATCTTTCGCACTTCCTCCAGCCGAATCTCCCTCGACAATATACAATTCTGTCTTCTCAACTTTCTTAGAAGAACAATCCGCAAGTTTCCCAGGCAATCCACTAAATCCTACAACATTTTTTCTTCGAACTAAATCACGAGCTTTCTTCGCAGCTTCACGAGCCTTAGCCGCAGAAACAGCCTTGTTTATAATTTTATTAGCGATATCAGGATTCTGTTCAAAATATTCTGTCAAAGCAATTGTAACAGCTGAATCAACATCTCCTTTAACTTCTGAATTTCCTAATTTTGTTTTTGTCTGACCTTCAAATTGTGGCTGCGCAATTTTAATACTAATAATCGCAGTAAGCCCTTCACGAACATCATCTCCAGAAAGTTTATCTTTTTTCAAAAATCCTTTCTTAGTTCCATAATCGTTTATTACCCTTGTCAAAGCTGTCTTAAAACCTGAAACATGTGTCCCACCCTCAACAGTATTAATTGTATTAACAAAACCAAAAATATTTTCCTGATAAGAATCAACATACTGAATTGCAACATCTAAAATTGCATTCTTACTCTCTTTATGAAAATAAACCGGTTTATGAACAACAGTCTTAGACCGATTTATCCATTTAACAAATTCTATAAGCCCACCTTCAAAATGAAACTCTTCTTTTTTTTCTTTATCTTTACGTTTGTCTTCGAGAATTATCTTAACAGTTGAATTCAAAAAAGCAAGTTCTTTAGCTCTCGACGCAATTACTGAAAAATCAAATTCAAGAGTTGAAAAAATTTCGTCGTCCGGCCAAAAAGTTACCATAGTTCCATGTTCATCTTCTTTCGCTTTATCGACAACTTTTACATCTCCTTGCGGAACTCCAATTTTATAAGTCTGTTCATAAACTTTTCCTCCTTTAGTAATTCTCGCAGTTAATTTTTTTGATAAAGCATTAACACAACTAACTCCAACTCCATGCAATCCTCCAGAAATTTGGTAAGCTTTATTTTCAAATTTTCCTCCAGCGTGCAATTTTGTCATAACAACTTCCAAAGCACTTTTACCCGATTCATGTTTTTCAACAGGAATACCTCTTCCATTATCGCTAACACTAATAGAACCATCAGAATTAATAACAATCTCAATTAATGTTGCTTCTCCTGCTTGCACTTCATCAATAGAATTATCCAAAACCTCATAAACACAATGATGCAAACCAGTTTTACTTGTGCTACCAATATACATTGCAGGTCTTTTTCTAACTGCTTCAAGTCCTTCAAGAATTTTTATAGATTTTGCATTATATTCTTCAGCCATGATTTATTTACTCCAAGATTTGATATTTAAAACTGCTCGCATTTGATGATTAATAATTCACAAAGAATAGAGTATAATTTATATTAAATTTTAGAAACCTTACGCCGTGGAATTTTCCACGAAGTCAAAAGGTTTATCTCTATTTTGTGAAGAAAAAAGACATCATTACTTTATAAACTTTTCTACCACAATAATTCGTTTTATCGACGATAAACATAAAATTATTCAATCAATCGCAACTCTTAAATATTCCAAAAACATAGTATAAATATGAAATTTAAAAGCTGGGTGAAGATATTTTTCCTATTAATTATTCTAGGAATTTTCGCTTATTTTTATTTTGATTTGAGTGGATTAACCGGATTTTCTGTTTTAGCGGAAAAAACTTCCACCAAATCAGTGTGCAATGAAAATAATTTATGTCAAAATTTTCAGATAAGTTGTTTAGGAAAAAAAGTAGTTTCTATAATTCCTATTGAAGGTTCAGAAATACAACATTCTCAAGATTGGAAAGACCCAAGAACAACTGAAGAAAAAGAAAAATTGTGTGCATAAAAATTATCGCATAAAAATTAATTTTTAATAACAAATCCTTAATCAATCTAAACTTCAGAAATTACAATAATAAACATTTAATTAAATAAACAATTAAATCTGTCTCCAAGATTAACAATATTTTATCTACTTTTTTACAGCAGGTTTTTCTTTAGCAACTTCAACACTTTTAACCTTCTTTTCTTTTCTAACCCAATTAGTTTTTTTACCAACTCTGCCTAATTTATGATTCTTCTGACATTTACTTGAACAAAAATGAAGAGCCTCTCCATTAAGAAGTACAAAAGTCAATCCTCGAGGAATTTCATATTGTTTCTTACAAAAATTACATTGTGGCATTTTAAGTATATGTCCCCTTTGCTCGGCCAAACCTGGACGACCTAGGACTAAAATTTAATTTCATTTTAAGTATAAGTCCCCTTTGTTACTTTACTTCTAATTCTACGAGCTTCAATTTCTGTTTCACGAAGCATTAGAACGTCTTTAACTCTTATCGGGCCTTTAACATTCCTTCTCATAGAACGTCCTTGATTACGTCCTTCTAAAATCTTAGCTTTAACTTGAGTAATTTCTCCTCTAAATCCAGTTCTTCCAATAATCATCTCAACAACTGCCGGAACAGGTCCAGCTGCATCGCTAAGAGAAATTCTTTCTTTCTTCTGTGATTTTTGTTTTTGATCTTTAGGTGGGGGAGCCATTTTAGTTTATGATTTATGTAGTTTGAAAACAAACTTACAATTTATTATTTTAAATTATTAATGTCTTTATCTGCTTCACCAGATTCGATAACTGCAACACTTGAACATTTAACAGGAAGTCCTGCGCTTATTCCAAGTTTTTGTTTGCTATCAACTTCGCCAAATTTAATACCCTTCTCTTTACAAAGGATACTCAAATGGTGTGTTATCTCTTTTGGATCAACATCTGAAGCAACGACAACTAATTTAGCAGTTCCTCTCTCTATCGCTTTAGTAACTTCGTTAGTTCCCTTCTCAAGTTTTCCAGTTTTTTTTACTTTTTCAACAATTGTATAGAAGTCAGTCATGTGGACCTCCGCAAATTTACTTAGATGATTTACGTCATCGGTAAAATAGGATGAAGAAATGGGTTTATAAATCTTTTCTAGAAAATATTTACCTCGTTGTCATTTTATAAAACTTCCTGAAAGCATCAATTAACTATAATCATCTGGATATCTTAACTTTGGTTTCGAAGGACTAACTTCTTCACGAGGACCAATTTTATAATCCTTAAGTTCCAAACCTTGCTCTTCCATTTCTTTCAAATCTTTATAACTAAGTCCTAATTCCTTTAATCCAAAAATTCTATCAATATCTTTAAGAGTTTCTTCTCGAGTTTCAGCGACGGCCTTTTCAATAGATTTTTCAAATCTTTCTGTAAGCCCAGGCAACAATGTTTCATTAATCAAATTTTGATGATAATGATTTATTCGATTTGCAGTATTAATTGCTGAATTTTCACGAATTTCATTTACCTGCTCCTCATTAAGACCCTGGCTATGCCATACCTCTCCAATAACTATCGCAGAAAAAGCAGTTAAACCAAAAGCAATTTCCCTACCTGATAATTTCTTAAAATCAACACCCTCCTCTCTCGATAAATATTTCCTAATTTTATTCAACCCCTTAATTCCAACTTCGCCAAAAGCATGAGTATAATCTTTAAATCCCCATCTCTCCCGCAATTGTCTAGCACCAGAACTCTTCTTTATTTGAGCGGTAGTATCATACCTAGATTTCATTAAAATTAGAATAAAATTATATTAATAAATACTATTGTGATAATAAAACATCACTTCCACTTCACATCAACCTCATCTGTTCGCTGTCTAGGAAGAAAATCAATTTTATCCAAATTCTTTTCCACAATTCCTTTCTTAAATATTATCTCTCCAAGATAAGCAATCATCGCTCCGTTATCAACGAGCAAATCATTAGAAGGCGCGAAAAACTTACAATCCCTTTCTTTACACATAATCTTACACATTTCCTGTAATCTTTTATTACAACCAACTCCTCCCCCAATAACTAACTCATTTTTACCAACGTGAGCCAAAGCTCTTTCAGAAGCTTCTACAAGCATCGCGAAAGTCGTCTCCTGCAAAGAAAAAGCCAAATCATTAATATTCCCTTTCTTATCATAAAGTTGTTTCAACTTCGTTTGCATTCCAGAAAAAGAAACATCCATTCCTTTTATTGCGTAAGGCAACTCAATATAATTTTTTCCTTTTTCAGCAAGCTCTGCAATTTTAGGTCCACCCGGAAAACCCAAGCCCAAATACCTAGCAAATCCGTCGATAAAATTACCAACGCCATTATCTAAAGTCTCTCCAAAAATTCTATATTTCCCACCGGCATAAGCAATTATTTGAGTATTAGCACCAGAAGCATAAAGCAAAACAGGGTCTTTCGCTCCAGTAATTTTCCCAATTTCCAAATGCGCAACACAATGATTAACGGGAATCAAGGGGATAGAATTTTCCTTAGCAAGTTTTTTAGCAAATTCCATTCCAATTTTCAAACAAGGCGCAAGTCCAGGCCCTTGAGAAAAAGCAATTCCTTCAACATCTTTCAAAGAAATTCCAGCATCAACTAAAGCCTTCGCTAAAACCTCGTCGGAAATTTCTCTATGGTGCTTCGCAGCCTCAAAAGGAATTATCCCTCCACTCTCAGTCGTGTAAGCATTTCTAACATTCGCTAAAATCTTCCCATTTTTCACAACACCAATTCCAAAAGTGTGAGCCGTTGATTCAATTCCAACTATCATAATAAACAAAGAAATATGGAATTTATAAAATATATGAAAATAAAAATAATAAAAGAGAAATAGAATAAAAATAGAAAATTAAAAGTGTTAAACGAATTTATCTTTTCTTTTTCTTTGTTGTTTTTTTAGCAGCTTTTTTCTTTCTTCCGCCACGAGCCATCTTAGCTTCACAAACGTTTCCGCTTCCGTCAACGTAATAAAGATGTCCTGGTTTTCTACTAACAACATTCTTTACAATTATTTTTCCCATCTTCTACCTCCTTTTTGAATAAATTATAGTAATTAATAGTTAAGCTTCTTTTTAAACCTTTTCCCGACGATAAATGTTACTTCAGAGTTATACCGACGGGAAATTGGAATTTCAACTATTTTAGAATATTTAGTTTTAGAATTAATCCTAAATGAAAAAGGTTTGGTAACTTTCCAATCAATAACTTCATTTTTTTCATTTAGCCATAAAACCAAAAACGAAAAGAACACAAAAAAGGAATGTAAATCAGCCCTCAAATTAAATAATAAAATTGGTGCATTTTCCCGTCGACGAAACATCAAACCTCTAATAATCCCCAAACCTTTTACTTCTCTAACCTTCAACTCTAATTTACTATTATTAAATTTTATTTCCATTTTGATATTACTAGTAACGCTTCCAATAAAACGGGCAATTTCTTAATATCTGCCACATCATCAAAATGCCCTTTATTTTTCTCAATAATGGTTTTAGCCCCAAGTTTTTCTTCGAACAATTTCTTATTTTCTTCTACAGGAACAAAAGAATCATTATCTGAAAAAATTGCTAAAAAGTTATTCGTATGTAATTTTATTTTATCCCACTTAATCGGCGTTTCAATCCAAGGTTTAGCAAGAGCCTTTACATCCTCTCCTTCTTTAATTGTCTCTTCATCTAAAGCCATCCAAGGTGCAACAAAAACACCCCCTCCAATTTTTATTTTAGCATCAATAGTTTGCAAATATCTTAAAATGGCCTGACAACCAACACTATGACCTACAAAATAAGTATCCTCGTCAATAGATTCAGAAACTTCTTTAATTTTATTAATCCAAGAATTTATCTCCGGTTTCTTAGCATCAGGCATTGCAGGAACTATTACTTTCCAATTTCTTTTTTCAAGTTCTTTTTTCAACCAAGGAAACCAATTATTATCCGGATATCCGCCCCAACCATGAATTAAAATTACTTTTTTCATTTAAATCACCACCACTTTTTACTCTCATTCTTTTTTTGTTCAACCTCATTTTGAAAAATATTTATCCCAAATTCATTATTAATTCTCTTAAATTTTTTATGAAACTCTTCTATATTTCTATCACAAACATAATCGTGATGTCTAAATCCACCGCCAAAACTTTTTGGAATATGCATTAATTCATGAATTATAACTTTATCTTGTTCATCTCTAGAAAGCCTATCAAATTGCTCTGACAAAAATTCAATTCCATAATGCGGTGGAACACCGACAGTCATTTGCATCAACTTCCCCATAGTATGACAACGCGCAATTGTATTTTTTGAAGAACTTCCAATAGATCTAAAACATTTCATTTGATTAATTTTCACATGAGGAAAAAGAGCCAGAGCTATTTCATTAGTCCTATTTTGCAATTCAGAATCAAAAGCATATTTAATTGGCATTTTTCACCTCGATAACTTTATTTCTAGAATTTTTCCCTTTAATTATTTTTATATCCTTTCCAAAATGTTTTTTCAACAATTTAAGCAATTCTATATTTGCCTTATTATTTTCTGGAGAAGATTTAAGAGAAACAATTAATCCACCATTGCTCTCTTCAATTTTTTGCTCACCACTATTTGGTTTAACTTTTACATTGATTATCATCAATATTTAAATCTCCTTTCATAATTTTTATGATCCGACCATTCAAGAACTAAACTAACTATTTTTGCTTCTTCATTAATTACAGAATATAACAATCTCCACCCTCTTGGCAAATCATATTTCCATAAATTCTTTATACCATATGTTTTAACAAATTCTACATGAATTAATTTTTTAGAAAGTTGAATTCCACAAAAAGCATTTTCTTCAAGATAATCTAAACAATTACTAATAATCTTAAACAATTCTCTTTCAGATTTATCTCCTTTTTCTAATTTGTAAAAATCATCTTTAACTTTTAAGTCTATAAATCTAATCGTGGATTTAATTTTCATCTTCTTCCAAGATCTTTTCTATTTAACCACTTCCTAGCACTTTCAGGATAATAAATCCACCCAATTTTTCCATCAGCATCAACCGAAATTTTACCAGTTTCGAGTAAATAATCAATAATTATACTATAGGTCTGATACATCATTTTTTTAGGAAGAGCTTCCCACAATGCTTTTTTCTTAAATTCTCCATCGTGTTCTTGAATAAATTCCTCTACCATTAAAACAGTATCAAGTCTAGGGAAACGTGCAAGAGGATTATCTTTTCTAAGTTTTAATGCTAAATTCATGGTATATCAAGAGATATAACTAACTATTTAAAGTTTTTTATAGAATTTTATAAAAAGGTCATGTTCTTTTTACCGAACCATAATTTCAATAGCATCAAGATGTTTAAGTTTATGGTCTTTACCAACAGCTTGTTTTGTTTTAGAATCAATCGCCTTAACGAAATTTTTACCAATATCTGTATGTAAATAATAAGCAAAATCCAATGCTGTCGAACCTTTAGGAAGTAAAAAACAATCGGGTAAAATATTTCCTTTACTATCTGCTAACTTCGAACCTGCCGGAAAAATCGCCATATATTTTAACAAATCAAAAACAACATAATTCAAAATAGGCTGAACACCCGTATTCCCAAATTCAAATAAAACTTTTTCCTTAACAAAATCCAACGCTTTTTTTTGTTTATCACTAAGTTCTTTTACAATTTCAAAATTATCCTCGCCAGAAATATATTTAATCAACCCAGACTTAGACGCTTCTTTCAACGCTAATTCAGATTCAGCAGAACACGGAAAAATTGGATAATCAAATTCTTTTTTCAATTTCTCATAATTTTCTTTCCCATTACCTGCATCAATTTTATTCGCAGCGATAACCATCGGCTTTGAAACTCTCCTCAAAAAAGATGCAAATCTAGAGATTTCATCATCTCCCCACTGCGTAACTTTTTTAACATCAAAATTTCCTTTCAAAATAACTTCCTTAACATGATCTCTATTAACTTTAAGACCGGAAAACTGAGAAGCAATAGCCTCGGAGAAATCAGCGTCTTCAGACATTGTTTTTCTAGCAAAAGTTTTCCAAGCTTTTTTCAAAATTTCCGAATACCATTTATCTAATTCAACTTCAATCATTTTAATATCGTCATTAGGATTATATCCCTCTGTAGATTTACCTTCAGCGTCAGTCTCGCCAGAAACGTCAACAACATGAATAAACGCGTCGGCCCCTGCCAAATCATTCAAAAATAAATTTCCTAAACCCTTACCCTCTGAAGCTCCAGACACGAGCCCTGCAACATCTATTAATTCAATGGGCACAAATCTCTGACCATCAATACAATAACCCTCGCGCGGATTACATTTAACTTTAAAATGCTTCTCTATACATTCAACTTTTATATAACCCATCGCGTGATTCGCTTTAATCGTAGCAAAAGGATAATTCGCAATAAGAACATTTGATAAAGTCGCAGCTTTGAAAAAAGTTGATTTACCACAGTTAGGCTTGCCCACCAAACCAATTAGCATTTAAATTCCATAAATCCAATTTAATTGTTTATTATTAATAATCTTAATTTTATCTTCTTTTAAAAGATTATGTATATGAAACCTTACCCCTTGTCTAGTCATATTAATCATATCAGCTAGCTGATTAACAGATAAATCCTCATCCTTTAACTTCAAATAAATTAGTTTTTTATTCCCTTTTGATTTGAATATCTTTCTATTAAAAATCTTAAACGATTTATTTATTTTTTCTCCTTTCCATCCTAAATCAACAACAGGATATAAGGAATGTAACAATAAATAGTCTTCATATAATTTTTCCATGCCCTCTCTCAATATATGTAATTTAAAATAATTATTTTCATTCTTTGAATCATCAGTAAATTTATAAACATAATTAAGCCTTTCGCATATATTACAAAGATCTTTAATAAGAAATTTATTTTTAAGATGTATAGTTATCTGAGTAGAATCTATATTTCCTTCATCAATGATAAATGCTACTAATACAGATAGAATACTTTCTTTCCCTTTATCAAATATGACTTTAGGTATTCTTGCTTTTTCTGAAAGAAATCCTTTATTATCTAGTTTATAATATTTAAAAAACAATGATGACAAAACAGAGGGACAATAAGGTCTCGTAGATTTTTCAAAATAATCTTCTTTATATTTAATCTTACCAAAAACCTCTTCTAATTTCTTTACATATTGTATTCTATAAAATTTATTAAACTGCCTGTATCCAAAATAAGGTAAACGTCCTTTCTTAGGATCTATTACAGTCCCGTCCGCAATATGGTGTGCTAATAACATATCAAACATTGGTGTAATTTTAATAGGCAATATAGGGTTTTCTATATAATTAATTCCTCCAGCAGTTTTGTAAGAAATAATATTTTGCTGTAAATTTTCTTTTGATATTTCCAATATTTCAATTATATCAAGATAAATATCTAAAGGAACAAAAAATCTCTTAGCATGGGATTTTTTTAATAAATTCTTAAAGGATGAAAAAGGAATTTTTTCACTTTTAAAAATATAATTATATGCTGCTCTCTTAGTTTGAAATTTCATTATAATTTTTTTATTAATTTTATCAAGAAAATTCAAATTAATTTTTATATTAACTCTATTCAAATCCCAAATATTAAATTCTTCCATCATAAATAAAAAATATTAAGGTTTATATATTTTTCCAAGATTACTTTCCAACAAGTCCAATTAACATATTAAATCAAGAATAAAATGGTTTAAAGATTTTTTGTAAGCTCAATTATGCAAAAAAATTAAAATAAGAAATAAAACTAATCCTCGTCCCAATCGCCGTCAAGATCCACATCAAACTCAATCTCATCGTCGTCAGAAAGAAGACTCATATCGTCCAACTCATCAAGATTTTCTTTATTCACCATCGACCTCTTTTATTTATACAAGATTTATTTAATCCTCATAGAATAAATCTCTTTTTAAACTTTTTTATAATAGAGAGGCATACATACTTATTGTTAAAAAAATTAAAAAATAATTTTAATTCGTAAAAATTTAAATAGCTGTGTATATAGTAAGATATTTAAGTAAAACAATATTTCTTTAATTATGGTCTTAGAAAACTACATTACTAATCCTTATGTTAGATCAATAGTTTTAGCTTTAGGAATTATTATAATAACAAGAATTGTAATCTCTTTAGCTTTTGGTGTTGCTAAATCTTTTACTAAAAGAACAAAAACTGATTTAGATGACCTAATAATGAATAAAGTAGCGACGCCATTAACAATTATAATTTTTCTATTCGCTATTGAAATCCCATTAAGAGAATTACCTTTATCCGAAAGTATTGAATTAATAGTTAGTAAAATAATTTTTTCAATTGCAATAACAATCGTTGCTTATATGATTTATGTTTTATTTGATCTCATAATATTAAATGCGTGGAAAGAATTTTCAAGACGAACAAAAACGAAAGTAGATGATTCTCTAACCTCATTAATTAATACAATATTAAAAATAACACTTATAGTAATTGCTTTCTTATATATTCTAAATTTATGGGGATTTGAAATAGGCCCATTACTTGCAGGATTAGGAATCGCAGGACTTGCCGTTGCCTTAGCATTACAACCCGTCTTAAGCAATGTTTTTTCAGGAGCTTCAATAATCTTAGATAAAACAGTAAGAGTTGGAGATTTGATTTATTTAGAAAATAATGTAAAAGGAAAAATTGAAAAAATAGGTCTGCGAAGCACAAAAATACGAACATTTGATAATGAATGGATAATAATTCCGAACACAAAACTTGCAGAAAGTCAAATACAAAATGTTGCTTTACCAGAGCCAAAATCTCGAGCAGTGGTTTCTTTTGGAGTTAAATATGGTTCGGACATTGATAAAGTAAAAAAAATAGTTATGAAAGAAATAAAATCAATAAAAGAAGTCGTTGATGATCCAGAACCTATAGTAAGGTTTATTGAAATGGGAGAATCCTCTTTAAATTTCAAAGCATATTTTCATGTATCTTCTTTTGAACATAGATGGGAAGCACTTGATGAAGCCAACACAAAAATCTACAATGCATTGAACAAAGCAGGAATAGAAATTCCTTTCCCGCAAATGGATGTTCATTTAAAAAAATGAATTGGGAAGAAATATTAACTAAAGAAGAAATAAAACTTTTTAAAGAATTAGATAGTCCGTCAAAAATTCAGAATTTTCTTAATTCTCTAGAAATAAATTTTGAAGAAAAGGGAGATACTTGTATGTCTCCAAAACAAGTTTTAAAATCTGGAAAAGCTCATTGTATTGAAGGAGCAATATTAGCGTCGATGATTTTAAGATTTCACGGATACGAGCCATTAATTCTTGACCTTGAAGCAAACAAACACGACTTTGACCATGTAATTGCAGTATTCAAAAAAAATAATCATTGGGGAGCAATAGGAAAAACAAACCATGCTGTCTTAAGATATAGAGAACCTGTTTACAAAAATGTCCGAGAGTTGGTAATGTCTTTTTTCCATGAATATTTTTTAAACGAAAATGGAAAGAAAACACTCCGTGCATATTCAAGACCTGTCAATCTAAAAAAGTTCGATTCAAAGAATTGGATGACTTTAGAAGATAATGTTTGGTTTATCCCAGAACATTTAGTAGAAATAAAACATTATAATATCTTAGATAAAAAGCAAATAAAAAATCTAAGACCTGCCGATGATATTGAAATCCAGGCAGGAAGTTTAGTAGACTGGGAAGAAGGGAAATAGATTAAAATTATAATAAAGATTTTGACGATTAAAGGTTAGCCTTTAAGGTTAGTTTATTTATTAAATAAGTCCAAAAATGTCCCACAATCTATAAATGAAATATATAATTGCCCCTATTCCAATAAGAATTATAATTCTCCATTCCCAATTGGCATAATACCACATTAGTTTAAATTCTTCCAACTTAGTTTTTTCTAATTCTTTTTTTAGTATAGAAGATTTTTTTTCTATTCTTTTCTTTTTCATATTAAACAAATGATTTTAATATTTATAACTCTTTCTCCAACCATTTAAACAAAGTTTTCTCTAAAGAATCAAGTGTTAAAAATAATTTTTCCTTATCTTCATTCATTCTCAAAGAGAATGAATCCCCTCACCAAGAATCGAACTTGGGATCTCCCGGGTTCTGCAAAAGAAGCGGACTTATGCCCACTTCCCAAAACCGAAAATCACCGGCCAATCACGTTTCATAGTTATCCCGAAGGAATCTCCACGCTAATTTAACTTACGCCATACAAGACAACAAAAAGTTGTCTTCCTTTAGGAGATGTCGTAAGAAGAACAGAGACATAAAGTCCGAAGACTTTACCTATTGCCATGTTCTTTTTACCATTCTACAGCCAGGCGCTCTAACCACTGAGCTATGAGGGGAATATGATGTTTGTTTACCCGATATAGTTCTGGCAGGAAGCCACTGAGCTATGAGGGGAATATGATGTTTGTTTACCCGATATAGTTCTGGCAGGAAGCCACTGAGCTATGAGGGGAATATGATGTTTGTTAACTCTATACAGAATAAGATTTTTTCACTTATCTGCACATAAGTTAATATTAATTAATGAATTTATGGTTTTATAAAACTATCTTAAACAAAAGAATTTTCATTTAATCGATCAATTTAATTAAATTATTTCCCTTAAAAAATATATATTCTTCCATTAGTGTTCATCCTTTTTTTGATATAATTCCCTAATCTTATTATATCTATTTATTGCAAAGTTATCAAAAAAGTCATTATTAAATCTATTAATATATTCTCTTAATTGAATCTCTGCAATATCTGGTCGTTTCTCTAAGATAGATAAATCTACTGAATGTTTAAGTTCTTTTTCTTTCATTTCTTTAAATATATTCATGTTTTTTACTCTGTTTTTACACTCAATCTCTTAAACTGAAAATAATCTTTTAGAAATTCTACTTTATCTATGAATATTATAACTCATTATAACTTATAAATATTATGAGGTTTGATTTATTTACTTTACATAGCGAAAAACTAAAAACTGAACAAAGTTCAGCAAACATAGTTCTTTGATTTCCCGGGAAACTTTCTTTGTGACTTGCAATCTTCATAGAAGATTGTACCTTGTGTCACGAAAGTAAGCCGGAGCTATGAGGGGATATTATGTTTACCAACTTAAAAAATACAGAGAATAATTCAACTCATCTGTACCTAAGTTGTATAGTTATTAATGAATTTGGGGTTATTTAAATTTATTGTAAATAATTAAGTATATAGAAAATCTTAAATAATACTCTCGCCCTAACCATATATGGAAAATGAATCATGCAAATTTTCTTATAATGAAATTGACGATAGTTTAATTGTATCTTGTAAAAAAGATGACGAGAATGTTAAAGAAAGATTTAATCTTGGAAATTTCATTTTTAATTTAACAGGAAGAGGAAAAATAGTAGGGATACAAATATTAAATGCATCTGAAGTTTTAACCGACTATAATCTGAATTCAAATATCTTAAGTGAATTAAAAAACGTTAATTTAAACATAACTAAAAAAGAAGGATTACTTGGAGTAGCATTAATCTTAACCTTCCAGAATCAACAAGGAAAAATTTCAATACCTCTAATGAATTTAAATCATCCAATAATCAAATAAATTTATCTCCATAATATTTCCTCAAACTTCTCTCAAATCGTTTATAATTCATATTTCTATGATAGCCATTTACTATCATAGGAATCATACTATCCAAAACTAATACAATAACCACAAAAGTTCCATCCCTAAGTTCATAATTAAAACCATAATGCTTTTGTCCTTTTTCATTTTCCCTAAGTTCAATGGATTTTATTAATTCAAATTCTCCAAAAGTTTTTTCCAAAAGCTCAATGTCCGTAGATTTTTCCATAACAGAAAATTCAAAATGATCGTGTTTTCGCAAATCCTCAAAAGAATAATTTTCTATTTCCTTAACAATCTCACTAATCTCCTCTCTTGTATGATAAACTTTAATGATTGAAGTAATCATATACTTTAAACAAAAAAGAATTATAAAAATTTATACTTTTTATCCAATCATCCAACCCTTACTTTCTTTCTCACATCTAAAATAATATTAAATTCCGTTTCACTTATAGGCATAGACAAAACTTCCTCTTTATCCATAAATAATTTCATTCCAAATTTATCTTTCACCTTACTAAAACATTTATCACAAATAACCTCATTATTCCAGTTCATTAAATCACCTTTATCAAAATCAAGCTCGCATTTCCCACATTTTAGTTTTGTCATTTTATTTGTCATTTTATTCTTATTAGATTTCTCTATGTTATAATCACCCTCGACTTATTATAATTTTCTTACCACTTATTAATGATTTTAGAAAAAAGAGATTTTCAGTCAAAATCAATCATTCTTACACCAAAAAGTAGTAAGATAAATATTAAAACTATAAAGGTTTATTACATTTAATGGGAATAAAACAAAGCGAATTTGATGAATTTATGAATATTGGAGATAGATTAGAAAACGAATTTATCAAAATAGGAAAGAAACTAGTTAAAAATAAAGCATTTCAATCCACTATTAATCAAACACACGGCATTTTTTTCTCTAAAGAATTAAAAGAAAAAGGCAAAGTCATGAAAGTTAAATGGGATATTGAATTTGAAGATATGGATTTAGTAAACACAGAAAGTGGAATAAAATTAACAGATGCCGGCAAAATTGCAAAATTATAATCAAAAATATTCAAATGGTTGAGAAAAAAATAAAAAAACACATGAATAATCTCAAAGAAGATGTTAGAAAACTTGACGATATAATTAATTATAAAGAAAAGAGTAAACAAATTAGAGCAGTTTCAACAATACTTTATATTGCTATCTTTATAGTATTAATTTATATTTTTCTTGTATCTCCTAAAGATAATATAGTCCTAATGATTGGTATAAGTATAGCCAGTTTTATAACCTTGCTAGGGATTTTTATGGTTTATAATCTCATAAAATGATATATGAATGTGCTTATTGTCATAAACTCTACAAAGAAGAAGATGGTGTAATGAATATAGAAAAAATTCAATCACTTATTGGAACAAAACCAATATATGTTTTTAGATGTAAAAATTGTATGTCTGAAAAATTAAAGAAAAATCATGACATCCTCTCCACACTAAAGTGTGGAGTTTCCTGACGAGTGATGTTCATCTTGAGTTTTGACATAATTTCTTACAACATCTAATTGAACAAAGCCTACTGAAGAAGCAAATTTTCCTCTGCTC
>Ga0210057_1003726_pt1 | contig 20821 bp, 21 predicted proteins | sample CryGeyCG2114_010_2_FD_183968 | JGI IMG/M metagenome (GOLD analysis project Ga0210057, IMG submission 183968) | Groundwater microbial communities from aquifer - Crystal Geyser CG10_big_fil_rev_8/21/14_0.10 (SPAdes) (version 2) | ecosystem: Environmental > Aquatic > Deep subsurface > Groundwater ...
ACCAAAGCGCAGGCATTGGTATGCCTGCGCCGTCAATTAGTCAGTGTTATCTGGATGATGATGAAGCATAAAATCGAGTATCGTTATCCACAGGAAAGTGTTTGACTTTTTCTCATAGCGGATCTCCCGCCGAAAATGGATAGGTAAGGAAATTTTTGGTTTTGTACACGCGACCGCAGGGAGCGTGCGAGGCGCGCAGGGTTGGCATTGGCACGCACTCCGCGCGTACGATTGGGTTTCGAGCCACCACGCGCTCCGCGCGTGGAAAGGTCAATCGCTCCGCGATTGGAAAAAGGTTCGCGCAAAGGTTAATATTTCTGCACCATTGAGGAAATTGCAAGTTTTGAAGGTTCGCCTCGCTTCGCTCGGCGACTAATTTGTATTGGATTTTCGGGGCAAAAACGAATTGGCGATTTTGAAAAAAGAAAAGAAAAATTTTTAATCATAAAGTCGAGAATTAAATTTGTAATAATAAATCATATGAATCAAAAGGGATTTGTAAATATAATCGTCATCGTTCTCGTCGTTATTCTTACTGGTACGTCTGGGTATTTCGTATTGAAACAACAAACGCAATTACCACAGCCCATACAAGAATCATCAACCATACAACCGCAACCCAAAACGGAAAATAACACTTCTCAACCGGTTGATACTTCAAAGGAAACGTCACCAAATAACACTCAACAAATCCCTCCTAAAAAAACTGAAACCCCTAAGCCAATTCAGAACACACAGAACAACCTCAAGTTTGGTGTCCTTTACCCACCCACGCCTTCTTCATTTGGTTGCAATCCTTACGCCGGAACTTATGAGACTCAACAGGGCAAAGTAGTTCAAACCTACGATCAATGGCAGGTTTTGTACGGCGAACTTCTTAAAAATTGTTACACTAAAACCAATGCACCACAAATTATTGATTTTGATAAACAAACAATGATCGCGGTCTTTGGTGGACGCTCTTGCACAACCACGCAGGTTGAGGTAAAAACCGTATCCGTAATCAATAATAAGCTCGTTGTTCATAGTGTTGTAACAGTAGGCGGCTGTGCTCTACCCTCGTTCAGTTCTCCTTTCACACTCATATCAATGGATAAAAGTCATTTACCTATAGACTTTACTTTTGAATCGGCCAAGAATCCGAGCGAACCATTTTAGGTTTTGAGAATTTGCCGCCAAAGAAAAATTGGAAATTGTTAAATCTCGCGGCGAGGCCGCACTGTATTTTCTGGACAAAAATGCGTTCGGACTAATTCAAGAATACTGCACCAGAATGGAACTTAACGGTTTTTCAGAGGCCGAATTGTGAAGGGCGCTGTCTTCTTTAAAAAGTTAGGTTTACATCCATGAACTAAGATTACAAAGGCTAAGCGACCATTCCGCTCTCATTACTCAGTTAAGTTTATGATTGAAGTAGAGAAAAAATTTATCCTTAGCGAAAAAGATAAAAACGGATGACAAAAAAACGCTGAATTTTTGAGCGAGAGAATTTTTACGATATTTACGAAAATTTTCACTAACTTCGCAAGACAAATGGCTTCGTTCTCGTGAGGGGGGTGCTTGAGCTGAAACTTCCATTAAATAAGGGGGTAGAAAGATTAACTGACCATATGAAAAGCTGGAGGACAAACATAGAATTAGACAAGCTCTAGATCTACCCCCAAATAAAAACATTGCAGACGATTTAATTAAATCGGGATATTTTCCATTTTGCACTTGTAAAACTACGCGAAGAAAGTACAAGAAAGAACCGTTTATTATTTATCTTGATATCGTTAATTTTCAAGACTTCACCTACAACATCGGAGAAATTGAGTTAATGATGAGCGATAAATCTGAAATTGAAGGTGCGATTGAAAAGATAATTGATTTTGCAAAAACTCAGAATCTTACAATCGCGCAGGTGCGAGGGAAAATTGTTGAATACCTAAAACGCAAAAAACCAAGTCACTATCAGGCTCTTGTTGAAAAAAAATTGTTGAGGATTTTTGAAACTTTTTAGATAGTTTAGTTTATCACTTTCTCCCGCCGCACATAAATATTATTCCTGATTATTCTCTAATTCGCGCGAATTAGAGAATAATCACGCGCGTAGGAAATCAATTGTTAAAAGCAACAAAATAAATTAGGAGAAAAGTTGTCTTTCCCGATAGACGGGCAAAAAAAAATCCGCTATGAGAGAAGGTCAATAACTTTCTCTTATAGAGGATCTCTCTTTCCAAATTTGGATGACTCTCATCCAAAAATAAGCTCCTACTATTTTGGCAATCCGACATAAAATTTGCTCCCCTTGCCCTCTCCTTCGCTCTCAGCCCAGATTTTTCCATTGCAGGTTTACAACATTCCAACATTCTCAAGAATGTGCGAATGTTTTTATTTCGGTAATCTCACGAAAAACCTGCTTCCTTTGCCCTCTCCCTCGCTCTTAGCCCAGATTTTCCCTTTGTGGGCTTCAACGGCTTTCTTCGCGATATAAAGACCGTAGCCCTAGGGTGAATATTGACCTTGGTCGAATCCGAGTATTTTTTGAAAAATTGCCCGAAGAGTACCAAGGGTGATGAGCTTATACAGAGACTTGTTTTTACTCATTTTTTGATATAATTTAAGATTGCAAAATACTCAATATACTCAATGTCAATTATTAAAAACAGTGTGTTGATTCCCAACGTTCCATTCCACAGTCAAAGACTGGATTCCTCAAATTTCCAAACCGAGGGATTCCCAACACTAGAAGATGCCCGGCATTGGACACCCAGAATTTGCGGTCTCGCTTGCCTTAAGATGGTGATTTCTGCTTTTACTGGAAAAACGATCACCTTATATGAATTACTGCAAACCGGTCTTGAAATGAACGCTTATCGTGAAAAAATTGGTTGGATTCACCAGGGGTTAGTAAATATTGCCAAACGGTATCAGCTTGTCGCCGGACGCGAGAGTATCGGCCACGATATCTCGAAAATTTATGATCATTTGTCTGCTGGACGACTCGTCATTCCCTCTGTTTCGCCAGGCTTAGAGGGTGGCAAAATTTATCAATTGAAAAGTGACGAACAATACGTTGTTCCGAGAAGTGGACACTTAGTCGTTGTCTACGGAGCGAATGTGGTTGATAACCAATTACACAACCTGATGCTTCACCATCCATCATCGGAAAAAGATTACGAATGGCCAGAAATCAGTTTTTCGATTGATGATTTCTTGAAATCATTTTCTGAAAAAGGAAATATAATCTTCATTTCAAGAAAAGTATAAAACATATCTAAGCGCTCGCTAAGAGCGCTATTTTTTTCGTTATTAAATCTTGCAACACAAAGGATTGTCCTTTGTAACGCGTACTATCTTAAACCTCCCGCAACCGTCGGAAGTTTAACAAAGAAAGTCGTGCCCTTGACAGGGATGTCTTCGCTCTTTGCACAATTTTTTCCATTGCAGGTTTAAAACATTCTAACATTCTCAAGAATGTGCGAATGTTTTTATTTCGGTAATCTCACATAAAACCTACTTCCTTTGCCTTCGCCCTCGCTCTTAGCCCAGATTTGGCCGTGGCGCGCTTCAACGATTTCTTTGGCAATATAAAGGCCAAGACCTGTGCCTTGGATTTCGCGCTTGGTTTTCTCGTCGCGGACAAAGCGGCTTAACGGATATCTCTTCCTTTGAAATTATTGATCTCCCAACACCTCTTTTTTTATCCTTGCTTTAATCTCTTCCCATTTCAATTTGGTTTCTGTTTTATATACGAGTTTCTCTTCGGTGACATCATCAAAATACACCATACTTTTCCGTATCAAATTCTCATCAAGCGATGGAAATTTAGTTCTAATAAAAGATAGCATATCTTCAAACGAAAAATGGTTAAAAAGAAAATATATATCAACGTAATCTTTCATGGTAGCACGAGATACAATAGCGGCAATTTTCATAGCGGCAATATCGGCAAGTGAAGCAATTTTCAAAAAAGGCTCTTCAACAACAGAAAAAAGAAGCTGGTACGGGTAATGAAAAAAGCTTAACTTTGCATTGTCGCCTACGATATATGTAAGTGTTCCCTCCTCTTCTTGAACTTTCCGAAGGATGTATCCGCTAAAAATTCTTTCTACTTTTTGAGAAAGTTTAGCTGTATCAAATGCGCGCGCGGTAAAAAAATCAAAGTCCGCGCTATCCCGGTGTCCTATTTGAAGAGCAAGACCGGTTCCGCCAGCAAGATAAAAATCGTTTTTAAATGCATCAAAAAGAGTCAGTAACTTTTTTCGATTTTCATCTAAAATTCCGTAGTGCATCATGAGATGTTCCGGGTAAGCGCGCCGGGTGGCACCTGCAGGCGAAGCGACCAATAGTTGAGCGATTTTTTATCCCAAACTCCCGGAAGCGGATGCTCTATCGCTTCGGTAATTTCATCCTTTGAATAGGCAGTAAAAAGCCATACTGTTGCTTCCTTGGTTCCTATTGTAAGAATGGTGGTTATGATGCGCTTTTTATCTTGTTTTTTGTCCAGATATTCAAAGTCATACGACCAAAAAAAAGGCTTTAAAAAGCGAGGGATTTTCTCGTGCATATAGTTATTATACCACAATATTATATCATCTCCACGACTCTCATTATTCTTCAGCCACGATAATTAAAATGCACATCTCTTTTTTATTGCTTTCTAAATCTCACATAAAACCTGCTCCCCTTTCCTTCGCCTATCTGTATCTGTTACGCAACGAAAATTTTGAAGCTAAAAAGATTACTTTTGACGCGTTGACTTTTCCAATTTTGAAACGCGAGTTTCCAAAGTTTTAAATTCATCTCGGCCAATCTTTTCCTTAAGATCACTGCGGATAATCTGCAGTTCCATTTTTATCATTTCAATATCTTCAGTATTTTTAGCAACCATATCACTAATGCTTACCAGCTGCTTTTGAATGCCTCCAAACGTTTCAGCGATGATTTTAATTTGCGACTCAAAACTCTCAGCAACGACCGACAAATGCCGCTGATATTCTTCTCTCTGACCAGCAAGAATTTGTTCTAATTTTTGCTCATTAAACTCCATATTTATAATTTTAGCCGAAGCTATGTGTTTGTCAATTTTTTTTTCAATTGTTTCACCGTGTCAAGCCTATAATTCACGAATGAGCTGGGCTGACTTGACTCTTTAATCGCTTTTTTTATTTTGGGTTTTATTTTCCCGTAAGCACTCAAAAAATCAGCGAACAACATTCCAACATTCTGCAGAATGTTGGAATGTTGTAAGTTAATAAAAAGGAGTCGGTTATTCGCTTATTCCCATCAGAGGCAGGTAAGCGTCAGCCTCGCTTAGCAAGTCTAGGCGGGCGCGAATAGGAGAATATGAAAGCAGGTTTTTCGTGAGGCTCGCCAAGCAGTTTTAATGGACTCGACCTTAAAGTAAAAACTAATAAATTTCATAAATCATATTCCAACATTCTCAAGAATGTCGGAATATGATACTGTATAAAAACTATGGCGAAGAAGCAGAAAACAGCAAAACAACTTGAGCGGCATTTCAAAGGAGTGGCGAATCATCGGCGGATTGATATTTTATTGCTTGTAGCAAATCAATCCGATGTTACCGTAGAAGGCATTGCTGATGCGCTCGGTATTAATATCAAAACAATTTCCGAACATACTCGGCGACTTGCGCAAGCAGGATTGCTTAATAAAAAATATAGAGGCAGGAACGTAGCGCATACTCTTTCGCCATATGGAAAAACGTTTGTTCGATTTATCAAAACATTCTAACATTCTCAAGAATGTGCGAATGTTTTTATTTCGGTAATCTCACATAAAACCTACTTCCTTTGCCTTCGCCCTCGCTCTTAGCCCAGATTTGGCCGTGGTGCGCCGCAACAATTTGCTTTGCGATATAGAGGCCGAGGCCGGTGCCCTCTACTTACGTTTTTGTTTTTTCGTCCCGCACGAATTGCTGGAATAATTTTCCGATAAGCTCCTGGTACATACCCCGTCCGGATTGACTGTCAAAATCATTTGTATATACTTCCGCGCCAATCAATCCTTTCAATCACTGCAGAATGTTTATCAAAGTCAAATGCCGCAATGACCCGCAGCGGCCCTTTCCTAATCCGGTAAAATCCTGACCATTTCCCCTTTAGCTTCTTTATGTCAAGATTGGTGCGCTCGCCGCTCAACGTGCGAATCGCCTATTTAATGAATTCCAATGCATCTGCTTCCGAAAGATTCCGATCTCTCTTGAGGAATAAGACGGTTTCTCTGGAAAAACCGATGTGCCACGTCATAAATCTATTGAGATTTTTTTGACGATGCGGCGGGATGGTTTTTTATATCGTTTCTCAATATCCCACTGCTCTCGCTTTAAAACCTCGGGCAATGCGAGCGCCCGGAGTTTCATGAGTTCATCAGCTAACGCTTCTCGTACGCCTTCTTTAATTATATTTCTCAATTTTTGTTCGGTAATAGTTTCCATACACTATCTAACATATCATACATTTTAGAAAATGCAATGGTTGCCGATTAGTTTTTCCCCAATCTTACATAAAATTGACTTTCTCTGCCGGGGATGCCTTCGGATTCAGTACCACGATTTTGATTCTTACGACTTGCGATGTCGTAAGATAAATCGTAAGATTTGCAAAATTTGGACCGTATTAATTACTTTATTTATTGCTTTGGCAATTTTACATAAAATCGCGATCCTTTATTTTCGCCTTCGGATTCAGACCATATTTTTCCGTGATGCGCTTCAACGATTTCTTTGGCAATATAAAGGCCAAGACCTGTGCCTTGAATTTCACGCTTGGTTTTCTCGTCACGGACAAAGCGGCTAAAAAGTTTTTGTTGTAATTCCTTGGATATTCCCCGGCCGGTGTCTTCAACTTTAATCAAAGTAAACGCGGAGGATGTTAGAGGTGCGTCGGACATTCCGACATTCTTGAGAATGTTAGAATGTTGTAGTTCTTTTTTCGGAGATTGCCCTTCTTCTGAAACACTAACTTTAATATATCCTTGGTCAGTATATTTAATTGAATTGTCAATCAAGTTTTGAATCACTTGGCGGATTTTTTCTTCGTCGGCTTTGATTTTTATAGACTGCTCACTGCTCCCAAATTTTATCTCCAATCCTTTCTCGCTTGTAATAATTCTATATTCGTCAACCATTTCCATAACAAGATGAACAATATCAACTTCTTTAAAGTTGAATTCCATTTTTCCCTCTTCAATTTTTCGTAAATCAAGAAGGTTATTCACTAAAGCGATTAATCTGTCAGCGGAAGTTTTAATTTTTTTGGCGGTTTCTTTTACTTTTTCTGAAACAGAGCCATAGGTTCCATCATAGATAAGCTGGGCATAACCTTTAACCACATTCATAGGGGACTTCACTTGATGAGAGGCAAAACCGAGAAATTCGGATTTAAGCCGATCGGCTTCCTTTAATTTTTCGTTGGTGACTTTTAATTCTTCGGCGAGTTTCTGAACTCTCTCGCGCAATCTGACATCGCGTATAATACCTTTGATTAATAGAATGCCGAAGACTAAAATAAGGAGAAACACCCCGCTCCGAAAGATAATCAGGATAAGCTCGCCGGCAAAAATCACTTCATAAAACGCGACAATAGCAAGCAAAAACACCAGCACCCCGGCCCACATCGCCCGCACGTTAAACAGCTTGTGCCGCAAAATGGCGTAGGAAGTGAAAGCGATGAAGGGGAAAATAAATACAGCGGCGAAAGGTATAAATCTAGAATCTTCTAAAAATGCTGGAAATATAAAAATAAAAACAATAATAGGCAAGAACATTAATATACCTCCAGTAAAAAAAAGAGTTAGTCGCTGATTTTCTTCCTTAGATTTTGAGACATTAATTTTCCTAGCAAGAGAATAAAAACCAGCGATTATAAAGGTAATTATAAATATTGCAAATAATACCATTCCAGGTCCGACATTTAAAGTTTTTATAAAACCATCTTCAGTCGTTTCTTTGACACTAGAAAAAACAAGAGGAGTTAAACAAATAAAAGAAGTTAGAGTGGCTATAGACAGTATTATTCTATAGTATTTTTTAGGAAGATTATTTTTTCTGTTAGGAAAAAGATAGAGTAACTGAAATATAAGTAGTGTATGCCAAACCGCAAAGAATATTTCAAATCTCAAGAACCAAAAAGCTAAATCTAAATTGGTTATTTTGTAACTTAAGTAATTTAGGGTTCCCCAAATAGCTGTTATCAGGGTAAATAATAAAAAGATTTTACTAGTTGAACTTTCTCTATCAGCAAAAAACACTGCAAAACCGAGAATAATTGTACCCGCTATAGCCACACCGACAGAAAGAAGATCAAGATTTCCCAATAGTTCCATAGCTTTACTTTATTATTTTTGATTCTACAGAGAAACGATCTGTTGGCCTATGAAGAGAATCTACCTTACCAACAACAAAAATAAATTGTGGCCGTTTTTGCGTATCTATGACTTGTTGAACTTTTTTATAGACATCGCCCATCTCTATAGATGCCACAAATATAGAAGTATTATAACCTTCTTTGTTAAATTCTAACATTAAACGTTCTACTAAGCGACCAGTTTTTATCCAAATCAAAGGTCTTTCTATTTCTTCTGCAGAAATTACGCAGACCAAGGGTGCAGATTTTATACTTCTTTTGTTTAAATCAGCTAGCTTATTTCCTATATTTATATAGCGAATCAAAGTGGGGAAAAAAAAGGATATTAAGGCGGGCATTTTAAGAGCATATCCCGGTAATCCATCTTTTTTAAAAGTAAAGTTATTTCGCAACCATTTGGACATTTCCTTTCTAAATTCTTTGCTTCGGTATGCAGTTTTTATTCCATTCCCTGTAAGTTCCGCCAACTTTTCTATTTTTTCTTTTTCTTTTAAGAAATTAATATCAAATCCGCCAATCTCATATTTCTCGTTTTCTTCTGATATTTTTTTAAAAATATTAATAATAATATTCTGTGACACAGGTTCATCTCTAAAAATACCTCTGGCATTTATCCTGTTAATAACTGTATTGAGTAATAGTTCTAATTCTAGGTTTGTTTTAAGGTCATTTGAATCAAGATTTTTAAATTTTATTTCTGCAACCAAATTATCATTATAAGATAATCTGTAATGAATTGAATCAAAAACGTTAAAATATTTAGCCGCGATTATTAAGTTTTCAATTGCACATCCGATACTAATAAATAAATCTCTTTCCTCCGGATCAGCGTTTGGAATTTTTAAATCTGCACTATAATAAACTTCACAAGAATTATCTTTTATCTTAAAAAGCCACGGCTGACTATTATGAGTGGAGGGGGCTAGAATAGCGTAACGAAGTAGGAATTTTATTTTTTTCTCAGGAGAAAAAAGATTTAAGAAGTCAGACGGATTGATATCTCTTATATTATTCATATTCGCTTACCTCAAACCTCAAGGGTTGGGGATTGTGGCTAGAGAGGGAGTTTACGGCTAGTTCTAAAATTTCCTTTATAATTTCTCTCATTTTATAAAATCATCTAATTTTATCAGGGTTCGTCCGCTTTTGACTTTTTCTCTTAAAGCGATTTTTCTGGTAAGAAACACGGCAAAGCCGGAGGCGACCGTTACCGTGCTCATAAGTTGGGGTCGGCCTGCGAGTGTTTTGCCGATTTGTTTTATTGAACTTTTGACTTCCGCTGGTAGATTTTTTACATCAACTATATCTATGGCATATTGATGTTTTTCTTGCTCACTGATATTACCCGCAAGAATTTTATCTAAAACTTTGTCACCAACCTTTCCATTGAATAATTTGACTTTCGGTTCTATATCATATCTTTCCACATCTATTAGAACACTATCTCCCAAGCTGGTTAGCATAATCACGGGTATTTTGTCTTTTTTTGCTTCTTTTCTCAACAATATTTTCATCTCAAAATCATCAATAAGTTCAAAAACAAGTTTGGGCTTTGGATTTCCCACAAAAAATTTTTTCAAATTTTTTCTATTTAAACCGTCTGGAAAAGAAGATATCTTGACATAAGGGTTTGTATCAAAAATTTGCCTTTTTATAATGTCAATTTTAGGAACGCCGATGTCAGACAATTTTGCCCGAACACGATTAAGATTGGTTGTATCCAGCTTGTCAAAATCAGCCAGTTTTATATTTTTTGAAAAGCCGTTATGAATAAGAGCGGTTGCCGTATTACCACCGACAGAAAGCCCAACTATACCTACAGTAAAATCTGCAAGTTTCTTCTGTTCCAACTTTGTTATCAGATCTCTGTTGCGGTTAGTTTTGAGTTTAAAATAATCTTTTTCTTTTACACATTTAACGATATGGTTGCTCCAAGGAAAATAAATGTGATTGAAATCTTTCTGTTTCTTTTTAACAAAGTTTTTAAATTCGGGCGAAGAGAACGCAGAATTTCTATCAATAGAAAATCGTGGATTCTCAATCATAAAAAGTTCTTTTATCTGTCTTGAAAGAGCGTCCACAAAAACTGGCTTACATTTATCCTTATTAAGTTTATAGAATTCTTTTGTGGTTTTTATGAAAACTGGTTTACTTGCAAACATTTGTTAAATTATATCACAAGGAGCAGTAGAACACAGCTTGCTATAGGGGGTGCAACAGGACAAGGCTTTAAAGCTAAGGTTTATAGTACTCCATTCGCCATCCACTTCGTAGTGCCCATCTAGTACAGGGCGCTTGAAAATTTAATAATTTTGGGGCAAAATAAAGATTAATGAAATCAAAAGGGAAAAAACTGCTGAAAGTAAGCGAGAAAATAAGGTATCTGAAGAGTAAAAAATCTTCCTATTGGTGGAATAAAGAAAAGAAAATAGTTTTATGTTTATTTAAGTCTACCTCTAAGAATGTTCCTGCTTATAAAAGTTTCTTAAAAAGAAAAAAAATCAATCCACAGAAAATAAAGACTTATAAGGATTTTATAGAAACACCACAGACAAATAAAAAAAACTATATAAGCGAGTATTCTATTGATAAACTAGCAAAAGACGGAGAATTATCCAAGCCGCTGATTTTTACATCAACATCTGGCTCTACTGGTAAACCTTTTTATTTTCACCGCTCTTTTCAGGTTGACAATAATACATCCGCTATTCATGAATTATTCTTTTTAAACGGGGCCTACAAAAAAAATGAACCGGTTTTAGTTATAGTATGCTTCGGTATGGGCGTATGGATTGGAGGTTTAATCACCTATCAAGCATTCAGGTCAATGCAAGAGAGGGGTTATAATTTATCTATAATAACTCCCGGAATTAACAAAGAAGAAATTTTCAAAGCTCTAAAGTCAATAGGTTCATCTTTCAAAAATGTGATATTGGTCGGCTATCCGCCTTTCATTAAAGATGTTTTAGATGAAGGACCTTCTAAAGGTATAAATTGGCAAAAGTTTAGGACTAGAATTATATTCGCCGCGGAACCTTTTACTGAAAATTTTAGAGATTATATAGTAAAAAAATCGGCTATTCGCAATATTTTTTTAGACATAATGAACATCTACGGAACCGCGGAATTGGGCGCTATGTCTTTTGAAACTCCTTTATGCATACTGATTCGCCGGCTTTGTATGAAAGATATTAAATTATTTCAGCATACTTTTGGTCCTATAAATAGGACTCCTACTCTTACTCAATATATACCTTCTTTTATTTCATTTACTTCTGACAATGGAGATATTCTTGTAACCGGCGATAATACTATTCCTTTCATCCAATATGCATTGGGAGATCGCGGAGGAGTTTATTCTTTTAGAGATATAACAAAGCATCTTAAAGAATTTGGCATTGACATACAAAAGGAAGCTAAAAAAGCCAAAATAGGAAATTATTTTTATCAGCTACCGTTTGTATATGTCTATGAAAGAGACGATATGTCTACTCATTTGTACGGACTACAGATTTATCCTGAACCAGTGCGAGAAGCTCTTCTCAAGCAGCCAGTATGTAATTATTTAACAGGAAAATTTGTGCTTGAAACTAGATTTAATAACAAACAAAATCAATCTCTAACTATTAATCTAGAACTTAAGAATAATCATACTATTCCTGATGTAATTAAGAGAGCGGTTTTAAATCTGATTGTAGAACAGTTGGAGGAGAAAAATTCAGAGTATAAGGAACTTCGTAAGTTTTTAGGCAAACGTGCCTTGCCTCGTTTAGCTTTCTGGCCGGTTGGAGATCCTGCTTATTTTAGGCCGGGGATTAAGCAAAAGTGGGTTAAAAAATAATGAAAAGAAAGAGCACCATAACTAACAAAAATAATTTTATTAAACTTGATAAAAATGAGAGTTATTTCTTTTTAGACAAAAAAATTCTAAATGAGATAAATAAATTTGATAGCTCTATAATAAGTAGGTATCCAGAATATAACGAAATAAAGAAACTTTTAGCTAGCCATTGCGGTTTAAAACAGGAAAAGATTATTTTAACTAATGGTGCCGACCAAGCAATATGGCTTATTATCCAAACCTTTTTTAAAGAAAGGGATGAAGTTTTACTTCCTGTACCTACTTTTATAGCTATTACTTCTGCTCTACGATTTGTAGATATTAAATCAAAAATAATTTTCTATAAAGAAGATGGCAATAAATTTGTATTTCCCTTAACAGAAGTTCTATTTTCTATAAATAGAAAGACAAAAGGAATAATTTTATGTAATCCAAATAATCCCTTAGGCTCTTCAATTACAAAAAAAGAAATTTCACTGATTCTAAACAGAGCCAAGCAATTTAAAATTCCAGTAATAATAGACGAGGTTTATTCGGAATTTTCAAGTTATTCTTCTGTAAAGCTTACTGAAAAATATAAAAACTTGATTATCATAAAATCTTTTTCTAAAGAGTTTGCCATGGCGGGGCTACGCCTCGGATATATTATTGCTAATCAAGACATTGTGAAAAGATTAGAAGAAAAAAGAGGGTTACCATGGTCAGTTAATCATTTTGCTATTTACACAGCAAAGATTCTTTTAAGACGTATGGATTATTTCAGAAAAAAAATCAAGGAAGTTTTAATAAGAAAAAAAGATTTAATATCTTTTTTAAGAAAGCAGGGAATTAAATGCCGTGACACTGATACAAATTTTATTATTATAAAATCCTCAAATCATAGAAAACTCATTCAAGATTTAAAATCAAAGGGAATACTAGTAAGTGATGTATCAAAATATGATTTTGGTCAGAAACTACTGAAAGGCACAATCAGAATGAGCGTACCTTCAAAAACAGATATAAGAAGAGTAAAAATGGCTTTTGAGAAAAAACCAGAATCTCTTATTTCTTAAAATACTTTTTCTTAATTTCTTTATCTAACCTTTTTGACTCCTCCCAGGCCAAGTCAAAAAGGTTCCTGATACTTTCTGTTATTTCTTTATTTTCAATAACAATTCCAAACTCTCCTTTCATAGATACAAAACCTACAGTATCTCCGAAAATACCAATATGAACCGGGAACTTAAACTTATCTTCTGGAATAAGAGTGACCTCGTCCTTTTTAGGAGGAGGGTGTTTTCTTCCAAATTCTAACATTTCTTTTGAAGCAGGGTTAATAGCATACATTTTAATTCCTTTCTTTCCTCTTTCTATGTTATGTTCTAAAAAATCAGGTATAAATTTAAACATTTTACTTGCGTCTGCACATGTTTTTAAATCCGTTATTTTTTCGTCAAAAATACTGTAAATGACCTCCCTTGAGCCATCCTTTCCCTCATATACCCTAACTTTCGGGTGGTGGCGGGTGTCTTTGTGGAGAGCTTTGAGTTCGGGGAGGATTTGTTCAAGGTTGTTTTTAACGTCTGCCTCGCGTTTGGCGCGGGCGCTTGCGGATTGAATCAGGGAATCGGGAGAAGACGCAAAATATTGCGCAACCGGTTTATCGGGAGAAGTCCCGACCAACCCTTTTTTCTTTAAGGATTCCAAAACAACATAAGTTGAGCTTCGGTTGATGCCGGATTGCTTGGCAATTTCAAAAACCGTCGCCAACCCAAGTTCAGACAAAGTGATGTATATCTTGGCTTCTTTTTCTGAAAGCCCGGCATCCTGGAGAGTTTTTATAAGAGTGCTAGTCATAAAACTTATTGTTTATCTATGACAACATAATATCAAACAAAAACCAAAAATCCAACCAGATCAACTGCCAGTAATTCCTAACAGTAAGAGGTAAATCCCCCTCCCTCACCTCAATTTTTTGGCTTAAAATCTGGTTAAAAACTGATTATTGATAGCTTTTTAGTGTCAATACTTGACAACAGTTTACCATAGCTTAAAATTAAATCAATGATTATTGATATCGGCACAAAGGTAACTTTTAAGTTAAATGGCAGGATTAGAATCTGTACAATTGTTCATTCCGGAGAGAGCAATCCGATTCAAGGCAAAATATCCAGCGATGCTCCGCTCGCTAAAATTATGTTGGGCAAAAAAGAAGACGATGTTGCGCGCGGCCATGTGCCAGCCGGCGAAGTTACAATTGAAATTATTAAGGTGGAAAAAGCTCTGACTTATCTATAACATTTGCGGCGGAATCAAAAATATTTGGCGGATATTTTCCTCCATCTTTGCGAAAACGATTCTGAGTATGGCGATGTTTATAAATCAGGCCACCTTCGAGCTTCTCCAAAAATCATCCTTCACCTCCACCATCATCCGCTCTACTTCGCCCGCGCCGGCAAGCAGAAATGGGTAAGGAAGTAGAAACAATGCTAACTGAGAATAGTTGTCGTCCATTGACAACAAAAAATACAAGGAATATACTGTAAAATAGCCCTTTTTAATAGGATCAGAATGTCTGATTCGGGGCATCGATGGTTTCTTTTCTAAACGCTCAAGGAGGCGATTAGTAATGGAAGTGGCTTTTTCAGAAGCAAGGGTTTCCGAGCCGGAAACCGGAGTCAAGCCGTCGGAGCCGATGCCGTTTGTGCTTCGGTTTATGGAGAAGGTCGAGTTCCCGGTTAGCCGGTGCAGCTCGGACTTCGGAGACAGCCCCACCTACATCGGACCGACTCCGTGTCCGGCGGGCGGGCATGACATGGACTACGAGACGGACTGAACCGCCAACGCCGGACGACGTCAGCGAGCCTAATCATCACGATTAGGCTCATTTTTTATCCGGCTTCCAATTTCTTGCTTTTTGAATTTCGGCTTTCCAGATTTTCATTGCTTTACTTTTTAGAACAGGCAAATTTTTATATACAGATTTTTCAAATTCTTTTTCCATTAATTTCTCTGCTTTGAAGGCGAGTGAGTATGCTTTTTCTCGCTTTCTAATACGATTATAAAATATAAGAAGATTCATAAATGCACCGAATTCATCGCCTCCGAGATCTTTTAATTCCTTTTTATACCATCGCTCTGCGCCTTTAAAATCGCCTGACCACACATAAAAACTTCCTACAGATAATGCCCCCTTTTGCCCGATCGGAAGCTTATTTTTTTCTCTATAGGCGCGTTTGGCGTAATGAATTGCCCGTTGATATTCTTTTTTATTTGCATATACTCTTGCCATTCCAAAAAGCGCGAAAAAATTTTTGGGATTTCTCTTGATAAGATTGGCGTAAATCGAGCGAGCTTTTTCCAAATATTGACCCGTTCTTTTCTGATTTGTTTTCGCCGCGATATTCGCTTCATGATCATAGAGGAGGCCCAGTTCATAGAGCAAATTGTCATCAAACATAAAGAGCCGGCGATATTTTTCGGCAAATTTTATCGCCCCGTCGTATTTCAAGTTTGCGATGGCAAAACGCATCTTTCGTTTCAACAGGTCACGAATATCCTCGGACATTGGTTTAGGATATAATGTTGACATATATTATTACTAATCTTATACTAAATATAGTAACTTTACAACCCCTCCCCTTACAAACCCCTGGAGTAAACATACAATGCGAGACGAAATTCTCATCATCACCAACAGCGAAGACGCTACCGCCAACCTTGTAATCCGTCATCTGCGCGCGATGGATCAAAGATTCTATCGGCTGGATACCGATTTAATTCCTTCCCAGTCTACTCTCGCGATGAGACTGACTGGAACTACGTGTTGTATTAGATTAAGCGCCGGATCAATGTCGCAGCAACTTGACTGCGTAAAGAGCGTTTGGCACAGGCGGCCAACCATTCCTCGGGCGCTCCCATCGATAAAAGAGGAGTACTCCGACTTCATTGAGGCAGAATGGCGGGCGTGTCTGTGGTCATTATACACCACCCTTCCTGCTTTTTGGGTAAATCCACCATTAGTCGGTCATCGTCTTCTAGAACATAACAAGCTATTCCAACTTAAGGCGGCGGTTCAAGTAGGATTGATGGCGCCGATTACCTTGATCACTAATGATGCGTCTGAACTTGTAAATTTCTGTGAAAGTTGTGATGGCGTAGTAGCAGTAAAGACGATCTCTGGACACTTTTTCAAAAAAAGTGATGGGAGCGAAGCTTTCGGCATCTATACAAATCCCGTCTCTGCGGAATTCATAAGAGCGCACATAGAAGACATACGATGCGCGCCAGTTATGGCACAAGAGTATGTGCCGAAAAAGTTTGAGTTGCGTGTGACAATAGTAGGCGAGAAGATCTTCGCCTGCGCCATTTATTCGCAAGACAGCGAACGGACCAAGCACGATTGGCGCCGTTACGATTTTGAGAGAGTGAAGCACGAGTCGCATCAGCTGCCGTCTGAAATTGAGGGAAAATTGCTGCGGCTTATGAAAATTTGGGGACTGCGGTTCGGGGCAATTGATATGGTGCTGACGCCGGATGATCACTACGTTTTCCTTGAGATCAATCCGAACGGTCAATGGGGTTGGATTGAGCAATTGACCGGCATGCCCATCTCGCAGGCAATTGCCGAGCTTCTTGCCAACCCCTCAAAGCGTGAAACCTAAGGCGTCCCTCGCGCCCCCGGAGAAAATCGACGATGGTTGGCATCACTTCATCCTCTTCACTGCGAACTATGCTTCGTTCTGCACGAAGCATTTCGGTCGCTTCATCCACCATCGCCCGTTCAACATGATCGAACGCACATCGCAAGACGGCACAATCGCGCGCCAAACAATCGCTTTCGCGCGAAAAATCTTCGGTGACTTGTCTCCGAACTGGAATCGTGGGCTTGGCGACTGTGACAACTGTGAGGGTTCGACGAATTGTCAGGATACCTGCGCCAAGCAGTAGCTGTCCTACGTAGTATGGATATGCCAATCCTTTTAAGTCTTCCAAACCAAAAGGGTTGGCATTTTTTATTTTATCTTCCGCGCGAGCAAAAATGACGTTAAATTAAACATCGGCTCTCCTTGTTCGGTTTTTTTAAAAGCTCTCGTTCTTTTTTCTTCCCATTCTAATATCTCCCATTCTTTATATAGTTCCTTTAATTCTCCGGGGTTTGCGTAGAAATTTTGTGTAACAGAATAATCCCGATAAAAATCCCCGTCTTTTGTGAAAACAGCAATTACATTTAATCCTTTTACTTTCGTATTCTGCTTCATTTTTGTGATTACATCACGGGCATCTTCATCTTCTAATAAATGCAAAATAAAAAGAGATACGATCACATCGTATGTACTAAATTCCCACGCTTTAATATCTGAATGGACTCCTCTTAGGGAAATTTTATATTTTTGACTCGCTTTTTTTATTCTACTTATGGCAACATCAGATGAGTCTATTGCAGTTACTTTAAATCCCGCTTTCGCAAGAAATAATGCGTTTCTTCCCTGCCCAGCTCCGATATCTAAAACAGCACCTTTTTTTTATACCTAAGTATTTTTCTAACAACTATGTGAGGTTCCGAACCAAATGGATCTCCTTTTTTATATATTTCATTATATTTATTCCTCATTCTTGTTTTCTATAGTCGTAGATATTTGACAGATGGCTCGCGTCTATTTTTTGCATTCATAAGCAGTATACTCCTAAAAATGAGCTCTAAAAGGGATGTCTATGTGATATTCCCTCTCAATTTGTTGACAGCTCATTACTGGCGGCGGGTTTTTATCTTTAGAATTGTTTTTTTTATTGACTTAATTTTCACTGATTAGAGAGTTATTATAGCATAATTGGAATATAATTCCAGCTCAAAAAAAGATTTTTATTAAAACAATATCTAAGTCAGTCGTTAAAACTTGACAACGAAATTTATAATATTATACTAAGAGCGATCTCGACATAATGAAACTGTGAGGCGTTCTCCGGTTATGATCGAGAAATGCATTTTAACAACAAATAAAGGAGTCTGTCATGAAAATCTGTATAGTTGGTAAGTTCCCTCCTATTCAAGGCGGGGTTAGCGCTCAGGTTTATTGGACGGCACGTGAACTAGCTAAACGCGGACATGAAGTTCATATAATTACTAATGCCGATGAAGTAGAATTTGGTTTTCGGCAATATTTTAGAGATGAAGATCATAGCCACCGAGAAATATCAACAACCAATGGATCAATTCTTGTCCATTCAACCACAAACCTTGGCAATAAACGATTCATTCCGTATGCCAATCCTGATACCTCTAAGCTTTTTGGATTAGCGACATCAGTTATTAAAGAATATGGATGCGATGTAATTGTCGGATGGTATCTAGAGCCTTATGGATTTGTCGCGGGACTAATCGGTTTAGCAACAGATATCCCTGTAATCATCCGGCATGCCGGAAGCGATATTGGAAGACTTGCAAAGCATAATGAACTTGCCAATGCCTATAGATTTGTATTAAACAGGGCCGAAAAAATTATAACGAGTACGACCTTAGTCGATTATTTAATTTCATTAGGTGCTAAACGCGAACAAATTAAACTCGGAAAAATATCTAAACTGGCTCCACAATTACGAAAGTCCTCAAAACCTCTCAATATTAGAGAATTTGATGCTATGTTAACTGAATGGATTAAGAGAAGTACTGATGATAAGAAAATTGCCGATGAAATTACGGCAATGAATCTGAAGCTATTTACAGATGGAGTAATTATTGGAATTTACGGAAAAATAGGTATTACAAAAGGTAATTACGATCTCTTACGAGCATTGGAGATTTTAGCCATCAAAGGAATTAAATTTAGTTTTGTGCAAATCCCATGCGGCACAGGCGAATCGCTTAGAAGGTACTTCAAAAGAATCCTAGGAAGTAAATCACTGCTCAACAATACTTGGATTATCCCTCCGTTGCCACCGTGGAGAATACCTGAATTCCTAAGTCTATGTGATGCAACTTGTTTTCTTGAAAGGGAATTTTTGATTACTTTTCACACACCGATGATTCCCAGAAAAATACTCGCATCCGGGTCATGTATGATTCTCTCTGAAGAAATAGCTAAAAAACAGGTATTTAAAACTAATTTGGTTGATGAAAGAAATTGTATTATTGTCTCGGACCCGAAGGACGTAAAAAACCTAGCATTAAAGCTGGAAAAGCTAATAAAATCTCCGGAGTTGATATGCGACATAGGACTTCACGGACGGTATTTATCGCAATTTTTTGAGGAGCAATTACCCGACAATCATTTTGTGGACGCAATTGAGTCGCACAAATAAGTCGCCGGCAAAATTACTGTCGGTGCTTTTTTATTTATTTATTAGTTCTTTAAATTTTTTCGCTCTCTCTTCCTTGCTTAAGGATAAAACATAAATCCAGGCTTCTCTATAATAATTCCCAAGCCTAGATTCTCTTTCAACGTTCTCTTTGGCAAAATTCTCGCCAAATAAATCATTCCAAATATCAAAAAGAATTAAATTGATGTTTTTGTGGATATTTAACTCTGTAGCCTGATCTTGAATTTTCATTCTAATTCCATTTCCAGATAAAAGCCTATGACATAACTCGTGAACTATTGTCGCTTTCTTAGATTTTATAGAAAGACTAGCTCTTAATGTCATTGGATGAGATTGACTTGGTCTTTCTAAAATCATTGCATTAATAAATTTCTCTTTAAATTTAAGCGAACTAATCGATTCTATAGCATTAACTATCCTCTCTCCTTCTTCATTCCATATTTTTTGATATTCCGCAGTTGCTTGTAAATAATTTTTGATATCAGAGTCTGGAAAAAAAGTAATTCTGATCATATATTTTTATTTTAGACTAAAAATTTGATTATAAAAAGAGGAGGCGGCAATCTTTCAGGACTGCCGCCTTTTGAGCACGTTGCTACTCCGCGTCTCCGCTTGAGTCACCGCCATCGCATGAACCGCCCGGAGAACACCCGCAGGCATTACCGCAACTAGCTCCATCGCCACGACTTAGATCCCCAGGCTCCAATAGCTTGAGCCAGAGATGCGCCGGCGGTTCGCCGAAGTGAATGCGGTAGTCGTTGAGAAAGCGCTTGTAGCTCTCCCCTGAATCTCCGGCTCGCTTCGCTTCCTCGTCCGTCGGCTCATGATGGAGGTAGCGACCCGCGACTTCTCTGCAAAAGAGATGGTAGTCGCGAGTAAAGATGATGAAGGTGTGCCAGAGCTTGTCGATTGGGCCCTTCATCCCGTAATGCGTCTCGGGGTTCATGGCGCAGAGCGCCAGAAACCGCTTGAGCTCTTGCTCGTGCTCACGGGCAGCCGCAAGCGAAAGCTCCTCTTCATCAACGTAACGCTTGAGCACACGCTCTATCGAGAAGCTCATCGCTTTCGCAATGATCTCGTTATCTACGATAACCATGGTCATAGCCATGCTCCGTTTCAAGGTACATTCCCACCCAGGCTCGAAACACTCAAGCCTTCTTAGAGTGGTATTATTAAAATAACATCGCTATATATTAAATAAGTCAAGCTAGTGTACTAGTCCAGCACATTTGAGACTCTTTGGCGGCGAAGTTACAATTGAAATTATTAAGGTGGAAAAAGCTCTGGCTTGTTTATAACATTTGCG
>Ga0210057_1003729_pt1 | contig 20806 bp, 20 predicted proteins | sample CryGeyCG2114_010_2_FD_183968 | JGI IMG/M metagenome (GOLD analysis project Ga0210057, IMG submission 183968) | Groundwater microbial communities from aquifer - Crystal Geyser CG10_big_fil_rev_8/21/14_0.10 (SPAdes) (version 2) | ecosystem: Environmental > Aquatic > Deep subsurface > Groundwater ...
GTTGTCCGCATTCGCATAGATTGCTTCGGCTGTAGCGCTTTCAATTGCAAAATCCAACTCAGCGGAAAGCCGTACGGCGCGCATCATGCGGAGCGCGTCTTCCTTAAAGCGCACTGCGGGATCCCCGACAGCCCGCAACAGGCGTTTCTTTAGGTCTGCCTGCCCGTCGTGGTAGTCGACGAATTCCTTTGTTTTTTCGCGGTAGGCGATGGCGTTTACGGTAAAATCACGGCGTTTGAGATCTTCTTCCAACGAGACACCAAACTCAACAGTGTCCGGTCGGCGGGCATCGGAATACTCCCCTTCCTTTCGGTATGGGGTAACTTCCACCACCTTCACTACCGGATCCTCGGTTTCGGAAACAACCCCCACAGTGCCGTACGTGTTTTCATAAAAAGTTTCCGGGAATATTTTTTGAATTTCGTCCGGAGTGGCGTTGGTGGTAACGTCCCAATCCTTTGGTGACTTGTTTAAAATAAGATCTCTGACGCACCCACCCACCAAATAGGCCTCAAACCCCGCATCTTCAAGTGCTGAGGAAACGAGCGATACCTCCTTCGGGATTTTAAACGTCATATGAGGCATTGTACTTTGTTTGATGCACCCGGCAGGATTCCCCTCCGGGCCGGAGAATGTTGGTCTTACGACATCAACATTCCCTTCGAATCCTAACGGAATGTACGCAGGTACATTCCTGCGGGAGCCACTCGCTCCGCTCGTGTGCACCCGGCAGGATTCGAACCCACAACAACTGGTCCGAAGCCAGTCGTGATATCCATTTCACCACGGGTGCGAGCGAGAAAGAACATGAAAATGGTAGCGCACATTTTCATGTTTTTCGAGAGAGCAACCCGAAAGGCTCGGCTTACGGGTGCAAGTGAGGAGGAGCATGAAACCCCCCTTTCATGTTCTCCGAACGCCGCGCACGAAAACCTTGTTTACGGGTGCAAGCGATAAGGAACATGAAAATAGTAACCTATATTTTCATATTCTTCGAGAGAACAACCCGAAAGACTGTCTTAGGGGTTAGCGTGAGCATTGCGCTACTGTGCGGCCAAGGGTAATCGAAACCCTGTCTCGTCCTTGGCAAGGACGCGTTCTACCACTAAACCATGGCCGCAACAGGTGCTTAGATTACATTCTTTTTCTACATTCAGCAATCTTATCTGCTCACCATCCTTCCCTATTTCACATGACATGCAGACAAAAACATCCCACGCGGGAGTCTCCCATCGCATGCCTTTGATTATTTTGCATGTTAGTATTTTTTTAAACCTCTATATTGGCAATGTCTTCGATAGTTGCAGAGAGGCATGTATGATGAGTATATGTTTCACCGGTCGGTGCCAACTCAAATGATTTCTATATGATCCGCCCTCACATTTCGTGCTTGTTCCACATGAAACACGTTTCACGTGAAACATGTAAATATAGTGGATAAAGATGTGATTTTGTGTATAAAAGACATTATTTCAGACAAAGAAAATATTGGCTTTTTGATTACAATATGGCTTTAAATAATGCTATATTTAAAAAGTCCTATATAATTTCGTTTCACGTGAAACGTTTTCAGGATAATTAAAATTATGGCTTATCACAATGATATCGGGAAACTTGGAGAAGACATTGCGTGTGATTTTTTGATCGGCAAGGGTCTCATTATTGTCTCAAGAAACTTTCGTAAACCATACGGAGAAATCGATATCGTTGCACGTGAAACTCCTTCTTGGTTCGGGAACACTGGAAGGAAATATAGATTTGTTGAGGTGAAGTCCGTTTCATACCTGTCCGCCGGCACGCCCGCAAGAGCTTCTGCGCAGGTGGGGGAAACAGATCAAAGTGCAAACCAAGGCGTTCCATATGAAACGCCGGACTCAAAACGTGGTTCGTATCGACCGGAAGACAATATGCATCCACAAAAGGTTAAGCGCCTGATGCGGGTTATTGAGTCCTATATACTTTCAAAAAATATTGAAGATGAATGGCAATTTGACGTTCTCGCAGTTTTTATCGACTCAAAGACAAAAATAGCAAAAGTCAGACATCTTGAAGATATCATTTTAGGGACATAGTTCTTCCGGCGCGGGTGCCGTTGCTCACAATGGTGAGGCAAAACATTGAGCGTCGTTTGCCCGAAGGAAGCTTTGTCTGCTTTGCTCTGCGAGGACCATACTCGAACCGTCTAGCTTTGTCGGGGCGCCGAGAATCTCCTTCGCCTCTCGGCTCGCCTTCGCTCACCTCGGGCTAGGCACCGCCTCGCGGTTTCCCGGAACGGAAAACATCGCTCCGGCGTTCGATCACGGACGAGAGGCAAGCCATTGCCTCTCTCGTCCCTCCTTCGAGGACTCAGTCGGGGCGCCGAGAATCGAACTCGGTCTGCCTGTTCCCAAAACAGGTGTACTACCGGCATACTCCGCCCCGAATAGGAACAACTATAACTGTAAAAGCTCAAAAAACATAATATTCCGTATGAAAAAGAGGGAATTGCTGTTACACTAATTGGGTGAAATCTGATTCATTCAGTAACATTTCTCCTGTCGACTACCGCTATTTTGATGAAGACGTTGCGCGGTACCTCTCTGACGCCGCCTACATGGAGTACAAGCTCAAGGTTGAATATGCGTTGGCGAAGGCACTGCATAAAAGAGGAATATGCTCCCAATCGGCGCTTAAGGAAATAGAATCCGCGTGTGCCTCGGTAACGCCGGAAGAAGTATATGAAGAAGAGGGAAAGGTAAAACACGATATCCGGGCGTTGGTAAACGTATTGCGCTCGAAAGTATCCGACGCGGCAAAACCGTATATTCATATGACCGCGACTTCGTACGATATCAGCGACACCGCGAACGCCGCTCGTTTTAAGGATGCAACATTGGAAGTAGTGGTACCGGAGCTTACCAACCTTGAAAAAGTACTTATCGGCATCGCGACCCGCGAAGCGGGGACCGTGCAGGTGGGGCGAACCCATGGCCAGCACGCGGTTCCCATAACATTCGGTTATGCCATCGCGGGGTATGTGAGCCGTTTGGGTACGAATATTCTTGCGCTTGAGGATCTTGCTAAAGGAATGAAGGGGAAATTTTCCGGTGCGGTTGGAGCGTACAATGCTTCGTCATTATTTTTTAAAGATCCCGAAGTCTTTGAAAAAGAAGTACTATCCGGCATTGGCTTAGAACCGGTCGAAACGGCAACACAGGTTACACAGCCCGAACCATTGGTGAGGCTTCTTGCCGAAGCAACGATTACTGCCGGCATTCTGGCAAACCTTTCCGACGATATGAGACACCTTCAGCGAACCGAGATTGGCGAAGTGGGGGAGGAGTTTGGCGAATCGCAAGTTGGGTCATCCACGATGCCTCAGAAGCGGAATCCCATTAATTTTGAAAATGCAAAAAGTCTTTGGAAGGTGGTGGTTTCCCGTATTGCTCTCCCGTTCATGGATCAGATCAGCGAACACCAGAGGGACCTGACCAACTCGGCGTCAGGAAGGACGTACGGTGAAACAATCGCTTATGTTGTGTCGATGACGAAACGTCTGAGAGAGACGATGGCGAAGCTCGCGGTACACCATGATCGGCTGTCTGAAAATCTTGCACAAGGAAAAGGGATGATTGCGGCGGAGCCCCTGTACCTTATTCTGGCATCCTTGGGGCACCCTGATGCTCACGAAAAGGTGCGTACGCTGACACTCTCGGCCCAAACGAGTGGGCAATCGCTCGGGGAAGCGGTCATGCACGATAGCGAATTGAGCACGTACATTGAGCGGATGACCCAAGAACAGAAAAATATTCTTACCGATCCATCAACCTACACAGGTATTGCCGAGAAAAAAGCAAAAGAAGTCGCATTGCGCTGGAAAAAGAAACTCGCTCTGTAAGGTGACGGGTGGTATACTCAAGCATGATTATCGTTCTCAATTTCGGAGGACAATTCGCCCATCTTATTGCTCGGAGGGTCCGCGATCTAGGCGTAAAGGCCGAGATTCTGCCCGGTGATGCACCGATCTCGGATATCAAGGCATTAAACCCCATCGGCATCATTCTTTCAGGAAGCGGCCACTCGGTGCTTTCAGGGGGTCCACTGCCCGACAAAGGGGTTTTTGAACTTGGCATCCCGGTGTTGGGCATCTGTTACGGCTTACAGGTTATGGCGCATATGCTCGGCGGGAAAGTAGAGGGAGGACAGGTGCGGGAATACGGTAAAGAAACCCTTTCTATTTTAAAAAAAGATAAACTCTTCAAACGGTTGGGTTCAAGGGAAGTTGTCTGGTTTTCGCACGGCGATCAGGCGACGGTCATGCCGGCCGGCTTTTTGAAAACGGCATCGTCGAAATCTTGCGAGTTGTCCGGTTTTGCCGACGAAAAACGGGGACTGTACGGAATCCAATTTCATCCCGAGGTAACGCATACCGTTCACGGCAACGACGTGCTTTCTAATTTTATCTTCGGCATCGCACGCGCAGAGAAAAATTGGAACATAAAAGCAATTGCCAAAGATATCGTTTCTGATTTGAAAGCAAAGATCGGAGACGACCACGTGGTTGTCGGGATTTCGGGCGGCGTGGATTCTCTGGTTGCGGCAACACTGCTCCACGGTGCAATTGGCGACCAGCTCCACGCCGTGTTTGTTGACACAGGGTTATTGCGCAAAGGGGAAGTCGCGAGTGTTTCATCGGCTCTTCGTTCCCGCGACTTTAAGAACCTGCATGTTATTGATGCTTCGGACACATTTCTTTCCCGACTTTCCGGCATAACGGATCCGGAAGAAAAGAGGAAAATCATTGGGCACACATTTATTGAAGTCTTTGAAAAGGCGCTTGAAAAAGAATTGGCGCAATTCCCGGTGGCATACCTCGCGCAAGGCACGATTTACCCTGACCGTATAGAATCCGCGGCGGCGGGGAAGCATGCGGATAAGATAAAAAGCCACCACAACCTGACCTTGCCGGACTCCATGAAGCTCGGCATCATCGAACCGCTTGCCGATTTGTATAAAGATGAAGTGCGTAGGGTGGGGGAGATGCTCGGCATACCGCACGACATGGTATGGCGTCATCCGTTTCCCGGCCCCGGTTTGGCAATCCGCATCGTTGGCGAGATTACGAAAGAACGCCTAAGCATTATTCGCGAAGCCGACGCAATTTATCAAGAAGAACTGAAAGAAGCCGGAGAGTACGAAAAAATTTGGCAAGCGTTTGCCGTCCTTCTGCCGGTGCGAACCGTGGGAGTGATGGGGGACGAGCGAACCTACGACTATGCCATTGCGCTTCGTGCTGTCGATTCAGTTGACGGCATGACCGCCGACTGGCACAAGATTCCCGTCGAACTTCTGGAAAAAATTTCAAGCCGTATCGTCGGTTCAGTGCGCGGAGTGAATCGGATTCTCTACGACATAACGCAAAAGCCGCCCGCCACGATTGAATACGAGTAATGAATTGCTTGTGCGACCGCTTTTACTTCGTGAACGGTCAGTGATGAGCCTGTAATAGTTACTTTATCAATCATATTTATTCTTTTGGTGCCGGTCTTTCTTTAATCGGCGCAGACGGCGCCGACTCCTTCACCCCTCCACGGGGGACTGCCCGGTCCGTCATTTAGTTGTTGTTTCCCCGAGTAATTTCGCGCGTTTTCTCTTCCCATATGTTTATTTTTTTTACAAGTTTTTAATTGAAAAACCGCCCTCTTTTTCTTTCGGGCGGCTACGGTCGTCGGTTGAATGTCGCTTACCGTTTCTGCAAGCGTGCGATGACAAGAGGGTAGCCACCCCGTCCATGGTGAAACCAATGAGCAACCCGAGTAACGGTCGTCGTTGAAGTCTTCACATCATCTGCGATTGCACGGTACGATGTGTTTTTTGCGATTCGTTCAGCCACGCTAAATCGCTCCGCCATCGCTTGCAATTCGGCAACAGTACACAAATCTCGCATGAATGCGGCACATTCTTCCGCGGTTTTTAAAGAAAGGATTGCCTTGTAGAGACGCTTCAGGCGTTTCTCACTAGCATTCCTGTCCGCTTGGTTTTTTTGCATATAATAACGTATTAATACGCTAGTACACATCATATAAAACCAGGTTATTATTGTCAACATGTTCGCTGGGTTGCGCTACAATATGCGTCACGCTGTGAAAATAGACCCTGTCACTGTGGAGTTCCCTTCTGTATACTTTTAAACAAGATGCGAAAACCCGTACAAGCCGAAACTGCATTTCTTGAAGCATTCCACGCGCATTCCGATGCATTGTTTCGGCATGCCTTATACCGATTGAGCGACCGTGACCGCGCGCTCGATGCCGTTCAGGACACGTTTCTGAAGACGTGGGATTTCATACGCGGCGGCGGGGAGGTCAAGAGTTTCAAGAGCTTCCTCTATCGCGTGCTCCACAATCTCATTATCGACGAATATAGGAAATCACGACCGGATTCTCTGGATGTCTTGCTTGAAGAGGCTCCGTCGGTCATTGAGAAAGAACTCTCGTCCGGAAACGTCTTAGAGATAGAGGCAATGATGGATGAAAAAGAACTGCGTGAAAGGGTAAAAAACGCCGTCCTCCTCCTTGATGCCCCGTACCAGGCAGTGGTGGCGCTTCGTTTTATTGATGGCTTGATGCCGAGAGAGATTGCGGGAATACTGGGCGTTACCGAAAACATCGTTTCAGTGCGCATTCATCGCGGAGTCGCCAAGCTCAAAGAGCTCTGTAAAAAAAATGAAATATAACCTCGAACATATTTTACAAAGACTGGGGAAATCGGCGTCGCTGACTCCTCGCGAGAGTGCGAAAATATCGCACGTGGTTTCGGAGTACATGAAAATAAAACCGATGTTTGAGTCACGTGCGGCGACATCCGCGGATCGTCCGACTTATTTTTACCTGCTTATGAAAAAACCGGTTGCGTGGCTTGTGATAATCGGGATGCTCGTGTCCGGAGGCGGTGTTTCTTTTGCCGCTGAAAAATCCGTTCCCGGAGATATTCTGTACCCGGTCAAGGTTGGGGTAAATGAAGAGGTGCGCAGTGCGTTTGCCGTAACGCCCGAGAAAAAGGCGGAGTGGGAAGCGGCGCGCGCAGAACGAAGACTGGACGAGGCCGCCACGCTCGCAGTGTCAGGCAGGCTTGATGAAACAAAACGCAAGGATATTGAAACGCGTTTTGAAAAACATGCGGTGAGAGCGGCCGAGGATGCGGAAACTCTTGGCGAGATTAACACTTCCGCGGCGGTTGATTTTGCTGCGAATTTTGAAACACGCCTTGCCGCGCATGAAGCGCTACTGAATGAAGTCAATGAGTCCGGGAAACTTTTGGGTCCCTCCATCCGCGGGCAAGTGAAAGCTATTGCTGCTGTGCGAATCCGTGCGGAAGGAAAATTTGCCGCCAGTGGTGTGTTTTTAGAATCCGTTCCACAGGCGGCGCTGAAAGCCGCACAGGCGCCCTCTATGACATCTTTGCAAGCAATTACTCCCGACGATGAACATCAAGAGGCCCGCCCTGTGGAGCGAGTATCTGAAATTCCGCGTTCCGAAAGCGGAGAGGGAGAGACCGTGAACAAGCAGAACCCTGAAATAGTGGACCGCGCGCGTGCAGTTTCCGAGAAGGTGTTAGCGGACGCAATCGCAAAGTTTGCGGATAAATCATCGCGATTATCGGACGTAGATAAAAATGCGGGTACTGAAATGATAGCCCGAGCACGGCACTTATTTGCAGAAGCAGACGATGTGTTGGAAGGGGGTGACGAAACGCGCGCACTTGTCCTGTTCCGCGAATCTCTTGCGTTGTCTCAAAAGCTCATCATCTTCTTGAAAGCATCTCTCAATCTTGATATCAGGATAATCGCGCCGGTTGATGAGGAATCGAACTCCGATGAAGATTCCGCCGAACATATTCCGTCTCTTAAAATCAGATAAATCATTCTTCCACATTGATGCCGGGTATACGATGGGGCGGGTTTTTGCTATTGTCTGTATATGTTTGATTCTACGTTCGCGGGCTACTTCTCAATTGACTCGCTCTTAATCTATGGGCAAGCGTTTGTGTTTGCGCTCGTTGTCTTTGTTGTCGTTGCTTTTATCAAACGTATTGTGGTCACACAATTTTCACGCATTGCAGAAAAGACGGCCACAAAACTTGATGATGCGCTCGTTCCAATTCTTGATTCGGTGCAACCGTTTGTTTTTGGTGTCATTGCGTTTGCGGCAGGAGGCGCATTTTTGTCTGCACCGCCTTTTGCTCAAACCGTTTTGAATAACGGGGTGCTGATAGCAGTCGTATACCAAGTCGTTGTTTCGCTCGGTCGGTTCACCGACGTGATCATTCGCACTGCATTGAACGGCTCGGATGCAAAAAATACGAGAGCAGTTGTATCGTTTGCGACAACCGGGACAAAAGTTGTCGTCTGGATTGTCGGCTTTCTTATCGTTTTTTCCAATCTCGGTATCAATATCACCTCATTGATTGCGGGTCTCGGTATCGGCGGTGTTGCCATCGCTTTTGCACTTCAGCGAATCTTGTCTGATTTATTCAGTTCATTCGCCATCTACCTTGACCGCCCCTTTGAGGTAGGCGACACCATCATTGTCGGTGAAAACATAGGAAAGGTTGAACGAATAGGCCTGAAGACAACGCGAATTCGAGCACTCCAAGGCGAGCAGATCATCATTCCGAATGAAACCTTAACGTCCAGCAGGGTTCAAAATTTCAAACAGATGAACGAACGCCGAGTTGTCATTAATGTGGGTGTTTTGTACGAAACGCCCCACCGGCTTTTGAAAGACATACCCCGTATGATTCGCGAGATCATTGAGCTTGAAAAAAAAGTTCGCTTTGATCGAGTGCACCTCAACAAGTTCGGCGATTCTGCAATTCTGTTTGAAATTGTGTATTACGTCCTTTCCGGAGACTATACTGAGTATATGGATGTCCAAGAGCGTATATTATTTGGAATCAAAGAAGCATTTGATGAGGCCGGTATTTCTTTCGCCTATCCGACGCACACCGTGTACGTAAAAAAATAATTTCATTGGCTGAGTACGGTAATGAGTGCTTGCGCGAGTGTTGGGGCGGTGGTTACTGCAAATGATTGCGCGGCTTCTTCGAGGTTTTGAGAGAGGAAGGTAGCGAGAGATATTCCGCGTTCGTGCTCGAAGTCGCGCGCGATGTATGAGGTTGCCACAGCATGCAAATCGCGCGACGAGGTGTCCGGCGTAATGGTCGATGTGACGATTAGCCCCACCAGGTTTCCGTTTTGACCCACAACCGCGCCTCCGGAAGAGCCCTGTTGCGCGACCACAGACCCGCCAACGGAAAAGATGTCCACCGTTGTCGCATCGTAGGTATAGACTTCCCCGATGGTAGCTACGGAAGAGACCGCATATAAATCTTTGGCGATTAAAATACCTCCTAAAAAACCAGCCGGGTATCCTGCGAGGAGGACGGGCTCACCCTTGGTGACCTCTTTAAAAAGTAAAGGAAGATAGGGGAATGCGGAAGGCAGCTCTGCGTCAGGATTGATTGTCCCGGTAACGCGTAGCAATGCATAATCATGTTCCCCGTTTCCTGTTGGAGTGTCGTCGATAATTTTTTTTGCGTTTGCATTGATCCATGACGGCGGAAGGAAGAGAAGCTCAGCGGTATACGTTGGATACGCAGGGCTTCCCGTGCGCACGATGCAATTCAGAAATCCGGGGGACGGGTAGTTCTTAAGGAGAAAATATTGAGCAACGTGCGAGTTGGTGAGAATAACTCCCGTTGGGTCTATGAAAACGCCACTTCCGCTTATCGAATTAAGTACCCCACCCGATTTGGAACTGCATAGAATATTAACGGTAGCTTCCCGAGCAGTGTCGTTGAGCGAGTTGAAGTTGAGGGATGAAGGAGTATAGGCAACCGGTTCGGCAAGTGTTTTCGTTATTATTTCAAGAGCCTCTTTTATCTTTTGTTCGTCGTTCCCGCCTTGTGCGGGCGCAGATGTAGTGTCGGTAGTTTCTGTCGGTTTCGGAGGGGTTGCTTCCGCCGGCTCCACTTGAGGCTCGGTGTGTTCCACGATTATTGAAGGTTTTTCTGAGGGCGCAGTTGCATAATAGGGAAGTACAAAAAAACCTGCCACTACCGCAGTCAATAGACCCGCGAGCGTTATGACAATGATGCGGAATATGAGAAACATGTAGGTCAGTATATCGTTACCCGATGGCAAGCACGAGCTTTCAAAATGACCGTAATTTTGCTAGAGTCTTTCGAGTGAATCGTTTGCGGGCCCCTACACCAACTTTGCCATCGCAACATTACCTTGATATACGCGGGTGGAGGGCACAAAACACTTGGGCATTCATAGGCTCGCTTCACTGTTGCTTAACCTCAGGCAATAATGGCAAAGTTAGTGTCCGGGCGGGATTAGTTTAATGGTAGAACATCAGTTTTCCAAACTGAGAGCAGGAGTTCGATTCTCCTATCCCGCACAAAAATAAGGAGAACAAAGCGGAGCTTTGAGCGACTATAATTTTGTAGTGGGTGGGAGAATCGAAAGCCGGAGGCGGTATACAAGCGAGGCTTGTCGCCGAGGCGGGGCCGAGAGTACTTAACAGATTTCGAGCATAGCGAAGAAATATGTTTAGTAACTCGTGGCCGATTCTCCTATCCCGCACTTGAGTGAAGACAGTAGCCACGCTTGCGCGGATAATGTTGAGCGAGGGTGCGGGGAAAAGACTCTTTATCCCGCACAAAACAAAACCCCCTGCGACTGCAGGGGGTTTTCTCTAAACGCTTATCACTAAACGCTAGACACTCGTCCCTATTTCACTGCCTCTTTCAGCGCTTTTGCCGCGCGGAACTTCGGCACGCGCATTGAAGGAACCTTGATGCTCTCACCCGTCCGCGGGTTCCTGCCGACACGCGCCGGGCGCATCTTTGTTGAGAAGATGCCGAGGCCGGAAATTGAAACCTCGTCTCCCCCCTTCAAGGCACCGATAATCGTTTCGATCAACGTCTCAACGACTGATTCAGCTTGCGTTTTGGTTCCTCCGAGAACTGAGTGAACTTTGTCTGCGAGATCTGCTTTATTCATTGTGAATTGATTAGTGGCTAAGATAATAATGGCTTGAAAACAGTATATATCGCTCATGAGGAAGTGCAACAAATGCTCGGAGTCCTTGACAAAAGTCAATCACAATTGTCTTTTACATAGATGAATCACATTTTTTTCTCTATCCAGGCACGATATTTCTGTACTACGATCCCGGTGACGGTGGCGATGTCCTTATCTGTGGTATCAACAACGAGATCAAACGGCCTCATGTTTTCTATATCAATCCCATATAACTCTTGGTACCGCTTGTGTTGGCTTTTGGCGTTGTGTTCTATTGTGCGCAGCGCTTCTTTCGTTGTTTCCTCATTTTCCGCGACTCTCGTATGCTTCCGTGTTTGTGTCGATACTCGCTCGGCAGCGATGCGCGGACGTGCGGAGAGATACACTTTAAATGAACCGTGTATCCAGTGGTATCCCAGTCGGGAGTCGATGACCAATTTTGAACTAATCTCTCCCAATTCACGGACTAATTCATCGATTTCATGATCGATGCCTCCATGTTTTTCTGCAAACATATTCAATTCTTCAACCGACATACCCCGTTCAACCGCTATTTTCCGAAACAGGTCTCCCGAAGAAAAGTAGCGGTATTGCAACGAGCGGGCAACCATGTGTGCAACTGACGACACACCGCTCCCGGGAAACCCCGTTATTGTTACAATCTCTTTCTTCAGACGTTGGGTTCTGCTCTCGTCCTCCTCTTCGTCTGTAGGCGCGTCAAAATGACTCCGTACGCGTTCCATAGTGCTTGATTCCATACGAGCAATTTTCCTTTCATGGCGGCGGATATTTTCCATTTCGGCGATGCCATACCCTAAAACAGTTATCACGGGGAAGAGGGAAGCAAACGCAATTAACCCAAACCCGTCGATGAGCGGGTCACGGCCCGGTATCGCGACTGCAAGTCCAAGACCAAGTGCGGCGATGATAGGCACGGTGACCGTTGATGTGGTCACTCCGCCTGCGTCATACGCAACGGAAATGACCGTTTTTGGTGCAAAGTACGTCATGATTACCACGACGAGGTATCCTGCCAAAAGATACATAACAATTGAGTCGCCGTGCACGATGCGATACGCACCTAGAAGAATACCGACACCAACACCGACACCGACAGACAGACGAAGCACTAATGCGCGGATTGATCCTCCGCTGATTTCTTCCGCCCTTCGCGCGATAGCCGTTAGAGCCGGTTCGGCGATGGTGGTTGCAAAACCGATGGTGAAGGAGAAGAGATAAATGAGCCATACATTTCCCTGTGCCACCAGCTCTTGCGCGATGCTTTCTCCTATCGGGAACAGACCTATTTCAAGACCGATGACGAACGCGTAGAGCCCAAAAAGTATCATGAGAAAACCCGATACACGTTTCTTGAATTGTTCAATTCGCTTTTTCAATACGAAAAAATAAAAAAACAATATGGTCATAACAATTGGAGCAATATCGCCTGCGGTTGTTAACAACCTTTGTGCATACTCAACCAACGGCACCTGTGCGAGTGCTGCCGTTGCCGCGGCAGAAAATGATCCCCCGGTATCCAACAGCAATGTCGTATCAGCAGGAGAAGGGACGGCTCCCACGAATGTGTATGCGACAATTCCATACAGTTGAACGAAGATCATCGGTGTTAGAGATGCGAACGCAATTAACCCAAACCCATCGATGATCGGGTTTCTATTCTTGAGACTGGTTGCAAGTCCGATACCCAACGCGGCAATCAGAGGAACCGTAATGGTTGAGGTAGTGATCCCGCCGGAGTCGTATGCCAGCCCGACAATTTCAGGCGGTGAAAAATACGTAATGATAAGTGTAATAAGATATCCGCCGATGATGTACCAATGAATAGGGTGATTCAGGATGAGTCGAATGACGCCGATGACAATTGCCAGTCCGACGGAGAATGCAATCACACCGCGAAGAATGAGCGCATCAATATGCCCACCGCTTATGATTGCCGCTTTGTGAGCCACCGCTATCAGGGCCGGTTCGGCGATGGTAGTTGCAAAACCTATGACGAACGCAAAGACTATGAGCCAAAATCGCGAACCAGAATGCGCGAGGTGTTTAGCCAGCTCTTCTCCAAGCGGGAATACTCCAACTTCAAGGCCACGCATGAAAAACGCAAGACCAACACCAACAATCAATAACCCCACGAACATCGAAGGTATGTTGGCCGGAACGCTGCGTAGAATAACGAATTGAAAAAACGCAATAACGCCGATAATGGTTGCGAGGTCGATAAACGACCGGCGTAAGTCGCCGGCGAATATGGTAAGGTAGCTTTTTATCTGAGGCACTGAAATATCATATCACTCGATGAGTACACCATCGTGTAGCGTCCCGCGTCAGACAGACGTTCTTGCGCTCATTTCACACCACCGCCTTTCACAAAAACGTGCCGAGCACATGCAACATGTTCCCGATAAGAGCCAATCCCCCGTATACAATCAAGGTGTAGACCGCCAGCACCATTAAGGCCAATACTGCAAAATTAAATAAACGCAAACCCGCTAACTGACGGTCAATGTTTAGTGTTTGTTGTATAAGCGAAAGCAGTACAGGGCGCCCATTCTTTGTTGTACGGGAGAGCCGTACGCCGTACATAGATTTCCTGATTTCATTCTGCGCAACATGGGGTGGCTCATGGTATAGAGTTTTTCTATCTCTCTGCAGGGCTGACGTCATTACCATTCTTTCTCTCGGGCCCGCTGGCATTACCCCCCCCTGGCTATCACAGAGTCTACCCCTTTTGAAGTGGGCGCTCGTCTTTCATTCTGAGTTTCTGTCCAGGACATAGCGGACATCTGTTGTATATCGGAAAATCCGAATAGTCAACCATGAGGTGGGACATGTAGTCGATGTTTCTATGTTGTGTGAACGTGTTTCTACCGGGCGAATTCTATTGAGCGCGATTCGCGAATGACGTTGACTTTCACTTCACCGGGGTATTTCAGTTCGTTTTCAATGCGGTTCGCGATCTCTCGTGCCAGTTCGCGTGCGCGCAAGTCGGTGATTTCTTCCGGCTTCACAAAGATGCGCACCTCCCGTCCGGCTTGAATGGCGTATGCTTTTTCAACTCCCGGGAATGACGTGGCGATTGCTTCCAATTCCTGCAAACGCTTGAGGTAGTGCTCTATTGAATCGCGACGTGCGCCCGGTCTGCCTCCTGAAATGGAGTCTGCAACCTGCACGATGATCGATTCGACCGTTTCGTACGGGTACTCTTCGTGGTGCGCCTGCATTGCTTGAATGATGCGCTTGTCAACGCCGAATTTTTCAAGAATCCTGCGTCCAATCTCAACATGCGTTCCTTGGACGGCATGATCGACGGCTTTGCCGATGTCATGAAGCAGTGCCCCTGCTTTTGCCACTTTTACATCCGCGCCCAACTCTGCCGCCAACACGCCGGCGATATGTGCCATTTCTATCGAGTGTTGGAGTACGTTTTGTCCGTATGAGGTTCTGAAGTAGAGCCGCCCCAATATTCCCATGAGCCGTGGGTCCAATCCGTGAATGCCCACTTCATACGCCGCCGCCTCCGCCTTTTCTTTCATTACTCTGCCAATTTCGTCCTTGGCTTTTTCTACGGCCTCCTCAATCTTCACCGGCTGGATTCTCTGGTCAATGATGAGATTTTCCAATGCGATTCGGGCAATCTGGCGCCGGACCGGATCAAATGAAGAAAGGGTAATCATTCCCGGTGTCTCGTCAACCAACACATCAACGCCGGTTGCGCGCTCAAAGGTGCGGATGTTTCTCCCTTCTTTGCCGATGATTTTTCCTTTCAAATCGTCTGAAGGAATGGGAATTGCCGACGTTAGGACATCGGAATGCACGGAGTTTCCCAGGCGGTGTATTGCAGACGTAAGAATTTCTTTCGCTTTCTGTTCGAGGCGTTCTTTGCCGTCGATTTCAAGCTTTTGAATCCGCACCATCATGTCTTCCTCGTGGTTCTTTTCGAACGACTTGAAGAGTTCATCCTTCGCCTCTTCCTCCGTAAGTTTTGCCGTTTCTTGAAGAGCTTTCTGACGTTCGATGGTCAAGGCGTCAGCCCGTTCTTTTATTTTTTTAACCTCTTCAATCTGAGACTTAATGCGGTCAGCTTCTGCGTCAATATCAAGCTGGCGCTTGTCGAGGTACTGCTCTTTTTGACCGAGACGCGCGTCCTTCGCATTCACCGCCTCTTCTTTGAGACGCAATGTTTCACGAAACTCATCTTCAATTTTTTGGGCCTGTTTCTCTCCCTCGCTGACGATATTTTTTGCCTCTTCTCGTGCTTCAAGGAGACGCTGTTTGATTTGCAGTTCCATCGAGCCCTTTTGACCCAACGAAACGAGCCAGCGCAACACATAGCCGACACCAATGCCAACCACTCCCGCGACAGCGAGAAGGAATAATACTGTTGTTATAGACATACAATCACGTAGAAACCTACGTGCCGCAGTGCAAGGATATTCAAATGACTAGTCAGCGCGAACGTGCGTCAATAGAAAAGATTGATGAGGGGTTTCACGCGTGATACGCCTTAGAATACAGTGCATAATCGGCCGAAGGTCTCAGTTTCAAATTTCAATAATAAGGTACGGTTTCACTATACACCGGAACCATTCTGCCGACAAACGAAATAGCCAATCATAGAAAAAATGCTTGCGCTATGAGCTCGCACGATGGCAGTTGATAAGTTGACAAAATTATGATAAAATTGTATTTTATTGACTTACGCAATGTCATATGACACGGACACCAGACAACAATAAGGAGGGTTCCGGAGCCGTTTTTTCTCGAAGACGAGGTGCACTATTCAGTCATGCGCCAAGGTTTAGAGGGTTTAGTGATAAAGGTTTTGTCCTACCTGAAGTAGCAAAGGGCAAAGATTCCGTTCGTGTTTTTAACGGCGAACGTATCGAACTACGTGAAGCACTTACGAAAGCCATGGCGCACGTGCGATCGTTTCGCCCAACGCAAGGGACAGGCAGACAGTTTGAACCGGGGATTCAAACCAGTGCAGGGAGTATCGGGGCACTCTTTGGAACACTCTTAAAATATCTAACCCTGGGGATCATTAGTGTGTTATTTGTCGCTGGTGTGGTAATGCTCGTCAGTTTTGCCGCGGCAATCTTTTAACTAAGTGAATTAGTCACTACAAGCATCAATTTATCTCCTGCGAGATACTTTCAAATTTAAAAAACCCCGCTATGGCGAAGGTTTTTATGAACGAGCCTTGTATATCTCGTCTATGATGCCGTACTTCTTCGCTTCGTCTGCGGTCATCCAGTAATCGCAACGCTTTCCGTCATCGTTCGCTCGGCAATACTCAATCCTCTGGCTTGGCATTGCCCTCGCTCACTCGACGGTAATCACGCCCGGTTCCCTCGCTCACACCCTCGCCTTGTATATTTCGTCTATGATGCCGTACTTTTTGGCTTCATCAGCTGTCATCCAATAGTCGCGCTCGGCGTCTTTTTCGACAACATCAAATGTTTTTCCTGTGTTTTTAGCAAGGATTTTGTTGAGGTTTTCCTTGGTGCGAAGAATGTGTTTTGCCGCAATCGCGATGTCGGTCGCCTGTCCCTCAACGCCCCCCATGACCTGGTGGATCATGATCTCGGAGTTGGGGAGGGTGTAGCGTTTCCCTTTCTTTCCTGCAGAAAGTATGACTGCGGCGGCGGATGCGGCGATGCCGACGCACACGGTCGCGATGTCGGGCTTCACGTAATTCATGGTGTCCAAAATCGCGAGGCCCGCGGACACCGAGCCGCCGGGAGAGTTTACATACAGGTACACGTCTTTCTTCGGGTCTTCCGCTTCCAAGAAAAGAAGCTGGGCGATGATGAGGTTCGCCACATGGTCGTCAATGGGACCTCCCAAAAAGACGATGCGCTCCTTCAAGAGGCGCGAGTAGATGTCGTACGCCCGCTCGCCGAGCGAGGTTTTTTCAATGACCATAGGAACGACCTGGTTCGTGTGCTGTGCAGTGTTCATAGGTTTTTGTTTTGTATCCATACTATACCCTTGACTCGCTTTTTGCGCCAAGGGCTTCCCACACTTTCTCTCGCAGGATGATAGAACGCACATAGTTTTGTGCCGTCTCTTTCTCGACCCCTTGCGCGGTCAAGACTTCGGTCAACCGGCCTTCGTCGGGTGAGGTTGCTTCCACATTTTCATTGCGCGCTATGTTTGAAAACAGGACATCTAACGCCACACGCTTTTCCGCCGGTGTTTCAAGGTCCTTCAAAACGTCCTCCTCTGTCTTGTTGATTTTTTTCAGATACTCGTTCCACGGTGTTTCCATGCGCGCCACGTCTTTCTTCGTAGCCTCGAGAAGCGCTCGCGCTTCTTCCATGATGATGACGCGCGGAATATCGCACGAACCTTTTTCAATGAGCGCGTCGGCAATGGCCGCTCGCTTTTTCTGGAGCACCCGCTCTTTCACTGCGCGCTCCGCTTCCCCGACAAGAAAATGTTCCGCCGCTGTGCCGTTTTCAAACCCTAATTTCTTCGCGTCGTCATCATTCAGGTCGCCGTCTCCTTCGGATTTCACCATACTGCGCGCTTGCGCGCGGAGTGCTTGCACTGCCGCAACTTTTTCTTTGTTTTCATCAATGGCGGGTATTTTTTGCGCAGCTTGCAACGCGACATCTTTATAGTTCTCCACCGAACACGTTGGAGCCACAACCGCGATTATTTCAAACGGCACGTCGGTGTCTGCGTCACTTGCCTTGAGCGATGCGGACACCGGCATGATTGGCATGACTTCATGCTCTTTGAGGATATCTTCCAACTGGCGTTTGAGCGAATCTTCCGCGGCTTCTTTCCAGAGCGCTGTGCCACCGACTTCTTGCTTCACCTTATCAAGCGGTACCTTCCCCTTGCGGAAGCCGGGAAGCGTGATGTCTTTTTGGATGCGTGCGAGTGTCTTTGCGGTTTCCTCAGTAATATCTTCTTTAGCGAGAACCCCGGTTATCGATATCTCGGCATTCTTCCTCTTTTCTTTTTTAGTTTGCATTGAATCCTATCCTAACGTGAAACAGTTGATACAGCAAAACCCCGCGCAGGGCGGAGTTTTGCGCACAATTCATTTATTTATTGTGGCTGGAGTTCGGATTCAAAACCGGCAGACGCATCATCCAATCCGGAGAGGTCAGTCGCGTTCAAATCCGTTTCAATGTCTCCCAAGTTGTCGGAGGTCCCTTGTTCATTCAGAGCCGCAACAGCGTCCGTCGTCGCAGGGTCTCCTGTTGACGGAACACTTGCAGGATTGATCCCGGTTGTGTAGTAGTAGTAACCGCCAGCAATCAAGATGAGGATGATGACGATGATCGCAATCGTCGATCCCGTGCTACCCTCCTTTTTTGCTTGAGGGGTTTCGGGTACCGGCTGTTGGTTCATATCCATATTGTCCATAGACCTGAATGTAAATGATAATTTATTCGTTCTCGGTATCAGTTTTCACATCAACCGCAATCTTCCGTAGCGATTGTACCGCATTTTTTAGCGCCTCGTATGCGTTCCTTGTATGTTCGCGTGCGCTGGTAAGAAGTGCGCGTACGTCCGCAAATACGGTTGCCGGGGTCGAACTTGCCGTTAGTGTAACGTCAGCATCTACGACCACCTGTATTTCAGAGAGGTCAGCTGTAGCCGCCTCAAGCTCAAGCTGAGCTTCGGCGAGGAAACTTTCGGCCTCAGAGACGTCCGCACCGTTTTCCTCCATTTTGTCAGCGCGCGATTGGATGCGTTCCGAGAGCGTATCCATCCTGTGTATTGTGGCCTCGAGGATATGGACATAGCGAGTGAGGTGTTCCTTGATACGGGAGATTGCATTTTCTCGGCCCCGTTCACGCTCCGCTTCAATTTTCTTGCGGGTGTCTTCTTGGATGCGTGAATCGTTTCCACGTCGGTCACCAACACCATCACTGTCATCATCGACACTACCGTCGCCACGACGCTCTTCCGCAGTGGTGCTAGCCTTCATGCGCAGGTCGGCGTTGTTAAAGATTCTACGAAGGGGATTTCTTGGTCCCTCATTGTCGTTGTTTACCTCAACAGAGGCGTGCGCTTCGGCATCTACCGATGCGTCCTCTTCGGCGTGGACAGCGAGAGGCAGTACCATCGCCATAAAGGCAACGGCAATACTCGTTATAACGATACGTAAGGTTAGAGTCATAGTCATTTTTATCTAATGCGATTAGTAACAGATTATTAAAGACTGTGAAATACCGATACGGTTCTCTGCACAGTATACGCTCTCTAAGACGTACTGCGTGTGAAAAACTTTCTTTTTCCATAAAAAGGCCCCTTTCGCGGGGTTTTTTTGATGCTGGTATTCTTTATTGATAAGCAAAACGCTTTCCGCCATCATTCGCTCGGCAACACCTAAGCCGTTGGCTTGGTGTTACCCTCGCTCATTCGGCGGTATAGTTCCTGGCCCTCTTTGAAGGCGGCGATCGCCTTTTCTTTACCGTAAAACCCCCTGATGTCGCATACCTTCCCCTCGAGTTGTTTGTAGGTGCAGAAAAAGTGCTCGATCTCTTTGAGCAGGTGAGGATTGATGTCTTTGAGGTCGTTCACATCGCTCCAGCGCGGGTCGTCAATCGGTGTCGCGATGACTTTGGCATCAGGGTCGCCATTATCGACCATGTCCATGAGTCCTAAGGGTTTTACCCGGACCAGTATTCCCGAAGGGATGGGGTTCGTGGCGAGAACCACGACATCCAAAGCATCGCCGTCGTGCCAGTGCGTCTGCGGCACGAAGCCGTAGTTGAACGGGTATTCCTGCGCAGAATGAAGAACGCGGTCCAGGGCAATCAAGCCCGTCCGTTTGTCTATCTCGTACTTGTTCTTTGAGCCGTGGGGGATTTCGATAATGACGTTTATCTCGTCCTCGGTCCCCGGTTCGATGTCGTGAAGGTAGTTCATGAGAATATAGTGTATAGCGATTAGCGTTTAGGGTCTAGTGGGGGAAGAGGTGTTTTTTAGAAAACACCACATAACGCCACAGCTGGCGGGGATAGTGGATAGCAAGAAGTGCGAAAAGACTTTTCCTCCCTAACCACTAAACTCTAACCACCGTCCCTTACTTTTCCTCCGGGCCGCCTTCAACCTCATCCGCCGTGTCCCCGCCCGAACGAGCGGTGTCGTCCGGTCGGGCGGGCATCTCATCGGGGGCTTCTGCAATGGCTTCCGCTTCTTCCGTGCCGACTTTCAGCTCCTCGGGTGATTCAACCGCTTCTTCAGGTGGTTGCACAGCGCCTTCTTCCTGTTCAAGTTCCGCTTCCGCTCGGTTCTCGGGCTCAACTTGGCCCTCCTCGGGCGAGACTACCTCGGGCTCAACATCGGCATCGTTATCATCATCTGTCCCGCCGACAGGTCGGATATCAATTGCCCATCCGGTCAATTTAGCGGCAAGGCGTACATTCTGTCCGCCACGCCCTATTGCGAGTGATTGCTGGTCTTCGGATACCTCGACGGTGGCTCGACGCTCTTCCTCGTTCAGTGTTACCGAAAGCACATGGGCGGGGGAAAGCGCGTCTTCAATAAATTGTGTGACGTTATCGGACCACTCAATGATATCGATTCTTTCGCCGCCAAGTTCGCTCATGACGGTTGATACCCTGACACCGCGTTGGCCGACCAAGGATCCGACCGGGTCGATGCGGTCGTCCTCCGCGTACACTGCTATTTTTGACCGTCCGCCCGCCTCGCGCGCGATGGCTTTGATGACCACCGCACCGCTTT
>Ga0210057_1003730_pt1 | contig 20806 bp, 23 predicted proteins | sample CryGeyCG2114_010_2_FD_183968 | JGI IMG/M metagenome (GOLD analysis project Ga0210057, IMG submission 183968) | Groundwater microbial communities from aquifer - Crystal Geyser CG10_big_fil_rev_8/21/14_0.10 (SPAdes) (version 2) | ecosystem: Environmental > Aquatic > Deep subsurface > Groundwater ...
TAGCTATGTAAAAATGAGGGAAAAGACAAAGAAAATGAAAAGAAAAACAAAAAAAGAAGTTAAGGAAAAGTGAAAATTAGCAAAAAATTGCCGAAAATATTAAAAAGAAGGGTTAATCAAAGTCCTCTATTATTATCTTACTAAGAATATTAGAGTAGATGTCAACAGATGGAAGAAGATTAGAATCTACATCGGAGATAAGAAGCCAACTAAAGCAGAAATCAAGAAGTACGCAGAGGAGATTGAGAAAAGAGCAAAAAAAGAAGGTCTAACAAAATCAGAATATACATACTTGTCAAGTAGAGATGCTGAAACATTACAGGATCTAAAGGAAAGCTATAAAGACTGGGTAAAGAAAACTCCTGAAAGCGTTAGAAGAAAGTTTTATGATGATTTTGTTATCAGGTTTACTTACAATACAAATGCTATTGAAGGGAATAGGCTTACTTTAAGACAAACTGCCCTTATTCTCAAGGACAAAGTAATTCCCTCGGGAGTACGAGCGTCTGATTATCATGAAGCAGTAAATGGGAAAGAGTGTTTAGAATATTTGAAATCGTACAAAGGAGAATTAAACAATAAGCTTTTAGAGAAAGTAAACGGTATTCTAACCAAGAATACTGATGTTGTTTATGGTGGAAGAATACGATTTTTTGATGTCAAGATTGAAGGTTCTAAACACGTCCCACCACCAAATGAAGAAGTTAAAAAGCACTTATTGAATATGTACAAATGGTACAGTGCTAATAAGAACAAGCTTCATCCGTTTGAATTGGCAACAATGATTCATGCTAAAATTACTTGGATTCATCCATTTGAAGATGGGAATGGGAGAACATCTCGCGCAATTATGAATTGGCTTCTTATCAAAAATGGTTACCCAATGTTCTTTATTCCATTTGAAAAAAGAGAAGAGTATTATATGACTTTAGAAGAAGCTGATAAAGCTAATTTTAAAGAATATGTTTCCTGTATGTTAAGACTTATTATTGATCAAGTTAAAACTTACGGGCACAAAAAAAAGAAAGAATAAATTGTATGGGCACAAGATTTCCTAAACTCAAAGCCCGCCCCTCTAAGTTTTATATTTTTGACATTCTCAAGCTCGTCGTAGGCTTATTGCACATAACAACGGAATTCCTGCTATATGAAATTTGTAGATACAAACTCTTAGATGATCAAATTGCAGCTTTCTCATAACGCAAAAATCTGTAATTATCATGAGATTAGGAAAAGCCATATATTTTACTGAACAACAATCAATAAAAACCTCTTAGCTAAAACAATTCCATGATAAAAATAAAAAAACTATCGCCAGAAGCTATCTCACCAAAATTCATGCGTGATGGTGATGCTGCTATGGATTTTTATTCCAATGAAAATCTCACCATCCAGCCAGATGAAAGAAAAATAATTTCTACCGGCATCGCCATGGCCATCCCTAAAGGATACGTAGGGTTAATCTGGGATCGCTCAGGCATGGCTGCCAAGTATGGGATAAAAAGCATGGGCGGGGTTATCGATCCTAATTATAGAGGGGAAGTTAAGATAATCCTTCACAACCTTTCAAAGGAAGATTTCAATGTTGAAAAGGGCATGAGAATCGCCCAGATGGTCATCCAAGCTGTAGAAAACAGGGAAATTCTGGAAGTTGAAGAATTGGATGATACGACAAGAGGAGAGGAAGGATTTGGCAGTACTGGGCTTAGATAAAATCCAGATGACTACTAACTGATGGTACAATTAATTTAAAAACTATATCCCCCAAATAAAACTCTAATGGCCAGTCCTATAAAGGAACTATATAAGATAGAAGGAATTTCTAAAGTTTTTGGGAACAATTATATCTTTAATAATGTCAGTTTTTCGATCAATGAAGGGGAAGTTTTTGGCATCATCGGCGGGTCAGGGTCAGGGAAGACCACTTTACTCAATCTTCTGGTAGGTTTCCTTAAGCCTGACAAGGGGGAGATCAAGTATAGAGACGTTCATATGCTTGATAGAAATGATAATCTATTCAATTCTGTTTCAAAGAAACAAAGCCATCTCAAAAAGATATACGGCTTTGCCTCGCAAACTCCCAGTTTCTATCCAAATTTGACCGTTCTTGAAAATATGCTTTATTTTGGCTCTTTATACAACCTTTCTAAAGATAATGCCAAATCAAATGCTGAACAGCTTCTTGATCTGATGAGCTTGACACAAGCCCAAAATACAATTTCCAAGAGATTATCAGGCGGTATGCAGAGACGTCTTGATATTGCCTGTTCAATGATCCATGATCCGGAAATTCTCATTTTGGACGAGCCTACTGCTGATCTGGACCCGGTGCTTACCAGTAAGATCTGGGAATTGTTAAAGGTAATAAACAAGCAGGGAACGACCATCATTGTAGCAAGCCACGAATTATCATACATAGAACACCTTTGCGACAGAGTTGCAATCATTAGAGACGGCGAGATTGCTGCTATCGGCAAACCTTCAGATCTTAAAAAGAGAAATTCCTGCAAGAGTCTCGATCGTGTTTTCAAGAAGATAAGTGAAAGAAAAGAGAACAATAATAGCGCAAAAAGAAAAAAGAGAAACAGAAAATGAAATTATGGAATATCATCAGAAAGAACTTCAGGATCCTGCTAAGATCCAGATCTTCTGCTTTTGTGGTAATCGTCGGACCTTTGCTGATCATCACCCTCATCGCTTTAGCTCTCTCAAACACTCAGGAGTATAGTATCTCTGTAGGCGTAGTAGCTCACGGAGAAGGAGAACTTACCCAGGATTTCCTTAACCAGCTGAAAAGTGACGGCTATTCTCTTTCCGATTATGATACGATAGAAGAATGTGTCAAACAGATCCATCAAGGCAATTCTAATATCTGTCTGCAGCTGCCGGAAGATTTTGTTATTGAGAATGATAAGATAAACACCATCGAATTTTATGTAGACCAGTCAAGAGTAAATCTTGTTGAATCTGTAATTGCTTCAGTTTCTTCAACCATTGGAGTACAATCAGACGAGATTGCCTTATCACTCACACAGGGTTTAGTCGATATTGTTGATACTGCTAGCCAGCAGATTGAGAAAGAAGGCGCGGCAATAAACGAAATTAAGCTGAACGTTGGTTCTATTGATTCAAAAAGTGCAGAGATAAAGTCAAAAGGTCAGGAAAGCGGGCTTGGGGACGCTTCGGAAAGTTTATCGGCAGCTAAAGATAAAGTTAAACAGATAAACAGCTCCAATAAAAAATTAGGTACTGAAACGGAAGACATCTTAAATGACATAAGTTGTGATCCTAATGACGATGGCTGCTCGGAAAAGAAAAATGAACTTGAAGAACTTTCAGAAAAAGAAACTACTAACATAAGCAACGCCACTTCAGTTCTTGGGGATACTTTAAATGATCTTGACGGTAAATTAAGCACTGCCAATGAGAATCTCGCCGTAATAACAGAAAACGCTGACACGGTCAAAAATAGCGCAGGGAACATAGAACTTAAGATTTCAGAGATTGAAACTGCCATGCAGGCGACTAAAAATAAGATTGACGGACTGCAGATAACTTCAGCAGCAAGCATCGTCAACCCAATTGAGATATCAGTAAATCCAATCTTGTCATCGACAGAAAAATCTACCCTGATGTTTCCATATTTCCTGACCCTAATAATACTTTTTGTAGGGATCATGCTCTCAAGCACTCTTGTTGTGATGGAAAAAAAGTCCCGTGCTTTCTTTAAGACCTTCACTACTCCAACAAGCGGGATGTACCATCTTGTTGGCGGCTACCTTACAAACATTGCCATACTTTTCAGCCAGCTTGCTGCGATACTTACCGCTTCATTCTTTTACTTAAAGGTAGCATTGCTTGATAATATTGGGGTGACTCTCGTGATTCTTACTTTAAGCGTCACTTTCTTCGTTCTCCTTGGAACTCTTATAGGTTATCTGTTCAGAAGCCAGGAAGGTACAACCATCGCTTCCATCTCCGTTGGAACATTATTCTTGTTTTTATCTAACGTGGTCCTGCCGGTGGAAAGTTTCCCTACAGTTATAAGAAAAATAATCTCTTCAACACCTTACATGTTAAGCGCTGAAATTATCAAAGAATCTGTACTTTTTAATGTAAGTTTCAGGGATTTGGCTGGAGAACTTCTGCTTCTGAGCAGTTATGTTGTTGTGGTCGCAGTTCTGGTTCTTGTGTTCCATAAACTTTCTTCTGCAAGATTCTTTGAAGGTTCTGCGGACAGGAAAACTCTCAGAAAACCGCATGTGATGAAAGATAACTCATTCAGGTTTGATGATGGAAGTATCGCCAGAAATAAAAAAGAGCTTCTTGGCATACTTAAGAGAACAAGTGATGAAGATTTCCACAATTACGCAGACAGAAAAAATAATGAGATAGCTCTTTGGTTAAGAGATACATTCAAGGATAAAAAGACTGCCCGTAAAGTCAAGAAAGCAAAGTCAAGGGAAGAAACAGTAATGATACTATCAGGCAGCGTCCAGACAGCGCAAACATCAGAAACTCAGAAACTGCAAGGTGAAGGCAAGGAACAAAATGCCCTGGTAGAAAAAATGTCCTGGATGCCAAAGGTACGTTTTGCATGGGGCCATGAAGAAACTCATCAACAGCAGCCTGGCAGGGTAAAGATAGAAAAAACTGTAAAAAGAGAAGATAGATCTGCGCTAGTGAGAAATAAAAAAACAAACAGCGCAAGTAAACCTAAAAGGAAAGTTAGAAAACAGGTCGCGATAGAAAATAAGACTCCAGTGAAAAATGGAGCGCCCGTTCCCGACAAGACAGATGATAAAAATAAAGGCTTAAAGGGAACTGACTCTGATTTTTGGAAAGATTCTAACTTATAGAATAACCATTATTTTTTCTAAGAAATTTTAGTGCCAAGTTTAATTTGAACCTGTTTTCCGCATACACAGTATACAACAATTCGCCATTCTTAACTTTCTCATTGATCCGTTTAGCAACATAGATTCCAGCGCCCTTATCTTTTGGAGCGCCAGCAATTCTGGCAATTTTTGCGATAATTTCATTATCGATCTCTTTTACTTTGCCTGATTTTTTGCTATGGGCCTGATGTTTTAATTTTCCTAATTTTGGTTTTTTCTGTTTACCCTGAGCCGTGATGATATCCTGCATCTTTTTCAATGCTTTCCCGCTTTCCAGAATTTTTTGCGCAGTTTTGATGCCTTGCCCTTTCTTATATTTCCCAGTCATTTCAAGCAAAACTCCAGCCATCTGTAAAGCTTTCTTCCTTAGATCAGCTGGAGCCAAAGGATCGTTGCGCAGCACTGACATCACATCTTCAGCTTCAAGCAGAGGCCCTATACCGTTGCCGATCGGATGAGAACCGTCTGTTAAGATCACTTTAACATTCATGCCTAGTTTTTTACCGATAGATTCAAATTTCTTTTTCAGATGTTTTGCTCCTTTCTTTGTTGAAGCTTTAGTGCTCCTGCCCATAGGGATATCAATAAGGACGTGGTTAGCAGTAACTGAATATTTTTTGGCGATGACGGAAGCTATCAATTGACCTTCTGCATCTATTGATAATGGATTCTCAACCTCGATGATCTTATCATCCGCAGGAGCAAGGTTCATCGACCCGCCATGAACTATGCATGCGCCTGTTTTTTTTACAACTTTTCTTATTTTTGCTTCACTCATCTCTACTTTAGCCAGACACTCCATAGTGTCTGCTGTTCCGGCTGGTGAAGTTATAGCTCTTGAACTTGTCTTGGGGATAGTAAATCCTGCCGCAGCTACTATTGGGATGACGACCATGGTAGTCCTGTTGCCTGGAACCCCTCCTATGCAATGTTTATCAAGGGTAAGTTTTTTGAAATTTATCCTTTGTCCAGTTGCAACCATGGCTTTTGTCAGCCCGATTATCTCTTCATCGTTAAGTCCATGTATGAATGATGCAGAGACAAAATAAGTTTTCTCGATATCGGTTAACCTGTCTTGTGTAATGTCATCGCTGATATGGTACATCTCTTTGTAGGTTAACCTTTTACCAAACAGCTTATCACGTATATGCTTGACTGATTCAGGTTTGCCGGTGAAATCAATCTTGACAAGAGTTCCTTCCTTAGCATGCAGCCTGTCAAGAACTTCTTCAAAAAGCCCTACTCTGCCTGGAGGCACAGCCTTCTTGCTTTCAGAGATATCAAGAACACAAGTTATGGATCTGTGATGGCATTTCACTAAGACACGATCACCAGATCTTAGATCTAACTTTTGCGCATCATGCTGATTTAGGATCGCCACCATAGTCCCGCCTGTAGCAATATCCATATCCTTAACCTTAAAATGCATATTATTATTAGATTTCAAAGTAGATCCTCTTTTTGTCAATAAGAACTAAATCGTTTTGTTTTATATATTTTTAGGTCTGTTCGGCTCTGTAGAAAAAGTCGTCGTCTAGGCCAAAATGCAAAATCTACTATGTATACTTTAGTCAGAGTTAAGTTCCGAGCCAATAGATTCTGAAACGGGGCTCGGTAGATTTTACGGCCAAGACGACTTTTTCTACTAAGCCGGTTTGTTCACTTCCTATGGACTTAGACACACTTTAGAATATGTTTACTGTATATTTTCTCTCAAAAATTTCTCAACTTTTGGTATATCCTCATTCTTCCCCAGATCCAGCCACCATTTAGCTTTTACAACTTTAACTTTACCTTCTTTTGCTAATTTTGATAATGCATCAGTTAATTCCAGCTCTCCCCTCGGAGATAGTCTTAAGTTCTTTAATTTTTCAAATATCTCCGGCTTGAATTTATACAATCCTGCATTAATCAGATTTCCAAAATTTTCTTTTGGTTTCTCTTTGATCTCTTCTAACATTTCCCCTTTTGTGATCAGAATACCATAATCTTCAGTTTTATCAACTTCAACCCCGCTAACATAATTGAATTCACTATTTTGATTTATTTTTTTAAGATCTTCAGCACTCCAAAGGTTGTCCCCTCCCAAAACTAAAAAATCCTCACCTCCTACAAATCCCTCAGCTTTTAATACTGCGTCTCCTGTTCCAAGCTGTTCTTTTTGTTCAATAAGCTCCGCTTTGATATTGTTCTCTTCCAGAAAACTGGCAACTTTTTCTTTAAGATGTCCCACAACAATTCCTAATTCAGTATAACCTGCTTTATGCAGATTCTCAATCACGTATTTTAAGAAAGGCTTTCCATTTATTTCAACAAGAACTTTAGGGATTGTCTTAGTTAAAGGGAGCATCCTTGTACCTTTTCCTGCTGCTAGGATCACGACTTTCATCTTATTATCTCCTTCAATTCTTCCAACTTTTTTATCTTGAAATCAGCCCCCTCTTCAGGGAACTTTAAGGCTCTCCCCCACAGCATCTGCACAGTTTTTATTCCCAGTTCTTTTGCAGGCAGCAGATCACTATAAAATTTATCACCTATAACTATTGTTTCTGTAGGGGCGAAACTGAATTCTTCCATCAGTTCTTTATACTTATCTTTTTTGTTATATTCGTCAGTTATAATAATTTTACTGAAAATATCCCTGCCTATTTCAGCTTTACTCATCTTTTGAAATTGTAATTCTTCTTTACCTTTTGAAACCAGCGCGAGAGTATTTTTCTGCTTCTTAAGATGAGAAAGAATTTCTGAAGCGCCTTCCAATTGGTTTATCACAATATCTTCAGAAACTGGTTTATGCATCTCTTCAGATCCGATCTCCAGAAAAGAAGTATCTGCGCCAATCTGTTTTAAAAAACTTCTAAGAGTTTCTTCACCGTTGGGAGAAGTAGAATCCACTTCATCAAGAAGATCCAATGATTCCTCAAAAGAATTTACTTTTAGACCAGCATTGACCATAGCTTGCAGGGCGTCTTTAAGTTTTAACTGGATTATACACCCAGAAGTGTCAATGAGTGTGTCATCAAGGTCAAAGATTATAAGCATTTTATCTCCTACAAATTATCAACTATACCCATCAGTTCTTTCGCCAGCTTATGAGCATCGTGCCTGATTAAGGTTCTATTTGAAGCCAAAGGATCATTTTTATCTACTTCAACCATCTTATTTTCCAGAAGGTTGGCGACTATAAGCCGTGGATCTTCCAGCAGATCATTCTCAACCAGATTTCCTTCTTCCTTGTAACGATGCAGCAGATCATCTGCTGGTTTACCGCCATTTATTATGACGTGGTCGAAGATATCTTTCCCGGTAAATCTTTTAATTTCTGCAAGATAACTGCTGGCCTTGAACTTTGTCGTTTGACCTTTTTTATTCATTAGGTTGACTACAAAAACTTTTTTAGCTTGGGTGTCACGCAAAGCTTTACTGATTCCTTCAACAAGAAGGTTTGGGATCAATGAAGTGTGGATGCTTCCCGGTCCGATAACAACAAGGTCAGCGTTCATTATCTCATTGATAGCATGAGGATCTGCCTGTGGATGCGGTTCAAGATACATCTGTTTATAACCACCGTCTATCTTAATAGAAGAATCAATATTATCCTCACCATTTATGATAGTGCCGTCTTCCATGACCATCCTCAATCTTACTTCATGCGCCGTTACAGGGATCACTTTGCCTTTTATCTTAAGTATCTTACCTGCTTCTTCCACGGCCCTTTCAAAGCTGCCCGTAACTTTTTCTAAAGCTGACAGCAATAAATTTCCAAAACTATGCCCCTGCAAACCACCATTCTCAAACCTGTAATTCATCAGGCTTCTCATCAATCTGCTGGAGTCAGATAATGCTACTAAGCATTGTCTTACATCCCCTGGAGGAAGAACACCCAGTTCGTCTCTAAGAATTCCTGTACTGCCGCCGTCATCAGCCATGGAAACTATGGCAGTAAGTTCAACATCATAGTTTCTTAAACCTCTTAGAACCGTGAAATTACCTGTACCACCACCAATAACCACAACCTTTTTCATTGAAGAAACTAGGATAAAGATTGTTTATATAGGTTGTGGAAAAAGGTATGTGCATAGCGTGAATGTCACCAGTGAGGGATTTGTACCATCGGTAGTCAAGGTGTGTGCGCTCGTAGAAACTCCGCGCATCGAGACGAGCGCCCCGAACGAGCTATGCACATACGGAAAAAGAAGCATAGCAAAAAAAAATCTAAAATTAGAAAAAATTAATAAAAAATCATAGATATTTTCTTAAAACTTCATCTAACCCTTTCTTTGTTACACCATTAGTCAAAGGCGCACTTTCGAAATGCGCATAAAGTGCGTCAACGACTTCTTTCCTTCTTGGAACTTTGCCATCGGCCTTGTAGAACGCGTCAAGCGCCTCCGGCGCTACCCCGACGAGGAAGCCATAGGAGTCGTTAAGGGAGTCGTCACCAACAACGTCGGAACTGTGATCAGAGCTATAAACCACCACAGACCGCACAACAGCAGAGCCATGATTGGATTGATCAAAGTATAAATTCATAACATGGTTAACGGGTCTTCCTAATCCTAGACTTGTTTCTTCAGCAACCTTCCCAGCATATTCAGCAAGATTAATTCTTCCCTGATTCAAAAACTCATGAAATTCTTCTACATCATCATTGGCAGGAACGAATAAGTCGCTTCCTTCTTTACGTGCATAACCTCTGCCATGAAGTTCAGCAACTTTGTCTTTTGGAACTTCTCTTACTCTTTTCCCTGAGATTGCTTCATACTGCTCATCTGAAATCTTTGCTGCGCCCATGCTAAGATTACTAGGATTAACAACTTCAACATCTCTAAGAAGTGGAGATCTTAAATCCCATTTGTGGTTGCCTTCTCTATCTTTAGCCGCGCCAGCAACAGTGAAAAAATAATTACCTCTCATGTTTGCTCTAAAAGGTTCCTGCCCATTTACTCGCTGGTAATAAAGAAAAGCAATAGGCATGAGCTCTCTTTCTATATCAACTTGTTGACCATCTTTCATACCAGATACTAGCACGGGCATCGTATCTGTTACTGCGCCGTAAAATTCCTCAACTTGTCTTGGACCTAATTGTAATGTCATTTGTATCACCTGTATTGGTTATAAAAAACCTATTCCTCAACAAAATCATCTATTTCTGCTGGAACTTTCTCTTCCCCTTTCAGCATCCCTTTCTTACGCATGAATTCCTGAGCAACCAGATAGAATACCAGACCGATAGATTTCTTACCTTTGTTGTTGCATGGAACTACCAGATCGAGATTATTTGACTGGTTGTTCGTGTCGCACAAGGCAATTATTGGAACTCCTATCTTAAGCGCATCCTGGACAGCATTTTTATCAGTCCATGGGTCGCATACAAAAATAATTTTTGGTTCTGAGAACGTTTCCAGGTTTGTGTTTGTTAAAATTCCTGGCGGGTATCTGCCAGTTATTACATTGATACCTGTCAACTGGCGCAATTTCTTCAAAGCTTTCCAGCCATTCTCTCTTCTGCTTACAATAAGAATGTCCTGTGGTTCGTATTGAGCGATAAGATTTACAGCTAAACGCAGCCTTTCATCAATCTTTTTCAGGTTTAAGACACTTAGTCCGTCCGGCCTTGTTTTGTAAATAAAATCGGCCATATATTTAGTCTTAAATTTAGTTCCGATGTGGATGCCTGATTTAAGGTACTCGTTTGATTCAATCAATAAGTTTTCTTCCTGTTGTTCTGTTGTCATTTTTTATTTCCTCACTATACAAACAAGAATTAATATCTTGTCTGCGGTATTTTTCGCTTAAAATTAAGCAACGATTTAATTTTCAGCTCAGAAATTACAGTTTAGAATTTTACTTCTAGACTGCGATTTCTTTTGCCTCACGCAGCTATACTCATCAACTCTTAGATGAATTTCGGCTATGTACTATCATTTTTGAATATTATTTATAAAGGTTTCTTATCTTTTTTAGCTGGACTTGGAAGATAATTTTCAAAAAACAAATGATCTGCGATATAAGCAGCTGCTAGACCGCCCGCGCCATAAAGCAAGTAATCAGGACTCATATCCGCCTCAATGATGCCATAAATTCCAAGACCGAACATAAAATCCCCGCTTAGCCTGATTGAAGCTCTCAAAAGATTCCTGATACCTTGAAAAACTGTTGCAGCAGGAATATTCTTCTCTTTATATATTTCATAACATTCAACAGTGTCTTCTACCAAATCGTACAACGTGACTCTCCTAACTGCTTCCCTTATAACCATAAATATTTCACAACAAACAATATTTAAAAACTTTCGCACTGTTATTACTAATTAGTGTTTAAACACAAAGATATATAAAAGATGCTGCCTTTAATGAGGTATGGCAGTTAAATATAAACATAAGTGCAGCAGATGTAAAAAAAATTATGTCACTGTAACTTCCAGACAAAGATTTATTCTGTGTTATGATTGTCAAAAAACTGAACTTCATGGAGTGATTAAAGACCCTAAGATGAAAAAGATGTTCAATATCCCTGAAGAGTATTATCAGGAGAATGGTTTTCTAAGAAATATCAAGATAAGTTATCTCAAATTTGAGAAACTTTCTGAGAAACAAATTGAGACTTTTAAGAAAGTTGTAAAAAAAATGGATGAGGAAAGAGATTAATTTCCCACTTTCTCCAAACCTTGCTGTATAATCTTAAACATCGCTTCTTTGCCTTCTGGAAGACTGCGGTGTTTCCTTAATATTAAACCCCGGCCGTTATGAAACTTTTTAAGTTCAAGTAGACATTTTGATCCATATTTGAGCAGATCCCCGCCCACCATCTTAACTTCATTTTTGTTGTCAAAATCCGCATAGACTTGATTTGATACCAATACAGGTATCTTATTTTTTCTGGCAATCTCTACCAGGTAAGCTATCTGCCTGCCCAGAGCAGTATTGACTTCATAAACTTCCTCGCTCTTTCCAAGTTCCAGACGATACAGCATCGCAATTGAATCAATCACGATCATGCCAATATTTTCAGTAATCATCCCTTTAAGAGTTTCAAACAGTTCATCCTGTTCAAAAAAGTTAACTGGGTTAAAAAATATTATTTTTTCAAGGACTTGTGAATAATCCATACTCATCTGTTTAATTCTTTCTACAGCTATCCCCCCTTCTGTATCAACAAATATAACTTTCTTCCCTGATTCAGCAATTTTAACTGCAGCTAATAGACATAGATTAGTTTTCCCTGAACCTGAAGGACCAAAGATAGTTGTAATGATATCATGGTCGTATCCTCCCTCCAGAAGTTCGTCTAAGAATACAGCTCCGGTAGAAACTTTCATGGTAATCTCAGAATTATGATTTATTATAAAGATTTCTAGTCTAAATGATCAATGCGATTGATATCTATCTGGAATCAAAAGCTTCTGCAAGGATTGCATCGACCACTTTAATTTGTCCTTCTGTTCCAAGATGCACCTTGTCATTAAAGATATTACAATACCTGCCGCATTCATCACTTCCTGGAGGATCTTCAACTGCAGAATAAGTATCAACAGCAAAATCAATCAAATCGGGTCTTCCTAATTTATTGTTCAAAAGATTCGCGTTAAATTGATCTTTTTTTACCTGAAGTTCCGCCGTCCATCCCCATGGTTTTCCCTGACTATGTCCTTTACTGGGCGTATTGGTCAATATTAAAACCTTAGTATCCGCATTAGTCCTTTTCACAGATTCAGCCAGAAAGACAACATTTATGATATAATCTTCCAAACTATCCCTGACCATTTCGTTCTCAGAAGGATTAAGGATCACATAATCCAGATCTGGATGTTTTGACAGCATATAACTTAACAAGAACCTTTGTCCTCTTGGTCCTCTTCCGCCTTTTGCATAGATATAAACTTCAGTTCCTTCGCATCTATTTTCAAATAGGTCATCAATACCTTCTCTTCCTTTAGATTCAACTGTATTAGACGCGCCAATAACCCCAATCTCCAGATTCTGGCAGCTGTCTTTATTCAAAGCAGGTGTTTGTTCTTTACTCTCTTCTTCCAGTTTAACATCAGAAAGCTTCTCTGAAATAACCGTCTCTACTGGTTTTCCAGAATATGGAGTAAAAGATTCCACTGCCTTATCTGGCTTACCTATTTTATCAGCGCTGCATCCATTACTCCAGACCATAACAGCTAAACCAGTATATGCCGCCAATTCTCTTAAGAAACCCATCTTAATCTACATCTAAAGGCCATAATTTTTTTATTTCCGGATCCAGCTGTAAAACTTTTGAAGCCCACAATTGATTAGAATCAGGATTATATAATCCTTCCAAGATCAACATGCCATCATCATCAGGTCTTGCAAAATCTTCACATGAAACTGGTCCAAGAAACTGATTTATGTATAAGAAATCCGGCTTGACTATTTCTGAATTTCCACAATTGCTGCTGTTCATAGGCGTATGGACAACCAAATTCCTTACAGTAACAAATTCGTATATATTCCCTCTCTCCCTGTTAAAATTTTCTCCAGGTCCGCAATATTGATCTTCCTGAAACTGAGCAAAAACATAGCCATCCTCCAATACAGGATTAAGTTCCTCGCCTCCGCCGCATCCAGGTGATACAAACGCACCAACAAGAAGCGCTGTTAAGCCTAATCTATTAGTCATCTACTTGATAGGTAATACTAACATATTAATAATAAACATTGTCCTGTAGTATATGTTTGCATAGGTTTTATAAATAAGTTAAAAACAGTACAAAATATGAGATATTTACCATTAACTTTAGGGTTGATTCTGACAGGTTGTACTCCACAACCAAGAACAGTACAGCATAAAACTGCGGTCGTAGATATTGAATCTGTTAAAGAAAAAAATCCTCTCCTGATAATTCCTGAACCTATCTACGAAGAACATGAAAAGAAGACTTCGAGTCTGGATAAACTGGTGAAAGATTTTGTAGAAGAATCGATAAAACACGACGTAACTACCATAGAATTTAATAATTTTTCCGGACATAATCTTCTTTTTGAAAGGAATGATAACGAATTTGAATTCAAAGTATACTTATGGGGATTAATTAGTAATACTCTTCAAATATACGGGGACAATGGTAATGTAGGAAGTCTCATGGTAACATATACTGAAAATAAGGGTGGAATAACAGCTAACGGAAGTTATCTAGTGGTAAGTTCTCCAACAAAAATAGTTCCAGAAGGACCATTAAAAAAACCATTGACAGACCTTATGGAAATAATAACCACTGAAACCAAAAATCATAGGTTGATGGAAGGTATATATTCCTCAGAAAAAGTCATATATACAGACGAGATAAATTCCCCTAAATTTGCTCAGGCATGCGCAAATATTTCCGAATACATTCTTTCCAATAAGTGAAATATAAGATTAGATTTTGTAAAATAGTATGTGCATAGCTCGTTCGGGGCGCTCGTCTCGATATTTATGGAGTTTTTTACGAGCGCACACACTTTGACTACCGATGGTACAAAGCCCTCACTGGTGATATTCACGCTATGCACATACGTAAAATATACGCAGCATATTCCAAAATAGTATATTTTTTAAAACGAAAGAACATTTCTAGTTAAACAATTATGGAAAAAAGAGCAAAGAAGATTTTATTGGCAATTTTTGTAATAACAGTCATTGTAAGGTTAATTTTAGCTTTCTCCATCCCTGAATTCACTTACCAGTCCTATTTTCACCTCAGACAGGTTGAAAACATTCTGGAGACAGGCGCTCCTCTCTACCATGACGACCTTTCCTACGGAGGGAGAGATTTGATATTCCTTCCTTTCTTCCACTATTTCATGGCTTTCTTTTCCTTATTTCTTCCATTGGGGATTGCTGCAAAACTTATACCAAACATTTTAGTAGCTTCACTGACCATAACTTCTTATCTTATAGCAAAAAAAATAACCAATGATGATACCTCTTCCTTGCTTGCTGCTCTCATCACTGGATTCCTGCCGATCTTATTTTCCACAAACTCATTCACAGTTGAAACATTATCACTTCCCCTAACCTTCCTGATCATCTATTCGTTTTTCAGGATAAAAGAAAAAAAGTACCTTTACATCTACATAACTTCGTTCCTGATCCTGTCAGTTACAAGTTCAGCAGCTTTCCTAATTTTGATCGGCTTCATGATCTACCTGCTGTTATCCTACATGGAAGGCAAAAAAATAAACCAGTCAGAGATCGAAGTGATGATCTTCTCATTATTTTTCTTCCTTTGGGCGCAATTCATCTTTTTCAAAAATGCTCTTCTTCAGGAAGGCTTATCGTTCATCTGGCAGAACGTCCCTTCAGGAATCATTTCAACCTATTTTCCAAAAGTAGCTATCTCTGAAGCTCTGGTTCTTGTAAGCATCATCCCGTTCCTAGCTGGGATTTATGTTGTCTATAAATCCCTGTTTGAGTTGAAAGGTCAAAAGTCTTTCCTGCTGATAAGTTTCGTGGTCTCGACAACTCTTTTAACCTGGCTAAGACTGATAAGATTCAGGCTGTCTCTTGCATTTTTTGGCATCATCCTGGCGATACTTTTTGCTTCATTCTATCAGGAATTGGAAAAATATTACAAAAAAACAAAATTTTCTCATCTGAAAAAATATACATTGCCGGTCATAGTAACTTTACTGCTTATATCCACCATCATTCCAGCAATCAGCGCTTCATTAAACCAGAACGTTCCTACCAAAGAAGAAGTTGAAGCTTTCAAATGGATTAAAGAAAACACTCCTGAGAAATCAAATATCCTGGCTACTCTTGATGAAGGACATCTTGTGGCCTACTACAGCCAAAGAAGAAATATCATGGACGACCAGTTCATTCTCGTAGATGATGTAGATGAAAGGTTCAATGATCTCGTCTCTCTGTTTACTACCAGATTCCAGACGCAGGGGATAAGTCTTGCTGGAAAATATCAAATTAACTATTTCGTTCTCACTCCAGAAGCCAAGGAGAAACATGAGATAACCCGTTTAAACTATGTTACAAGCCAATGTTTTGACCTTATATATAAAAATGAAACTAAAATCTACCAGATAAAATGCGAAATAGCAGAAACAGAATAGAAAATCAAGCTGGATATAAAGTAATAAGCAGGTACTTCTCACATTTTATTAGACATGAAAAGAAATACATCATAGCCATCATGATTCTACTTTTTTCAGTCCAGATGCTGTCAAACCTTACAGCTGATAAACCATTATTCATCGGTTCTGAAAGTTATTACTACCTTAGCCTTTCCGAGCAGGGAATTCATTATAACTCTCTAGTTAACCTGATCAGTTTGATTCCTCCAAGCTTAGTTTTTCTGATACCTTTATTCATCGCTATATTTTCAGTCTTGATATTATTTGATCTAAGCAAAAACTTATTAGATAAAGAAACAACCTTCTTTTTCATCTTATTCCTGATCCTAACCCCTGGTTTCATCCTAAGTTTTGTAACTCTCTCCTCATATGCATCATTTCTGCTGCTTACCCTGCTGGGATTCTTTTTGATTTCAAAACAAAATAAAAAACTAAGATATCTTTCCCTGCTTCCTTTTATTCTGGCAGCTTTTTTTGATCTTTTCAGCGCTTTGCTTCTTTTGGTCATGCAGTCAATTTATCTATTTAATGGCAGGGACAAAAAAGACAGATTACCTTTCTATGCTGCCATAACTACTGCAGTCCTGTTAATTTTCAACCAGCTTATAACCAAAATTCCTTTACTTCTTGGGCCATTCCACAGGCAGGAAATTTTTACCAGCTTATTTTCTGACTTAGGCGGATTGAGCGGTCTGGGCTTGTTTTTGATAATTCTCTCCTTTGTAGGTTTTACAGATATCCTGAAAAAAGGGAGATTCAAACTCCTTTACTTGCTGCCTCTTTTAATCCCGGCTTATTTTTTTAACACGGACATAATCTTTTTTCTTGCTGTCATCACTTCACTGCTTGCAGCGTTCGGATTTCTCAAATTGTTTGAAAAAAAATGGAACTTGTTATCTCTTAAAAAATTCACTATCATCCTGCTGATTTTGGGGATACTTTTCTCAACTTTAGCTTACATGGACCGGCTTCCTGAATCACAGCCATTGAAAGAAGATAAAGAAGTGTTGTCCTGGATCGAAGAAAATACTCCTGAAAACTCCGTAGTCCTCTCTGTTCCTGAGAACACTTACCTGATCAAGTACTTTGCGAAAAGAAGCCCGGTATTCATTTTTGACAAGGGGAAAAATAAGGAAAAGGCTGAACTTTCTAAAAATGTATTTTCTTCGCTGTACATACAGGATTTATTTCCTTTGCTTGAAGCTAACGATGTTAAGTTCATCTATATAAACAGAGACATGAAAAAAGAGCTGCCAAAAGACCAAGGATTTATATTCCTGCTTAAAAACGAAAGGTTTAAATTGATCCATTCCTCAGGAGATTCAGAGGTCTGGGTTTTTGAAAATGAAAAGAAATAGGGTGTGGCTGCAGTGGAGGTAACATTTCTTGACACGGTGCTTTTCATAACTTATTTTATCCTTCTATTCACTTCCATTTTCTGGCTGCTAGTCCTGTTTTCATCAAAAAAAGAAGAAAATGAAGAAAAAAAGTTGATAGGAGAACCTTTCTTTACCACCATAGTTCCCGCTTATAATGAAGAAGATTCAATCCTTGGAACATTACAATCTCTGGTCAATCTTGATTACCCCGAGGGTAAGAAGGAAATAATAGTTGTCAATGATGGATCTACAGACAATACTAAAGAATTGGTAGAAAAATTCATTCTTGATAATCCTTCCAGTAATATCACACTGATTAGTCAGGAAAATAAAGGTAAAGGAAGAGCTATGAATGAAGGGTTAAAAATTGCCAAGGGCGAATATTTTGCCTGCCTTGATGCCGATTCCTTCATTGCTTCTGATGCGCTTAAGAAAATGCTGCCTGTATTTGAGGAGGATAAAGATGTTGCTGCCGTGTGCCCCTTACTAAAAGTTAGAAAACCTGAAAGTATATTGCAAAAAGTTCAATGGTGTGAATATATAATTAACATGTTCTATAAATTTTTGAATTCTAAGATAAATTGCATCCATGTAACTCCAGGTCCTTTCAGCGTCTATAAAACCTCAGTCATCAGGGATCTTGGCGGTTTCAGTGAGGAAACAATCACTGAAGATCTGGAAATTGCTATCAGGCTGCAAAAACACCAATACAAGATAACCCAGCTTTTTGGCACCATCGTTGAAACTGTAGCTCCCACTACCTGGAAAGAATTGTTCTGGCAGAGAATAAGGTGGTATAAAGGTTCAGTTGATAATACTATCAAGTATAAAAGTTTGATGTTCAATAAAAAATACGGTGATTTCGGCGTCATAAGGATGCCTACGATAATACTTTCCGGAATCATTGCCATTGTCTTAATCACTGCCTTACTGCAATCATTTTTATCTAAGGCTTACCATTATCTGATGTACCTGATAGACATACGTTTTGATCTCATCACCTTGATGAAGAATATCTCGCTTGACTTTAATCTTCTTAGCCTGCCATTTTCAAGAATATTCGTAGCTACAACCTTGATAGGGATAAGTTTCTTTGTGATGATCTATTCTTATAGGCTGGTTAGGGAAAAGATAACCAACCATGGGAGAACCTGGACATCAATGGTCACTTATCTGTCCATCTATGGATTATTCATAACCTTTGTCTGGGTCTACATCGCTTTCATGTTTGTTTCCAGAAAGAAGAATGCCTGGTTTTGAAGTTGTGTTTGATATGTCTGATTTAGATGTTAGAAAAATAACCTTATTTCTTAATAGGACGAAGGATTAGGTAATTTCCTTTATCTTCAAGCTTAAAATCTATGTTTCCCCATCCCTTCGCTTCTATAACGCTTTTAGGTATAGCTAGCCTGTAACTTTGATATTTTGTTCCTTCTCTTAGCTTTTGAAGTTTGAGCCTCATTAGATACTCAAAAAGCAAAACATTTATATAACTCATTCGAGTATCATTTGAGTATCAAAAGGAGGATGTCATCATGAATAAACTGGTCCTAGTTTGCGTAATAATCTTAACTATTATTATCGTCGGATGTAGCGGTGTTGATGTTTCAGGATTTTCTAATGATGATCTCAACCGAATCTCTGGAGCAATGGTAGTTTGTAACGAGCCTTATATGAGATTTGGTGCCGGGTGCTGCTTAGATAAAGATTCTAATAGCGTCTGTGATGCTGACGAAAATAATGAAAAAAAAGAGGTTGAAAAAGTAGTAGAAAATAAACAGATTGATGTCCAACCCAATAAAGTTAAAATAATAGAATATGGAGATTTTGAATGTCCATTCTGTGCTAAATTTTATGCTGAAACTTTACCCTTAATTAAGAAGTATTATGTTGATAAGGGAGTAGTTGAATTTGAATTTCACCATTTTCCTTTAAGTTTTCATCCAAATGCTCAAATTTCTGCTGAAGCTTCAGAGTGTGCTAGAGAACAAGGTAAATTTTGGGAAATGCATGACTTGCTTTTTGAGAAAGGTGTAAGCGGCGGAGTAGCTGCATTCAAAAGTTATGCGCAGCAGCTTGGTCTAGATACTGCAGCTTTCAACGAATGCCTTGATACAGGAGCGATGGCTGCAGAAGTTCAAAAAGATATGGCAGACGGAGCAGCAGCTGGAATTACTGGAACTCCTGGTTTCCTAGTGAACGGGAAATTGGTAAGCGGAGCTCAGCCTTTCAGCGTCTTCCAGCAGATTATCGAAGCTGAACTAAATTAATTTTCTAAACTGGTTGGTTAGACAAATAATCCTTCAGAACAATTAACTATATAAACCACCATTTTCCTGAACATTTCAATGGCAGTAAAACGTGAATTAAGTTCAAAGAAATATCTCCTTGCCTTCGTATTAACTTTGATGATATTTGTAGGCGGGATAATTGCAGGAATAATAATCGAGAATGCTCGGATCAACGACGCTAGACAGATAAACCTGCAGGAAAAGGTAAATTTAAGGAGTTTACAATTACAGCAGGCTCATATAGATTCAGGTATAGCTGACTGCAAATCATTACATGCAATTCTTGAAAATAATATCAACGAACTTACGCAGAAAATGGCTGTTGTGATCGATTACCAGAAGAAAGCCATCTTCAATGAGGAAGAATTTAATTTACAATTACAAGATTACTTCCTTACTGAGATACAATTCTATCTATTATCTAAGGAGATTGATAAAAAATGCTCCCAGGACAGTGTCAAGATACTTTATTTTTATGACCAGAATGAACAGGAAACTCAGGGAAGAATCTTAAGTTATCTTAAAAAGATGTTTGGCAGCAAGATCCTTGTTTTTTCTCTCAACTCCGGCTTCATGCAGGAACCGATGATCCATATACTTCTTACTTCATACGGCATAGAAGATTTCCCTGCAGTGGTGATAGATGACGAAGTCTATCAAGGACACAGAAATGTAAAACAATTGATGACAGACCTATGCCGCAAATTTGAAGAGATTGACATGGAGATGCCTGAAGAATGCAGAGTAGTTCAGAAATCCGGTTCGTAACCTGTCATTTGCCTAAAAAAATCACAAACTGGCCCAGTAAGCCTTCTTGAATGGCCAAAATTACTGAATTCAATATCATTTCTCCCAAGCTTAATGGTTTCATCTGTAACCTGCGAGAACCAATCCATATAATTTAGTACAGTTCTGTGTACTCCTTCCCTATCATTACTTGGTGACTTTGTCTCCATCTCACAAAAAGCACCATATAAATCTCTCAATCCTCCAACATCATCGTTAATGTATAGAGGACTTTGATTAACCCTTCTTTTTAATATTTTCGGCAATTTTTTGCTAATTTTCACTTTTCCTTAACTTCTTTTTTTGTTTTTCTTTTCATTTTCTTTGTCTTTTCCCTCATTTTTACATAGCTA
>Ga0210057_1003732_pt1 | contig 20805 bp, 12 predicted proteins | sample CryGeyCG2114_010_2_FD_183968 | JGI IMG/M metagenome (GOLD analysis project Ga0210057, IMG submission 183968) | Groundwater microbial communities from aquifer - Crystal Geyser CG10_big_fil_rev_8/21/14_0.10 (SPAdes) (version 2) | ecosystem: Environmental > Aquatic > Deep subsurface > Groundwater ...
CCTAATATCTGTCCGGGCGTTCCCAGCGCCAAAATCTCCATTACGCCCGCGCTTGCGCCTCTTAAAATTCCTCCGGTGGTGATGGCGGAGATGTCCGCTTCAATGCCGCCGTATTCGTGTTTTAACGTTCCGGTAGAGCCGGTAAAAGCGGCTAAGGTCGTCGGGTCGGTCGTGCCGTCGCCGATGACGATAGCGCCGTTAGTGGTAACATCCAGAGCTTGCATCGCTCCCGTGCCGTTGCCGAGGAGCACAAAACCGTCAGACAAAGAAGTTACTCCCGTGCCGCCGTAGGGCACGGCGATAGTGGTGCTGGCTAAATCCCATTTGTTGTTCCAGGTTGTTGCGGAGGAGATATAGGCGTCGGCAATGGGCGTTCCCTGATAGCCGCCCTGGACGATATTGCCGGAGCTATTGACGGCAAACCCGTTGCCGGCGTCATTGATGGAAAAAATCCAGTTGGGAGAGGTGGAGGCGATGCCGACGTTATTAGAACTGTCGGTTATTAAAACGGGCGCGGAGTATCCGGCGGAAGGCGCGACATACAAGCCATAATTATTAGCCGCTCCGCTAGGCGCTCCGGCGACATATAAAGTAACAGCGTCGGTTAAATCAGCCACTCCGGCGGCAATGGTGGAAGAGGCGAAATAACCCTGCGCGAAAAGAGCGTGCGTTCCGGCGGCGGCTTCAACAAAATTATTGGCGAAGTAAGCGCCGTATAAATCACTGTTGGCCGCGCCGGTAATCGCGCCGGTATTGGCGATGCCAAAGCCGTTGGCGGTGGCGGTAAAGCTGCGGTCAATATAAACAGTCTTATTGCTGTCGTTATTCTCGTCGCCGACTTCAAAAAAATTGCCGGCGCGGACATTGCCGTTGCCGTTGTCTAAAACCAAAATACTGTCAATATTCGTCGTTAAATCATCTTTTAGGCTTCTTACAGCCAAAGCGCCTCCGTCCATGTCAAACTCCATCAGCATATCATCAGCCGCTCCCCCGCTGTCGTCTAAAATCATCGTTCCGCCTCCGCCGCCGGCGATATGCAATAACCTCCCCGGCGAGGTAGTGCCGATGCCGACATAGCCGGAAGAATTTACCATTAAAGCAGGCGCGGCCGTATCAATCAAAGAGTCGGAGGTGGTAGCGAGATAAAGCGAGCCGCCGGTTGACTGCAGGTACCAATGCTTTAAGTCAATGCCGGCCGAAGAATCAGATAATGTTATTTTGGGCGCGGCGCCGTAAATATTTAAAATGGAGTTAGGCGTAGTTGTTCCGATGCCGATGTCGCCGCCGCCGCTGGTTACGACAAAATGGCTGGTTCCGACCGTAAAGCCGCCGGTGGAAATAGTAGAGGTGGCGGTGGTGGTGGCCACGGTCAGATTGCCATAAGCATAAAGCTCAAAAGGAGTGGTAACTGTGCCGAGCTCAAACCGGTCATTATCCGCATCCCAGTTTAAAGTAGCATTCGGCAGTCCGGCGGCGCCGCGGTAGAATATTAAGCTTGAATCTTCATCGTCCGCCGCGTCGGAATTTATCGTAAAGCTGGAGGTTAAAGTCCCGGAAACGGTGGTGGAGGCCACGCCGAGGACATTAACGGTGAGCTCGTCAAAATAGCCATGCGTCCAATAATTAGTGGCTGAACCGACAGTATGCGTACTGCCCGGCACCGGCACAATGTTATCCCGTAGCCAGATATCGCCGGCGGCGGAATCTATATTTAAATGCCCGCTGGAATCAGTGTAAATATCCGAATATAAACTGTCGTTATAGGCGATGCGCAGCTGGGGAACGGTTGAAGTTGATAAAGACAACAAGGCGCTCGGGCTGGAAGTGCCGATGCCGACGTTGCCGCTGTCAAAAACCCCGAACAAAGTTGAAGAGGCGGTGTCTAAAGCATTGATTAAGGGAACGCCGGGCGTGGAAGTAGCCCAAACCGTGAGCATGGCGCTCGGGCTCGTGGTCCCGATCCCCAAATAGCCGTCGCTGGTCAGGCGCATCTGCTCATTGCCGGCGGTATGGAAAAATAAAACATCTTCGTCCGCGCCGGAAGAACTTTCAGCGATAATATATGTATCCTGGTCAACGTCAATTACGCCGCCCAGCCCGGTCCAATTAGTTCCGTTATATCCTTCAAAGGTAGTATTGCTAATGTTATAGCGCAACATGCCGGTATAGCCCGCGCCCGGCCTTTGCGCGGTAGTGCCGACCGGAATAACCATCGCGTCAGTGGCGTCAATCGCGAATGACACGGTCGGCGAAGTAGTGCCGACGCCGATATTTCCCCTGACATCCAGCCCGCCGAACAAAGATAATTTATTAGTGTCTATGAATAATTGACCGCGCGCCGTAATCTTTTCCTTAGTTAGGCTTAAGTCCCCGATGGTCAGCTTGTCGCCGGCGTGCACGTAGCGCGTGCGGATATTATTAAACTGGATTTCATCGCCTAAAAAGAGATAAGCGCGGCCGCGGTCGGTCCCGGACTCGTCGGCCAAATTAGTTCCGACCACAATATCATCATAGCCGTTCCCATCAAAATCAAAATTTCCGGCGATAGCCGAGCCGAAGCTGTCGCTATCCGCGGCGCCATCTAAAATCACGTCCGCGTTTTCCGCGTTGATGGAAGATGACAGCGATTTGCTTCCGTAGAAGATATAAACGCGGCCGCGGTCGGTCCCGGACTCGTCGGCCAAATAAGCGCTGATTAAAACATCGCTATAACCGTCGGCGTTTAAATCGCCGGCCGGAGCGATATTCCAGCCGAAGTAATCGCTGTCCGCCGTGCCGTTAATAATCACATTGGCGTTTTCCGCATCAATCATGCTGGCCGGAGTGGAAGAGCCGTAAAAGACATAGGCGAGGCCGCGCGCCGTGCCGGCATCCTCGGCGGACGGGGCGCCGACAATGACATCGTCGTAGCCGTCGCCGTTAAGGTCGCCGGCTCCGGCAACCGCTAATCCGAAATTATCAACATCAACGGCGCCGTTGATGATAATATTGGCGTTATCAGCGTCAATCGCGCTGGCCGGAGTGGAAGAGCCATTAAAGATGTAAGCACGGCCGCGGTTGGTGCCGGCGTCTTCGGCCTGATAAGCGCCGACAATTATATCATCATATCCATCTTTATTATAGTCGCCGGCGGCGGAAACGGCGTATCCGAACCGGCCGTAATCGTCGCTGACGCCGTTAAGAATCATGTCGGCGTTTTCCGCGTCAAGGGAAGAGGATAATGAACCGCTCCCTAAAATAATATAAGCTCGGCCCCGTTCGGTGCCGGTAGCGGACGCTTTGCCGGCGCCGATAATGACATCATCGTAGCCGTCGCCGTTAAGATCGCCGGCCGAGGAAACTGAATAACCGAATTCATCATTGTCGGACGTGCCGTTAATAATCACATTGGCGTTTTCGGCGTCAATCACGCTGGCCGGAGTGGAGGAGCCGTAAAAAATATAAGCGCGGCCGCGGTTGGTGCCGGCGTCTTCGGCTAAATAAGCGCCGATAATAAAGTCATCATAGCCATCGCCGTTGATATCGCCGCCGGCCCCGCCGGCAGTATGCGCCATCTCGCCCAGAAAATCGCTGTCGGCCGTCCCGTTGATAATTATGTCGGCGTTGGCCGCGTCAAATAAAGCCGCCGGCGTGGAAGATCCTAAAAATACATAGGCGCGGCCGCGGTCGGTCCCGGATTCATCGGCCTGGCTGGCGGTTACTAAAATATCATCATAGCCGTCGGCGTTATAATCGCCGATGGAAAAAACCGACCGGCCGAAATAATCGTTGTCCGCGATGCCGTTGATAATCATGTTCGCGTTGGCCGCGTCAATGGAAGACGCCCAATTCACCTTGCCCAAGCTGTAAGTATCGGTCGCGTCCGGACCGATGCTGCCGGCAATGGTCATCATGAAATTAGCGGTGGTGCTGGCGCTGTCGGCAACGGTAAAGACATCCGCCCCGCCGTCCCGCAGCTGGAAGATATTGCCGGCGCCCTGCTGGTTAACTAACAGGGCGTAATCATCGGTATTGGCCGTAATGGAAACCTGGCCGGTTGAGGCGATGCTGCCGACGGTGGAGGTTCCACTGACATTCAAATTGCCGCCGATCACCGCATTGCTGCTGACATCCAAGCCGCCATTTAAATCCAAATTGTTGTTGATAGTTACCGCGCCGCTGAAAGTGCTGGCTCCGCCTACGGTTAAACTTTCCTTGACGGTTAAATCTTCCCCGATGCTGCCATCCTTGGCGACCGATAAACTTCCGCCGCTGCTTAAAGCCAAACCGGCGGAAACAAAGCTGGTGGCGTTAATGTTATTCGCCAAAAACTGCCCGCTGATTGCTAAAGTCCCGCCGATATTGGCATTATTGGAAACAGTTAAGCTTTGGGCGGTTAACTGGCCGCTGACCGTGGCCGGCCCGCTCACATTTAAAGCGTTCATCGCGGCCGCGCCATAAATAGTTAAATCGTCATTCACTATCAAATCGCCGGCGGAGGAAAAAATGGCGGCCTGAAAATCAACCGGCCCGTAAAAAGCCGAACTGCCAGAAACTCCCAAATCGCCTTTTAAGGTAAAATCATCCTCCACGATTAAATTATCGCCGACCGTTAAGCTGCCGCTGACAGAGGGGCTGCCGATAATCCGGTCCAGCTCTAGAGCGCGGGGCAGAACAGCGGAAGCGCTGGCAATTCTGGTGCTGGTGGCGGTGCCACTGGTGACAATGATGGTGGCGGGCTGGCCTTCCCTGATTATTTCCGTTACTACCGGAGTTTCCAGCTGCCCGGCTATTTTTTGCTTCAGGGCATCCGGCAAGACAAAGTCAAGCGCCTTTTGCCAAAGGGTGGCCAGTGATTCTTTTGATTCAGCCTCTTCCACTTGCCAGGCTCCCTTGGCGTAATCCAAACTGTTATTGACTGTAACCAAACTGCCGCCGACAGCATTCCAAATGCTGGTTGTGCTCTGGCTTTCTCCGGCGCCGGAAATTTTCACTCCCAATACTCTCTGGCCGCTGTCTATCTTCCGGGCGACATAATTTTGCAGGCGCCTAGTCGCCCCCAGCGCGCTGTCCAGCAAGGCCGTGCCGATGCTCCGCTGATGGCCGGCAAAATTCCTTAGAGCGCGGTTGCTTCCATCCCGCACTTTTCCCGCCAGCTCTTTCTGCCCTTGGGCGGTATTATTTAAAAAACTTAAAAGACGTTTTAAAAATTTTTCTCCTTCTTTGTCCTGCCGGCTCTCGCTTGCTCCGGCCACGCTTCCCCGCGATTCGCCCACCAGCTGGTCTTTATACTGATCGGCCACCTCCGCCCCGCGGACCAGCAGACGGCTGCCGCGGTCGGCCCCGCTGTTAAGAGCGTATCTAATCGGCGCCGGCATTATTTTCAAAGGGGCGCTGAAAGTCTGCCTGACGGCCAGGGCTAAATCGCCGGAAATATTATCGGCGTTATTTATGATTTCTTTAACCGCGCCTTCGGCCAGGCCAAACACGTATTCCTGCCTTCGGCCGGCCCGATCCTCCAGGCGTTCGACATTTTTCGACAAAAATTCTCCGAATTCGCCCGCGCCTATAACCGCGCGCGCGCCGGCTTTTTTCAGCTGTCCGGAAAAATTGGAATCATCCCGGTCGTAAACCTCATTAGTCTGGGCCAGCGCCCGGCCGGCGGATCGGATTCCGGCGGACAGAACGGACGCGCTCTTTTGTTTAACGGCCGCCGCGCCGTCGGCGATTCCGGCCACTGCCGCCGCTATCGCTTGCCTGAACTTTTCTTCCGCCCGGGAAGCCGAGACCGGCGATGCCCAGAAAAAACAGGAGAATGAAATAGTAGTTATAATTAAAAAGCTCGCCATTAAAGTCTGCAGCTTATGGCGGGCGAAGTTAGTCAGCGGCCTGTTTGGCAATAAAATATCAGGAGTCTTGGACAGCGCGCTGATGTTGTTTATTATCTTAGCCACGCCCCGCTTAACCGGTGATACGGCTTCCAGTTCTTTTTCTGTTTCCCGCTGGATTTTCTTTGTTTCCACCCGGGCGATGTACTGCTCAATGTCAACCATCCGCACCTTCCAGTTGCGGCCGAATTTCTGGCCGGTAATCTTCCGGTTGCGGACCAATAGGGAAATATAATCCTGGCTGAAGCGGGTATAACCGGCCGCCTCGGCCAAGGAAATATATTCGTACTTATCCGCCGGAGTCCTGCCTTGCCGGCAGGCAGGTTCAGCGAAAGAGGACTTATCGCCGGAAAATTCAAAAGCTTGCTCCTGCTCTTTCGCGGGCGCGTCAAATACATCTGATTCTTTCTGATTGTCTCCTTGTTCTTTTTGCATGGGGAAGATACTAAAAAATATTTGGCTATGCTATATTTTATATACAAAAAAACGCAAACAAAAAAATTGCTAAATGCTTTCAAAGATTAAATTTAGTTTTTCAAATTTTTTATTTGTGATTTTTGTTTTATGCTTCCGGTTTAGCGCTATCGGATAGTTTTTTGGTTATTTTAATTATAACATTTTTTAAGATACTTCGCCAAGTAAATAAAAGCGTATTATAAATTTATCCGATACTATAGTATTTTTCCAAAAAATTAAGCTATTTTATTAAAAATAAGGCAAAAATATTTAAATTAATTACCGATGAGGCCGATGACAAAAAAAACCACGCTTAAGTTATCCCCAGTTTTAAAAAATATTACAAAAAAAACGCATAATTTTCCACATGGCTTCTCATTATAGTCCGAATGCCCTCCCTGAAAAAAATCATGGCTGAATTCTTATAAAAATATTTTTCTGTATCTTTGCCATGGTTATCCGGAAATGAAAAAAATTTTTACTGGCCAAGACCTTGATAGGACTCTTTGGACCAATCTGTTCCATATTGAAACAACTTTTTGGCTGGGGTATGTGTAAGTTAAAAAAGATATATCGGATATAATCTAAGTTCTTAAAAAAGCTAACGGCTTTCTGGCTAGACATCTTCTTCCATAAAGCTTTATCCGATATTGTAGCAACGCTCAAATAAGCGCTCCAAGCGCTCCGGTAGGAGCTATATTTGTAAATTCAACACCTCTTTTTTATCGCGCAAAGTTCCTTGCCTCGCGCCTGCATAATCTAAATAACGTTTGTCTTGGAATCCAACTCCCTATAAGGACTTGTCTAGGGATTCAATTCCTCCCGCGGGAGGGATTGAATCCCTTAACTGACGCTTTTAATGATATTTAATTTAAAAATAATTAAGGCTTAAATTTCAACATATTGCTATCCAATATTAGCTAAAAAATACTATCGGATTGCGAGAGAAAAAATATAATTATTTTTATCCGCTGGAAAAATTACCCGCCATAGCTTCTCTTAATATTCGCCTGCTCTAAATTAAGAGCGCGAAAACGGCGTTCTTCACCTCCGGAGCGTCCCCTTCCCCGAACGGCAAAAAATTATTTCTATCCCTTGTATTTTGGTATCGGATAACTTTTTATTGTATCGGATAACTTATATAATAGATATATAATAAAAATCGCCCTATATTGCATAAGGCGATTTTTATTTAATTTTATTTAATATTAGTATAAAATATATATCGGATAGATGTAAAAATGGCCAATTGTTATAATTTTAAGGCTTTTTTTAACTTTTTTTCATTTAGATCATATCCGATACCGGCTAAATTCAAATTATGGTTCTTAAAAATATCTCCGGCTACCCTCTTTATATCTGCGGCTGTAATTTTTTCTATCTTAGCGAAGTGTTCTGCCGGCGTGGCTACCTTTCTGTCCAATGCTTCCTGCCTTAAAAACCAGCTGGCCATATTATCCGATGATTCTAGATACAAAGTGGTTTTGCCGCAAATATAATCTTTGGCCTTTTTTAACTCCTGGTCAGGAACATCCTGCCGGCTGATTTTTTTATACTCTGATAAAACAGCTGCGACCGCCCGCTCTACTTTATCTGCGGATGTTCCCATGGTGGTGGTTAAATATCCGCTGTCTTTATACCCTTCCGTCTGGGTATGTATTTGATAGGCCAGCCCTTGCCGCTCGCGCACCGAAATAAACATTCTGGAACTCATGGAGCCGCCCAATACCACTCCCAGCAATTTTACGGCGTCATAATCTTGATGATGGTAGCCGCAGGCGCGCGCTCCTAACGATAAATTCACTTGCGCTGTTTTTTGCTTTTTAATTTTAACTCGCGGGGATGTTTGCGCCTCCGAATTATTATCCGCTTCATTCTTTTTGCCGGCAATAATTTCGGCAAATAATTTTTTAACCAGCGCCAAATCTCTTGCTTGGTAACTGCCGGCCGCCCCCGCTATTATATTCCTGCCTTGATAATGCCCTCGCCAATACTTTACTATCTCGGCGCGGCTTATTTTTTGAATGTTTTCTTTGGTCCCGATTGTGTCCCAGCCGGACGGCGTATCGCCGTATAAGCATTCCTCAAACAAATCATCAATCTTAATCATCGGATTATTGTCGTACATATTAATCTCCTCAATGATCACCCCTCTCTCCCGCTCAATTTCCCGGCCGTCAAACTTTGAGTTAATTAAAATATCGCCCAGCACGCTGATCGCCCGGCTGGCCTGCCGGCCGTCAACTTTAACGTAATAGCCGGTATACTCTTTTGAAGTAAAAGCGTTAAACTCTCCGCCAATGCCGTCAAGCTCGCTGGAAATCGCCAGAGTGTCGGGGCGCTTCGGCGTGCCTTTAAATATCATATGCTCCAAAAAATGCGAGATGCCGTTGTTGCTTTTATTCTCATGGCGCGATCCGGCCGCGACCATTACCAGAATCGTAAACGTTTGGGTGGCGGGCATAGGGACTGTAATTAAACGAATACCATTTTTTAAAATTTCTTTTTTATACATAATTTTTTATACATAAAAATAAAATTTTGAATCAATCCCCCCGCCGCAAAAGCCAAATCCCCCAATAACTTAACGGCGTATATAAAACCCCCATTATAAATTTAAACAGCCACCAGGGAATAATTATCATGATAATGGTTTTAATGGGATAAACGCCGGCAAAAGCGATCAACGACCAAATAGCGCTGTCTATCAGCTGCCCCCATAAATTGGACAAATTGGAACGCAGCCAAAAATATTTGCCGCCGAATTTGGCGCGCAAAAAGAAGAAAGAAAAAACATCCTGATATTCGCCGACGGCAAAAGCAACTAAAGACGCTAGGGAAAAACGCAAGGATAACCCGAAAATTTCCGCGTATGATTCCCGCAGGAAAAAATCCGGCGATACGGGCATGACGTTTGATAAAAAATTAAAGATTAAAAATATAATATTGCAGTAAATGCCCATGCGCACGAACTGCCGCGAGATAGTTTTACCGTACACCTCGCCGATAATGTCAGTCATTAAAAAAACTATCGGAAACGCGAAAATCGCGGTGGACAGATGCGTGCCAAAAATAAAAGGCATTAATTTTATGCCCAAGGTATTAGAAGCGATTAAGGCCGTTAAATACATCGTCAGGGCAATAAGAATTTTTTGGTTCATAGATATTAAAATTTTTGTTACCACGACCCGGAACTCCCTCCTCCTCCGCTCATCCCTCCCCCAAATCCGCCAAACCCTCCCCCGCTTGAACCGCCGCCGCCAAATCCGCCGCCGCCAAGAAACCACGGCAAATTTTTGCCGCTTGCTTTCGCGGCATTATATTTTTTAGAAACGATAAAATCAAAAAGCAAACCAAAAGTAGTTAAGCCGATGATGGAACCGACACCCAGCCACAAAAATCCCCAAATTAAACCTAATATAACGCCGGCCGCGCCGCCAATCACTCCGCCCGCCCACCATGACTTGGAACGGCCGAGTATCGCTCCTAACCACATGAATAATCCAATAACCAACCAAAAAATAAATTCCCAATTCCAGCCGCCCGCGCCGTTGTTATTATCGTCTGAAGCAACATACTCGCCCTTTGTCGCTCCGATAATTTTATCAACCGCCAAACTAATTCCTTCGCCGTATTTTCCCGCTTGAAAAGCCGGCTTCATTTCGTTATTGATAATCCAATTGCTTTGCGCGTCAGTCAGCGCCCCTTCCAGCCCGTAGCCGACTTCAATCCGCATTTTTCTATCCTCCACCGCCACTAAAACTAGCGCTCCATTATCATTGTCTTTTTTGCCAATACCCCAATCTTTAAATAATTTTTCGGCAAAATTTTCAATATAGTCGCCGCCTAAATTTTTTACCGTCACCACGCTAATCTCGTTGCTCGTCTCTTTTTCAAACGCAACTAATTTCTGCTCCAAACTTTGTTTAACGGCGCCGTCAATTACGCCCGCGAAGTCGTTAACAAACCCCGACGGGGAACCGGGGTTGTAATAAGCGCTAACTGGTAAGGCAGCTAAGAATAAAATTGTTATAATTATCTTTTTCATAATTCAGAAGATGAACACAGATAAATGACGGATTAACACGGATCACGGATTATTCTCAAACTTTTTTAGTTGAGTTATAAATGGTTTGCGGTCGTTGGTATATATTGATCTTCTTATATCTAATTTAAATGTGTTAAAGTTAACTAAGTAAGCTATTTCGTAAATACTGCATCTTAAATATGATAATTGCTGACTAATATCATCCTGCCTGGTAAAACTGCTGGCTTTTATTTCTATAATAACTTTATCCTCTACAATAAAATCAGGAACATAAGTTCCTAACTTTACGCCTGTTTCTAATGAATAGATATTTATACGATGTTGCTCTGTAAATTTTAACCTCGCTTTTACTAAACTTTCGGCTAATGCTTTTTGATAAATACTCTCTTTTAATCCTTTGCCATATCTATTTGAAACATCAAAAAAACATCCTCGTATTTTATACGTTAATTCCTCCTCTAATAACATTATAGTTGCACGGATAAATGCGGATGACCTACGGATTATTACGGATCACAGATATATTTTAGGCCGCATCGGCGAACATCCGTGCTCCGTATTTATCCGTCAATAATCCGTGTTTATCTGTAAATTAAATAAAATTAAATAAGTTCACAAAACATTAAAATTTTACACTAGGAGCATTCTCTGAACCTTTAGCTGCCTCAAAATAATTCCGCTCGCCGTAGCCGAACATCCCGGCTAAAACATTCGCGGGAAACCGCTTAACCATCACGTTATAATCCCGGACGGAGTTATTAAACCGGCCGCGCTCAACGCCGATCCTGTTTTCCGTCCCTTCCAGCTGGGCCATTAGAGTATTAACATTCTCGGCGGATTTTAATTCCGGATAATTTTCCATTACTACCAATAATCGGGACAAAGCGGACTCCACTTCAGTGGCCGCCCCGGCTTTTTCATTGACAGTCGCCGCTCCGGAATAGCGGGTGCGGGCCTCGGCAATTTGGCCGAACACATCTTTTTCCTGCGCCATAATCCCTTTCACGCTCTCAACTAAATTGGGAATTAAATCAAAGCGCCTTTGATACTGCGCCTCAACCTGCGCCCATTGGCCGTCTACACCCTCATTAGCGGTCACGAATTTGTTGTAGTAGCCGAAGAGGCTGAACACAGCGATGATTAAAATAACTCCGATGATAATTAATGTTTTTTTCATATTTTTATGTGTTGATAAACACGGATTTAGCACGGATTTTTGCGGATCACGGATATTCGCCAATGTTTCTTTAGCGAGTATCTGTGCTCCGTGTGCATCCGTAAGTAATCCGTGTTTATCTGTTAAAGTATATTAATTAAATTTATCTTGAAAATAATCTCCTAATTTATCAATCGCGATTCTCTCCTGTTTCATCGTATCCCGGTCCCGCACGGTCACCTTTTTATCTTCCAGGCTGCCAAAATCAACCGTGACGCAATACGGCGTGCCGATTTCATCCTGCCGGCGATAGCGCTTGCCAATACTCTGGGTTTCGTCATATTCGCAGGCAAAATCAAATTTCAAACTGTCATAAATTTTTTGCGCGTATTTAACCAGCGGTTCTTTTTTGGACAAAGGCAAAACGGCAATTTTTACCGGCGCGATTTTTTTATCCAGACGCAATACTATTTCTTTTTCATGCTTAGAGTTGTCATCGCCGGAACGGGCCTCCACCTCCTCATAAGCATTAATTAAAACCGCCAGCATTATTCTGTCCAAGCCGAAAGTCGGCTCAACCACGTAAGGAATATATTCTTCGCCGGTTTCCGGATCACGGTAGCGCAAATTCTCTTTCGAATATTCAATATGATTTTTTAAATCATAGTCGGTGCGGTTGGCAATGCCGGCGATTTCATCCCAGCCGAACGGAAAATTAAAATAAGTGTCAACCGTGCGCTTGGAATAATGCGCCAGTTCGTTTTGGGCTAGTTCAACTTTCTTAATATTTTCCGGCTTTAAACCTAAATCTTGGATAAAAAATTCCTGTTGGCAATTAAGCCATTCCGTAAACTTTTTCTCATCATCGCCTGGTTTCACGAAATATTCAAATTCAGCGATAGTAAATTCTTTCATGCGGAAGATGAAATTGCCGGTGGTAATTTCATTGCGGAACGACCGGCCGATCTGGGCGATGCCGAAAGGAATTTTTTTACGCGCCGCTTCCGCGATTAATTTAAAATCGGTAAACATTGTCTGGGCGGTTTCGCCGCGCAGGTAAGCAGCTGCTTTATCGTCCTCAACCGTGCCAATAAAAGTTTTGAATAGTAAATTAAAATTTTTCGGTTCGGTCCATTCCGCTTTTTTGCCCTGATGCTCTTTCGCGTGCGCTTCAATTTCCGCCGGCTTATCCTGGCGCAACCGAATATGGCAAATTTTGCACTCCACCAAAGGATCGGTAAAATGAGACAAGTGCCCGGAGGCCTCCCAGACTTTGGGATTCATAATGATCGGCCCAGCCACGCCGACCATGTCAACCGGCGCCTGCACAAAACGCCGCCACCATAATTTTTTAATATTATTGAATACTTCAACTCCCATGGGGCCATAATCATAGCTGTTTGCCAGTCCGCCGTAAATTTCCGATCCGGGAAAAACAAAACCCCGCCGCTTGCATAACGAAACGATTTTATCCATCTTATTATCTTCTTTCTGATTTTGAATTTTTTTTGACATAGGATTTAGGATTTAGGATTTGGTGCTTTCTATTCATTCTCCTCTGCTTCCTCTGCTTTATTTTCTCCAACCAACTCCTCAATCACCGCCTTCACTCCCTCATTCTCCGGGTTTAATTTCAGCACCTGATTAAACTGTTCCAAGGCGTTTATCTTATCACCTTTTTTCTGATATGCCAACCCTAAGCTATAAATGGCGTTAGCGTATTCGGGATACATCTGAATTGCCTGGTTAAACCGTTCTATCGCCTTATCAATTTTATTTTGGTTGTAATAAAGCCGTCCGCTTTCATATACAACTTCCGGATTGGGCTGCCGCCTGATTACATCCTCTAAAATCACCAGCGCTTTATCCGCCTGCCCCAGGGCGTCATAAGTTTTTGCCAGGCCGACATAGGCTTCAAAATAATTATCCTTTTGCTCCGTTGCCTTGCTAAAAGCCGCCGCCGCCTCGTTTGTCTGGTTATTGGCTAAATAAAGTTTGCCTAACTCCGTCAATAAAATAGGATTGGACGGTTCCAGCTCACTCGCTTTTTTAAAATAACGAATGGCCGGATCAATCGAACCGGCGGCGATCAGCCTGACATCGCGGTAAATCGCGCCTAAAGCCTCCCAGGCTATTACTGAATTGGGCGCCAGGCTGATAGCGGCCTCGCCTTCTTTAATCGCCTGCTGGATATTAAGCTGGAGTTTTTCCCGCTTTTCCGGGGTCAAACTTTCTCCGCCGCCCGGTACGCTTAAAAGGTTAACATCATCTTTAACCGCGTTAATATAATCTTTGGCTAAAGCGATCCGATAATTTAAACGCCGGGGGTTAAGTTTAGCGGCGGCAACCAGCCTGTCTCGGTTCCCGGACAGCCGAAAATCGTTATAAGCCGCGTCGGCAATATAATATTTTGCCTGGACGTAAAAGAAAAATAAACAAAAGCCGGCGGCAACTATCGTAAAACTGACAAACAGCGGCTTTAAATCCTGATGTTTTTTTAAATCAATTTCCCGAACAGCGAAAATTTTAGAAAAAGCCAGCCGCCAGTTAGCCATGGCCATGACCAGCGCCAGCCAGAAAAAAAACATTAAAGCGGTATTTGTTAAATACAGCGCCTGAATAATAAAAAGAGTAAAAGCGGCGAACGAAAAGGCGAAAGCAAGATAACTCTCTTCGCTGCTGGTGCGGAACATGTTCCGTAAAAAAACAAAAGATATAAATAAAAATATTCCAATGAACGCGAGATAGCTTAAAACGCCGAGCAAGCCGACTGTAGCCGCTAGTTCAAGAAAATGCATCGGGGCTTTGTCAAAACGCAGCTGCCAAAACTGCGAACTGTTAAATGACGCCGGCCGATACTGGGAAAAATCATAGGCGAATGTTCCCGGACCTGACCCGAACAGCGGATTATCCTTAAAACTCTCCCAAACTATTGATTTTCCCCGGCTGGCCGATAAAACAACTTCCTGCGGCAGTCCGGACTTAAAAAACAGCCTGGGCAAATTCAATCCCTGGCCGCCGGCAAACAAAAAAAGAAAGAGGATGCTAAAAATAAAAAAAGTTAAAGCCGGAGCGATGGCTATCTCAATCGAGCTGTCTTTATTCTCCCGATTAACATAAATGATATAAAGAGCAAAGCTGAAAATCGCTCCCAAGCCGATCGCCAGCGCTATCCAGGCTAAAGAATTATTTACCATCAGCAAAGTCGCGAACGATAGGCCGAATAAAATATAATATTTAATATTCAATAAAAATGCTTTTTTAGCCCCTTTGACATTATAGGAATACAAAGCGGTTACCAGCACCAGCGTAGCGGCCGCGGCCAGCGCCAATGATTCGGCCGATCCGCCGACCGGATTGAATGAATTGGAGCGGATAACTCCCGTCCCGCCGGGCAAACCCGCCGTTAAACCGCTGATTGCCGCCAAACTGATAATAAAAACCGTGGCGAGCGAGGCGAAAAAAATATTAAAAACTTTTTTTATCTGGCGCCTGTCAACCGACTGAATAAATAAAAAATAAAAAAAGGCGAAACTGATTGTGGAAAGATAAGCGTCGGAAAAACGGCCATAATAACCGAACAAGGAGGCAAACCAATCAACGCTGAAGATGGTTGATAAACCCCAAAAAACCAAAAATATTAAAATGGCCAAATCCAGGGGAGTTCTTTTATATATTATTTTTTTCTCCGCTACTACCGACTTAACCAGCCAAAGAACGGCGGCTAAAAATGTCAGAAACCAAAGCAAATTTTGTTTGCTAAACTCAAAAATTTCAAAAGTCAAAGGCAGAAAAAACAGGGGTATAAAAAAAACCTCAAGCTTTAATATGAGGATGATTATTGAATTTAAAAAATTTCTTTCTTTAATAACAGGGCGTTCAATTAGAGACATAAGTGCAAAAATCAAAATTACAATGAAAATTAAAAAATACCCATCTATCTTCTAATGTTCATTTTCATGCTTATTTTTCCTATTCACCCAATCTTTCAGCGCCACGCTAAAGGCGGTAGCCACCGGTATGGAAAGCAGGCCGCCGACGATTCCCCCGATCTTCAGGCCGGCCATTAAAACGGCGATGCTGATAATCGGATTAAGACCGACCGCCCGTTCCATAATCTTGGGCACCAGAATATTACCCTCAACTTGCTGAATAACTAAATATAGGATAGCCACTAGAAGCGCCAAAAAAGGATTAACGGTTAAAGCCAAAAAAACAGCCGGGACGGCCCCTAAAATCGGGCCCAAATAAGGGATAAACTCGGTAATGCCGGCTATCAGCCCCAGCACCAGCGCGTACTCCGGCATTAAAAACAGCAGTCCAAGCCAAGTAAAAAACCCGATTAAAAACATCAATATCAGCTCTCCCCGCAACCAGTAGCCGATCTGCCTTTGCATCCGGTTAATTAGCTGCATAATGTATGGCTGCTGCCGGGGAGGAGCCAGAGACCAAATAATCTTTTTCATCGCGTCCTCTTCCACTACCATATAAAAGGTAATAACCAGCACAATGAAGAATGAGATGATCCCGCCAAAAAATCCGCTGACGGTCGAAAATACACCCTCCATCGCTTTGCCGATATTTTGTTCAATGCTGCCAAAAGCGGTTCTTATCTTTTCCAGCATGCCGTGCTGAATGGTATAGTCTTTTATAAAATTATAGCCGGAGCTGACCTTTTCAATATAGTTGGGAAAGTTTTCCGATAAATTGCCGAACTGTTCGGCAATGGGCGGAATCAATAAATAAACAACCGCGCCGATAACCGCGGTTGCGACTAAATAAATAAAAATAACGCTGATCGCCCGCGGAATTTTCCATTGGCGCATTTTATCAACCCAGGGATCAATGGCGGCGGAAAAAATCAAAGAAATGAATAATAGAACCAAAACGTCTTTAATAATATAGCAAAAATAGAAAAATAAAAAAATTATTATGGTTTTCAATATAGTTCCGGTGGTAATATTAACCCGATAGGGCGAATTATATGGAATAGACATATCTTGATTTTAGATTGAATCTTTAATCTTATGCCTATATTATATCCTATTGTCTTATTTTTGCAACTATTACAATAAAAAAACAGCCCCGATTATTCGGGACCATTTTTATGTAAAAATTCAATCTGCAATCTAAAATCTAAAATTTAAAATTACATCATTCCGCCCATATCACCCATGCCCCCCATGCCTGGATTGCCGTGGTTATGCTCTTTCGACTCCGGTTTATCCGCAACTACCGCTTCAATAGTTAAAAACATCGCGGCCGCGGACGCGGCGTTTTGCAGCGCCAGACGGGTAACTTTAGTCGGATCGATAATGCCCGCTTCCATTAAATCTTCAAATTTGCCGGCGGCGGCGTTATAACCCACGTTAGTCTGGCCTTTCTGATGGTGGACGATAATATTATATAAAATTAGAGAGCCGTCCTTGCCGGCGTTATAAACGATTTGCTTAATCGGCTCCAGAATCGCGCTATCCACGATTTGCGCGCCCGGATTATCTTTTTTCTTATCCGTTAATTCCTTAAAAGCGTCGCCCGCGATCGCGAGCGCCAAACCGCCGCCGAGCACTACTCCCTCTTCCACCGCGGCTTTAGTCGCGTGCAAGGCATCATCAATGCGGTCTTTCTTTTCTTTCATTTCAGTTTCCGTCGCGGCGCCAACTTTAATAACCGCGACACCCATAGTAAGTTTACCTAATCTCTCCTGTAATTTTTCTTTGTCAAAGTCGCTGTCAGTTACTTCTATTTCTTTCTTGATTTCGCCGATGCGCTCGTTAATTGTTTGTTTATCGCCTTTGCCGTCCACGATCGTCGTGTCTTCTTTGGTGGCGATAATTTTGCGCGCTTGCCCTAAATCTTTAATTGCCGCGTTTTCAAGCTTTAATCCGACTTCTTCGGAAATTAACCGGCCGCCGGTAACGGCAGCAATATCTTCCAGCATTGCCTTGCGCCGGTCGCCAAAGCCCGGAGCTTTGACCGCGAGCACGTTGAACGTGCCGCGCAATTTATTAACAATAAAAGTCGCCAGCGCTTCGCCTTCCACGTCTTCGGCGATAATTACCAAATCTTTTCGCCCGCTTTGCGCGAGTTTTTCTAAGAGCGGCAGAATATCCGCCAACGAAGAGATTTTTTTGTCGGTAATTAAGATATACGGATCTTCATACTCGGCCTGCATTTTTTCCGCGTTCGTAATCATGTAGGGTGTAATATAACCCTTGTCGAACTGCATTCCTTCCACTACTTCCTTTTCCACGCCGAAATGCTGGCCTTCCTCTACGGTAATAACGCCGTCTTTGCCGACCGCGTCCATCGCTTCGGCAATAATACCGCCGATTTCTTTGTCGTTCGCGGAAATTGACGCCACTTGCGCGATTTCCTCTTTAGTGGAAATCGGCTTGCTCATTTCTTTTAATCTTTTAATTATTTGTTGCACTTTTTCTTCAATGCCCGCTTTAATTTCAATCGGATTCACGCCGCTTGCGACCAACTTTAAACCTTCGTTAATCATCGCTTGCGCCAGAATGGTCGCGGTAGTAGTGCCGTCGCCGGCCGCTTCGTTGGTTTTAGACGCGACTTCTTTAATGATTTCCGCGCCGATATTTTCAAATTTGTCTTCCAATTCAATTTCCTTGGCAACCGTCACGCCGTCTTTAGTTATGACCGGCGAGCCGTAGCTTTTTTCTATCACGACGTTGCGCCCTTTCGGGCCCAAAGTGATTTTTACGGCATTGGCTAATTTGTCCACGCCGCGTTTGAGCGCTCGACGCGCCTCTTCATTAAAAACAATTTGTTTTGCCATAAATTTAAAGTTTATTATTTTATTTTAGTTATAATTTAATCCGTGATAACACCGATAATATCCCCCTCGCTTAAAACCAAAAACTCCTCTTTATCTATTTCAAACTCATCCGGACTGTATTTTTTAAATAAAATTTTGTCCCCGATTTTTACGCTCATCGGCGCTCGCGTGCCATTTTCTAACAATTTCCCCGGTCCGACCGCGATAACTTCGCCTTGCTCCGGCTTTTCTTTATCAGCTGTATCAGGGATAATAATGCCAAACTTTGTTACCTCTTCCCTGGGTTTTGGCTTAACAACAACTTTGTCGCTTAAAGGTCTAATTTGCATAATTTGCATAGATTTAAAAAGTTAATTAATAAATAAATTTTTTACTTATTTAGTTAATATATATTAATACAACTGTGCCCGGATTGTCAAGAGGGGCGAATTTTGATAAAATTACTTTATATAATAAAAATTTTCTTATATTAAAATTTATCTAATCTAATTTAATTATATTTTACGGATTAACACATATTTATAACGGATAAACACGGAGCACAGATATGTGCTGATGCAACATTGGCGCGCATCCGTGATTTGTATTTATCTGTATAAAGTCTGTGTTTATCTGTTTTATAAAAATGAAATCCGAACTGCGTAAAGATTATCTCTTAAACAAATACGTCATTATCACTCCAGGCCGAGCGAAACGCCCCCGCGATATTAGCGAACAGACCGTGGTGCGCCGCGATCAGAAGTGCGTTTTCTGCCCGGAGGATGTGGAAAAAAAATTAATTGTCGATTCTATTTCGGGCGGAAAGCAAGGTGGCGGAGCATCGGCTTCCTGGAGCGTGCTGACGATTAAAAATAAATTCCCAGCCGTTACTATTACTGACAAAAAAGCCTATGGCCGGCAGGAAGTTATTATTGAAACGCCCAAACACGGAGTTGAACTTGGCGAATTATCGGAAGCGGAAATCGCCGATGTATTAAGGATGTACCAAAAGCGCACCAAAGCTCTGTCTGAAAATAATTCAAAACTGGATTATATCTTAATTTTTAAAAATAGCGGCTCCAAGGCGGGCGCTTCCATCATGCATTCCCATTCGCAGATTTTCGCCACTGACATCATCCCGCCGGACGTGCAGGAGGAAATTTCCGCCGCCGAACATTATTACGCTGAAAATAAGCGCAATGCCTATGAAGACATAATAAAAAAGGAAATAAAAGGCAAGCGGCGGATTCACAGCGATAAATACGCAGTTGCTTTTTGCCCTTACGCGTCCCAGTACCATTATGAGGCCTGGATTTTCCCCCGGCGATTTATTGATAATATCACGGAGTTAAACGGAGAAGAAATATCCGCGTTTGCCAAAGTATTAAAACATATTCTGCAAAAATTAAATTCGGCCGACATAGCTTCCTACAACTTTTTCATGCACCAGGTCATTTCCAACCCCAACCAATACTTCTATCTGAAAATCCAGCCCCGCGATTCTGTCTGGGCCGGCGTTGAACTGGGCAGTGGAATCGTAATTAACTCAGTTTCACCTGAAACAGCGGCTAAATTCTACAGAAAATAGAGGGAAAAAAAATAGCCGTTGCTTGCAGCAGCGGCTTTTATAGTTCGGAGTCAACCTTAGGATTGGTGACGCGGAAAACATTAATGAGAATGCCGTCCACTTCAATTTGGAGCTTACAGCAGACGGACTTAATTTCAGTTCCCTTTACCGGTTCTTCACCATTTAGATGCTCATCAAAGCGCAGCTCCATCAACAATAGAGACAGTTCCTGAAGTAGCTTTTTTTTCACTTTCTGCTTGAAAGAAGCCATGTCCGTAAAGACAACTTGCAGCATTTTTAGGTCTACCAGTTCGACAAACCCGATGTAGACCCAGAATTTAGGGAAGACAAACTGGCCATGCCGGCCGATGGTAGTTTTTGTCTTGATGAATATTCTCCCATCAAATTCAAACTTGCCGTCGGTGCTGTAGGCGCGGATTCCCTTGGCGATCGCCTCTATCCGCCGCTGGCCCCTATAATATGAAGTCCAAACGAGCACTTGGCGTGGTTTGCGGCAGTAGTCAGGAAAAGTGCAAAGTTCAAGGCGCGGACAGCGCTTTTGCCCTTGCCAATATTTTCCCAATAATCCGCAAAAAAACAAAGCAACAACAGAGGCTCCCGCCATTACGATTAAAGTGTTAAACCGGACTCCTTGAACCTGGGAGCGGACTAACACAATCGCGTCGGCAAACCGCCAGATAAAACCGGAGACTGCCGCTATCGCGATACTTAAAACGCATACCGGCAACAGTATTAACATATTGTCGCGGTAGTTCCTGTACTTCCGGTATCTGGCCAAAAAATCCAGGCTTATTGTTAAATCTTCGTCTTCGGCCATTCGCCTATCGGCTGTTCTTCTGCGGCTGGCCTTTCGCCTGTCGTTTGCCATTTAAATCGTCCTCCTTTCCGCGAAATTGAAAGTTGTCAAAAATC
>Ga0210057_1003733_pt1 | contig 20798 bp, 16 predicted proteins | sample CryGeyCG2114_010_2_FD_183968 | JGI IMG/M metagenome (GOLD analysis project Ga0210057, IMG submission 183968) | Groundwater microbial communities from aquifer - Crystal Geyser CG10_big_fil_rev_8/21/14_0.10 (SPAdes) (version 2) | ecosystem: Environmental > Aquatic > Deep subsurface > Groundwater ...
GGCGGTTGGACGCTCACTGTGGGTAACCCGATGGATCACTACGGCAAACACACCTTCGTCGTCTTGACCTCCGATGAACAAGCTCTCGTGGACAAAGTGTCGAGTGGCATCTATCGACCATGTTGTGGTAATTCCGCTCACTTCCCGGATTGTAATCATGGCATGGCCATGCTCGGCCTTCTCGAACTTATGGCCTCGCAAGGAGTGAGTGAGCAAGAGATGTGGAAAACGGCGCTCGCGGTGAACTCTTACTGGTTCCCGGACACCTATCTTGCCATTGCCACCTATATGGCCAACCGGGGAGTAGTGTGGAAAGATGTAGACCCGCAAGAAATGCTCAGCGCCGATTACTCGAGTGCCCAAGGTTATGCCCAAATCGCTTCTCTGATTACTCCGTCGCAGGGAGGGCAGAGCGGATGCAGTGTATAAGGCGTAAGTTGTCCACAGATGCCCGTTTGACGAATAGGGGGTGGGGGTATATGATAAAAGGTGAGATGGTAAATCAAAAGTTAAAGAAGCGGGCTCTTCACCGGGCGAAGATTATCCGCGGGCAATTAGATGGCCTGATCAAGGCTATTGATAAGGAAGTGTATTGCCCCGAACTCCTGGGGCAATCACTCTCCATTCAAAGATCACTCAAGAGTCTTGATGCCTTCCTTCTTGAGAATCATTTACGCACCCACGTGAAGCACCAGATGCGAACTGGCGGCAGTGAAGAGAAGGCGGTTAAGGAGTTAGTGAGGATCTACACCTTGTCGAACAGGTGATTATTGATGGTCAAGATTGCTCTCAATCAGCTTAAGAAGAAATAGGAAATAATGGATTGTTGTAAACCAAATTTAACGAGTATCTACACCTGCCCGATGCATCCGGAGGTAAAGAAGAGGAGCCCCGGTATGTGTCCGGAGTGTGGTATGCAACTCATCCCAGCTAAGAACCCAGCCGAGGCACCCGGCAAACACAATAAGCACCAGGGGCACTCGACGAACATTTTCCAAGCTAAATTTTGGGTTAGTTTGGTGCTCTCCATCCCGATAGTGGTCTATTCGGATGTGGCGCAAAAACTACTCGGTTTCCAAGCCCCTATCTTCCCGGGCTCCGAGTACCTACAGTTTGTGCTCTCGACGATCATCTTCTTCTACGGCGGCTCGGTCTTCATCACCTCGGCTTACCGAGAACTCAAGGTCAGATTGCCCGGCATGATGACCTTAATCGCACTTGCCATCTCCGTCGCTTACTTCTACAGCGTAATCATCACTCTAACCGGTGGTACGGAGACTCTCTATTGGGAGCTTGCCACCTTAATCACCGTGATGCTCCTCGGGCATTGGATTGAGATGCGCGCGGTCTCTGGCGCTCAAAGTGCACTTAAGGAATTATCCAAACTCTTGCCGGACGAAGCTGAAGTAGTTAGAGACGGAAAGACACTAATCGTACCGCTCGCAGAGCTTAAGAAGGGGGATTTCGTCCTGGTGAAGCCCGGTGGCAGAATTCCGACCGACGGCGTGGTTGAAGAGGGTATGTCAGATGTTGACGAATCGATCGCGACGGGGGAATCCAGGCCCGTCTCGAAGTTTTTGGGCGGTGCGGTAATTGCTGGTACGACGAATGGCGACGGCTCACTAAAGATTAAAGTTACCAAGATCGGAGAGGAGACCTTCCTGGCTGGGGTCATGCGTCTTGTGGCTGAAGCGCAGAGTTCGAAATCGCGCCTTCAGATGCTCTCCGATCGGGCGGCTTTCTACCTAACCATTATTGCCGTGGTGACAGGGGTAGTTACGTTTGCCACCTGGCTCGCGTTCGCCGATGCCGCCTTCGCCATAAATCGCATGGTGGCGGTACTTGTGATCGCTTGTCCCCACGCGCTCGGTCTGGCCATTCCACTCGTGGCCTCAATCTCAACCACCAAGGCAGCGCGAAATGGCCTATTGGTAAAACAACGTCTAGCACTAGAGATGGCACGAAAGATAGACATCGTCTTGTTCGATAAAACAGGGACACTAACTCGCGGTGAATTTGGTATTGACCAGATTATTTCCACTATCCCAGAAGGGGAAGCAGAGGTTTTGCAATATGCCGCTTCGGTGAATCACCATTCCGAGCATCCGCTTGCGAAGTCGATGATGAGCGAGGCCAGGAAGAAGGGCATCAATATTCTTGAGGCCAAAAACTTTCAAAGAATTCCCGGCAAGGGTGTACGGGCAGAGATTGGAAGCTCGGAGGTGCTCATTGGCAGTGTGTCGCTTACTGAAGAACGCGGTGTAGTCTTAACGGAGAGTATGAAGGGGAAAACTGACGCGCTTGCACAGCAGGGGAAGACGATCAACCTGGTGGTGAAAGACGGTAAAGTAATCGGCGCTATTGCTCTTGTCGACGTGATTCGCGAAGAGTCACGGGAAGCAGTGAAGACCTTACACGACATGGGAGTGAAAACGGCGATGGTTACCGGAGACTCTGAAGATACCGCAAAATGGGTTGCCGGGAGACTTGGAATTGATGAGTACTTCGCTAAAGTTTTACCCGAGGAGAAATCGGAAAAGGTGAGTTTCCTCCAAGCTAAAGGGCAGAAAGTGGCGATGGTTGGTGATGGGGTCAACGACGCGCCGGCTCTCACTCAAGCCGACCTGGGTATCGCGATCGGCGCGGGGACGAACGTGGCCATTGAGTCAGCCGGTATTATCCTGGTGCGTAACGACCCGCGGGACATTCCCAAGATTTTCCGTCTCTCCAAACTCACTTATGCAAAAATGCTCCAGAATCTCTTCTGGGCAACGGGGTACAATGTGGTGGCCATACCACTCGCGGCAGGGGTGCTCGCGTCTAAGGGCGTCCTCCTTTCGCCGGCGGCCGGCGCTGTCCTCATGTCGCTCTCCACGGTGATAGTGGCGGCGAACGCTATCCTTTTCCGTCGGCAACCGTTATAATCTAAGGGTATGACTAAGAATCCATTTATCAACGCCTTGGTGGCAGTGGCGTACATTTTCTCCGTCGTTCTCTTTGCTTAATTCGCTTAAAATTAAACATGAACGGCGCTGTCCGTGGGTGAAGGTGGGAGACGTGCTCTACGAGCACTATCATGATAAGGAGTGGGGTGTGCCGGTGCACACGGATCGTAAAATGTTTGAATTCTTAGTGCTCGAGAGTGCTCAAGCCGGGCTCTCGTGGCTCACTGTCTTGAGGAAGAGGGAGAATTATAGACGCACTTTCGCCGACTTCGATGTGGAGAGGGTCGCTAAGTTTGATAAACGGAAGATCGAATCTCTGCTCAAGGATGAGGGGATTATTCGTAATAAGCAGAAGGTGGCGGCGGCGGTGAACAATGCGGAAAGGTTCCTCAAAGTGCGCGATGAGTTTGGCACTTTTTCTAAATACATATGGAGTTTTGTGGGTGGTAAGGCCATCGTTCATAAATTGAAAACGATCAAGGATTACCCCGAGACTATCCCAGAAGCAGACGCGCTGGCAAAGGATATGAAAAAGCGCGGCTTTAAATTCTTCGGCCCGAAGATCACTTATGCTCATATGCAAGCCACAGGCCTCGTCAACGACCACGTCGTAACCTGCTTCCGTTACGGAGAAATAAAGAGTAAGGTTTAATTATGGCCTTTATTGACGAACTGGAAATTGAGTTGGAATCCGGGCGCGGTGGCGATGGTGTGGTGCGTTGGCGCAGGGAGAAGAACCGCCCTCTGGGCGGTCCGGCCGGTGGTAATGGTGGCCGCGGCGGCCACGTCTACCTCCGTGCCGTGCCCAACCTAGCTTTGCTTGCTCGCTACCGCATGAAGAAGAAACTCACCGCCGAGCGCGGCGAAGACGGTGAGAAAAACGGTCGCCATGGCGGCGACGGTGGGGACTTGTACTTCGATCTGCCGGTTGGCTCCATCGTTACAAATACTAAGACGGGTGAGAAATTTCGTCTGGATAAGAGTGGCGAAGTGATCCTCGCTCTCCCGGGTGGCCATGGCGGCCGCGGTAACGAATCGTATAAGAGCTTCATCAATCGCCGGCCGAAAGAGTCTACCCCGGGTGGTCCGAGTGAGAGTGCCACCTTTTCCATTGAAGTGGAGCTCATTGCCGACGTCGGCTTGGTGGGCTTGCCCAACGCCGGTAAAACTTCGCTCCTCAATGCACTCACTAACTCCACCGCCAAGGTCGGGGAGTACCCCTTCACCACCCTTGAGCCAAACCTCGGCCAATGCTACAACCTGGTGATCGCCGACATCCCCGGCTTGATTGAGGGCGCGGCCGAAGGTAAGGGCTTGGGTCATAAATTCTTGCGCCACATCCGCCGCACGAGATTACTGGTCCACGTCATCTCGCTTGAGGGTGACAATTTGAAAAAGCGGTATGATACGGTTAAGACCGAATTGGTGAAATTTGACCCAGAATTGGGGAAGCGGCCCGAATTCATCGTTTTAACGAAAAGTGACCTTTTGCCGGACGAAGCGAAAATCAAACAATTATCCGAACCGCTCAAGCTTATTGGGGCGTCAATATTTACCCTCTCCAACTTAGACGATGTGGCTGTGGGCGCCTTTCGTCAAGCACTTCTTAAGCATTTTTCGACTCCATAAAACATGATAGACTGGAGGCCATGCCTGATTACTCAACGGTTATTATCGGTGTTTTGGCTGGGGTAGCAATTGCCTTTATAATTGGCAGATTACTCTCTCGGCGCGGACAAGGGGAGCGTGAGGCCCCAGCCGCGCCGGATAATAGTCTGCTTTTACTACAACACCAGATTAGTAATTTGGTCAAAACAGTTGACCAGAAGTTAGCCGAGTCGAACAAGAGCATCACCGATTCTCTCCGTAATCAATTCGGCGAGTCGCAGAAGCTGATCCGCGACATCACCACGGAGCTCACGCAGGTTAAGGAGACGGGGAGGCAGATGATCAATGTCACCGATCAAATTAAAAATCTCCAAGACATTTTGAAAAATCCCAAGCAGCGGGGAATCCTTGGTGAATACTATCTTGAAACGGTTTTGAAGAATGTACTCCCACCCGGGAGCTACGCTATGCAATATGCCTTCGCAGACGGGACGATTGTGGATGCGGCCGTCTTCGTCCAAGGGAAGGTGATCCCGATCGACTCCAAGTTTTCCTTAGAGAATTATAATCGGCTAGTTGAGGAGAAGGACCCGACTGAACGCGCACGTCTCGAGAAGCTCTTCAAGCAGGATTTGAAAAATCGGGTTAACGAAACTTCTAAGTATATTAAACCAAGTGAGGGGACGATGGACTTCGCCTTTATGTTCATCCCACATGAGGCGATTTACTACGAACTTTTAGTTTCTCCGGTTGGTGGCGGAGCGGCCGGCGTTAATTCCCGAGATTTAATCGAGTACGCTTTCAACGACAAGCGGGTGATTATCGTTTCGCCGACCTCCTTCCTTGCTTACCTCCAGACGGTGCTCCAGGGTCTCAAGGCGCTCAAGATTGAGGAATCGGCGAAAGAGATCCGCCGTCGGGTGGAAGACCTCGGCCGGCACCTCTCGTCTTATGCGAGCTACCAGGATCGGCTGGGCAACGCGCTCGGCACGGTGGTGAATCACTACAATTCCTCCACCCAAGAATTTAAAAAGATTGATAAGGACGTGACCCGCATTACCGAAGTTAGCCCCGGTCTCGACGCCCCGCTGATCGACAAACCTCTAAAAACTGATGAATAATAAAGGGGTATAGTCAAGTGTGAAAAAAACCTGATTGTGCTATAATGAATAGTCACTATATGGCTCAATCTAAGGTCCAAAAGCGGAAATATGATGCGGAAGATATCCTGGTGCTAGAGGGATTGGAGCCGGTCCGCAAGCGTCCCGGCATGTACATCGGCTCAACCGGTCCCGATGGCCTCCATCACCTCTTAGTTGAAATTTTCGACAACTCGCGCGACGAGGCCATGAGCGGTTCTTGCGACGAGATCGAGGTGGCTCTCTTGCCCGGCAACGTGGTGCGCGTGGCCGATAATGGCGCCGGTATCCCTGTCTCACCTCACCCTAAGACCAAGGTCTCGGCCCTCGAGACCGTGATGACCACCCTCCACGCCGGCGGTAAGTTCGAGGGCAAGGGCTACCAGATTGCCGGTGGCTTGCACGGCGTGGGTGCCTCGGTGGTGAACGCCCTTTCGGAGTGGCTTAAGGCCCACGTCTACCGCGATGGAGGCAAGTACTTTCAAGAATACGCGCGTGGTCAGAAAATCTGCGCGGTGAAGAAGGTCGGCAATTCCGATCTCCATGGCACAGTGGTGACCTTCAAGCCCGATGGGCAGATCTTCTCCGACCTTGTCTATGACTGGCAGCGGGTTGTTGACCACCTTCGAGGTCAGGCCTACTTGGTGAAAGGGGTGAGAATCAGAATAATTGATGCCCGTGCTCTTCCTGAGGATACCAAGTTTGACGAGCCCCTATTTTTAAGAGAACTTTCTCTTGAGGTCCCATCGCGCACCTTCTACTTCGAAGGCGGGTTGAAATCCTACATCCGCTTCCACGCGCATAAGGAGAAGGTCGTCCACCGCAACGTCTTCTACCTCGACAAATCATCTAAAGGAGTGGAGATCGAAGTGGCCTTCCAATACCTCGACGACATCGCTCCGCGTGAGATGAGCTTCGCTAATAACACGAGCACCCCCGAGGGTGGCTCGCATCTCACGGGCTTCCGCACTGCTCTCACCCGCACGTTGAATGATTACTCGCGGAAGAACAACATTCTCAAAGACAAAGACGGCAACTTAACAGGCGATGATGTACGGGAGGGCTTACTGTCTGTGATATCGGTGAAGTTGCAGAATCCGCAGTTTGAAGGACAGACCAAAGCCAAGCTCGGCAATATAGAAGTACGCGGCGCGGTGGAGACGACTTTTAGCGAAGCACTAGTGACTTATCTTGAGGAGAATCCGGACGACGCCAAAGCGATCATCGGCAAGGTAATGCTAGCGCTCGAGGCGCGTCAGGCCGCTAAGGCGGCGAAAGATTCCGTTTTGCGCAAAGGGGCGCTTGAGGGTATGACCTTACCCGGCAAACTATCCGATTGTCAAACGCGCGATCCGGCCGAGGCGGAGCTCTTTATTGTGGAGGGAGATTCGGCGGGTGGCTCGTCCAGGCAGGGAAGGGATCGTCGCACGCAAGCGATCCTCCCGCTTAAGGGGAAAATTTTAAACGTGGAGAAGGCGCGTATTGATAAGATCATCGCCTTCAAAGAGATCAAGTCGATCGTGATCGCGCTCGGCACATCGATTGGCGATAGTTTAAATCTTGCCAAACTACGTTACCACAAGATCATCATCGCTACCGATGCCGACGTGGACGGCGCCCACATTCGCACCCTGCTTCTTACCCTCTTCTTTCGCTACTTCCGGGCGCTAATCGATGGCGGCTTTCTCTACATTGCTCAACCACCACTTTATAAAATCAAGAAAGGTAAAGAGACCCTCTACGCCTATTCCGACGAGGAGAAGGCAAGATTGGTTAAGAAGATCACCGGCGAGCCCAACATCCAACGCTACAAGGGCTTGGGTGAAATGAACCCGGAGGAGTTATGGGAGACAACAATGGATCCAACCCAACGTATTTTGAAACAAGTCACCATTGAGGGAGCCGAGGAGACAGACAATATCTTTACCATTCTGATGGGCGATGAGGTTGAGCCGCGCAAAATCTTCATTCAAACTCACGCCAAACTCGCCAACCTTGACGTTTAATTTAAGGTCCGCTTTTTAATCTCCTCTTGGAGACGGGTGAGGAAGTCGCTTATAGAGACTCCTTCGAGTTTGCCCTGCCGCGTTTCGATCGTTAATTTTCCCGACGTGACTTCTTGCTCACCGATGACGACAAGGTAGGGGAGCTTGTCACCCTTTGCTTTCCTAATCTTTTTACCCAGAGTCTCGTTAGAACGATCAAGCTCGGCCCGGATGCCGGCCTCGCTCAAAGTTTTTAAAATTTCCTCCGAATAATCAATCTGCTTTTCGCTCACGGGGAGGATCACCACTTGTACCGGCGAGAGCCAGACGGGGAAAGCTCCCACGTACTTCTCAATGAGGAAGGCCATCGTCCGCTCGATGGTGCCAATTAAAGAGCGGTGGACCACGAAGGCGCGTTGCTTCTTGCCACTGGCATCAATATAGGTGAGGTCGAAACGGTCCGGCATGCAGAAATCGTACTGGACGGTGAAGGCGGTATCTTCCTTGCCGTTCACATTCTTCATTTGGACATCAATCTTCGGCCCATAAAAGGCGGCCTCGCCTTTAGCCTCCTCGAAATCACTCCCGCGCTTCTGCATTAACTCACGCAGGAGCTCTTCACCCTTTTCCCAGGCGGCATCATTTTTAAAATACTTCTCACCGTCGGTGCGATCACCGAGGGAGAGACGATAGCGGTAGTCCTCGCCCAACTTTAAACCAAGGACCGAAGCGGCATACTCAATAAAGTCGAGCGCTTTGCCTGCTTCCTCCACCGCCTGTTTTTCGGTGGTGCAGATAATGTGGGCGTCAGATAGGCACATGGCGCGCACACGCTGGAGCCCCATAAGCTCACCCGACTGCTCATAGCGGTAAAGCTTAGCGAGCTCGGCGATGCGCATCGGTAGGTCGCGGTAGCTTCTTGGCTCCGAGAGGTATAGTTGGAAGTGATGCGGGCAAGTCATCGGCCGAAGCATGAACTTATCCTCATCGATCTCAATTGGGGCGTACATTGAGTCTTGGTAATGAGGGTAATGGCCCGACTTCTTGTAGAGTTCAAGACGGGCGAGATCAGGCGTTTCCACATGGAGGTAGCCACGCTTCGTCTCCTCCTCGATGATGAATTTCTCAAGCTCGCGTTTAACAATTGTTCCTTTGGGCAGGAACATTGGCAGACCTTTGCCCACCACCGGGTCGATATAGAATAGGCCGAGTTTGGGACCTAGTTTCTTATGGTCTCTTTCTTCCATGGCGATGAGTATATCACGTTCCCCTTAATTTTTGCCTGTTTGGCTTATTCTCAGGCAAATGTAAGATTGCCGATAGAAAGGAGGTGTCGAGTGGAAAGTGATGCTAGATGGAATAAGGTCCTTGATTTTTTGAGTGTGGGAGGTGTTAACGTTTTTCGAAGCGGTTCTCTGATTGAACTTTGCCACTGTCCAATTTTTGTTTGCGGGCATTATGATTCGGGTCTCGCGGCGTCAGTGTGCCAATAGTTCTTGAAAAGAAGGCTACAAACACTCTCGAGAATGTTCGTCTAGGTGTGGAAGCCTACTGGGATCACTTTACCGGAAAGGGGAAGTACTCTGTTATCGTCTGCGCCTTGCCACCGCTCTTGCGGCGCACATTGGCGACCTTCAATAAGCAGTTTCTGGGGCTAGAGGTGTTTTGTTCCTCGTATGAACTGCCGAAGGGCTGGCTTACTTCAGACAGGCAAGTCCGAGTGCTGGGTGAGTTTACTCGCCTACGCGAGTATGCCAATAAGGGCGACATTGCTCCGGTAGAAGTCCCTGAAGACGTCCGTGAGTGAGCCATGTCCCTCGCCAAAGAAGTGGGGATGACCGACTTCAGAGTTTAGTCGACTTATCCTGCGTACTCACCCAACCGTCAGGTTTGCTTAAGGCAGACCTGACGGTTTCTTGTCTTGATAGAAGTGCTTCCATATATGGAAGCACTAGGGTAAACTTAATTTATGAAAAGAAAAATCAGCGATCTTTCCGAGAAAGAAAAAATAGCAACTCTCGACACCCTCTATACCGCAGCCGCTTCTGTGAGTGGTCGTGAGGCTGTTAAACTATTTTTACGCGACCTGTTAACTCCTAGCGAGAGAATCATGCTAGGCCGGCGAATCATTATCGCGAGAATGATATTAAGAGGGGAGTCTTACAGAGAAATTGAAGAGCGCCTAAAAGTTGGCCAAGCGACAATTGGTAGGGTCAATCGTTGGCTTGAAGATCAATTCCCCGGCTATGAGCAGGCGATCAAAGAAATGGAAAAAGAATTCAAACAGCGCGCGAGTAAAGGCCTAACTTCCACCGCCAACCCCCTGTCATATAAATGGTTTAAAGAAAAAGCCGCTGGCCGTTTCTTGTTTTCTAAAGATTTGCTTGCTGAACGTTTTAACATATACGGCGAGTACCACCATAACACCAGGCGCAAAAAGGGGCGAAAGAAAAAGTAGAACTGCTTCCATATATGGACGCAGTTCTGGGAGACACAGGGAGGCGCAGAAAGGGAGGCATAGAAAAATAAACCCGGGCTAAGCGAGTTCCTTCACGGCTTCGATCACGATGCTTTGCTCATTGTTGCGGAGTGATAGTCGGCCGCGGACGGCCACGCACTTATCCACCGCGATTAAATCTTTGAATTGTTCATAAGGTCGGGTGAAGACAACTCCCTCGATCTTGTCGGTAAAGTCAGCTAAGCGAATGAAGGCCATTCTGTCTCCTTTCTTGGTAAGGATGGGTTTAACTTCCTCTATCACTCCGCCGATGGCGATCACTGCTCCCACTCCCGCTCCTTTAACCTTCTTGATCCCGTTCTCTTTATTGAATTTATGGCGGAACCTCTCGAGCGGATGACCGGAAATGTAGAGTCCGAGTAGCTCCTTTTCCCAGGCCAACTTTTCTTCAAGAGTGGCGGTGTCGGCGTCGGCTAACTTCAAAGTTGGGACGGTCGACTCGTCACCCATCGTGTCAAAGATAGATGCTTGCGCTCCTGTGCCGCGCATTTCCTCACGGTGGAATTCCAAGATAAGGTCGAGATTGGCAAGGAGTCGTCCGCGCTCTTCACCTAACGAGTCAAGCGCGCCGGCCTTGATCATGGCCTCGAGCGATTTTTTGTTCAGATTTTTCTGCTTGATGCGCGAAAGGAAGTCGGCCAGATTAATGAAACGGCCCCCCTCCTTCCGCTCTCTTACGATAGTGTTGGAGACATCGGTGCCCAAATTCTTGATCGTATAGAGACCGAAGCGGATCTTGTCTTTTTTAACCACGGTGAAGTCGCCGAAACTTTCGTTAACGTCTGGTGGCAAGACTTCGGTGTTCATGTGTTTGCATTCTTCAATAACTTCAGCGATTGTTTCCATATTGCCGGATTCGGCTGAGAGTACCGCCGTCATGTACTCCGTTGGGTAGTTGGCTTTAAGGTAAGCCGTTTGGTAAGCCACGCGACCGTAACTAGCCGCGTGCGCCTTGTTGAAACCGTAGGCGGCGAAGGGCTCGATTAAAGCCCAGAGATCATGAGTTTTTTTCTCGGTGAGACCGCCCTTAATAAGTCCGGCGAGTAGTTTCTCCTTCTGGGCTTCCATTTCAGCCGGGATCTTCTTACCCATCGCTTTGCGCAATTTGTCTGCCTCGGTCCAGGAGTAACCGGCAAGCTCGATGGCGATCGCCATCACATCATCTTGATAGGTGATTACCCCATAAGATTTACCAAGGATTGATTCAAGCCGAGGATCAATGTAGGTAACGAGGGAGTGATTGCGCTTGCGTTTAATGTACTCCGGGATTGATTCCATCGGCCCGGGACGGTATAGGGCGACCATGGCGTTTATGTCGTGGATGGCGGTCGGCTCGAGTTCTTTGAGATATTTGGTCATGCCGCTCCCATTCAACTGGAAAAGACCCATTGTCTCGCCGCGCGCAAGCATGGCGAAGGTTTTCTTATCATCAAGGGGAATGTTTTCTATATCAACCTCAATTCCTTTAATAATTTTAATCAGTCGGATCGCGTCTTCGAGAATTGAAAGGTTTCTAATGCCAAGGAAATCGAATTTCAAAAGACCGGCATCCTCCACGGCGTGCATGTCATACTGTGTGATAATCTTCCCGCCCTTGGGGTCAAACTGGAGCGGCACAAAGTTGGTGAGGGCCTTCGGGCTAATAACGACTCCCGCCGCGTGCACGGAGATGTGCCGCGGGTTGCCCTCGATCTTCTTCGCCAGGTCAAAGATATTCTTAGTAACCGGCTCATCTTTGTAGGCGGTTTTAAGTTCTTGCTCAAGTTTAAGGGCGCGATCGATCGTCATGGGGAAACCCTGCGAGCCAAGCGGGATAAGATTAGCCAGTCGATCACCCACGCTGTAAGGATGGCCGAGTGCTCGGGCCACATCGCGCACGGCGGCCTTGGCCATCATGGAGCCGAAGGTACCAATCTGGGCCACCCGATCGGCGCCGTAACGCTCTTTGGCGTAGTTGATCACTTCATCCCGCCGCTTATCGGCAAAGTCCATATCGATGTCGGGCGGTGATGGACGATCCGGATTCAAGAATCTCTCAAAGGGAAGATTGTAGACCATGGGGTCAACGTTAGTAATGCCGACGAGATAGGAAACGAAAGAACCGGCCGCCGAGCCCCGGGTGTTGGTATAGATGCCGTTTTGCCTGGCAAAGTTGATGAGATCAGCCACAACCAAGAAGTAGGGTGAGTAACCCTTGTCAGTAATGATCTTAATCTCATGTTCGGCTCTTTGCCGGCACTCCGCTACCCGTCCCTTATTCGCCGGGAGTTTGGAGTAGACCTCAAGCTTCTCCTTCGTGAGGCGAGTCAGTTCATCACTGGCCGATACTCCTTGAGGCAGGGGGTAATCAGGAAAGACCCAGTTACCCAGATCCAGTTCCACATTACAGCGCTCGGCGATGGCGAGAGTGTTCTCTAGTGCTTCGGGCGTGTCGGCGAAGAACTTGGCCATTGTCGCTTGGTCAACGAAAGAGAAATCCTCATTTTGGTTTGAAAAGCGCCCGCTGTCTTGACCGATAGAATGAGTGCCGATACCCACCACCACGTCGTGAGCCTTAGCGTCGTCACTCTCAAGGTAATGGCAGTCATGAGTAGCCACGAGAGGGAGCTTAAGCCTTCTCGCCAATTCGATGGTTGCTTGCTTCACCGCCATTTGCCCCTCGATATTGGGGTGGTGCATTATTTCAAGATAGTAATTATCCGGGCCGAAAATCTCTCGGTACTCTTGGACCACCTTTTCCGCTCGTTCCGGATCGCCGGAAGCGAGAGCGCGGCCAAGCTCGCTCCCCAAGCAACCCGAGAGGCAGATGATTCCCTCATGATGCTGGCGCAAAAGCTCTTTATCCATCCTTGGTTTGTAGTAATAACCCTCGAGGTAGGCGGCGGTCACAAGTTTTACCAAATTTTGATAACCGGTATGGTTTTCGGCCAGAAGAGTGAGGTGGTAGCGTTTGTTGTCGATATTCGGCTCCTTATCTTGCCGAGCACGCGCGGCGATGTAGGCCTCAACGCCGATGATGGGTTTAACCTCGGCCGCTTTGCAAGCCTTGTAGAAATCAATTGCACCGTAGAGATTGCCGTGATCGGTGAGGGCTACAGCCGGCATGCCGAGGCGCTTGGCCTTTTCGATCATTGGCTTAAGTCTCGATAAGCCATCAAGCAGGGAGTAGCAACTGTGATTATGGAGGTGGACGAAAGGGTGACTCATTACTCTGGGATTATATCATAGGATCTATGCTAGATTTAAAGTGTGGCAAAACGATATTTAATTGGTGTAGACGAGGCTGGCCGCGGTCCGCTCGCCGGCCCGGTGGCCGTCTCGGCGGTGGTGACGAGTGGTCGATCACTCGACTCGCTCATTTGGCCGCGTGATAGTAAGGGAAAGAAGATCCGCCTCGCTGACTCGAAGGGTCTAAGTGCCGCTCGTCGGGAGTATTGGTACAGTTGGCTCAAGCGCGAGTGCGCCAAGAAGCGACTCAACTTTGCCGTCTCCTTGGTGGGGGAGAAGACGATTGATCGGCTGGGGATCGCCCCGGCGGTAAGGATTGGTATTAAGCGAGTGCTCCGTCGTCTCGAAGTTGAGCCGGTATATTGCCACGTTCTCTTAGATGGTGGTCTTAAAGCACCAACTAATTTTAGTAAACAAGAGACGATCATCCGGGGTGACACCATAGAGCCGATCATTATGCTTGCGTCCATTGCCGCCAAGGTGAAGCGAGACCGACGGCTTGTGAAGTTGGCCCGCCGCTACCCACACTACGGTTTCGAGTTCCATAAGGGTTACGGCACCAAGGCCCATTACGCGGCGCTTCGCCGCCACGGTCTCTCACTCGTACACCGCAAGAGTTTTTTGAAAAGCCTACGGCCTTGACTCGGTTGTTTGCCATTTGTTATGCTTGACGCATGGTTGTACGAATGAGGCACACGCGGGCGCACACGGCTAATCGCCGTTCGCATCATGCGCTTAAAGCCCCCCGACTTGGCAATTGCACCAAGTGCGGGGAGAAGCACCTGCGTCACAAGGTCTGCTTGAACTGTGGTTACTATCGCGGCAAGATGATGATCGATGTGACAGTCAAGGCCTCCAAGCGAGCCAAGAAGGAGAAGGCCAAAGCCAACGCTCGCTAAACTTTACTCCTAAAGGTATGCCCGCAACGGGCCAATAGTTTGCTATTTCACATTAAACTTTATGGCTAATCGGCATCTGTCTCGAAGTTTGCTCGTTCAGACACTTTTTGAATGGGACTTTAATTCGTTGCCACCGGTCGCGGCGCCGGTGATTCTCAAACGCGATAGTAAGGAATTCGCTCCCGGGCTCGATGACGACTTCGCTTTGGAGCTTCTTGAAAGTGTCCTCAAGCACCAAAGCGAGATCGACGACATCATTCGCAAAGCCGCTCCCGAATGGCCATTTGAGAAGATCGCGATTATCGACCGCAATATCCTTCGTGTGGGATTGTGTGAACTCCTCTTCGCCGATCGGAGTGAGGTACCAGCGCGCGTGGCCATTAACGAGGCGATAGAATTAGCGAAAACTTTCGGTGGGGAATCGAGTGGTAAGTTTGTGAACGGCGTGCTCGGCACGGTGTATAAGGAGATTGGCGAACCCGGCAAGGATGAAGTGCCTGCTAAGAAGCGCCGCGGCAAAGACATAAATTATGATGACCTGCCACTTGAACTCCTAACCGGCGCGGTGGTCTACGCTCACCGGCCGGAAGACAACGCTCTAATGCTGGCTCTGGTTCACGACATTTTTGGTTACTGGACGCTTTCCAAGGGGCGGCTAAAAGAGGGTGAAGATCCTAAAGACGGCGCTGCCCGCAAGACAAAAGAGGAGTTGAATATTGGGACCGTCAAAGTTAAAGCCGATCTCGGGGCCAATGAATATGTGGCGAGTGATCCGAAGAAGGGTAAAATCAAGAAGCGGGTGGTCTACTATTTAGCCGAAGCGGAGTATGTCCCGCTTAAGCTTGAGCCGGGCAAGGGCGGCTTAGACGAGGTTAAATGGTTTCCTGCCGAAGAGGTCTTGGATTTAAAAATTTATGACGACATTCTGCCCATCATTGCGAAGTCGTTAGAAAAGTTATCAAAACAAAAGCATGATAAACACGAGCGAGTTGCCTAACTTCTCAAAACTAGCCGAAAAACTCGGTATTCAATTTGCTGACTTGAAACTCTTGCGCCAGGCGTTAACGCACCGCTCGTATCTTAATGAGAATCGAGGAGTTGATTGGCAACATAATGAGCGGCTCGAATTCTTGGGTGATGCGGTACTTGAGCTCGTCTCCACCGACTACCTCTACCACCGCTACCCTGATAAGACCGAAGGCAATCTCACGGCCTACCGCGCCGCGCTGGTTAATACGGATATAATTGCCCAAGCCGCCGAAGACCTCGGCATAAACGATTACCTTCTCCTTTCGCGCGGTGAGGCGAAAGACACGGAGAGCCGGGCGCGCCGGGCGATCTTGGCCAATACCTTCGAGTCGATTATTGGGGCTATCTACTTGGATCAACAATTTGCCGGAGCGGAAAAATTTATTAAAAAGTATCTTGATGGTCAAGTGGAGATGGTGGTCGGCGGCGGACTATGGCAAGACGCCAAGAGCTTATTCCAAGAGAAAGCCCAAGCCAAACTCGACATCACTCCTTCCTATTCCGTAATTAAGGAAGTTGGTCCGGATCATGATAAACTCTTCACCGTCGGTCTCTACCTTGGAACGGAACTTGAAGCTACCGGTGAGGGGCACTCCAAGCAGGAGGCCGAGCAAGCCGCCGCGCGCGTTGGGCTTGCCGGGCGGCAGTGGGATTAGTGTTAGTGATAATTAATTTATGCGACTCAAGCGTCTAGAACTTGCCGGTTTTAAATCTTTCGCTAAGAAGACAACTCTTAGCTTCGACTCGCCGATTGTCGGTGTGGTGGGACCTAATGGCTCCGGCAAGTCTAACGTGGCCGAGGCCTGCCGTTGGGTCTTAGGCGAACAATCGCTCAAATCACTCCGCGGTCGTAAAGGGGAAGACTTCATCTGGCATGGCGGAGCGAACATCGCGCGAGCCCTTCGAGCGAATGTAAATGTGGTGTTTGATAATTCCGATCGGCAATTTCCCGTTGACGCACCCGAGATCTCGATCGGGCGTGAGATCTCCCGCACCGGTGGAAACCAGTATTTCTTAAACCAAGCCTCGATTAGACTCAAAGATTTAACCGAGCTTCTGCATCAGGCCTCGCTCGGTCCGTCCGGTTATCACATCATAACCCAAGGCGAAGCAGATAAAATTCTCTTAGCTGACCCTATCGACCGACGCCGCTTGGTAGAGGTGGCGCTAGGTCTGCGGATCTACGAATGGCAAATTTCCGAAACGGAGAAGAAGCTTGAGAGAACGGAGGAGAATCTCAAGCAAGCCGAATTACTTAGACGGGAAATTGTTCCTCACCTTAAATTTCTCGAGAAGGAGGTGGAGAAGATCGAGCGCGTGCGCGAATGGCGAGGAGAGTTGAAAGCGCTTGGGACGGAGTACTTCTTAAACGAACGCGGGCGGCTCGATCAGGCACTGACTGAACTTAAGAAAAATGAGGATATAACAGTCGGGGAATTAACTCGTCTGGTCACCGCGCAAAATGAGGTCTCGAGAATCCTCGCCGAGGCGAAGACTTTCCACCCAGATTCACCGACTGATTCTCGGATTACAAAGCTCGAGAAGGAGTTCGCCGAACTCGTAAGTAAGCGAGAGGGTGTGATGCGGCAAGTTGGCCGTTTGGAGGGGATCATCGAGAGTGAGAAGCGGCAAACGGGAAATTCCGAAACGAATATTGCTACAAGCAAGGTGGCGGGCTGGTTCGATTCCATCAACAAGATTCTTGACGGGGTGGCGGGGTCTGAGAATCTCGCGGCTTGGCAAGCGGCTCTTGCGGAGATTAAGAAAATCACCAAAGAGGTTGAGTCTTTTGATCAATCAAGTGAGAAGCAGACTCCCGCTTCATCTCAAGCGAAAGCGGAATACACTAATCTTGTGGCCGAGCTCGATAAGTTGAGCAGCGCGCTTACTCGTTTAGAAATTGAAATTACCGAAGCGAAAAAGGACTTCGAGGAGAAGCGCCACCAAGAGAGTGAAGTGGAGAAGAAGGCGGTGGAACTTAGATTTAAAATTACTGAAGAACAGTCCAAGCTATCTAATCTTAAACTGGAGAAGGATCGCTTGGGTCTGCACGAAGCGGACTTCGCTCGAGAATTGGGCGAGGTTGGTGTGCTCACGGATCGTGAACTGGTAAATGAGGTGAAAAGTGCCCGCGCGGCGCGCGCTAATTTGGGGGACAAGGAGCGAGCCGAGACTAAACGCAAGATTGATAGACTGAAGATGATGCTTGAGGAGTCCGGTCTCGGCTCAAGCGATGTGCTTGGTGAGTACGAAGAGGTGAAATCACGAGAGAAGCATCTCGAGAGTGAGGTCTCGGACCTCAAGGTCACCGCCCGATCACTCGAGCAGGTGAAGAATGAACTCAAGCAGAAGATTGAAGAGGAATTTAAACTCGGACTCCATAAGATCAATCGTCAGTTTCAAGAATTTTTTGAACTACTTTTCGGCGGAGGGAAGGCGGTACTCAATGTAGAGTCATCGAAAGGAGAGAGAGAAGAGTTGGGGATGGGGCAAGGTTTGGAAGTAGACATTAACTTGCCGCGCAAGCGCGTGCGCGGTCTCGACATGCTCTCGGGCGGCGAACGCTCACTTACCTCCATTGCTCTCCTCTTCGCCCTTTCGCAGGTGAAGCCGCCGCCTTTTATGATTCTCGATGAGACAGATGCCGCGCTCGATGAGGCCAACTCCCGCAAATATGGCGATATGATCGAAGAGCTGGCCAAAGAGACACAACTCATTCTCGTTACTCACAATCGGGAGACGATGTCGCGAGCGGGGGCGATCTATGGTGTAACCATGGGTTCGGACGGCGTCTCGCGCCTCCTCTCTATTAGATTCGACGAAGCCGTCTCCTATGCGAAAGAGTAATCGCGAAGTAGTTAATACGGTGGGTAAGAATGGAATTATTTTTATTTATACGAACACAAAGTCAATCGAGCGCGTGGCTGGTTCGGCGGCTGCTACCTTCACTCGCACCTTGTCGCCCAGACGGAAGCGGCGACCGGTGCGTTCGCCGATGATAGCGTAATTCTTCTCATCAAAGTTGTAGTAATCATCCGGCAATTCCGATAAACGCACCATTCCCTCCGAGAGCGTCTCCTCCTCTTGGACGAAGATGCCCCACTTAGCTAGTCCGGAGATCCGCCCTCTGAAGACTTTGCCGACTCGATCACGCATGTACTCCGCCTGCTTATACTTTATTGAATCCCGCTCGGCATCTTGGGCCTCGAGCTCGCGCGCCGAGGTATGGATGGAGAGCTTCTCATACTCCTTAAGCATAGCCGCAGCTGGCTCGCCGTTTGCCAGATAAACCTCAAGTAAACGGTGAACCATGATGTCGGGGTAACGCCGAATCGGCGAGGTGAAATGGGTGTAGTGATGGAAGGCGAGTCCGTAGTGGCCAATATTCTTCATATCATAAACGGCCTTAGCCATAGAGCGCATGGCCGCCGTTACGATCATGGTTTCCTCCGGTTTGCCGGCGACGGATTGGAGAAATTTATTTAAATCTTTACTTTTAACCTCACCGTTTTTAATTGGTAGATGGTAGCCCAAGGGGCGTAAGAAATTGGAGAGTTGCTTGAGCTTATCCACATCGGGCACGTCATGCACCCGGTAGACGAAGCGCCCCGGCCGCTCCTTGACCAACTTAGAGACGTACTCGGCCACGCGTCGGTTGGCCAGGAGCATGAAGTCTTCAACCAAGAGGTGAATTGCTGTGCGTGTCTTCTTATGAATGGCGAGTGGATGACCCATGGCATCGAGCTCAAATTTAATTTCTTCTCCCTCAAACATTACCGCACCGTTTGCTACCTTCTTCGCCCTTAACTTCTCGGCCAAGCGATTCAAAGTGGCGAGTTCTTGGGCGAAATCACCCTGCTTCTTATCCAGCACCGCCTGCCCCTCCTCGTAAGTGAAGCGTCGATCGGAACGAATCACCGCTTTGGCAAATTTGGCCTCTTTAACCTCGCCCTCTTCATCTATAGTGAAAATGGCGGAGAAAGTGAGCTTGTCTTCCTTGGGATTTAGACTGCAGAGGTCGTTGGAGAGAATTTCCGGTAGCATGGGAATCGTTCGGTCGACAAGGTAGATCGAGGTGGCACGCTTCTTTGCCTCGTCATCTAGCTTGGTGCCGGCTCGTACGTAGTGGGAGACGTCGGCGATGTGGACACCGACCTCAGAGAGGCCGTTACTTAGTGTTTTTAAAGAAAGGGCGTCGTCGAAGTCTTTGGCATCAATTGGGTCGATGGTGAAGGTGGGTACGGTTCGATAGTCGAGGCGTCGAGCTAACTCCGCTTCGCGCGAGGCCGCCTCGCGCTCTCGGATGAGAGCGGCCTCTTGCTCCACCCCCCGGGGGAAAGAGTCGCGGAAGCCGCGATCAAGCACGATGGCCCGCATTTCTGTTTCGTGCTCTTGGGGCTTGCCGATCACCTCAAGCACCTCACCCATGGGGTCTTTCTTAGGGTCATCCCATTTCACAATCCGGACCAAGATTTTGTCGCCAACCTTGGCCTCATCGAGCTTGTCATCCGGAATGAGAATGTCTTTATAAATTCGCCGATCGTCGGGCACGAGGAAGTGAAAGCCATTCTCGGTCTCAAGCACGCCTACGTACTCGAGCTTCTTCCGCTCGAGGACCTCGACCACCTCACCGGTTCGATTACCATTTTTCGAAATTTCGGAGAAGAGAGAGACGCTCACGCGATCGCCGGGTAAACCGGTGTTTAATGAGGTGGCCTCGATCTCAATCACTTCTTCTCGCTTGGCCTTATCAGGATTAACGTAACCGGTCCCTTTGGTGGAGACTCGCAGTACTCCTTCAATAGATTGTTTAGACACAAGAGTAAATTAACAGAAAAAACGCCCCATCACAACCAAAGTCGTGAATGGGGCGCGTTTGCTTGGCGCATATCGTTGGCGCCGGTCAAGTCATTCTCAATTGTAGTTCGAGACACTTTCTCGAACGAAGCCCTCGCTTTCTTTGCTTGAGCATCGCAATTGTCATTAACCAGATTCCTAAACCAAGACAGGGAACGGTGATAGGCGTTAGGCAATTTCTACCAGTGGCGGCGATGTTGACCAGATAACCGACACCGGCGTAGACGAGCCAAGGCACGAAGCTGTACCAGCACGCGCCGAAGAAGTAGGCGCTCGGCTCTTCTCTCTGCCTTCTTAGCCACCTGAGCGGCAAGAGGAGAACGAAAAGCAGTGCCGGCATAACCAAGCCCTGCGTCCAGGTTATAGCGGGGGCCCCTTCAATGAGTCCTGACAGGGTTGGGAGCACCAACCAAGAACAGGCCGTGAGTACGAGGATCATCAACCAGCTCATGGTGTCCAATCCTTTCTAGCAACCCCACCAGCCGAAAATCAAACAGGTGGCTAGAACGAAGATCACAACGACGACTCCCACTGCCACACAACCGGCAAAAGAGAAGGCGACATCGCTCCCGCTGCCGTCGGGATTGGGA
>Ga0210057_1003734_pt1 | contig 20793 bp, 17 predicted proteins | sample CryGeyCG2114_010_2_FD_183968 | JGI IMG/M metagenome (GOLD analysis project Ga0210057, IMG submission 183968) | Groundwater microbial communities from aquifer - Crystal Geyser CG10_big_fil_rev_8/21/14_0.10 (SPAdes) (version 2) | ecosystem: Environmental > Aquatic > Deep subsurface > Groundwater ...
ATAGATAATAGATTTTAATTGCCTGTAACCAACTATAGAAAGACTAACTACCGACTACGAAGTAAAAAAATTAAAACCCCACTCTTTAGATGGGGTTTTATAAAAAATTAAATTTAATTATTTATAACAAGAACGGTTGCTCTTTTTATAATTTCTTCATGAGGAATCCCAACCTCAATTTTAATCTTTTGCATCTCGGCAAGTTCTTCTTCAGAAATATTTTTTTGAAGTTTTTTTGTCGCAAGAGAGGCATATCTTAAAATTAGTGGTTTCTTCTCCTCATCGTTTATTATGTTATCCATTGCCATTGTCATTTTTAATTTCCTCCTTTAACAACTCCTTATAGGTAAGACCTAAAGCGAAATTCCCATAGGCGACCCTGTTTTCTTTACTCCCTAGTTTTTTAAAAATACTATTATCTCTCCCTTTCTGTTCCAAATTCCTTGAAAATATAGCAATGCTATCAATTAAGGCATCATGACATACTTTTCGTGTAGTATCTAAATGTGACCATTTTTGAGCCTCCTCTCTATCATTGGGATTTCCTGATATAAGGAAATTAAACTCAAAGAGAATTTCCGCATATCGATATGCGTTCTCGATTACATCTTCGCAGAGTTTCTCGAGTAACTCGTCACCCCCCGACATCTCTTTCAAAAGATCAGCATCGTAAAATGTTTCAAAAAGATTCGGATTTTCCTCAAACTTTTCTTCCACTTCCTCTACCTCCTTGGGATAATTATTGTGAAAGAATTCATATTTTTCTCTTTTCATATGGTAATATTACTTTTTATATAATAATAAAAAGATAGGTTATTGTCAATAATGTTATAAAGCTCCTTGTTTTGTATCAAGCTCTTTATTAACAAGCTTATCTGCAATGACGTTTTCTTCACGTGGAATATGCTTAAATAAAATATCTTTAAATTCTGTTTTTAAATTCCAAACTTCAATAAATAACTTTTGAATGTGTTCTTCTTTTAATTTATATTCCCCTCTCAACTGACGAACCATAAGCTCACTATCGGAACGAATCTCTATTTCCGTTGCTTTTGTTTTTTCTTTTCCAATAAGTTGCTTCGCTTTTTTAAGTCCAAAAATTAGCGCGCTATATTCTGCAATATTGTTAGTTGCTTTACCAATATAATCACCATACTCCTTCTTAAGATCGGGAAAAAATACACCTATCGCTGCAGGACCTGGATTTCCACGAGCCCCTCCATCCGTATAAATAATAAGCTTGTTCATAATGGTTGAAATTATTTTACCACATTTTTCCATGGAAACTCGCCGTCAAAAGGAATGGAAAAACCTGAAGCACTTCTATGTCCTCCTCCACCAAATTTCTCTGCTAATTTTGAGACATCAACTATTCCATTAGAACGTAGGGAAACTATGAGTTGTCCATTAGTTATGTGCCACATAATAGCAATTGGTGGTAACCTTATGGATAATCTATGTCCTAACTCGGAATTAATTCTGCCAACAGGAGAGTTAATTGCAAATATTTCATATCCGCCAAATTTAACTTTATATGCTTTTTTTATAAGAGATTCTATTGTTTCGTTTTCATACTTTAAAATATATGATCCAATTTTTATTGCGTCTCTTCGTGTTTTTATATTTTCAATAGTTTTTGCAAGTTTATTCCATTCTTTGAAATTAAATTCATAGGAACTCAAAAATGATGAAATTTCATGAGATTTAGAAAGCTTAAATTTCCATAAATCAACGTCTTCAATATATCTTAAAAATAACGGAATTTTCTTTTTAGGATGAAAGTAATTCCATGCAAGAACAGCACCTGAATGTTTTATATCAAATATATTTTCAGAGAATGAATTGATTTCTTCAGCTGAACTTTCGTGATGGTCAATAATAATTACACTCTTATTATTTTTACGAAGCATTTCCTGAACTTCAACAGAAAATGCATTATCAAGGATAAAAATTTGCGCATTTTCAATTTTTTCCTTGGGAAGAGTATGCGGATCTATAGCAATATACTCAGCTTTTATGCCAAATTTTTTCCATGCAGACCACGCAGCACCAAATCCATCAGGACATCCCTTGTGATATAAAATTACAATAGACTTCATAAAAAATTAATATTGTTTTGATTTTTTCTTTTTACTTTATACTTTTCACTTTCTACTACGTTTCAGCGCTTCAATTCCCGGTAATTTCTCTCCTGCGAGATAATCAAGCATAGCTCCTCCTCCAGTTGAAATAAAAATATTTTTTCTCTTTGAAATTTTTGATTTAAAATTGGGAATTAATTTTGCAGATGCAACGGTTTCTCCTCCTCCTATTATTATTTTTGCTTTCTTATTCTTTAGTATTGCTTCCCATATAGCCTCTGTTCCTCTTGCAAATTTTCTCTTTTCAAAAAGTCCCATCGGTCCATTCCAAATAATCATTTTTGCAGAAGAGATAATTTTTATATATTCCATCTGAGTCATCTCTCCAATGTCTAAAATTTTCTCTTTTGAAAAAATGACATCCCTTGGAAGTATAATTTTATCAGATTTTATATATTTTTTTATATCTAAACTCGCCTTTATATCTATAAGCGATTTACCGATTGGTAATTTTTGAGCTTTAAAAAAGGTGTTTGCTGGACCTCCTCCTAGAAGAATTTTATCCGCCTTGTTTAAAAATCTTTTTACAACACCAAGTTTATCTGATATTTTTGCCCCACCTATAATAATTATAAAAAGATATTTTTGTTTTTTTATACCCTCATCTAAATGTTCTATTTCGTTTTTCATAAGTGGACCTGCATAAGATGGAATATATTTTGTTATGGCAGAAACTGATGCATTTTTTCTATGCGATACAGCAAAGGCATCGTTTACATAAAAATCACCCAACCCGGAAAGCACTTTTGCAAATTCCAGATCATTTTTTTCTTCGCCTTCAAAAAATCTTATATTTTCAAGAAGAATTACTTTCTTGTTTGATTTGGTAACCGAATATATCAAGTTTTTTATATCTCCTATGGAAACAAAATCAACGTCTTTCTTTATGCGATAACTGATAAGGGGCGCAAAGCTTTTGAGGGAAAATTTCTTTTCTTGAGGCATTAAGATGGCGCTCAATCTCTTTCTTATAGATGGATGTCCTTTATGACTTATAAGAACAACTTTTATATTGTGTTTTATAAGTAATTTTATTGTTGGAATAATTGATTCCAATCGAAACAAACCGCTTTCATCTTTGAAAGATATGTTTAAATCAACGCGTAGTATGCATGTCTTTCCGCGATAACGCTCTAATACCGACTTGTTTAAAAAATGTATCATCTGAGTTATTATAACTGAAAATGAACAATCAAAAAAATATCATTATATTAGGTGGTGGTTTTGGCGGAATACAAGCAGCTCTCTCTCTTTCAAAAAAACTTCAAAAAATAAAAGAAAAAAATGGATATAGAATCATTGTTATTGATAAAAAAGAATATCATACATTTACTCCACTCCTTTATGAAATTGCAACAACATCAGAACAGACAGCAAATGATCTCAGATTAAAACACTTTGTAACGTACAATCTTAAACATGTATTACACAATGAACATATTTCTGTAATACAAGATACTGTTTTTGATATAAATTTTGAAAAACAGTCTGTTAAACTTGAACATCGGGAAATTCTATTTGAATATCTTGTTATCGCGCTTGGTGCTCAAACAAATTATTTTGGAATACCCGGACTTCAAAAATATGCTCTCCCTCTCAAAACATTTGAAGATGCTATTGCTATAAGGAATAGTATTGAAAATCAAGTAAAACAAAATGATCATGTGCATATTGTTGTCGGAGGAGGTGGGCCAACTGGCGTTGAACTTGCGGGAGAAATAAAATCATGGGGATGCAAACTTATGGGAGAATTATATAAGGAATGTGTAATAGATATAACAATTGTAGATGGAAGTTCTATGATTCTCCCTATGCTTCATAAAAAAACTGCCGAAAAAGCAGCGAAAAGACTTGAGAAATTCGGGGTAAAAATTGTTACGAATAGACGTATTACTGAAGTAACAGAAAAGCAGGTAATATTAGATGATAAGGAGACGTTTCCTTATGATATTTGTATCTGGGCAGGGGGCGTAAAAGCAACAGAGTTTAAAAATCCCCTTCCTGTACAATATGAAAAAAAAGGTAGAATAGAAATCACAAATACTCTTCAATGTATTAATGTAAATTCTAAAAATAAACAATATAAGAACGTTTATGCGGTGGGAGACATTGTCTGTGCTCATGATCCAGAAACAGGGATAGCAACACCTCTTATGGCGCGTCCTGCAATTACACAGGGTAAAATTGTAGCTCAAAATATTATTAATCAAATTAAATATGGAGAAAAAGCGGAAATACAAACATATTCATTTAAAAATTACCCATATATTATTCCTGTTGGCGGGAAATATGCTATTACAAAAATCGGATCCTTTACTATAAGTGGCGTCTTGGGTTGGATATTTAAAGGAATTGTAGAACTTGAATACTTCCTTTCAATTCTCCCCTTTTCTCAAGCGATAGAAACATGGTTTAGGGGATTTCTCATATTTATTAAAAATGATAAATTGGGATAAAAAAACCGCTCCAAAAAATTGAAATGGTTAATGCCGTTAATGTGAAATAAATCATTATCTATCTCCTTATGAAAAATTATAAATAGTTTTTTACTAATTCAAATTATAAGATATAAATATAAAAATGTCAATATAACAAAAAGAGCCATTTCTGGCTCTTTTCTAGTTTTAAAAAGGCGGGCATACCCTACTGTCCCGAACACAAGATCCAGTATCATCAGGCTTTGATGCTTTCACTTCCGTGTTCGAAATGGGAACGGGTGGGACACATCAAAGTTAAACACCAGCCAAAATAGAATATATCAAAAAAATATAAAGCTTGCAAGAGCGTATGCGTTCATAGATGAACGGAATACACGCTGAGTCTATTAGTACTCCTTGGCTAAAACTCTTACGAGCCTTACACCTAGAGCCTATCAACCTGGTAGTCTTCCAGGGACTCATGATACCTAATCTTGGGAGAGGCTTCGCACTTAGATGCTTTCAGCGCTTATCCCGTCCAAACATAGCTACCTGGCGATTCAGTAGGTACCAAAGCCAGTAGACCAGAGGTTTGTTCAGCCCGGTCCTCTCGTACTAGGGCCAACTTCCCTCAAGTATCCACGCCGACAGCAGATAGAGACCAACCTGTCTCACGCATGGTGTCACATATTACTATGTGCATTGGACTATATCTTCACCCGATCATTTTTATACATAAAAATGATTGAGGGGGTTAACGTGTAGTCTCTACGGGCATCTTTTTTTTACAAAGAATTCCCTCGGTATTACCCATGGTTATGGGCTTCACCGATATAAGTTAACATTGGTTCACAAGAATTACTTCTCATGACCGCCATGATATGATTGATTTTCTATGCTTTTTAATTTAAACGAAAAGACTAAAACAATAATCGATGTGCCGAATTCTGGACTCAAACCGTTGAATTGCAAAACCTTTTTACTTTCAACTTTTTCACTTGTTGAACAGCTTTGCCGCTCAACGGTCTGAACCCAGCTCGCGTACCACTTTAAATGGCGAACAGCCATACCCTTGGGACCTTCTCCAGCCCCGGGATGTGGTGAGCCGACATCGAGGTGCCGAGCGTCGTCGTCGATAGGGACTCTCGGACGACACCAGCCTGTTATCCCCGGAGTAACTTTTATCCGTTATCTCCACCCTTTCTATAGAGGAGTGTCGGGTCGCTAAGCTCTGCTTTCGCATCTGCGCGGCTTGTCGGCCTTGCAGTTAAGCCAGCTTGTGCCTTTACACGTCCAGCGCGATTTCCATCCGCGCTAAGCTGACCTTAATAGGCCCCTCCGTTACTTTTTGGGAGGGTTCCGCCCCAGAAAAACTGCCCGCCAGGCACTGTCCCCACTCTGTTTTTCAGAGCAGGTTAGACAATAACATCTTAAAGATGGGTGTTTCATTGGCGACTCCACTTTAACCGAAATTAAAGTTTCAAAGTCTACCCACTACGCTACGCAATAAAACATTACAATCAATACCAAGCTACAGTAAAGCTTCCGGGGTCTTTTCGTCTAGCTGCCGGTACCCCGCGTCTTCACGGGAACCGCATTTTCATCGGGCTGTTTGTTGAGACAGTTCTCCAGTCGTTACGCCTTTCATGCGCTCCGGAACTTACCCGGAAAGGAAATGCGCTACTTTAACACGGTTATAGTTACCGCGGACATTGACGAGGGCTTCGGCCAGTCAGCAATTCTATCCGAAGACAAAATCACCGCCAGCGTTAACCTTCTCGCATCGGTCAGGCGTCACCCCCTATACATCCTCTTACGAGTTCGCAGGGAGCTGTGTTTTTGGTAAACAGTCGCCAGAGATACTTTAGCTGCGACCTGTCTTGCGACAGGTAAGGCTTATTCCGAAGTTACGCCTAGCTTTTTTGCCGAGTTCCTTAACAAACGATCACCCGTTCCCCTGAGGCTACTCGCCTCATCCACCTGTGGCGGTTTACGGTACGGAACCGCTTACACACCTTAGAGGGTTTTCTCGGAATGCTCTTCCCCCAAATTGACTTCGGTAAAAACCAAAATCTTTTCTCAACAGTCGAAATTCGCTATTAAAAGCAATGATCCGGATTTGCCTGAATCACACTTCTTACTGCAAAGAACGCCAAACCATTAAGGCGCTCAGGATTATTTCATTCGTCACCCCATCGGTATTGTATAAGCGGTGGACTGGAATATTAACCAGTTATCCTTCGGTTGCGGCTTTCGCCATCACCTTAGGGTCGCCTAACCCTCCGTCGATTTTCGTTGCGGAGGAAACCTTGGATTTGCGGGGATCTCGGTTTTCACGAGATTTGCGATTACTCATGCCAACATTCTCTCTTCCTTGCGCTCCAGCTGCCCTCACGGATCAACCTTCAGTGCACAAGGAATGCTCTCCTACCACTTTTTACATAAATGTAAAAAATCCGCGTCTTCGGTATCTTACTTAGCCCCGATAAATTTTCGGCGCCACTGACCTCGAATAGTGGGTTGTTACACACTCTTTAAAGGATGGCTACCTCTGAGCCAACCTCCTATCTGTCTATGGACAATGACTACCTTTCACACTTAGTAAGAATTTAGGGACCTTAGACGGCGATCTGGGCTGTTCCCCTTGCGACCATGGAGCTTAGCCCCCACAGTCTGACTCTCATGCTTCACCTTTTGGCATTTGGAGTTTGATTGAGTGCCCGAGCTTTCGCCCTTTGACTCTCATCCAGTGCTCTACCTCCAAAAGGAAACACATAAGGCTAGTCCTAAAACTATTTCGGAGAGAACCAGCTATTACCAAACTCGATTAGCTTTTCACTCCTTACCCCAGTTCATCCGATAGTGTTGAACGACTAAACGGTGCGGACCTCCATCTGTATTTCTACAAACTTCATCCTGACCAGGGCAAGCTCGTCTGGTTTCGGGTCTTACACATACTGCTAACTAACATAACCAACAACTAACAACAAACAACCAACGACAAAATCGTGGGTAGTAAGTTACAGGTTGTTAGTTAGGAAAGTAACGCCCTATTAAGACTCGCTTTCGCTACGCCTTCTCCACCTGAGGTGGATTAAACTTTGCAACATGCATAAACTCGTTGGCTCATTCTTCAATAGGCACACGGTAGACCTTGCGGTCGTCCGTTCCTTGTAGATAGATGGTTTCAGGTATTATTTCAACGGCCTAACCGGCCTACTTTTCACCTTTCCCTCACGGTACTAGTTCACTATCGATCACCAAACATATTTAGCCTTAGGAGATAGTACTCCTGGATTCCCTCAAAGTTTGTTTGCCTCGAGGTACTCAAGAACAAAAACAAAGAGTTCACCGGCTTTCGTTTACGGGGCTATCACCCGCTCTGGCTCTGCTTTCCAGCAGCTTCAACTAGCTAATGAATTTTTTACTCTTCTTCTTTCACTTTTCATTTCCAATTAAAGGACTGAAAATGAAAAATGAAGAAATGTCTCTGCCTTACAACCCCCACCACTGCGTTGCACTAGAATTTCCAATTTTTAATTTCAAATTTTTAATCAAATCTTAATAAATTAATTTTAAAAATTAATACATTAAAAAATTTAATCAAAATTCAAAATTTCTAAATTCGTTATTCCAGTGCAACACACTGATCGGTTTGGGCTCCTCCCGTTTCGCTCGCCGCTACTCAGGGAATGCTTCTTAGTTTATATTCCTCTGGGTACTGAGATGTTTCACTTCCCCAGGTGTGCTCCAATATTTAAATATTGGTTCTGTGGGTTTTCCACAGAGGGTTTCCCCATTCGGACATCTCCGGATCACAGGTTGCTACGCACCTCCCCGAAGCTTATCGCAACTACGCTACGTCCTTCATCGCTGTTTAGTGTCTAGGCATCCTCCATCTACCCTTAATGGCGTGTACTCCGTTCATATATCAACGAAACACACGCTCTTGTAAAATCGCTTTTACTTTTTTGATATTTCTCTATTTTTTTATCAATGATCACGTCAAAAGAAAATCCGCTAGGGCGCGGATCACATAAACCAACAAAAAGTCTCAGTGGTCACCCGCCGTAGTTTTTGTATGTAGTATTGATTTTCATTTAACGTGAATTAGTATATTCGTTAGCTTTTTTCCTGTCAACCCCCACACGCTGACAGATTTGATATTACTATCCAGAAATAAGCTTCTGGAAAGAAAACCCAAAATATGACTTTTCTGAAAATGAGTTTTTTCCTGTTTTTTCTATAACATAGATACTTTGTCTCATAGGAAAAACCATTCTCCCTCCAACCTTAAGAGAAGACTTCCATTCATGGGGAATTTTATTTATTGCAACGCTTGCAATAATTTTATCGTATGGAGACTCTTTTTTATATCCCCTTAATCCATCTCTGCATAAGAGGGCTATTATTTTTTCATTTTCTATCTCATATTTTTTAAGATTTGCTTCCGCATATTTTTTACAGTCAGTTTCTCTATCAATACTTATCACGCTACCACATAATATTTGCCCCACGTTTTTTTCATTTAATTTATTTTCTTCTTCTTCGTTTATTTTAAAACGTGTAGGACAAACACAATATGCAAGGAGTGCTGTCTGCCAACCGGAACCAGTTCCTATTTCTAAAATTTTTTCTCCTTCACGAGGATCCAAAAGTTCTAACATAAAAGCAACAGTTAGTGGTTGAGAAATTACAGCTTTTCCGCAAGGAAGTGGTAATGGACGATTTTCATATGCATATTCTTTTGAAGCAGCAGGCACAAAATATTCGCGCTCCATTTTTTCAAATGCTTGAATAATATCAGAACTTTTTAGATAACCCTCGTGGATAAGAAGTTGAATAAGTTTTTCTTTTGTCATAATAAAAATACATTTTCATTGTACGCTAATTATCAAGCAACTATTACTTTCTTATTCTTATACACCAATAAATTAGTGTCAATTCTTGGAAAATGCCGAATTAATAAGATTATGAAGAAACATATTAAATTCTATTCCACTTTCCTTTGCGGCTTTAGGAAGTAGGCTGTTTTTAGTAATCCCAGGAATAGTATTTATCTCCAAAACATAAATCTCCCCTTTTGGGGTAATTATCATATCAGTTCTCGAAAATCCCCGTGCATTAATAAGACGATGAATACGCAAAGCCGTTTCCTGAATATGTTTTAAAAGTGGAGCAGGAAAGCGAGCAGGAGTTATTTCATAAGCTGCTTCGGGATTATATTTTGAATCAAAATCAAAAAAAGAGGATTTTTTAGGAACAATTTCTGTTGGAAGGAGTGAATAAGCGCTTCTCCCCCACCCATGATCTAAAACTCCACATGTTACTTCTCTCCCTTTGATAAATTGTTGAACAATGACCTCATTTGAAACATTAAATGCGTTTTGAAGTGCTTCCTTAAATTCTTTTTCATTTTTGACAATGGTTATACCAAAACTTGATCCTTGGTTGTTTGGTTTTATCACAAGTGGTAATGGTAAATAATGCGCCATTGTTTGAAACGAATCGTGTAATTTATTCTTCCAATCATTTTTATGAATATGAAATGAAAGTGGTACATAAAATTTATGATGTTTAAGTAATCTTAAAAGGAGAAACTTGTTCATCGCAAGTGCGCTTGTAAGCGAATTTGATCCGGTATATGGAAGTTTAATTTCTTCTAAAATGGATTGGATTTGCCCATCTTCTCCATAGGTTCCATGCATAGCAATGAAAGCAACATCACTTTGACTTTTAAGTTTTTGAGGTGAAATTGGCCACTCTCCCTCTCTTCCAATTGTTACGATAAAGGGGCTGTATATTTCTTTATCTAAAAATTCTAACACCTGCGCTCCACTTTTAAGAGAAACATCATGTTCTTGAGATGGCCCACCAACAAGAATCGCAACTTTTATTTTTTTGTTTTCACTCATAATTCTAAAATTATTCTTGTTTCTTTTGCCATTTCAGAAATCTCATTTGTTGGAACAACAACAACTGGTATTAATGATGAATTGTTCTCAATGTTACCTTCTTTGCTTATTATGGAATTATTTTTCTCTTTATCTAAAACAATACCAAATACCTTGAGTTCGTCACAAATCTTTTCTCTTATTACAAAAGATCTTTCTCCTACTGTTGCGGTAAAAATAAGAGCATCAATTCCCCCGAGCGCCGCTATATAACTACCAATATATTTTTTAATACGATAGATATACATTTCTAAAGCAAATGACGCACGTGTATCACCGCTTAACTCTCCTTTAAGAAGTTCTCTAATATCTGAAGAAAAACCGGAAAGTCCTAAAAGACCACTTTCTTTATTTAAATATGATTCACACTTCTCAAGTGTGAGTTTCTTTTCTCGTGCTATTTCTACTACTGCACCGGGATCAATATCTCCAGATCTAGTTGCCATAATTAATCCTTCAAGAGGAGTGAACCCCATAGAAGTATCAAAACTTTTTCCATCTTTAAGTGCGGTTATACTTGCGCCACTTCCTAAATGACACACAATTATACGTTTCGGAAGTTGGTCAAATATCTTATACATCCTTTCTAAAACTGAGCTGAGAGAAATTCCATGATATCCATATCTCTGGATTCCAATACTTGTCATGCTTTCTGGTATTGCGTAAACTCGTGAGTGTTTTGGAAGTGTGGCGTGAAACGCACTATCTGAAATACCAATAGATTCAGCATCTGGGAAAAGCTTTTTAAATTTTTTGATCTCAACAAGGACTTCGGAAATATGAAGTGGAATATCTTTTTGTGCCTCCTTCAATTTTTTAATATATTCAGAATCAATCTTTTTTGTATTATAAAAATATTCACCTGGTGCAACAATTCTAAACGCAATTGCTGATACCTCTTTTTTGTCCTTAATAAGACTTTCACTTAAAAGAAGTTTTAACAGAAAATTTTCACTTTCTGAGTAATCCTCATAAGAGACTGGTATGGAGTGTTCTTTATTTTTAACGCTTATTGTTGCCACAAAGCCATTACCCTCTTCTTCTATGTGACAAGAAAAAAGCTGGGTATCTTTTTCATAGAGAGCGTACTTTCGGGAAGCACTCCCTGAATTTGTTATGATGTATTTTTTTTCCATTGCCATGTTTCTATTTCCTCTGGATCAACTCCATTTTTTCTTATGAAATCACAATGTAAAGAAAGTTTCTTTTTATATTTTGATTCAATCTCTTGCGCCTTTTCTGGAGTAATAACACCACACTCACTTACAAGACGCACTGCCTCCATCACTAAATGATATCTGCTTGTTTTGTTACGAACCTGCATATCGAATGGTGTTGTTGTTGATCCATTTTCAATGTATCCATGAACATAAAAACGCCCAGAATTTTTTTGATGAAGAAGCATTGGCTCGAGTGCCTCAGGATATCCATGGAAATTAAAGATAACCGGTTTATCAATTGTAAAATATGAAGCAAAATCCTCTTCTGAAAGTCCTCGTTTTGAACTCCCTACACCAAACGCTGAGAGTTCCATAATATTTACAAATCTTATCTTAATCTCAGGAGCCTCTGTTTTTAATATATCAATTGCCGCGAGACATTCCTTGGTCATATAATCACTTATTCCAGAAATCACGATATCAGGATTATTATCACTGGCAAAATCCCAAACCATAAGGCCTCTCTTTAGTTCTTCTTGCGCCTCTTGAACGGTGAGCCAACGAGGCTCGAGTGTCTTTCCCGCAACAATAATATTTATACCGTCCTTTGCAGAAAGCGATTTCTCTAAAACGGCTAAGGTACTATTTCCATCTGGAGGAAAATATACCTTGATAAAATCCCCGTGTTTTTCAAGTATATTACTTATAAAACCTGGATTTTGATGGGAAAACCCATTATGCTCCTGCCTCCATCCCGAAGATGTAAGAATATAATTAAGTGATGAAATGGAATTTCTCCATGGAGTTTCGCGCGCAATACGTAAAAATTTTGCATATTGATCAGCCATACTAGAAACAATCTGAATGAAAGCCTCATATGACGCAAAAACAGCATGGCGTCCGGTGAGTATATATCCTTGGACAAGTCCTTGAAGTGAATGTTCGCTTAACATTTCAATGACACGCCCTGAATGACCAAGATCTTTATCCCACTTTTTATGTGGCCACATAAAAGCACGGGATGTAAAATTAAATATTTCATCAAGTTTGTTTGAATAAGTTTCATCAGGAGACATGAGGCGAAAATTTTTATTTTTATCATTTAAAGAAAATACTTTATTTAAAAACAATCCCGCGCGACGCATACTACTTGATCCTATTGTACCTGGAATTTTTGCATCCTCTTCAAATTTCTTTGGATCAGGAAGTTCTAACTCCTCATAATAGTCTCCAAAGGCATGTCTATTATTTCCCATTCTATATTTTTCTTCTGGAAGTATTGAAAGCATATCCTTATCAAATTCATTTTTATTAAATAGCTCTTCAAAATTATAGGAACGCATCCATTTTTCAACATCTTTAAGTTCTACTCTGTCTGTTTTTGCATTTGGCGCCGGCACCTGATGAGAAAGACAGTTTCCTTCTAATTTATTTCCATGTAAACGTTTCATCCCTGTCCATCCTTTTGGAGTACGTAAAATAATCATTGGAAACTTTGGAGAAATAATTTTTTTACCTGATCGTGCTTCGTCCTGTATGAATTTAATTTTCTGATAAGCAGATTCAAGTGTTTCCATCATTTTTTCATAAATTTTCTTTGTACCATCCACCACAAGTGGTTCATATCCATATCCTGAAAAAAGTGACTTTAATTCACTATTTTTCATTCTTCCAAAAATGGTCGGTCCAGAAATTTTATATCCATTTAAATGAAGTATGGGTAAAACAGCGCCATTTGTTTTTGGATCAATAAATTTATTTAAATGCCATGCCGCAGCAGTTGGTCCCGTCTCAGCCTCTCCATCACCCACAAGACAAGTAACAATTAGTTTTGGATTATCAAGTATTGCGCCATACGAAGTTGCAAGTGAATAACCAAGCTCTCCCCCTTCTACAATCACACCAGGAGCTCCTGGATTAGAATGACTCGGAAATCCATATGGCCAACTAAAATTTTTTGAAATATACTCAATACCTTCCAGTGTCTGTGTTGCTTCTTCATAATATTTTTGAAGTGTCCCTTCAAGAAAAAGATTTGCCTGAAGCGCTGGAAACCCATGTCCCGGACCAAGCACAAAAAGCATATCAAGTTTATGCTTTTTGATAAGATAATTAAGATGAGCGTATACAAAATTTATACCAGGACATGTTCCCCAGTGTCCTAAAAGACGCGGTTTAATATCATCAAAAGAAAGTTGCTCTCTAAGGAGAAAATTGCTTTGTAAAAAGAGTTGGGAGACAACAAGATAGTTTGTTGCGCGAACGTACTTTCTGATATTTTCAATATCTGAATTCATGTACTTTTATTATAGCACTGATTTATATTTGCGGGAGCTGAGGGAATTGAACCCCCGACCGCGGTTTTGGAGACCGCTGTTATGCCACTTAACTAAGCTCCCCCACGCACAAAAAGTATAAATAAAAAAAGGTTTTAATAAAAGACCCGCCTTACAAGCGGAGTCTTTATTTTTTTGATTCTTTGTGCGGTGTTCTTTTTCTACACCATTTACAATACTTACTGAGTTCAATTTTTCGTTCAACAGATTTCTTATTCTTACGAGTAGTATAATTAACATGCTTACATGTACCACACCTCAAACGAACTAATTTTTCACTAAATTTTCCTTGTGCCATATTATTATAATTTATGAATGATGAATTACAAATTATGATAGTGGCTCATCTAAGTAATGTCAAATCACATATCTTATTTACCTACACTCTTTCCTAATTATCTTGAGCCAATGGTCGGATTTGAACCGACGACCTACTCCTTCGCTTACACCTCTCCTTTATTTATACGAAAGGGCTAGACTGTATCTTTATGCCAGAGGCATACCCTTGTCAGTCGTTCGGGCCATTTATATGGCCACGGTCTTATCCATATAACTAATCAATGGACTTTAACCGTTATTCGGGATTCACTAAAAAATTACTCTTCTAGTGGGCAGAATTCTACGATCCACCATGGAGTTGCTCTACCAGCTGAGCTACATTGGCTTTATGTATTATTATATCCAAGTTTTTTTAATTCCTTTTCAATAACTTCTCTTAGTTTCTTATTATGAAAGTAAACTGTCAATACTCCATGTTTTATTTTTCTTTTATATGTTCCTTTTCCTCGTGATTTTGTAACGATAACTTTTTGAAATTGATTATTATCAATATTTAATTTTCTACACCAAAATAATAGCGCGCCATCCTTTTTTGTGTCATTAAATATTTGTAAACCAAATCTCAATTTTTCTTTTTTTATTCCATAAAAAACATCTAAAAATTTCATAAAATTTTTTATAAGTTCTGGATCTGTATTTCCAAGTCGTATTGAATTTTTATTTAATTTATTTCCTTCTCCCCAATATAATCCGAGCCCCAATCCAAAAAGCAATGCGTCATCTATTGTTTTAGGTTTTGAAATTATAAAAGGATCTCCATTTGGATTTCTCTTTACATAAGTCGCATCACTTTGATTTCTAACTGGGATACTATATTTTGTCATCCAATAATCCACCTTATGAAGAGATGTTTTTAGAATTAAAGAAATCTCAAACATAGATTTATTCTCATTAAGATACAAATTTCTCAAAATTTTTTCAGAGATCGGCTTTCTATTTGGAATTTTTCTTTCTTTATTGTTCTTCTCAAAATTTTTCTTATTTATAAATAAAAATTTTTCTACATTATCGTTTCCATATTTCTTTCGTTTAAAAACTTTATTTCCACCCATACGTACATTATATCATACATTGGTAGAGCAACTCCATTATAGTACATAGCTCTACCAATATAATAACACTCTAATTTTAAAAATAAAATATGAAATAATATATGAAAATATAAAAACATTACTATGAGTCACCTCTAGAAAGTTAAAAACAGATTCTGCATTCGTGGAATTTTTGAAACCCAATGGTTTTAATATTTCTTCTTTGAAAAAAATGAAAGTACTCTCATCGTTCTCCCCTTAAAATACAACAAAATTGAGTATCTTTATGATACCGCTCGAACTGACTTTATCAAAAATTTCTAAACAAAACTAGAGCCGCCCCGCCCGCCTCCGCTTCGCTCCGGCGGCAACCTCGCAGAAATTTCCCCTTACAATTTTTCTTTTGCGCGCCCCTTGAAAAAATTCAAAAAAGGAAAGGGAAAATTCTGCTCGGTTCCGCCCTCAATTCTTCGGGTGGGCGGGGCTACCAACGCTCGCGGGCAAAAAGTTTCCCTCCCCCCAGCCTCCTTCCACTTTTTGTCCGCTCGCTTGTCGGCGAAATAGCGGGGCTAATTTTTCAATACTCGCTTTGTTTCTCCGTCAACGGAAAAGAACTCTATAATTTTCATCCTATTCTTTTCTACAAACACGACGATTAGATTAAATAACAAAGCGAGCAAAATGAGGTATGCGCCTCCGGCAAATACCGACGGAATATCATAAAGCGAACCAGCGCGAATCATAAAATGTCCGAGACCGCTATTTGACGAGATAAACTCTCCAATAAACGCACCGAGAAGCGCGAAACCGACATTGAGTTTCATTGAAGCAAGAACCCAAGAAAGCGAAGATGGAAAAATTACTTTCTGAAAAATTTGGAAGCGCGTAGCGCCGAAAATTTTCAGAAGCCGGAACTCCTCGACATCAATACTTTTCGCGCCTTCGTATGCTTGCGTGAGCGCGACAAGAAATGTTCCCAGTGCGGCCATCGCCACCTTCATTTCAAAACCGATACCAAACCACACAATAACCATTGGTGCGAACGCAAAAATAGGAACTGCGCCTAAAATTACGACATACGGCCTAGAAATACGCGCTACAAACGGCGAATACCATAAAATGAACCCCGCCAAGGTTCCAAAAATAACACCGAGTACGAAGCCGATTAGTGCTTCGAACCCCGTTATGAAAAAATCGTTGATGAGAAGTCCGTTTGAAGTATTCCGAACGAGCGATGTAAAGATTTCAGATGGCGAACCAAAAAGAAAGTTGAATCGTGGAAGTTGAGAAGCAAACGCCTCCCATACTGCGAGTATCGCGGCAAACAACAGAACAGGCGAAATGATATATAAAAACTTTTTCATATTTGTTTGCTTATCAACTTCCAAATCCGCTCAAAAAGCTCTTGGAAATCCTTACTCTTACGAACATTGACCGGATCGCGGTATTCGTCGGGAATATCAATGTTAGTTCGATAAATAATTTTTGCAGGTCTTTCACTAAATACGACGAGTTTATCCGATACCGCGATTGCTTCTTCAATGTTGTGCGTTACAAAAATGGCGGCTTTTTGAGCGGAAACAATATATGAACGAATTTCCTTTACCAACTGTAGGCGAGCGTCAAAATCTATTGCGGAAAATGGTTCGTCAAAAAGTACAATATCAGAATCTTGTAGCAAGGTGCGGATGAGAGAAACCTTTTGCTTCATCCCGCCAGAAATTTCTGTGGGATATGATTTTTCAAAATCAGACAATCCATTTTTTGCAAGCAAACTTCTTGCGTTCACAACTGCCGCTTTCAGATCAGATTTGCAAATTTCAGCGGGAAGCAAAATGTTTCCCAAAACTGTTCGCCATGGCAAGAGTAAATCTTTTTGCGGAACATACCCGACAGAGCCGACAACCGACACATTGCCGCCTGTCGGCTTTTCGAGTTGGCTGATGATGTTGAGCAGTGTAGATTTTCCCGCCCCGCTTTTTCCGACAATCGCAAGAATCTGCCCCGCTTTTATTTCAAGCGAAATATTTTCCAGAACTGGCAAAGTCCCGCCATTGGTGGGAAATTGCTTTGAAATGTTTTCGGCGGTTATTGAAGCAATACTATTTTGCTTTTTGAGAGAAAGTTGTGACGACATAGGTTTCGTATGGTGCGACGCTCTTGAGATCGCCTAAGTCTCGCCTTACATTTGCAGCCACATCCCATGCGTCCTTACTTGTGATGGTATCAGCCGTAACCACATTTTTCTCCACCAAGTTTTTCAATGAGTTTAGAGCGATGTCTTCCGAAATGTTAAATCTCTTTGCAAGAACTTTTGCTGCATCCTCCGTATTCGTCCGAATATATGTGTTGGCCCTTTGAAACGCGTTGACTACTTTTTGTGTCGTTTCCGGATTATTTTCTATGTAGTCTGGAGTTGCAGTTAATCCAGTGAACGCAAAATCGGGGTAATAATCGGACAAACTATACACAATTCTGTTACCCTCTTTTACCGCGGTGGAAACGTTTGGCTCAAACTCAAGCGCTATATCTACTTCTCCTGCATAAAGCGCGGGTAGAAGTGCGCCAAAAGCGACTTCTTGGATATTCGGCTGGAGACCAGCGGATTCAAACATCTGTTTTTGCAAGGCATAATTTGTAGAAGGAGCCGGAAGCGTTGCTACTTTGTAAGTCCCAAGATCGCTCGCTTGTTTTATTTCTGGTACAGCAGGATTTTGTGCTACTCCCCAAAAAGGCATGCTATTCAGAATTGAAGCGACAACTCTCCCTTGTTGTCCTCTATCTCCGGAGATCGCTACAAACATCGGGTCACCAACTGCAAATTGAGCTTCTCCTTTTATAACTGCCGCCCACGCTTTCTCATCACCCCCAGCTATACTTATATTTACATCGAGACCCTCATCCTCAAAGAATCCTTTTTCATAAGCTATCCAAAGAGGCGCATGAAGAAAGACTTCGAATGCTTCGGAAATTGTGACCTTTGGTGATTCTACTGGTCGGCTGTCTTGATTGAAAACGAAGTATCCGCCAATTAAGACAATCAAAACGATGGCGATTATTAGGGTATTCTTCATATTGTTTGGTGATTTAATATTAAAACTCGACATTTACAATAATACCATAATTTTTTGTGTCCCGCTATTTCGCCGACAAGCGAGCGGACAAAAAGTGGAAGGAGGCTGGGGGGAGGGAAACTTTTTGCCCGCGAGCGTTGGTAGCCCCGCCCACCCGAAGAATTGAGGGCGGAACCGAGCAGAATTTTCCCTTTCCTTTTTTGAATTTTTTCAAGGGGCGCGCAAAAGAAAAATTGTAAGGGGAAATTTCTGCGAGGTTGCCGCCGGAGCGAAGCGGAGGCGGGCGGGGCGGCTCTAGTTTTGTTTAGAAATTTTTGATAAAGTCAGTTCGAGCGGTATCATAAAGATACTCCAGAATTAGAGATTTTGATTTTTGACCGACGGACGCATGGGCGGCGCACAGCGCCGCCCATGCTGTTTGCCCTGATTTTTCAACGCCGTTTGGAGCCGCGCCGAAGGCGCGGCGCACGATTTTGTTTTGGAGGAGGAGGTTCAAAATCCAATGCAATTTTCCCAGAGTATTTGCTTGCCCGACAAAAAGAATTTTTGCTATACTGAATTTGCGACAAACTAAGGAACGAGGAAGTCTTTTTTAATGGCCGTCTCGGAACAATCAAGATTTCCTCTTGGTTTGTCGCACCGGGGCGGCCATTTAAGTTTCCAAATTTTATGAACAATCTATCACCGCAAAAATTCTTTTTGTATGCCCGCAAGTCCACGGATGTGGAAGATAAGCAGGTGCGCTCTATCGGCGACCAGCTTGCAGAATTGCGCGCCCTTGCGGAGCGTGAAGGTTTATGTGTCGCGGAGGAGTTCGTGGAGAAACAGAGTGCCAAAATTCCGGGCAGACCGATTTTCAACGAGATGTTAGAGCGAATAGAGCGTGGCGAAGCGAATGGAATTTTGGCGTGGCACGCGGACAGATTGGCGCGCAATTCTGTCGATGGTGGGCACATTATCTATCTTTTGGATTGCGGGCATATACAATCGCTGAAATTTCCAACGCTGTGGTTTGAAAATACGAGTCAAGGGAAATTTATGCTCTCGATTGTATTCGGGCAAAGCAAATACTATGTGGATTCTCTTTCTGAAAATACGAAACGAGGGTTGCGCCAGAAAGTGAAGCGCGGCGAATATCCCTCACTTGCTCCCGTGGGATATATCAACGACCCGAGAACAAAAACTGTTGTCGTGGATAAAAAGACCGCGTCAGTTATTCGCCGCGCGTTCGAGCTGTATGCGCAAGGTGACCATACTTTAGAGAAAATCGGCGAATACTTTGAGCGCAACAACCTCGTTTCAAAAAATGGAAAGAGAATTCACATTTCCCGAGCGACTTTTATCCTCCAAAATCCTTTTTACACCGGATTGTTTCGCTATGCCGGAGAAATTTACGAAGGCAAGCACGAGCCAATAGTGGCAAAGAAACTTTTTGACAAGGCGCAGGCAGTAATGAAAGAACGCTCGCGTCCGAGGAAGAAAAACAAAATTGAGCCGCAAGCGTATTGTGGGCTACTCTCCTGCGCCTCGTGCGGCATGATGATAACCGGCGAATACAGGGTGAAAACGCAAATGAGTGGCAAGCAACATTTCTATACTTATTACCATTGCACGAAAAAACGCAAAGATTTCAAATGTCCCGAACCCTGTATTCGCCAAGAGGCACTGGATGAGCAAATCTCAACCATGCTTCAGAAAGTTTCTTTGCCACCGGATTGGGCGGAATATTTAAACACGCAACTTGAAAAAGATCGTACGGATTCCGCCCAATTTGTTTCTGCTTTTACGCACAATGCGCAAGAACGCATTACGGCAATACAAACGAAGCTCCAGCGACTTCTTGACGGGTATTTAGAGCAAGACATTGAGCGCGAAGTATACCTCAAGGAAAAATCAAAATTGTTATCTGAAAAGAAGTCGCTGGAGGAGCAAATTAGCGATATTGGGCAAAAGCAGAAACATTGGCTCGAACCGATGCAGGAATGGATAAAAGTCGCGGGAAATATGGAGAAAATCGCATTGGATAGCGACCTTTTTGCTAAAAAGGTCGCCGCCAAAGAAATCTTTGGCTCGAACCTCTTCCTCCAAAACAAAATCGTGCGCCGCGCCGAAGGCGCGGCTCCAAACGGCGTTGAAAAATCAGGGCAAACAGCATGGGCGGCGCTGTGCGCCGCCCATGCGTCCGTCGGTCAAAAATCAAAATCTCTAATTCTGGAGCCACCTCTCGGATTTGAACCGAGGACCTTCACTTTACAAAAGTGTTGCTCTACCACTGAGCTAAGGTGGCCTCTATAAAAGCGCCTCAATATTAAAGCAAAAGAAAGAACAAGATGCAATGATT
>Ga0210057_1003736_pt1 | contig 20789 bp, 20 predicted proteins | sample CryGeyCG2114_010_2_FD_183968 | JGI IMG/M metagenome (GOLD analysis project Ga0210057, IMG submission 183968) | Groundwater microbial communities from aquifer - Crystal Geyser CG10_big_fil_rev_8/21/14_0.10 (SPAdes) (version 2) | ecosystem: Environmental > Aquatic > Deep subsurface > Groundwater ...
CTCCTGAAGATACAGTAAGATCAAATTTCAATAATGTTATACAAGCTGCAACTGCTGCAGTTCATGCTGGTGCAGACATAATAAGTATTGCAGATACAACAGGATACATGGTTCCTGGAACAAACAAAAACATGTATGACTTTGTAAAAAAATTAAGAGAAGAACTAGCAAAAAACAATGCATATCCAAAGATTGCTGTACATTGTCATAACGACAAAGGCCTTGCACTGGCAAATGCGCTTGATGCATACAGAGCAGGGGCAGATATAATTGATGCAAGTGTTTTAGGGCTTGGAGAACGCGCAGGCCTTGTTGACCTTGCACAGCTATTAATAGCATTAAAAGAAAATTTCAATGTTGAAAACAGCTGGGACTTAAAAAAACTAAATGAGTTATATAATCTTGTCAGCAGACACGCAAATATCCCAATTCCTGCACACTTTCCAATTATGGGCGCAAATGCATTCACACATTGCGCAGGCGTTCATACACAGGCAGCAGCTCAAAACCCTGCCCATTATCAAAGCCTTGATCCTGCATTAGTTGGAAGAAAAACAAAAATCAGCTTGGATCACATGTCAGGAATTGCATCAATAAAATATGTTTTAGAAGAGATTGGAGAAGATGATTATGATATTGAACTTATCAAAAAAGTTTTGGAAAGAGTAAAAGCAATAGGACAAACAGGAAGAACAGTTGAAATTGATGAATTTAGAGAGATAGTAAATTGGTGCAGACATCATACAACTGAGAAAATACTGGTAAGGTGATAATATGGGAACATTAGTAGAAGAGATTTTTTCAAGAAAATTAAGAAAAGAAGTAAAAGCAGGAGAAATAGTTATAGCTGATGTTGATTACATGTTAACACATGACAACACAACACCTTTAGCAATAAAAGCGTGGAATGATATTGCAAAGCCGATAAAAGACAAGAGTAAATTAATAATTGTTTTTGATCATGCATATCCAGCACCAAATGTGATTGCAGCAATGGCTCAGCAGAAAATACTGGAGTTCATCAAAGAACAGAATATCCCTAATTTTTTGAGAAAGGGAATTTGTCATCAGGTATTAATCGAAGAAGGGTTTGTAGTTCCGGGAAGAATAATCATAGGTGCAGATTCACATACTAATACTTATGGTGCATTGGGCTGTTTTTCAGCTGGCTTCGGCTCAACTGAGTTAGGAGTTGCATGGGTAACAGGAAAGACATGGTTCAAAGTGCCGCATACAGTACATGTTAAATTAACAGGAAAAACCCAGAGAGGAGTATTTGCAAAGGATATAATGATATATGTAGCCGGAAAACTTGGAATGAACGGAGCAACATACAAATCATTAGAATTTTCAGGTGATTACATAGAAAATCTTCCAATGCATGAAAGAATTGTATTTTCAAACATGTCAACAGAGTTAGGTGCAAAATGCGGACTTATTGCCTCAGATAAAACAACAATAAGTTATCTTGAAAATCACACAAAAGCGCAAGGGCCTTTCCATGAAATAAAACCAATTAATCCAAATTACGAAAAAGAAGTAGAGATAGATGTTTCAAAAATAATACCACAAGTATCATGCCACCCTACAGTTGACAATGTCAAACCATTAAATGAACTTGAGGGAATGCAGATAGATCAGGTGTTTATTGGAACATGCACAAACGGACGCTACGAAGATCTCGAAATAGCTGCAAAGATACTGAAAGGCCGTAAAGTCAGCCGATTTACAAGAACAATAATAACGCCTGCAAGCCAGGCAATTCACGAAAAAGCAGAGCAAAACGGGCTTGTAAAAATATTCAACGAGGCAGGCTGTACTGTTACTGCAACTGGATGCGGAGCATGCATCGGGAGGCATGGTGGTGTATTAGCTCCAGGTGACAAGGCATTTACAACAATGAACAGGAATTTCATTGGAAGGATGGGTTCTGCTGAAGCTGAAATTTATCTTGGAAGTCCTGCATCAGCTGCAGCAACAGCAATAGAAGGAAAAGTTGCAGACCCTAGAAAATACATGACAGGTGAAGAACAATGAGCAAAGTATGGAAATTCAACAACAATGTCAACACAGATGAGATAATCCCTGGAAGATTCAACATAACAATCATACCTGAAGAACTTGCAAAAAATGTTTTTTGTGAAGTCAGTCCTGATTTTGCAAAGAATGTTCAGAAAGGAGATGTCATAGTCGCTGGAGAAAATTTTGGCTGTGGTTCTTCAAGAGAGCATGCACCAATTGCAATAAAAGCTTCAGGAACAAAGTGCATAATTGCACAATCATTTGCAAGAATATTTTTTAGAAACTGCATAAATATCGGCCTTCCATTGTTAGAATGCAAAGAAGTATACGAAGAGATTAATGAAAATGATAATGTTGAAGTTAATATTGAAACAGGCGTATTAAAAAACAACACATCTGGAAAAGAATATCAAGCTCAACCTGTGCCATCATTTGTGCTAAAAATAGCGCAAGCAGGAGGCATAATACCTTTTTTAAGAGAACATGAAGTAGAGGAATTACAATGACAACAAAAACCTACAACATATGCATACTTCCAGGAGATGGAATAGGACCTGAAGTAACTGAAGAAGCAGTAAAAGTGCTCAAAGAATTAAACATTAATTTCAATTTCATATACGGTGACATTGGATTTGATGCATACCAAAAATTAGGAACACCTCTGCCTGAAGAAACTCTAAAAAAAGTAAGAGAAGCAGATGCAACATTATTTGGAGCAGTTACAACTCCACCAAACATTCCAAATTATTCATCTCCAATTTTAGGATTAAGACAGCATTTCCAGCTTTATGCAAATGTACGGCCTTGTAAATCTGTCCCAAATCCAATATCAAAACAAGGAATCAACATACTTGTTGTAAGAGAAAATACAGAAGGGCTTTACTCAAAGAGCGAAAGATTAGAAGACAACGGAAACAGAGCGATAACAGAGAGAATAATAACCAGAAAAGGCTCAGAAAGAATAATAAGATATGGGTATGAGCTTGCAAGAAAGCAAGGAAGAAAAAAAGTAACAATTGTCCACAAAGGAAATGTGTTAAGAGAAACATGCGGCTTATTCAGGAAAGTTGCATTAGAAATTGCAGAGCAATATCAAGATATCGAAACAAGCGAAATGCTTGTTGATGCGTGTGCAATGCAATTAATAAAAAAACCTGAACAGTTTGATGTAATCATAACTACAAACTTGTTTGGAGACATATTAAGTGATGAAGCATCAATGCTTGTTGGAGGTCTTGGACTTGCATGTTCAGGCAATATAGGAGAAGATACTGCTGTATTTGAGCCTGTTCATGGCTCAGCACCAAAATATGTAGATACACACAAGATAAATCCATTAGCAACATTTCTGTCTGCAAGGTTAATGCTTGAACATTTGAATTTAAAAGAGCAAGCAGAAATACTTGAGAGTGTAGTAATTAAAGCAATAAAAGAAAACAAAGTAACACAAGATTTAGGAGGTTCGCTCTCAACACAAGAAGTTACAGAAAATATTATTAATAATATAAAAAATAATCAACTAGAATTGGAGGAATAATAAAATGGCAAAAAAACTTAGAATCGGATTTTTGCATTCAATAATAAGAAGAGATGAAAAACTGTTATTGGATGAATTAAAAAAACAGAAAGATGTAGAATTAATTATGTTAGATGACCGTGATCTCGAATTTACATTAGGAAAAAACAAAATTAAAGTGGACTGCATTATTGAGAGGGCAATTAACCACTCAAGAGCATTGCATGCTTTAAGAATATTTGAAAGCTACGGAATAAGGTGCTTCAACACATACAAGGTGGCAAGTGTATGCGGCGACAAGTTATTAACATCAGTTGCTTTAGCAGAAGCAAGCATCCCACAGCCTGAAGTAAAGGTTGCTTTCACTGAGGAGTCTGCATTAAAAGCAATAGAAGAAATGGGTTACCCTGTTGTTTTAAAGCCTGCAGTAGGATCATGGGGAAGATTATTATCTAAAATAAATGACAGGGATGCTGCAGAAGCATTGTTAGAGCATAAGAAAATCTTAGGAAGTTATCATCATTCAATATATTACATACAAAAGTATGTTGAAAAAAAAGGCAGAGACATAAGAGCATTTGTTGTAGGTGATGAAGTAATCTGTGCTATTTACAGAACTTCTCCTCATTGGATTACAAATACTGCAAGAGGCGGAAAAGCAACTAATTGCAAAGTAACAGAAGAGATAAGAGATATTTGCCTTAAATCTGCAAAAGCAGTCGGAGGAGGCATAGTTGCTCTGGACCTATTCGAAACAAAGAATGGTTTAAAAGTCAATGAAGTAAATTACACAATGGAGTTCAAGAACAGCATAGATACAACAGGAGTAAACATTCCAAAAAAGATTGTTGACTATGTAGTAAAAGAAATGAAAAAGTGATTGTTTGAAACAAAACACTTTTGTTTTATAATGTTCAAAGCTGGTCAATAGGTATAAAAAGACACATGAAAGATATATTCATCTTGCATTTTGAACGAGGTGGATATTATGAAAATCGGGGTTGTTTATACATTATTGAGAACAGAGGAAAAACTGATAATAGAAGAGCTTGAGAAAGCAGGGCATGAAGTCATTAAAATTAATGACACAAGGCAGTTCATAGAACTTAACCAGAAAAAAACATTTCCTGTTGATATTGTGCTTATGCGAAGCATGTCTCTTCAGAGATCACTTTGGTTTGCAAAATACTTTGAAAGCATTGGGATAAAAGTAGTAAACAACTATGAAATCATTAATACTTGCGGAAATAAATATTTAACAACGCTAAAGTTAATTGAAAATGATATCCCAACACCTAAAGTAATAATTGCATTTGACAATAACAGTGCATTGCAGGGCATGGCAGACATAGGCTATCCCTGTGTCATAAAACCTTTAGTCGGTTCATGGGGCCGTCTGATTGCAAAGGTACCTGACAGTGATACTGCAGAAGCCCTTATTGAGCACAAGATGATGCTTGAAGGAAGCGCTGCATTTTACATACAGGAATACATTCCAAAAAATAATTATGACATTCGTGTCATGGTTATAGGAAACAAAGTTGTTGGTGCAATAAAAAGAACATCACTAAAATGGAGAACAAATACTCAGCTCGGTGCAGAACCAGAACATTTTAAAGTAACAAAAGAAATGGAGGATATTGCATTAAAGACAGCTCAGATAATAGGCAAAGGCATAGTTTCCATTGATATGTTTGAATATCAGGGAAAATATCTTGTCAATGAAGTCAATGCCACAAGTGAGTTTAGAAAAAGTCTGAATGCATATCAGGTTAATGTACCAAAAATAATTGCAGATTATGTGATAAAGGAGGCAGAAACATGAAAGTAAGTATAGTAGGTGGATCAGGGTATGTTGGAGGAGAAGTGTTAAGACTTTTGCTTTGCCATCCAAAAGTGGAAGTTCAGCAGGTTACAAGCGAAAAGAATGCAGGAGATTTTATCAAGATAATTCATCCTAATCTTAGAGGAATAACTACACTTAAGTTTTGTTCAATAAAAGAGCTTAAGAAATGTGATTTGTTGTTTATGTGTCTTCCTCATGGAACATCAATGAAGAATATTGAAAATTTGAAAAAGCTTGCAGCACGAGTTATTGACTTCAGCGCAGACTTCAGACTGAAATCTGCAAAAGAGTATGAAAGATGGTACAAACACCCTCACACTGCTGAAAAGCTTATGAAAGATTTTGTTTATGGGATTCCTGAACTTCACAGAGCTGAAATAAAAAAAGCAAAGTATATTGCCAAAGCAGGATGTAATGCAACATGTACTATTCTTGGTCTTTATCCATTCATAAAAGCAGGAGTAATTGACATGAATATGCCTATTGTTGCTGAAGCAAAGTGTGCATCAAGTGAAGGTGGAAATAAGCCAAGCATTGGATCGCATCATCCTGAAAGAACTAATTGCTTAAGATCCTACAAACCTGCAATGCACAGGCACTGTGCTGAAATGATACAGGAGCTTAATTTAAAACATATAGATTTCAGTGCAACATCTGTCCAGCTTGTCAGAGGCATACTTGTTACAACACATGTATTCCTGAAAAAGAAAGCTACTGATAAAGATATATGGAAGATCTTAAGAGAAGCATATGGTAAAGAGCCATTCATACGTTTAGTTAAAGAGAAGCAGGGAATTTACCGCTATCCTGAACCAAAAATATTAGCAGGCACAAATTATTGCGACATAGGATTTGAGTTAGATCCTGAAAGCAACCGCCTTATAATACTTAGTGCTGTCGACAATCTAATGAAAGGTGCAGCAGGACAGGCAGTGCAGGCAATGAATATAATGATGGGCTGGGAGGAAACAACAGGTTTGGAATTTCCAGGAATGCATCCTGTTTAGTTTATTTTTTAATTTCACATAACAAAAATATATTACGTGCTCCATTAAAAGAGTGCGTATTTGCCTACCATTTACTGATTCGACAGTAACGCTTAAAAAAACGACAGCCACTTTAATGTGGCAGTCATAATATTTATTTGATTAATAAAAACTAAATAAACAATTAAAGCATAAGAAGGATAAACAAAACAAGTGACAAAAATGTGCAGATTACTAATAATAAAATCAAAAAAAACATTTCAAACAGCTAAGCCTCTAAAAACTTTCGCAGGTTTAGCAAAGAACAGCCAGGAATATCAAGGGCATGGATGGGGCTGTGCTTATAAAGATAAGAATGGCAAATGGAAGCATTACAAAAAAATCACACCTATATGGGAAGATAATCTTGACCAGTTTCCTGACACTAATTTTCTTATAGTTCACGCAAGATCTGCATTTGAAGACAAAGACATCGTAGTAGAAAACAATATGCCTTTTTACGACGACAAATATATCTTCATATTCAATGGAGAACTAAGAGGCGTAAGAATAAAAGAAGAAGGCAGAATTGGAGCAGAAAAGATATTTAATTTTATAAAAAGTTTCAAAGGAGATACTAAAACAAAAATGCAGAAAGCAGTAGAACAAATAAAAAAGAGAACAAAACTGTTAAAAGCATTAAATATAATAATTACAGATAATAAAAATATTTATGTAAATAATAGTTTTAATGAAAGACCTAATTACTTTCAAATGTATTACAAAAAAACAGATGATGATATCATGATCTGCTCAGATCCATTCCCAAACGAAAAATGGCAGAAAATGAAATTAGATACTATTGAGGTGTTTTAGATGATTATTGTAAAAGTTGGCGGAGCTGCAGGAATTAATTATGATAACGTCGCAGATGACATTGCATTGTTAGTTAAAAAGAAGCAGAAAATCATATTAGTAAACGGAGGAAAGTCTGAATTGGAAACAATATCAACAAAACTTGGAAATCCTCCAAACTGGGTTAAAACTGCTTCAGGATATACTTCAAGAAGAACAGATAAAAACACAATTGAAATGTTCACTATGGTCTATGCTGGAAAAATGAATAAGATGATTGTTGAAAAACTGCAGCAAAAAGGTGTCAATGCAGTAGGATTATCAGGATTAGATGGGAAGCTAATTGTTGCAAAAAAGAAGAACATAGTAATTATTGAAGGCGAAAAAAAGAAAATTCTAAGAGATGATTATACTGGAAAAATAATTGAAGTAAATTCAAAAATACTCAAGATTCTTCTAAAAGAAGGATATACACCTGTAATATGCCCTCCTGCCATAAGCGAGGAGAATCAGGCATTAAATGTTGATGGAGACAGGTTAGCTGCTGCCATAGCTGAATCATTGAAAGCAGATACTGTAATCTACTTGTCAAATGTTCCTGGTCTGTTAAAAAACAAAGACGATGAAAAAACATTGATAAAAGAAATCAACAAGAAAAACTTAAATGAGTTTATGCAGTATGCTCAGGGAACAATGAAAAAGAAAGTTATGGGTGCAATGGAAGCTGTTGAAAAAGGAGTAAAACAGGTTGTTTTTGCAGATGCTCGGGCTAAAAATCCTTTGCAGAACGCTTTAAAAGGGAAAGGAACTGTTATCCAGTAATTAGGAGAGGATAAAATGAAAAAACAAGATTATCAAAAATTAGAAGACACATATGAAATGGGAACTTATCCTAAAAGAGACATTGTCTTAGTTTCTGGATCAGGTGCAACTGTAAAAGATTGTGAAGGCAGAACATATATAGACTGCACTGCTGGAGTTGGTGTGGCAAATGTTGGACATGCTAACCCTGAAGTTGCAAAAGCATTGGCAGATCAGAGCAAGAAACTTATTACATGTTACAGTATATTTTACAATGATAAAAGAGCAGAACTGGTTAAAAAACTTGTAGAAATATCTCCTAAAAATCTTAAAAAAGTATTTCTTTCTAACTCAGGCGCTGAATCAGTTGAAGCTGCAATAAAATTTGCAAGATCTACAACAGGAAAGCAGGAGATAATTGCTATGATGCGCGGATTTCATGGAAAAACAATGGGTGCTCTAAGCACAACATGGACTAAAGATTATCAGGAACCGTTTGCTCCATTAATGCCTGCAGTAAAACATATTCCTGCAAACAATCTTGAGAAATTAGAATCTGCTATAACTGAAAATACTGCTGCAGTTATGCTTGAACTTGTGCAGGGTGAAGGAGGCGTAAGACCGCTTGATAAAGAATTCATAAAAAAAGTGAGAGAATTAACAAAGAAAAAGAAAATAATTATGATTGTTGATGAAGTCCAGACAGGGTTTGGCAGAACTGGAAAAATGTTTGCCTGCGAACATTACAGTGTAGAGCCTGATATTATGTGCTGTGCAAAAGCAATAGCAGGAGGCATACCTATGGGTGCAACTCTCTGCACAGAAGCCATAACTGTCCCTAAAAAAAGCCACACAACTACATTTGGAGGAAGCCCGCTGGCATGCGCTGCATCTTTGGCTACTTTAAAATACATTAAAGATAACAAGCTTGTTGAAAAATCTGCAAAGAATGGAGAGTATTTCGTAGAAAAATTAAAAGCAATTAACTCACCAAAGATAAGAGAAATCAGAGCTATGGGATTAATGATAGGTGTTGAATTGAAAGAAAAATCAGGACCTTACATGAATTTGCTTGCTGAAAAAGGTGTGCTAGCATTGTTAGCAGGACCAACTGTAGTCAGGTTTTTGCCGCCATTAGTTATAACCAAAGAGCAGATTGATGAAGTTGTAAAAGCATTTGAAGAAGTTCTTAGTTAGATCTTCATAGTCTTGCTGTTTACAAAGTATTCAAAATTGTAATGAGTCATAATTCTTGCTTTCTTGCCTGGAACTGGCATAAGCCTTGCAGATAATGGCTTATTGAGCTTTATGGACAATGATGCTATGTCAAGAAGCAATGCATACAATTTTTTCTCAGAAACATTTCCTGGCAAAGGGATAGTATCAAGGCCAGTACCGCATACTGCTGAATATAAAAGTAGATTAAAGATATTGTAATTGTCTTTCTTGTTCCTATGTGCTAATCCATAATCTTCAAGAACAGGCAGCATTAATCCACTATAACCGCATTTCTTTACATCTAATTGCCTCAATGTCTTTGTAACCTCAGCAGCAACTGCAAGTGTACCTGCTTCTCCAAATTTACCTAATCCTAACTTTTCAAAAGCAAATGCAACACTCTCATGAGGATGAACAGATGTTGCAATACTTACATCTATGCCATCATATTTTATTCTTTCTTTTTTGCTTATCTTCTTTGCTATGTTCTCTATCTTTTTATATTCTTTTTCAAGCATTTGTTTCAAAACTGTACCTGCTTTTTCAATGTTTTTTGCTTTTGAGAATGCCTTGTAGACAATATCACTGTTCTCTGTGCCTATTGCAAATGATATTGGCCCTTTATGATAAGCTGCTGGAAAAAAAGGGTTTCCTGCTTTTGTATTGAACAATGCAGCAAATCTCAGATTAGCAAATCCTCCATCCTCAATTCTTGCTAATTTCTTAATCAATGCTGCTGTTTTTTTTGCTGTATCGTAATTAACAGACTTATTGTCGCACAAAGATGCTGTGCAAAACCCAGACCCTGTATTTTTTATAATATAATATGATTCTGAGATATTATCAAAAGTAGTGCCCATATTAAAGAAATCAATTTTGTATTTGCTTGTTAATCTCTGCAGTTCTTTGGCAACATTAACTATCTGCTTTTTTGATTTGAAATAGTTCTGCCACGGCTGTGTTGCTATTCTTGTTGTCTGAACCTGATAGCCACTTCTTTTGAATTCTTTCATGGCTTTGTGATTGAATTCAGCTATACTCTTTATCTGTTCTTCATCTACAGGAAGCTTTAAATTAAAACCTGTTGTTATTGTCCTTATCTTCATGAAATTGATCTGATTTATTTGCTTAATAAATGTTGCTAAAAATTAGTAAGCGACATAAGTAAGACATAACATTAATCGCTTACTAATATTTGCAGGACATATAACTTCATGCATTATTTATGTCCTGCATTAAATTCAAGAAAAAATAAGATAAAATAAAAAATTAATTCTCAACCTGTTCCCTGATATTATCCATCTGCTCATAGAAGTATTCCATTTCTATTTCATCATAGTCTTCCAGAATATCGTACATGCGTTCTTCAAGCTCGTTAAGCTCTTCAACACTGTCAACATCCTGCGCCATCATTAGTAAATATCCTAATTCAAGTTCAGGATCATATTCTGTTGATTTTACTGCTGTCTTCTCAGCTGCTTCTGTTTCATGCACAATTTCGTACGTTAATCCATCCATGCTTACTGCTTCTTCTGTTACAGTATATTCAGCCATTTCAGGTTCAAGTGCATTTAATGCAAAAGAAACAACTGCTAAAATTACAATTAAAAAACCTACTGTCCAAAATGCAGTCTCTGTCTTTGTCACCATTGTTAATACCCCCTATATAAAATCAGAAGTCAATATGCGTTTTTAAAGGTTCTGTGAATTTTAAGAATCTAAAGCTTTTTCTTCTTCCATTTTCTGTTTTTTATATTATTTCTGTAGAAGAGCATATCTTGGACGACAAGTAGGGCAGTATACCTTTGATAAATAAGTCTCTGAATCTTCAATAGAAAACATTTTTTTACATTTACGGCAGCGAGCCAGACGTTTATATTTTTGCATTTTCAGTACCTTGCTCAGCTTTTATATTTTCTAGCTCTTTTTTATGTCTTTGCAGTTCATGCTCTTTGGCAAAATTAATTTGCCTTATTCTTTTATCCCATTCCAATACTTGTATCTTTCTCATTAATTCTTGTTCAGTCATTTTTAGTTCCATTGTTCTCTCCTGTTTTATTTTTTATTCAAATAATATTTGTACGCAATAAATTTTTAACAAAAATCTTAATATTATTCTAAAAAGAAATTTGCCCTAAGCAAGAACAAATACTTTGAATAATTACTTTATATCATACATTAATCTATTATTATATATAAATATTTAGTTAAATCAGCGTAACTTATCTTTGCTTCCAATTTTCAATTTGATTGAAAATTCCAGTAGTTGCATGAGTCTGTCTCCATCCCCCCACATTATCTAGATTATATCCATCCATAAGTTCTAATCTTCTTTTGAATGTTTTAGAATCCTGTGCATAAACAATTCTGTCAGATGTTTCAATTCTTAATTCACCATTGTCATATCTTGATGAAGTTTTTTGAGCCAAATATTTATTAGTATTTGGTGCACTTAATGGTCCTACAAATCTTCCATTAGTTTTCCATACTGCTCCATAGAATGGAAACAACACAACTATTTTATCGTTTGGGATGTTAGCCTTCGCATATCTGATTACATCATCAAGCTTATCTTCAGGCATAACAGGACTAGGTTTAACACCTCTTCCTTTATGGAAATCATAGGCCATTAGTTCAACATAATCAACATATTTTGCTATTTCTTTATAATTGTAAAATGCATGATGTTTATAACCATTTTTCTCACTGTCTTTAAATCTTGGGCTTACTGCAATTGCAATATCATATTTTTCATGTGGTAATTCTTTTCGTAACTGTTTCACAAATTTAACTAATTTATCACTGCGTTCTGATCCTGCCCTTACTGATTCAAGATCAATTGCAACACCTTGATAACCTTCATCTTTAATTTCCTTTGCAATCAGTCCTGCTGATGTTATAGGATTATTTAATATATAATCAATTGTACTAATATTAAATGCACTAACCATTGGCAACACATTATAATCACAGTCAGATGCATTTCTTTTTATTTTGTTTTCTGTTTTTTCAGAAACTCTTTGTGTCATTTTTAGTTTTCTAGATTTTAAGCTAAGTCCATACAAATGAGGATGAAAATAATCAACAACAGCGCATGCTTCACTATCCATTTTCCTGCTTCCTAAAGCCTGTTTGTACACAAATACTTTCTTTTCTCCAGTTACTCTTTCAACTAAAGTTAAGTCTTGTTCAGAAGTTCCTTGATCTTTCTTAAAACTGAAAACAAATTTTCCAGGATTTGATGTTTCTTCACCCCAGAATTCATGATCTAATTTTTGATCTCCATTCCAAACCTCAACAAAGAATCTGAATTTTGCATTTTCATCATAATTATCACCCATTGGATTAATCAAAGCTGAACCAGGATCAAATGTATTTTCCAAACCTGATTCATATTGGAAGAAACCTGTTATTTCACCAGCACCGTTATTAACATTTAGATCAGATCTTTCTCCTAAAGGAACAAGTGAATCATAAAAACCATTATCACCAGGATTCAAACCCTTATTAGCATCCTGCATAAAATATTTTACAGTAAGATCTGTGTTATTAGGAACATCTGCATCTTTAACATTAATGTCTATGTTAACAAGATCAGCTTCTGTTACTGGTCTAGCAGTTACATACCTATCAACCATAATACCTATATCAATATCATCATTAACCTGAACATCTTGCTGAGAACTTGATTTTTCTGCCACAGAAATCCTATCTGCTATGTCTTTAGCTATGTATAATCCTGCTCCACAGCAACCTAAAGCAATACTTCCTATTCCAGCTATAACTGGTAAAAGTAGCCTTGATCCTCCTTTTCCCTTTGCCATATGAATAGTATATTAAGTCTATTTATAAATGTTACTATAAAGTAGTGACTAATAGAATATAGAACACTTATATAGTGAACGAAATAAGTATTCGTACATTTTGAATTTCGTTCACTATTCAGCAAATGAGATCAAATGTATGAAAATTAATCTCATTTGCTATAATTACAGTATAGTTTAGATCTTAAATTGAAGAAGAATCCCCACCCCCGGATTCCTTGAGCATGTAATGCGAAAGGCACCAAAAATATGAAGTATTTTTGCGTGTGTTCAAATTCGGGTAGAAGTTTGCCTTTACGAAGTAAAGGTAAATCCCCACCCCCGGATTTGAACCAGGGACCTTTCGGGATCAGCTGGTATGCTATCATCCAATGCATCAAGCACAGTCCGCATACATCTACAGCCGAACGCTCTACCGCTGAGCTAGGTGGGGTTAATCTCAACAGGACACTGATTTGTTTATATAGTTTACTGTATGAACTTGGAAGTAAACACAATAATAAGACTTCCGACAAAATCCCAGGAAAGATCTAAAATACTTGATGTCCTCTCTAAAACAAAATTCTGATGTATTTCGTCAGAGATTCCAAAAAGCACACAAAAAACAATAGTTCCAACAATTCCAATATTTTTATACTTTGTTTGTATAACTGCTCTGTAAAACAAGAATGCTAGTATAGCATATTCTATTATATGCTCTACCTCATCACCTGTCCATGCGCCTTTAGGCACAGGCTCATCTGTAATAACTCCCCTTATAGTAGGAAGCACAGGTATAGAAGACAAATAAATAATAAAACAGGCATATAATATCAAAGGGATTAGATAAAATAAAATATACTTTGTCTTATTCATAATATTGGTCAAAGAGGTTTATTTAAATAAGTTATCAGCCTATTTCCCAACCTTCGCCTTATTAGAACTGACCCTTAGAATATCGTTCTTCTTGTTTCTAAATTTAACAGTTACAGATGGTAGTTTAAAATCACCAACAATGCTGTATGTTGATTTAACTTTGTAAGTGATAATCCTTTCTTCATAAGCTTCTAAATGGTGTATTTTCCAGACAAGCATTGTCCCTGCTTTTTCATGCTTTAAAACTTTCTCTGGCTTCATTGTGCCTATCTCAAACTGCTTTTCAATCTCAGCAACTGCAGGAATCTTATCAATAATTTCAACATCATCTATTAGTTTCATGGATCTGTTCTTGATATGCACCAGAACTTTAATTTTCATGCAACCTTCTTTATCAACATGCAGAACAACTGTTTCTTTGCTTACAATAACAGGGCTTCTGAATACAAAATAAGCTCCAACACCAATAATAATTAACAGTATGAATACAACAATAGGCCTGTAATTCACAACATACACAACTTCAGTTGGCTCATCAACAGGCAGATAAACAGAAGTTACATAATACAACAACCCATCATCATCAACTATTTTACCGTCTGGCTCTGTTGATGTGAAAAATTGTGCAAAAGTGCTTGTTGGATAAGATATTTGTTTTGTTACTTCTGCATTTCCTTTGTTAGTATATTCTGTTGTAGTAGTTGTTTTGAAAAAGAAACTTTTAGCAGGTTTTTTGTATTCTACAATATCAGAGTATGCAATAATTTCAATATCTTTCTTTATAGGTGAAAATATTTTATCGCCTACTGTTACAGTTAACACGATTGTATCATCTGTTGGTTTCTGCTGTGTATCATAATTAATCTCAAATACAACTGTTGTACTTCCAAGCGGCTCAATAGGAACTGTTTTTGTTTCATTATAAAGAGAACTGGTCAATGCAATTTCCATTTCAGGAATATCTAAAGGATTTCTGTTTCTTATTTCCAGTTTAACCTTTGATGTCTGTCTTGGATCAACTCCTTCCTGTGCATCTAAAAGAAAGTTCAATGAAGGCAGATAATCAGTAAGAGCGTTAGGGTTCTTAATCTGAAGTATTACATCTTCTTCAACAATTTCTCCCCTGTCTGATATAAAAGGTATTGTTATGGCATATTTTCCTGATGAGATATAAGAAGAAGTTGGAGTTATGACAATATCAAACACTACAGATTCACCATTTTGAACAACAAATTGAGAAAGATAAATTTGCGGGCTTGTCTCAAAGCTCCATCTTTGATCTAGTTCAAAATTAATGTTTATAGTTTCATCTACATAGCCGTCATTGGTTAGCACAACCCTATATGTTGCGCTTTCATTTGCATAAATCCCATCTGCATCAGACATTTTTACTTCAAAAGCAGAAACTGATAGAGCTATAATAGTTAAGAGGAGGGTAAATAGTACCAGAAATTTCATTGTTTTTCGCATGCTGAGAATACCTCATCCAGAACACTATTTCTACGTGACAACCAGGTATATAAATCTTTTTATTTTGGTCACTACTTTACGGAGGAAATCAAACAATCTTATCTCTGTTTATCAATTTCCAGTGATGTTTAATGATTAATAACCTAAAAACAATTGGCGCTATCAATGTAGTCACAAAAGCCATAATTACAATAGAACTAAACAAAGCAGTAGAAATCAAACCAGCCTGTCTTGCAACTTCTATAATAACAAGTTCAACATCTCCTTTTGGAGTCAGACCCCACCCTATTAAATGTCCTTCTCTGAAAGATTTATGGACCTCTTTAACACCCAGGATAGACCCTCCAACTGTTCCAATAATAGCAATTAGAGTAATTACAACAGTAAACCATATATTTTCTAATACAGAAGCAAGATCAACATTCAGTCCAACCCATATGAAAAACATAGGAACTAAAAATCCAAATGAAACCATGTGAGTTGTATTTGCAAGTTCATGTTCTTTCCAGTGTTTTCTGCCGCCTGTCATCATGGAACGCCTTGCAATAACTCCGGCAAACAAAGCTCCAAGGATTGCACCTAAACCTAAAAACTCTGAAATACCTGCCATGAAAAGAACAACAATTAGTGAAATCAAAAAGAAGTTTGGTTCATGAACCTCATCTTCAGTAATTCTGGTAATAATTGGGAGTAGAATAAATCTGAACAATAATAAGAGCAAGATAAAAAATGCAAAGTCTGTAAAAACTGAGAATAAGCTCATTGAACCTGCTGTGTGTATCAGTGCAAGCACAGTGCTGATCATTATTAATTCAAAAACATCATCAACACTGCCTGCTGATAATATCAAACGTCCAATTTTAGTTTTTCTTAATCCTAATTCTCCAAGCAGATCAATTGTAGCTGCCTGTGCACTAACTGACAAAGACACTGCAATAATAAAACTAACTAGCATAGTGTATCCAAAATAATACCTGGAAATGAGAAAACCAACAAGTAAAGGTGTTGAAGTGTTAAAAATAGAAATGTAAGCTGATTCTGCAATATTTTTCTTAAAAGCTCCAAAATCAATATCAAGTCCTATAAAGAAGAATAGCAATAATATACCTATATCTGCAAGAAATGCAAGTACACCTATATTTTGATCTGTGATAACATAATTGTGTATAAGCGGAATACCAAGAACTAATCCAACAGTCATCTGTCCGATCATTCTTGGAAGCTTGATGTATTTGCAGAATTCTGATGCAAGATACGCAGCAACTAAACATATAAACAATACAAGCAATATTTGCATGATTCACCTCTATTTGGTAATCCTTCTCGTAAAGAGAATATTTAAATATTCGCTTTTTATAGGCAATAATATGATCTTCAATAACCTCTTGGTTCAGATATTAACTTTGATTGCTGCAATAATTGCTTCATGTATTGTTTCGAAGCTTGCAGAAGAAGAATTACTTCAATACACCCCATTACTTAAAAAAACAGTCAAAGTTATGTTTGTTTTAACATTAATCTCGCCAGTATTATTCGTTGAAAAGATTCTTACTATAGTTTTCGTTGCTCTAAGTTATGGAGTAATATCATTTCCGCAGAAGAATGAAATTCAAACATTTTACTTTCTGTCTCCGCTTACATTATTTTTAGCAACGCAAAATACAAATGCATTCATTATTACATTGTCAATGTTCTTCATTGTAACATTGTTAACTACAACATTATTGTTAACTAAGTTTGTAAAAAAGAGAATAATCTGGAAAAAGGAATTATTCTATAGTATTGCAAGAAGATATTATACTTTTGTTTTGATTAGCGTATTATTATACTGCATAACTTACTTCTTGAGCTAATGCAGGAGCAGGTGTTCTAGGACCAGTTTGTGGTATAAGTTCTCTGACTAATACTTCTATTCTGTCAGGAGTACGTTCTTTTGGATTAATAAGCTTAATAATACAGAGATTTAATTATAAAGTTAATCTCTAATCAGTAACTACTTCAACTTCAAACTTAGTGCATTTATGCAAATCCTTTTCCAGTTGCTTAATCATTGCATCAATATCAACAGTCTCAAGAATTTCAGAGATCTTCCTAAGTTCTTCATTAAGAGCATAACTCTTTTCTTTATATGAAGTCAAAACATACTCTGCTTCTTTATGTTGCTGTAGTGCAAAATGAGTTCTTGCATTCTTATCAAGCAGTTCTTCTCTTTCTTTCAATTCTTTATATTTCTGCACAAAATTATAAAAGTACAAATCAGTTAAAACATTATCAAGTTCAGCAAGAGTCTTTGCTTTTTTATCATCTTTAATACCCAAATCATCTAGTGAACTCTTAACTTCTTCTAATACTGAAACTATTGTAAAAGAGTTGTCATCAAGCAGCGTCTTAAGAGGATCTGTTACATATTTTTCAATTAATTTTTCATGCTGTATCTTCTTCTTTGCAAATTTTCTAATTGCCTTGTCAATGATTGCAAAAGAGTGTGTTAAAACTTCAACATGATCCTGAATTTTCTTTGATTGATCTTCTTTTTCCTTCAGCATAGCTTTATATTTTTCATAACTTGATGATTCTTCTACTTTCGCAAATTTTTGCTCAGCTTGTTTAAGTAATTTGTTTGTTTTTTCTGCTTCAGAATCCAGTTCTTTTTTCTCTTTTTGTAATTTCTTAAGTTGTTCCTGCTTATCCATAATTAAATCAATCTGGTTTTTGCAGTCTGTAATTGATTCCAGACTTTCTTTTTGTAGTATTCCAGAAAGCTCTTTCATTAAAACATCTATTGTTTTAATTTGTTTGGCAACTGCATAAGATTCATTTGCAAAAAAGTGCTGCAAGACTGCATACGGTTTTAGGAGCATTTTATTCAATACTTCAACATCTTCTTTATAGGTATCTGAAAACCCTTTCATATCTGCATAAGTAATATTCTCTTTATCATACAATGATTCAAGCTTTTCAAGAAATTGCCCTGTTCTTAAGATGTAAGAATTTCTGTTTCCTTTCATAATAGAGAGTTCACGGCCGCTAATGTTCTTATTTTTTAATTCAGCGTATTCCAGTTTTTTCAGATTATTTTGAGTTGCAACAATAGCATCATCTATTTTATCCAAAACTGGTTTCACTGTCTCTGCAATACTTTTTGCATTCTTAGATGTATGATCATCAAGCCACTTCTTAAGTTCAGAAAATTTAACATTCTGTTTAGGTAAAACAACTTCAACTTCATCTTTCTGAAATATTTTCTTTAGGAATTTAAGCATATAGAAGGAGAAAGAATTGTTGTTTTTATAGTTGTTGGTGGTATTAGCTAATTATAGTGAACGAAATAAGTATTCGTACAGTTTGAATTTCGTTCACTATTCAGCAAATGAGATCAAATGTACGAAAATTAATCTCATTTGCTATAGCTATAATCACACGCTAATGCAGATTCTTCTATAATAACAGCAGTATTCAAAAAACTATATAAACAACCAACTCTCAACTGTAATCATGACATCTAAAATCTACGACATCATAATAATAGGAACTGGTGTTACTGGCTGGGGATCTGCAATGTATGCAGGAAGAATGCAGTTAAAAACCTTAATTATTGGTGACAAACCAGGCGGAACTATCATGCTTACAGATGATGTTGAAAATTACCCTGGCTTCAAGAAACTAACAGGGCCTGAATTAGCAGAAAAGATCGAACAGCATGCAAGAGAATATGATATTGACACAGAAGAAAGTTTAGTAACAGATGTTAAGAAAAACAAAAACACATACATAGTAAAAACAAAAAATAATAAAGAATTCAAAACAAAAACAGTTATCTTTGCAACAGGAACAAAACCAAGAAAACTAGGAGTTCCTGGAGAAGACGAATATTTCGGAAAAGGAGTTCATACTTGCGCGCTTTGCGACGGTGCATTCTATAAAGACAAAATTATTGGTGTAATTGGCGGATCAGACTCTGCAGCAAAAGAAGCCTTGTTATTAACACAGTGGGCAAAGAAAGTGTATATTATTTACAGAAAAGATAAGATCAGGCCTGAGCCTGTGAACTATGACAGGATTATGAAGAAAGTCAAAGAAGGCAAGATAGAAATAATATACAAAACAAATGTTACTGAAATCAAAGGAGACAAATTCTTAAATGAAATTGTGTTTGACAAAGAATACAAAGGCAGTAAAAATTTCAAGGTAGATGGATTGTTTATAGAAATTGGCCACATTCCATTGTCAGAAATCGCAAAACATCTTGGTGTTAAAATGGATGAAAAAGGATACATCAAAATCAACAGAAATGCTGAAACTAATGTAAAAGGCCTGTACGCTGCTGGCGACGTTGTAGATACTAGATTCAAGCAGGCAATTGTCGGTGTTGCAGAAGGAGTTTTAGCAGTTTATTCTGCGTATGTTTATGTTAATGAATGTGAATTATGTTGGGAGTCTTAGTAAGAATTTAATAATTTCCTGGTAGGTTGTAATTCTTCTTTAATAATACTGTACAATGTTTGACCTTTAGGATCATCAAGTATGTGAACCATTCCAACTAAGCTAACAATCTTACCAATATCTCTTCCAGCTAATCCACGCAATCTATCTGCTGGAAAATGATCTCTTCGAGGATTGTTACCAAAAGCGGCATTACGAACATAATCTACTTCTCCTGATTGTGCATCTAAATTATTTTGTGCAAGCATTTCTGCATACCTTGCATAATGTCCTTCTAATTCTTCCTGAGTATCTACATCTTCATCAGAACCTAGAAGCATGTTATAATACTCAACAAGATCTGTAACTGTTGATAATTTAGGAAATACTTCTACTGCTTGCCTGTCATGTTCATTTGGAAAATCTATTGCTTCACAAGAAATTCTATTTCTGCCTGCATATTCCAAAGCACCTTTAAATTCATATCCTACAACATATTTAAAAAAACGTTCTGCTTCAGCAATATCATCCCTACTATATCTTTCCTTTGCTTTCTTTTTCAATAGATCCATAACTTCATCAAATTCAGATTTCTTCTTTTTTCCTCTTCCTTTTACTCTATACAAATCAAGAGCTTTTGGACCAGTTTCTACAGTAATTAAATCTGGCTTTTCTCTTTTTAATGCTCTTTGTAGCCTTGCTCTACCTTCTCTATCATAATGCTGCAATCCAATCAATACTATTTCTGTCATGTTAAAGGAAATCACCTGTTAATTTATAAAGTTTTTGTGCAATTACTACCCACCAGTAACATTTATAAATCAACATCTACTTCAAACTGCCTTAAACATTGATTGACAACCTCATATTAAAAATATCATTCCAAGTCAAAATCTTCTTTGTGATCCCTTCTCTCATGCCTGGAGTTTCTCCTCTTTTTGATTCAATAAAATTATGATTTGTTTGTGTTATGTTCAACACATTGATAATCAATC
>Ga0210057_1003739_pt1 | contig 20785 bp, 22 predicted proteins | sample CryGeyCG2114_010_2_FD_183968 | JGI IMG/M metagenome (GOLD analysis project Ga0210057, IMG submission 183968) | Groundwater microbial communities from aquifer - Crystal Geyser CG10_big_fil_rev_8/21/14_0.10 (SPAdes) (version 2) | ecosystem: Environmental > Aquatic > Deep subsurface > Groundwater ...
TTTCATACCTGAACACATTTCGGCTTTTCTAAATCACTACAATACCGAACGACTGCACATGGGAATTAATTTCAAAACGCCGGCCCAGTTAATTCAAAAGTGATTCCAAGGTCTTGAATTTAATACAGTACGGATTGCAATAAAAATCAATGCTCCGAGCCGCTGCCACAGCAACGAATACGAGTCCTACAAACTTACTCTAGGAGGCTACCGAACCACGGGAGCAGTTGCCAAACCCCCGCATAACAAGCATCACGAGTAAATTGTACACGGCAGTTAAGGTCATAATGAAGTGCATTGCACCCCAGTTGAGATAACGAACATTGAGGTTGTCATCGGGGTTGCGATTATGTACAGAAAATCTTCCAAGCCACTACCGATTGAATTCTCTCGGCTGTATCTAATTCGGCACCTCTAATACCCCAACTTCCTGTACCAAGTATCTTTTATTTTTGAAAGTCTTCTTTGCATCACTCTATACCAAACCTTAATCTGGCATATTCTCAAAACAAAAAGACTGCATTCGGCCACAGATTCGCCTAATATCCTTATCATTATATACAAAATCGCCCCACAGTCTAAACTGTGGGGCGAGGTCTAAGATCCAAGGTCCTAAGAGCTAGGACCGAGAATCAAAGTTCAACTTGCGAGCACAGCCGCGGGGCTGAGGTCATCGAAGCCATAGTCGAGCCATCCGCAGCCCCGGACCCACCTATCGCCGTTCCAGTGCAGACCACGAACGCAGAGACCGCCGTCTGAGCCGCTGTAGATGGTGCCCCAGAAGAAGATCGACTTGTCTTTCCATTCTTCCGGGATCAGCTCGGGATGCTTCAGCAGGTAGTCCAGAGCGGTAGTGTTCAGGACACGCTTTCCCTTGAGGTTCTTTCGGAGCTGGTGGCCATTGATGAGGCCACTCTGCTGTTTGGGATCGAGGTAGAGTTCCACCTTTGTGGAATCCCATTCGATCTCTCTGAGACTCTGGTGTTCCACCACCTTCCAATCTTTGGGGCAGTGGGGAGAAAGGGAGGTGTTGATGTGGTGGACTTTGGGCACCACCACAAGCTCACCCCGTTGAAGTTTCCGGGCACCTTCAACACCTCCAAGGATGTTGAAGATCGCCTCAACGGACACCTCCTCGACATAGACATTGTACTTGGACATCTTTGTCTCCTTCGGCTGTTAGCCGGTTTGTAGCTCCTGCCTACTAGGCAGTCGCAAGTTTTGTGAAGAACTAACTACCTTGTGGTATATCATGTGTATAGAAAAAGTCAAAGATCTATACTTCCCAGAATAATTCCCCCGAATTCTTCCTGGTTACAAACAAAAAACGCTCGGTTAAGCGATTTAGCTCCTAGCTTCCGCTATCTCCTTAGCCACATTCGGTGGCACAATCTCATAGTGATCAAATTCCATCGAAGCACTGGCTCGGCCAGCCGACATAGATCGGAGAGTTGTAATGTATCCAAACATCTCTGAGAGAGGGACAAAAGCTTTGATCGCTTGGTTCATACCTCGCTCTTCCATCCCCTGAATCTGCCCTCTCTTTCCATTAAGATCTCCGGTAATATCTCCCATATATTGTTCCGGTGTGACAACTTCCAATTTCATCATCGGTTCTAGGATAACTGGGTCAGCAAGTCGGGCCGCTTTCTGGAAAGCCTGGGAAGCTGCAATACGGTAGGCAATTTCAGATGAGTCGACTTCGTGATGGGAACCAAAAGTCAGCTCACAAGAAATATTAGTCATCTTGTAACCGGCCACAATTCCTCGGTCCATCCCCTCTTTAACCCCTTTCTCAACAGCTGGAATAAACTCATTTGGAATAACACCTCCTTTAATAGAGTTAACAAATTCAAATCCTTCCATTCGGTGAACATTCTTTGGGAGTTTGCCATCTTTGGCTTTATCATTGTATTCAGATTGGGCTAAAGGTTTAATTGTCAGCTTAACGTGACCGTATTGTCCCTTACCTCCCGATTGTTTAATGTATTTCTCTTCCGCTTCGGCTTGTCCACGAATAGTTTCCATGTAGGCGACCTGCGGATTACCCACATTAGCTTCCACTCCGAACTCCCTCTTCATTCGATCAACCATAATTTCGAGGTGTAGTTCTCCCATACCCATGATAACCGTTTCGTTAGTTTCGGAATCAGACTTAATCTTAAAGGTTGGATCCTCATCTGAAAGACGTTTCAAAGCCATACCTAGTTTTTCCTGATCAGCCTTGGTCTTTGGTTCAATTCGAAGAGAAATAACAGGTTCAGCAAATTCAATCTTATCTAGAATAATTGGGTGGTCTTCGTCACAGAGAGTGTGACCTGTAATTGTCTCATTTAGACCGACAGCCGCCGCAATTTCTCCAGCATAGACTGTTTTTACTTCTTCTCTAGAGTTAGCGTGCATTTTTAGAATTCGTCCAACTCGCTCTTTGTTTCCAGTTGAAGAATTGTAAACATAGGAACCAGCTGAAAGTGTTCCGGAATAGACTCGGAAATATGTCAGTTGCCCAACAAAGGGATCGGTTTGTAGTTTGAAAGCCAAAGCTGCCAATGGAGCTTCATCAGAAGACGGTCGTTCGATCTTTTCTTCGGTATTAGGATCAATTCCGGTAATTGAAGGAACATCCAGAGGCGACGGCAGATAGTCGATGACGGCATCCAAGACCAATTGAATTCCCTTATTATGCAACGCTGAACCAGCAAAGACCGGTACCACAAGGTTTGCAATGACCGCTTTGCGAAGAATATTTTTCAAATCAGCTACTGGTACTTCCTCACCATTTAGATACTTTTCCATAGCTACCTCATCGTTCTCGACAATCTTTTCGAGAAGTTCTCCTCTGTATTTAAGAGCGTCGGCTTTTAAGGCTTCGGGAATTTCTTTCTCAATCACTTTATTACCCATTTCTCCTTCGAAGTAATAGGCTTTTTGAGTTAGAAGATCGATGACTCCTTCATGTTTTTCCTCTTCACCAATTGGAATCTGCATTCGAATAGCATGCGGTGTTAACCTATCCAAAATAGATTTGTATGATCGCTCAAAGCTGGCACCGGTTCGATCAAGTTTGTTAATCAAACAAATTCTTGGCACATGGTACTTGTCAGCTTGTCGCCAAACAGTTTCGGATTGTGGTTCAACTCCAGCTACTCCATCAAAAACCACCACTCCGCCATCAAGAACCTTTAGAGATCGCTCCACTTCAACAGTGAAGTCCACGTGACCGGGGGTGTCAATAATATTAAAACGATGTTTCAGAGCTTCGTTCTGCGGATCATAGGTTGGCATCCAAAAACAAGTGGTAGCCGCCGAAGTAATAGTGATACCTCGCTCTTGCTCTTGTTCCATCCAGTCCATAATAGCCTCACCTTCATGCACTTCTCCAATTTTGTGAGAAACCCCGGTATAAAAAAGAACTCGCTCGGTGACTGTTGTCTTACCGGCGTCAATATGAGCAATGATTCCAAAGTTACGGACTTTCTCTAATGAATAATCTCGGGCCATATATTAATTAAATAAAATTTTACCATGCAAAGTGAGCAAAGGCTTTGTTAGCCTCGGCCATCTTGTGGGTATTCTCTCGTTTCTTAACAGCCTCCCCTTCATTCTTGGAAGCTAGCACCAACTCCTCGGCTAGTTTTTTGTACAAAGGTTTACCTTTTCTGGAGTTAGCAGCCTCAATAATCCAACTCATAGCTAGGAATTGTCGTCGCTCGGGTCGAACCTCTCGTGGTACTTGATAGTTAGCACCTCCAACTCTTCGGGATCGAACTTCCATCTGAGGTCCAGCATTTTTCATAGCTAGATCAAAAATTTCGATTGGGTTTTCCACCTTCTCAGTCTTTTTTACTTCGTCCAGAGCCCCGTAAACAACCTTACGAGCGGTTTCTTTTTTGCCATGTAACATTATGTGGTTAATGAATTTAGAAAGTTTCTCCGAGTTGTAAACTCGATCAGCTGAGACCATATTCCTATTTCTAACTGGACCACGCATATATATTATTTTTTAGCTTTCTTAGCACCATAACGTGAACGACTTGAAGTTCGGTTCTCGACACCCGTAGCATCTAGCTTGCCCCGAACAACGGTATATCGAACGCCAATGTCTTTGACTCGTCCGCCCCGCAGTAGTACCACCGAGTGTTCCTGTAGATTGTGGCCCATACCCGGAATATAGGCGGTAACTTCCATACCATTGGTTAATCGAACCCTGGCGATCTTTCGAATGGCAGAGTTGGGTTTCTTAGGGGTTTTAGTTGTAACCTTAATACAAACTCCCCTCTTAAATGGAGAGTTATAGAAAGCTGGTCGGTTTTTAAGAGTATTGAACCCACGACTAAGTGCCACGGTCTTAGCTTTCCGAGTTTTGGACCTACGTCCCTTTCGAATTAATTGATTAACGGTAGTCATTCTTATCTAAAAAACCGCCAGACGGCAGTGCTAGGTACTTTAATAGAAAGTGCTCAGAATTGCAAGTCTTTTTATAGAATAGCCGGAATACCAGTTAGTAGTTTAAACGCTCCGAAAACGAAAGGCACGAAAGTATCCCACATAAACAGGACTAGAAATAAGATAATCGCAAAAGAATATCTCTCTAAGACAAGTCGGATATTCAATAATCTCTGTGGCAAAATAGCAAAAAGTATTTTAGAGCCATCCAGTGGTGGAACTGGAATTAAGTTGAAAAAAGCCAGCACCACATTGATCAAAACTACAAAAGAACAGATCTCGATAAAAGAAATGGAGAAAACATACACACTAGAAAGTCGAATTATGATACTGAAAATAACAGCCAAGAGAATGTTGACCGAAGGACCAGCGGCGGCCACAAGGGCATCACCATATTTATGAAACTTCTTAAAATTATATGGATTATATGGCACTGGCTTGGCCCAACCAATGATAAAACCACCAATGAAGTACGCAACAGCCGGCACGATAAAAGAACCAACGATATCCAGATGCTTCAGAGGATTTAGAGTTAATCTGTCTTGTAACTTAGCCGTTGGATCTCCAAGCCACAAAGCGGCATAGCCATGAGAAACTTCGTGGATAACCACCGACATCAAAAGAATGGCAATAATAAAAACGAACTGCATAAAACATATCTTAACATACCTTACTTAGAAATTTCTTATATAGATTGACAAAACAGCCAAAATATCATATATCTATATTTAGAACCAAAAAACGGAGGAACCGAACCATGCAACTTAACACTTCGGTCAATCTGTCTCAAAAAATCGTCCTGAAACACTGCTTTTGTCTTTCTGTCGGTTTTGGAGAAACAAGTGGCGACATTCCGTTGTATTCAATGCATCGGATCAGTCGCCGGCTCCAACAAAAACCACCGGAGATACCGGACTCCCTGATCCGAATCTTGAGTCAATCGTTGATTGCAGCCAATGCTGTCTATCGCCAGAACACCGGCAACAACTGGAATTGTTTGACCTCAAACAACCTGGTCGGTGCAATCGGGCATGTGGATCGGAAGCTCGCTGGCGTGATGACCGTGACCAGGATGCGCAGGCCGGAAGATCTTGAGACTGACCAGGAACTCAAAGAACTCTTGGACAAACAACGTCAGGAGTACCTTGGTTTGATCAAAGGTTGGTTCAAGGAAAATTATGATGAGCTACTGTACATCACCAACGGGAAGATCCCCTGGGCGATCATCAGACGCCTAGAGAGAGGCTTGGCCAGCTGGATTTCCGGGGTTATCAACCCGTTTTCCGAGGACATCGACCAAATGGTTCTGATGGTTGCCAAGGAAGAAGGTGTTATTGCTGAAAGTCCCGAGGAGGCCTGGCAATCTCTAGGTGGTCATCTTTTCCGAAAACGGAAACGTGCCAAGTAGACTCGACACCAAACCCACGCCACTGGTGTGGGTTTTATTTTGCCAACTTGCATTATACCGATACATATATTAGAGTAATGCCTACAACATTATGGCCAAAGAATGCGCAATTACAGGAAAAACAGGACAAATGGGCGGCGGTTATTCAAACCGTACGCGGGCTACTCAATTCAACCCAGTTGGCATGAGACGACGTAAAGCAAACATTCAGAAAAAGAAGATCTACGTTCCTGAACTCAAGAAAACAATCACAATTAACGTCTCTGCCAAAGGTCTGAAGACTATTCAAAAACAAGGAGCTCATCGAGCTTTGAAGAATGCTGGAGTGATCAAGTAAAAACCACAACTAAAAAGGTTGTGGTTTTTCTTTGACTTCTGGTATTTTTCTTGCTAAAAACAACTATAGAATCGGGACCTTTAACCAGGAGTTAAACATGGAAAATCCTTTTCACAGAGACAATTATGCCTTGATGCGTCACGCCTGCTACCACCAGCACGGCAAGGAAGTAAGGATTGATGAGGTTAACGCTCAAATGTGCTGTGAGAACATCCGAGAGTTGGTTCGTCGAACCAAACAACACAAGTTCGTTTTGCACAGCTCTCCTGAAAAAAGAGCGACCTTAACCAGAGATATCGTAGCTGAAGAATTGCAAAGACTTGGCTACGAGGTATCCTTGCCGGAACCAACGGCTTGGTTAGGACCACACAGTCAAAGCTTAACTGCCCAGAATCTTGATCTTTTGATAAACCAAGAAGATGATACCTTCTATCTCTTCATCGCTCACAAACCAGAGATCGCGGATTTTCTGGGCACAGAAGATAATGTGGTACATTGCGGAATCTTCATGTCCAAAGACCAAATGATTCGCTGACCCTCAAAACCCTACCACCCTGGTGGGGTTTTACCTTCTCCAAAAACTTTTTCCGTCAGAGAAAATTGTAATGGTACCCTCCTTAGAAGTTTCCACAAAAGGAATCTGGTATTTTTCTAGTTTTTCAATAACTTCTGGATGCGGGTGTCCATAGCTGTTATTAAAACCAGCCGAAATAATTACAATCTTTGGTTCAACCATCTCCAAAAACTCTTGGCTACTAGAAGTCTTGGAACCATGATGGCCAAGTTTTAAGATGTCACTTTCTAACAAATCTCCTTCTAAACTAATTAAATGTTTTTCGGTGGCAATAGATGCGTCAGCAGTTAAAAGAACTTCTATTTGTTTATAGATAATCTTAATCACTACTGAAGAGTCATTGCCGGTAATAGTCATATTTTTATATGGAAAAAGAATTTGAGCAAAGACCCCCGAACCTAAATCGATTAACATTCCCCTCCTAGCATCTAGCAACTCAGCCCTTTCTTCTTTAGATTTTTTAGAGAAACTTTGGAAAATATTACTTTCGGAAATTGAATTCAGACCGATAATCTCAGCAACTTCAAACCGACCTAAGACTCGAGGAAAACCACCAATATGATCGGCATCTGGATGGGTAGCCACAATGACATCAATGAATCTATCCATAAACGGCATTACTTTCCCCAAAGATCTAAGGACCGAGGTATCCCGGCCAGCATCAACTAATAGTTGAACTCCCGACGGTGAGGTAACCAAGATTGAGTCTCCCTGGCCAACATCTAAAAAATCAATTCTTAGGTGCGGACTTCGGCCAGAATCAAAACTAGCAAATAGTAAGCCGACCGAAAGCAAACCTGAGAGACCAAGAATCATAAACTTTAGTCGGAGCATTCATTTATGTTACTATAAATCCATAACACAACCATTAAATATGTACGAAGTTAAAACATTTAAAATTCCAGAGTTAAAAGGTATCTCTGCTAAAACAATTGAAGAACACCTGAAACTGTATGCCGGCTATGTAAAACACACCAATTTAATCCTAGAAAAAATAAAAGAGAGCACCGAAAGCTATGAAATATCAGAAATGCGACGACGTTTGGGTTTTGAGTTTGATGGTATGCGCAACCATGAACATTATTTTGCACAACTAGAGGGTGGGACTAAGGAACTAGATACAAATTCGAGCTTAAGTAAGAAAATAGACAAAGATTTTGGTTCCGGGCAAGCAGCTTTGGATAATTTCAAAAAGGTGGCCAGCACTCGTGGAGTTGGTTGGGCTATCTTGTACTATGACAAATATAATGGCCAACTAATCCAAACTTGGGTAGATGAGCAACACATTGGACAACTGGTTGGCTTGGAGTTTATCTTCGGTTTAGATATGTGGGAGCACTCATACATGCTCGACTACGTACCTAGTGAGAAAATGAAATACTTTGATGCCTATCTGGAAAATGTTAATTGGCAAGTAGTTGAGCGGAGATTTGAGAAAGCTACTCTTTAGTAAATCTCCAAGTTATATACAGAAGTAACATATAGAAAATTACCACCAAGATAAGTGGCATTTTTGGTATAGAAATAGAGGCATACGGGATTTTAGATAAAGTATCAGTCACAAAAAGCGTGTAACCAAGAAGCCAATAAGCTGGCAAAGAAACCAAAAAAACTGGTAAAACCCCAGAGATAAAAGAAAACAGCATGGCCAGAGGAATCGTTGGTAAAACTAAAATATTAGCCAGAAAAGAGATTGGGGAGAAGCTACCCATAGTATAGACAATCCAAGGCAGCACAAAGATCTGAGCAGAGAAAGTGGTTATTAAGATTTCTCTTAGACCAAGTTTCTTGGGAATCTTAGAAAAAATCCTTGTAGCTACTGGAGAAAATAGAATAATGCCAAGAGTTGCCAGAAAAGACAATTGAAAAGACAGATCGTGTACTAAAATTCTAGGATTTAAAAGAATCATAATAAAACCAGCCACAAAAAGAGCTCGCAGAGCATCATACGGACGGTTAAAATATCGAGCCACGATCAAAAGACCGGCCATTAGACTGGCTCGAATGACCGTAGCTCCACCCCCAACTAAGAGAGCGAATAGAATAATACCGGCGATACTTAAAACCGAAGAAAAAATTAGCGATAAACCACTAAGTAAATATAAAATAACCATAACCACAATTGAAATGTTGTAACCCGAGAGAACAACAATATGGGTCAGGCCAACCGTCCGGAATTTTTCTTGCCAGACATCACCCAAAGATTGTTTTTCTCCAAGCAAAATACCACCCGCCAGAGAAGAATGCGGTTCGGGTAAGACTGATTCCATTCTAGAAATAAAAGTACTTTTTGTATTCTGTAAAATACGCCCAATTGATAAACTTGCGGACCGAGTAATTTTTAAGTCTCGAGGATTTGAAACTTCAAAATAGATATCATCTTTAGAAAGATATTCCTGGTACTCAAAAATACGCCCCGAATCTGTTTCAAAATCAGCCGGAATTTCTAAAACACCCTTAAGATCAACCTCGTCCTCTAAACCAATCTCCAGACCAAGGTCATACCAAACCAAAACCCTAAGATGTTCGTATACCTGCCCATCAATATTAAGATTCCCCAAGATTAGACGTCCCCGTGTTTCTCGAACTTCAGGAGCTGTGACAATTTTACCCGAAAGAATAACAAATTTCCCATTTAAACTTTCAATTATTTCCTGATCGGGGGCAACGGCCGAGATTCTTAGGAAAGACAAGATAACCAAGGCTAATGAGATGACCAGCCAAGCAACAATTTTAGTATTCCGTCTTTGGATCCTCAGGATCAAGGCATAGAAAAAAACTCCTGCAGTAATAACTAATAGAATCAGAATTAAATCTGGCGAAACATTAAAAAAAGAGCCAAATAAAACAGTTCCAACAAATAAAATAGTTAGAAAATAAATCACCGATGATATTCTCTGACAAGTTCCGTCTCTTCACTAGGAGATAGAGCTTTTTTAAACCGGGCACCTCGAGCTCCCTTAACTCGCTTTTCACACTCAGCCCAAGTTTTATGAATCTTAACAACTCCATCTACTAAACTGACGTACGAATAGGCCTTGGCACCCGAACGTTTCTTTTTTTGACTAGCTCCAGCGTGTTTCGGTCTTAAATCACCGAGATCAAATTTATAATTTTTGACTGAACCAGAAAATAACTTTGGTTTCTTGCCATCAGCAAAATTTTGGGCAATTAAATCAGCAGCTTCATTACCATTTATACCGGCGTGCCCCGGAATATGTAAGAATCTTGGATTATGTTCTTCGAGAAGCGCATCAATCTTTTGCCAAAGCTCTTTGTGCAAAACTGGTTTCCGGTTTTTAGTAGTCCAATCATTTTTGTGCCAGTTAGGAATCCAGGCCGTAACTCCATTTAGAACATACCTTGAATCCAAATAAACCAAAACCTTTAGGGATTTACCTAAATGTTCCAAAGCTTTGAATAGAGCCCACAGCTCCATTTCATTATTTGTTGTTTTCTTCTGACCACCACCAAGCTCAATAATCATTTGCCCGTCAGTGATAACCACTCCCCAACCACCAGGTCCTGGATTTCCACGACTGGCCCCATCGGTGAAAATAATAATTTCTTTTTTAGACATATAGATCAACAATTCGAAGTCTATTTTCCTTGCGACCAGCAAAAAATGACTCCTCTAGGTGTACTAATAATTGGATCTTCTGACCGACTTCTGGTTTAACATCAAAACTTTCGAGGTCCATAAAAAAACCAATCGCTTTCATTCTACCAAAAGAAATTTCCAGATGATTCTGTTGCTTACCAAACAGCTTAACTTTGGTAGGTATCACATCTCGGATTTTAAATAGAGGCTTAGGATTACCAACACCAAAGGGCGCCAGCCTGGAAACGGTTTCAAAGAGTTCTGGTTTCAAGTCAGTGGCGCTAATCTCTGCGTCCATCCAAATTGGGTCCTGTTTACTAGAGAAAGCCTGCAAATCATCACAAGATTTACACAACCTATCTTCCAAGGTATGAACCTGATCCTCGGCAACAGCAAAGCCAGCAGCCAGATTATGACCCCCAAAGTGGCTGAACATGTTTGCCGCACCATTCATGATCTCTATCAAACTAATTCCATTGCTTCGGCTAGATCCTTTGATATCTCCACCACCCTCTCGGCCCCACAAAAAGACAGGTCGATTATATTCTTCCATTAGTTTGTTAGCCACCAATCCTAAGATCGAGGGTTTCCATCGAGGATCACCGGAGACAATAACACTGCCGAGTTTCTCTCTCTTCTTCAGCTTTTTTTTGACTTCTCGAACAACTGAAGCCACCAACCCCTTCCTTTGATCATTTATTTTTGACAGATGTTCCATAGCAATACCAGCCGAAACCTCATCTTCGGCAACTAACAGCTGGAAAGCATCGTCTGGATGACCCATGCGAGAAGCGGCATTGATTCGTGGTGTAATTAGAAATCCAACATCATCTTCATTTAAGTGTGTTTGAGAGATATTTAAAGCTCGGGTGGCCTGTATGAGGCCTGGACGTGAACTCTTGCGCATAACGAGAAGACCATAGTATGCAAAGATCCGATTCTCTCCAACAAGTGGAACCATATCTGAAAGAGTTGCTAAGCCAACTAAGTCTAACCACCACTTCTCCATGCCCGGCTTGATACCAAAGTCTTCTTTAGCCAAAATAGCCTGAATGAATTTGAAAGCTACCCCCGCACCACACAACTCCTTGAAAGGATACTGACAACCTTTTTGTTTTGGATCAAGAACAGCCAAAGCTTCCGACTTATCACCATTTGGTTCATGGTGATCAGTGATGATCACATCCATCCCAAGCTTTCGAGCATATTTAACTTCCTCATAGGCCACAATACCAACATCGATGGTAATAATTAAATCTGTCTTATCTTTAGCAAATTCTTCAATAGCTTCCGGGTGGAAACCGTAGCCTTCATCATTTCGATGTGGAATGTAGTTAATAAAGTTAGTGTGACCAATCTTTTTTAGGAAATCATAAAAAATTGCTCCGCCTGGGATACCATCGGCATCAAAGTCACTATAAATAACAATTCGTTCTTTCTTCCAAACAGCCTCTAAAAAACGATCTACAGCTTTGTCCATGTCTTTCATTAAGAAAGGATCGTGAGTTCCGTCTTCATAGTCTGGAAACAAGAACTCTTCAGCTGATCTTAAGTCTGTAATGCCTCGAGAAGCAAGGAGATTTTTCAGTAATTCTGGGTATTTCTGAAGCTCAGTCTCGATTTCCTCTCGAAGAGAATATTCTTTCATATCCCATATGATACCATTTAGGCATGTCTATTTTTACGAAAATAATAAATAGAGAAATCCCAGCTGCTTTCGTGTACGAAGATGATGTTTGTGTAGCCATTATCGATAAATTTCCAGAAACTGTGGGTAAAACACTGATTATTCCTAAAAAACAAGTTGACTATATCTTTGATCTGGATGACGAGACATATCAGCATCTGTTTGAAATAGCTAAGAAGGTTTCCAAAGCGCTAGATAAGACATTTAAAACCGAGCGGACTTGTCTTTTGGTCGAAGGATTTGAAATACCACACGTTCATATAAAACTATATCCGGTCAAAGAGAAGAAACTGATTATAGCTGGTGGTTCTGAGGTCTCTCTGGAGGAAGCTGAACAACTGGCAGCGAAAATAAAAACGAATCTAGACTAGTTTAAGATCTCAACCCCAGGCAAAATCCCGTCCTCTAGAAAATCAAGCATCGCTCCACCAGCCGTTGAGACGAATGTAAATTTATCTAGCAGTTGCAGTTTGGCAATTACCGCAACGGTATCTCCACCACCGACAATCGAGTCTTTACCACTCTCAGCAATTCGGTGAGCTAGTTCCTTGGTTCCTTCATCAAAACCTTTTTCATAGTTACCGAGCGGTCCATTCCAAAGAATAAACTTAGATTCGGTAATAAACGTCTGTAAGTCTTCAATAGTTTTAGGACCAACATCCATAATGACATCTCTAGCTGCAACCTTATTTGGCTCCTTTATTTCTGCCCGTCCCGCTTTATCTTGCACCACCACATCAACTGGCAAGTACAGGTCTTGATCTTCAAGCATTTTGTTTATATCAAAATAACCTTCTTCCACTAAAGATTTCCCAACTTCTAGACCTTTGATTTGATAGAAATTATTCATTAGAGCTCCAGCTACCACGACTTTTTCTCCTCGATCCAAAAATTTCTTTAAGAGTGGCAACTTAGTAGAAAATTTAGCCCCACCAAAGATGAACAAAGCCGGACTTTGAGGCTCCAAAGCCACCTTTAGATTATTAAATTCCTGCATAAAGAGGTTACCAGCAACCCCTGGAATATATTTAGGCACTCCTACGATCGAAGCGTGCTCTCGATGGGAAGTTGGGAAGGCTTCGTTGACATAAATATCAGCAAAAGAAGCTAGTCTCTTAGCAAACTTTGGGTCATTAGCCTTCTCCCCTTTCCATTTGCGAAGGTTCTCCAAGAGAACCACTTCCGTATTAGACATTTTTTTAATAACCTCTTCTGCTTCTTTGGATTCAATATCTTCAATAAAAGTAATCGGGAAGAATGTCCGCAGATAATTGAAGACTGGTCGCAAAGAATCTCCACCCTTTCCCTCGAGGTGACTCATTAGAATAACCCTCGCTCCCTTTTCTCTTAACTTCTCAATAGTTGGAATAGTTTTCCGAATTCGAAAGTCATCCATAACAACACTACCTTCAATTGGCACATTGAAGTCTACGCGCATAATGACTCTTTTTCCTTTCAGATTCTTTAGATCAGCAATTGTCTTCATTGTTTATTAACTATTTCCATAATCTTAGTGAAACTTTTGATATCTAAACTAGCTCGGCCCACTAAAAATCCTTGGACCTGTCCTTCCTTAATTATCTCCCCAGCATTAAATTCATCAACTGAACCACCATATAAAATTGGAGTTTTGAAAGCAGCTCGCTTGTTGTATAAGTCTGAGAGCACTTTCCTGATATAGATACTCATCTGATGCAGTTTCTCTCCAGTAATGGCTTCCTTGGCGCCTTTGCCAATCGCCCAGATTGGTTCATAGGCAATCACTAAATGTGAGAGACCTCCAACCTTAACACCCTGCAGAGCTATTCTTATTTGATCTTTAATGCGGGCTAAATAGAATCCATCATGATCTCGTTCTTTTTCACCAATACACAAGACCGGAATAATACCGGCTCGTATTAAAGCCTTTAGTTTCTTATTAACCAACTCATCACTCTCACCCAACTCTCTCCTTTCAGAGTGACCAACAATACAATAGCCAACCTTTTCTTTTGCCAATTGTAGAGCTGAGACTTCTCCGGTATATGCTCCGCTGGGTACCCAGAAAGAATCTTGGGCTCCAATGGTTAAACCGTTCTTTTTTTGAGCAAGCAAGGTTGTTAGATATAAAAAGGGTGGGCAAATAACAGTTTGGATTTTTCTAAACTTTCCGGCTTGTCTTTTAAGAGAAGAAAAGATCTTTTTAGCCTCATCCAGGGTCTCTGGATTCATCTTCCAGTTACCGATAACAAGTTTTTTTACTGCCATGTGTAAAATTATAGCATGAGCTACTCCACCTCATCCCAACTCTTGATCTCATAGCCACCACCAGGTCCGGAGGTGAACAAGAGGCTAGCTAGACCAGTATCGTAGATAACCTCGGCATTGTTCTCAATCCGTATTTTATAACCGGTAACTTCTTTTAGGTCAGCGTTGTTTTCCATTCTGATAGTTCCGTGCCCTGCATAGATTAAGACATCACCTAAAATATTGTTTTTGACATTGATAGCCTCAACTCCACCACCACTTTCACCACTCGTATTTCCACTTAAGAGGAGAATAAAAGAACTTGGGTCTCCAGAACCAGCGAAAGTTGTGTTATTTTGGACTTCGATATTACCACTACCTGTTTTATCGCTTGGCTTATCAGCAATAACAACTAAACTTTTATTATCATAGTCAGAAGTGATTGAAATGGTTGGGGCGTTTTCAAAAGTGATATTTCCCTCTACCCAAATTGTTCCACCCAAAGTGACATCGGTACTATTTTTTTTGATAGTCAGATTACAAGTATATTTTTGTGGTCCAATAGCCGTATCAGTTTGGATAACTTTAGTTCCACTGCAATTAGTCACTCCCCCAGCAACCGCATCGGCTTTCCAGACATCAATCATTTCTTCCGTAATTGGTAGTTCCGACTTTTCAATATCACTACTTCCTGGATATTCAGTACCGGTAACCAAAGTACTTGAGATATTTTGGTAGTAGGCATCAGTGCCAACTTCTGAATCAGTAATCTGGTGTGCATACATAGCTCCGGTAGATTCAATGTTGTCAATCAAACCATTAGACCCTGCTGAAATAACGTCTCCATTTATATCATTCCCCACTCCAACCACTGGACCGTTAGAAAAAATGTTGCCATCAATTGTGCCACCAGTATTGGTAAAGAGTACTCCACCATCCCCAGCCTGAACACCAAAATTGAAGGCTACGCCAATACCAATTTGTAATTTGGTTTTTTGTTTTCGAACAGCTTGGTCGACGTTAGAGCTAACCACAATCTCTTGGCTTCCGCCAACACTACTTATAATTCCAGTAGCTGAATAAGCACCTAAAACTAAACCTTCAGTGGAATCAACATCTAGCCCATTCTTTAAGCGATAGATAATGTCTTCACTCAGGGCCTCGGTTAGATACAAACTAGAAATAGAGTCTTGCAAGCGATTCGCCAGACTGACTTGCTTCAAAACGGGGTTGGCAAAACCAAAAATAGCCGTTAAGGAAGCAAACATAAAGAAAATAACCGCAATTAAGAGAGCTTGTCCTTTAGTTGTCTCGATCTTTTTCATCTTAATATGTTCCTTTTAGAACAGCGCTAGTATAAAAACTTTCTGATTTACTAACCGAACCGATATTTGAACTAATACTAATTTCGGTTCTGACTAGTTGGGTAGTTGAAGCTGTCACTAGATCAAAGGTTAGACCAGTAATCTCTACATTATCTGGGGTAATTGGCCCAAGGTCGGTACTGTCTTCCAAAACATGAATCCGACCGTTGGTTAAAACGAAATCAATGGTCTTGGTATTCTCTTGACCATCTTCAATATCCAGAGACAGAGAATCGGAGGTACTTTGGCTAGCATTTTTAGCATCTTGGATGTCTCGGCTGATTCGCTCAATAGCCGTAACTGAGGCATTCTGAATACTTCTAGAAACCCTGAACTCTCGATTAGACCAAGCTACTACTAAAATCATGTTAACAATAACCAAAAGGACTAGAGCCACAATTGCTACGTAGAAGATCATTTCAATTAAAGTAAAGCCCTTTTTCATCTTATTCTAGGAAATTAGTTATATAAGTCTGGATCTCTCTGGTTGTGGTCCCGGTCGCCCCTGGCCAAGAAACATTGATCGTTAACTTTTTGGTATTAGGATCCAGAGTTCCGGAGCTTGCAATATCATCATTACCATCTCGATTCACATTTTCTAAGATAAAATACCGATAAAAATCTCCAATTTTTTCTTCAGAAGTGGTAGCTGTCCAACCAGCTGTAGTATCAAATGTTAAATACTGAATAACACCAACAGAAGGTAGGGTGTCCCAACCAAAACTTCTAAGATATTTAACAGCCTCAACTCCTTCTTGAGCCAGGAACGTAGCCTTAGTACTCTTAAGTGTATAGGAAGCGGATTTAATGTAAGCAATGTTAGCAAAGATTAGACCGGTAATAATTATTAACAGAATGGAAACAACCACAACCACCTCCACCAAGACAATTCCTTTTTGTTTAGATCTACTTTTCATTAATTTACTTCAATAATACCAGTTCCAAAAACAGTTACTGTGGTCGAAACTGCATTATCACTCTTCAAGCGGACAACTAAACTACCATTTTGATCTACTTGACCGGTTAGACGATCAAAAATAATATCATTGCCACCACTAGTGAGAGAAATGTCAGAGATTTCTACTAGTTTATTGATCGTGAAGACAACATTGTCGGAGTCTCCTGAGTTATATGAGTTACCAATAAATGAAATAACCTGGTTTTGCTCGAGATGAACACCGTATTGTTCTGAATTTTGTGAGGCCAGGGTTTTGGAACGAGCCTCGTCTAAGATAGAAACGATGTTGGCCACGCTAGAGTCCAGGGCGTTTGTTTTATTGAGGTTAGAAAAAGAAGCCATGGTAATGGCCGAGACAATTGCCAGTAGAGCTAGCGCTACCAAAATCTCTATTAATGTAAAGCCCTTATTCATCGCTTGGTACATTATTACAAAAATACTCGCGCCAAACTAGCGCGAGTATAGAAAATCAGGGGATGAAACTGAAGCCTTGACCACTGATCTGGACTCCGACTGGAGCCAATCTCTCGTTGACCCAGGATTCAATCAATTCGTTGAACTCCTCAATCTGCTCCTCATCAAGAGGGTTGTAAAATTTGGCCAGCTCTCTTGAATTTTCCTCATTGAATTCAAAGAGGCATCTTTGAACAATAAAGAGGAGTCTTTGATTGGCCCTCCACTTGTCCAAATTCTGGTTCTTGGGGTCAGCCAGGTACAGATATGGGTCAAACACCTCCGGCATCACTTCGTATTTGAAATGTCGGACCTTCGGGTTTGTGGTTATCGGATAGACAGTAGACTCAACTGTCCGGGCTTTGTCGTAATCATAAGAATACACGTAGTATCGGGGCACACACATGTAATCCTGCCACTCAAACGCACCGTACGGATGCTCGACAATTTCACCGTTAACCATAGTAACAAGTAACCCGATTTTGGTCGGCGTTTCGTACCAAAACGTGACACTAACTGACAGGCAAATCACTAAAGCTCCGAAAAAAATTCCCAAATAAGGTGTGTATCGCCAGACTCGTTTGGGCCAGTCACTTCCGGCAAAAACTATGACGATAACAAAACCCAGAATTACACCCAAGAAACAAGTTGCCGGAAAAACGGAGTGAAACAGAAAAAGTCGCAGAAAATCCATGGCCTATCTCCTTGTGACAGAACAGGTTAATCTCTATATGTAATAATATAACGAGAGGCTGAAAAAGTCAAGCTAGATTGCATCCACCAGAGAATAGGTTGGTGTTAACATTGAGATCGCAAAGAAACCAACAGCTACTCCGATAATAATCATTAGGAAGGGTTCGATCAGAGTCGACATATCTTTGACCTTCTGATCAACTTCTTCTTCATAAAAATCAGCCACCCCGGAGAACATTTCTGAAATGTTTCCGGTTTCTTCTCCGACACTGGCCATTTCACCCAAAAATACTGGGTATAGATTCTCGTGTTTTAGTAAAATTTTAGAAATCGGTTCGCCTTTCTCAACCCCCTCACCAGCTTCGGCCATAATCTCTTTATAATACGCATTTTGGATCACGTCTTGGGTAATTCGAATGGCTTCTACATACTCCACCCCGGCACTTAAGAGTGAAGCTAGAGTTCTAGCCGTTCTCGCTGAGTTAATACCTTTGGTAACACTCGAAATTATTGGCAGATGAATAGCTGTAAAATCAATAGTTCTTTTACCAGCTTTAGTTTTGAGGAAATAACCAATGGATAAAAATAGCAGAACCACAATTGAAATTGTTAGGATATATTGTTGTCTAACAAAATCAGAAATTCCAATGACAACTCGTGTTGAAAGTGGTAATTCAACTCCTAATTCTTGGAAAGTCTCAGTTAAAGTTGGTACCACATAGATAAGCATCAGAATACCAATAATAATCATAATGCTGATGATGACCACTGGATAAATCATGGCTCCTTTTACCTTCTTGCGGATATTATTGGTCTTCTCCATCTGATCGGAGATGTTCTTTAGAGCATTAGCTAAACTTCCAGACTCTTCTCCAGCTGAAACCATCGAGATGAAGAGTTTTGAGAAAACCTTGGGATGATTGGCCAACGCTTCGTTGAAACTATGTCCCTTATTTATGTCCTCTTGAATTGCACTAACCACCAACTTCAATTTTTTATTCCGACTTTGTCTCTCAACTACTGAAAGAGCTTTGGAGAGAGGCAACCCAGCCTTGATCATGGAACCCAAGTTCCGAGCTAAGATGATTTTTTCTTGTTCTTTGATGTTGCCAAAGAGCTGGTCTTGATATTTAACAAACACTGACCAGAAGGACTTCTGATTAATTTTTTCGATATAGACAATTTGTTCTCCCTTAGCAACTAGTTCTTCTTTCAGAACGTCTTGGTTTTCGGCTTCGGTCCTTGATTCAACCGATTCTCCGTTTTCTTTTAAAGTTTTGTATTTAAATAATGGCATATTATTCAGAAACAACCCTTAAAACTTCTTCGAGTGTTGTTAATCCTTGGACTGCCTTAAAGATACCATCCTCAACCATGGTCAGCATCCCCTCTTGTTTGGCTTGCTCTTCGATTTGTCCGGAAGTGGCGCTCTTCATTAGCAACTCTTGAATACTTGGAGACATTTTCATAACCTCATGGATGACCAATCGTCCAGAGTATCCATCATCCTTATCACTATTAGCGACTGGTTTATAAAAAGGGATCTTTTCCCAAGCAGAAACTTTTGGGTCTAAGATTTTTTCTTCTTTTAGAGCTTGCAGGACGGCTTCTAGGTTAGCTTCTTCTGAAAGTTTCTCGATTTCAGCTTTTTTCAAGAAGTATTTCTCCTTACTATCCCCTAATTTCCGAACCAGTCTTTGGGCAATAGCAATGTCTAGGGTCGAAACTAAGAGAAATGGTTGTGCCCCCATATCTAAGAGTCTTGGGATAGAACCAGCCGCGGAATTAGTGTGCAGTGTCGAGAGCACTAAGTGTCCTGTCAGCGCAGCGTTGATGGCCAGAGAGGCTGTTTCTTGATCTCGGATCTCACCAACCATGATAATATCGGGGTCTTGTCGGACCAGAGCTCGAAGACCTTTAGAAAAGGTTAGTCCGATATCCGGTTTAACTTGAGTTTGGTTAACCCTTTTCATCTGATACTCAATTGGATCTTCGACCGTAGAGATGTTTACGTTTGGAGTATTTAGAATATCCAAAATGGTGTACAGAGTAGTGGTTTTTCCAGAGCCGGTTGGTCCAGTAGTAAGAATCATGCCAGTAGTTGAACGGGTGGCATTTTGAATTCTCTCCAAAGCTTCACCATGAAAGCCCAGAGACTCTAGGGTAAAGCCAGAAACGTTTTCTCGCAGGAGTCGCATAACTACTTTTTCTCCATAGTATGTTGGCAATGTTGAAACACGGAAAGAGACTCGCTCTTCATTGAGTTCAATTTTGAAACGTCCGTCTTGTGGTAATCTTTTCTCATCAAGTTTGAGATTAGAAAGAACTTTAACTCTCGCGACAATACCTTCAGCCGCATTCTTTGGTAGAGTCATGGCATCTCGGAGGATTCCGTCAATTCGGTATCTAACCACTACCTGTTTTTCCATTGGTTCAATGTGGATATCCGAAGCATTTTGAATGATGGCATGCTTCAAGAGGGTGTCGACAATTCGAACCACTGGAATATCTTCAGCCATTTGTTTCAAGTCTCTCTCAGAAACCCCAACCTCATCTCCATCTGTGGCTAAAGTTTTAATTGAACCGACTTCTTTTTGGATAATGTCTCCGAATTCGGCCTTCAAACTTTTCTGGTATTGCAAGAGAGCGTGTTTAATAGAATCATTATCAGTTAGCCGAGGCAGAATTTTTAGATTTACTTTCTTTTTTACAAAATCGATGGCCGCTAAGTCTTCGGTATCAAGCATGGCCACCTCCAGCGCATCACCTTCCTTTCGGAAAGCTACAATATTATGGTTTCTGGCAATTGGTTCTGGGATTAGAGAAAGGACCTCAAAGTCTAATTTTTGATTTTTTAGGTTAACGAAAGGAATACCCAGGATATAGGCTTGGATTTTTCTGAGGTCATCTTCAGAGATTTTAGATTCGCTAACTAAGATATTTCCAATACTCTTCTTAGCTTTTTCAGATTTACTCTTAGCCTCAGCAAAATCTTTCTCAGATATTAATCCAGAGTCAAGGATAAACTCTTGAAGTTG
>Ga0210057_1003741_pt1 | contig 20778 bp, 26 predicted proteins | sample CryGeyCG2114_010_2_FD_183968 | JGI IMG/M metagenome (GOLD analysis project Ga0210057, IMG submission 183968) | Groundwater microbial communities from aquifer - Crystal Geyser CG10_big_fil_rev_8/21/14_0.10 (SPAdes) (version 2) | ecosystem: Environmental > Aquatic > Deep subsurface > Groundwater ...
AAGAAAAAATTAATTACTACAATTACCAAAGGAGGCATACCAGTATTGGGTTAGTATCCCCATGGAAGTACACCAAATCGTTCCTAAAAAATCGCCGTAAATGGTATACCTAATTCAGTACTAGACAGGCCTTACCTCTAAGTTTATCGATTGTCTATGATCACGATGATTAAAGTATATGGTGAAGTATCGATAGATACAGTGATTTACCTCATATTAATTTTGTAAGAGAACTCACTAATCACCATACAAGTTCGTTTCTATGATCGGGACTCGCGACAGCAAAATAATCCACCGAAAATTCCGATGGATTATTTGTAGGTTGAGTTAAAACTCTGGTTCACGGTGAAGGCAGAGTGAAGAACTTTACAGGAAAGGAGGAATAAGATGAAGGGGGTGGAGGAGCGTGGTTTTAGCTGACTGCTTTTTTGACAAGGGTGATGATGATTTTTTCTTCGGCAGCGGACAGTTTGGTCAGGGCAAAGGCGACTGGCCACATGACGCCATCGTCGAGGTGGGCATCGTGCTGAAAGCCGAGTGTGGCGTACCGGGTCTTAAACTTGTCTGCGCTTTGGAAGAAGCAGACGACCTTGCCTTCCTGGTTGGCATAAGCAGGCATGCCGTACCAGGTCTTGGGGGTGAGCCATGGCACAGTCTGGGTGATGATGGTGTGGAGACGTTTGGCTATGGAACGGTCTGACTCGGACATGGCAGCAATTTTGGTGAGGACAGCTTTTTCACCGGCTGCTCTGCTAGTGGTGGCTTTGAGCTCTAGAGCGCGTTCCTTCATGGCGGCCCGTTCTTCGTCCGAAAATCCCTGAGCTGGTTTGGTAACTTTGTTTTTGGCTGATTGCATAGCGACTTCCTTTCTGGGGCAAAAGTTAGTATTGATGGTTAATTGGTGTCTGGTCTACTGAGGAGTTCATCCAGTTGATTGAGGCCCATGGTGAAGCCTTCTTTGAAGCCCATGTCGATTAATTTTTGGAGATCTGCAGTGGACCTGCAAGCCATGGTGACGGTGACCAAGGTTTGGTCATCTTGGTTGGTGAATTCAACCAGCCAATGGTTGGTAGGCATTTGGGGATCAACCCTACCTTCCTGGTCACAGAAGTAGTCGTTAGCCTCAAAGCTTTGGTGTACTTTAACGCCCTGATAATCTTCCTTGGACCAATGTTTTTTTCCTTCAGGACTGGTCATGGCATAGAGCCAGTGGCCACCATCGCGAAAGTCGAATTCTTTGGTGACGGCTTTCCAAGGCTTAGGTGCCCACCATTGTTCTAACAATTCTTGAGTGGTAAAGGCGGCCCAGACCTTTTCGATGGGAGCGTCAAAAGCCCAGTTGATGGTCATGGATTTTTTATCTTTACCTAGAGTAAATGTGGCTAAGTTCATAATCATACCTTTCAAGAAAGTTAATCCTTAATGTGGCGACAATGAGCTGATTGTAATGTCGAGAAGGGAGAAAAACTGTGAAGATGATCACCAGTGACACAAAGACAACGAGGGAGGTTATTTGGGCTGGTGTTTGGTGGTGTATTGGTCGAGCAAGAAGTGGACTTGACGGGGCTTGATGGCAAGGAAGTGATAGTCACGGGCAAGTACAATGATCAGACGAATATGTTGGCGGCAAAGACGGTGAAAGTGATGAACTGGATTTATCCTGAGCAAAGTCGAAGGACTCCACTGGCAAATTTGATATCGCCGGTGGTTGATCCCCTACCCACTGCCACCAACGCAGCTGTGGTGGAATGAAAATACAAACTGGCTCCAAGTTGTGGAAGAAATAAGAACTGACTTTTGCCGTTATTTAATGGGAACTAATAAATAAAGTTCCGCTTGGCTTCTATAGAATTCTATGGCGGGGCGAGTGGGGTCGAGTTCTACTTTGCTCATCATTTCCTCAAACTTGGGAGCAATTTGATTGACATGTTTTTCCCAATCATTAATTTTTTCTCTAAAATATTTGCCGCCGGGTATAGTCCAAATGGGGAAACCAAATTTTTCTGGTTCGTGTTTATCAATGATGGCTAAGTTGGCACGATAATGGCCGTTGAACATGGTTCCATAAAATTTTCTGCCGTTAAGCTGCCAATTAATGGCGCTTTCTAGTTTATGAAAAGCGGCTCTGGCTTGCTGGGGACCATGCGGGGATACAACATACATGGCTGGTATATCGTCAATCTGAATTTCCATGTTTCAATTGTAGCAGAGGTAAAAATCCCACAGTGAGTAGGAAAGGAGCCCCCTACTCCACCGGCAAATGTGATATCGCCGGTGTTTGACCATGTACCAATTCCAAACGTAGCGACAAATGTGGGTGACTTATACAAGCCGAGATAATACTCAGGATTGGTGCTAGAATTTTTTGGTAACTGATTGGGCATGTTTGATGGTAATTTTAACTAAAAACAGTTGTAGTTGTTGGGTGGACAAAGCTATGTTTATGAAAGTAATTAAGTTAGTACATACATGTATCTGGATGCTGATGTCCGTCTCGGTATTATATGTGTTCTATAGTGGAATTACGGGCAGAGTGAACCTGTGGAGCTGGATTGGAGTGTTTCTTGTAGTAATAGAGGGGTTGGCTTTAGTTTTGGGAAAAGGAGATTGTCCGATACATATATATGCTCAACAAAAAACTGGGGAGAAAATTTTGAACGACACTTTCTTGCCCCAGTGGATTTTCTTCAAAGGTTACAAGATTGTCTTTAGTGCTTTTTTCCTAATTGGTTGGTTGATGATGGTGATAAACTCGTAGTCATTAATTTATCGATTTGCGCGGCATTGTTGACCACATATTTACAAGGTCGTCACACTAGCTCCTGATAAACACACTTTGGCCCATAAACTTGTGTGCAAGCACTTCGTCGACAATAAAGTTGGCTATATTGATCCGGGAAACTGAGAGCATCAGACTGACCTGCAGGTGTTGTCCACTCCGTTGTCCACTCTTGTCCACTCCGGGAGTGGACACTTGAGTACACCTCGGGAGGCTTTGATATTTGGGGTGCAAGGGTTGGGGTCAAGGGTTGATCCCTTGTAATTGGCCTTTGTGTCCTGCAATTGAATGTCCAAGGTTTGTTTAATGAATTAATTAAACATTTTATGGGAGGTGACGGTTTATTCCCCTACTCTAGAAAAGTGATTTATTGCCTCAAACTCTCACGGGAGATATCATCCCAATTCTTTCACCATCCTCATTCTCCCATTTCTCCTACACTTGTAATTCAAAATCATCTCCGATACCATGCAAGTCATAACCTATGGTCGATACAGCCGAAACAGAACTACCCAAACCCAAACTAGAACTCTACGAAATGGATATCACTCCAGTTAATGAAAATACCGCCACTTTTGCTTGGATCCACCACCATCCTGGCGCCAAGACGGTCCACTTTGAAACCGTCAACGGTGAAAAATTCGACTATTACTATCGTCCCCGATCCACCACCCCTCGATATGCATCCGTAACGGGTAATTTCGACCACCTTCCCTCACACATCATCCCGGTCATGGACCAAAAACTCAACAAGCTGGTCATCGCCAAAGCCCCAACTAAAAGAAACGATATAGGCTGGACCCAATTTGGAGACAATCCAAGTGAAGCTCACTTCTCTGGCGTAGATCACCACCCCTATATTGCCGATGTATATAACCTAGCCGTTGACGATAAAGACGGAATCTACATGATCATGGAGTATCTGCCTCATGGCACTCTCCAAGAATGGCTCAAACAACCCCACTCTGCCCAGGAAATTGGTTCTGTGGTCGATAAAATCTCCCAAGCCGTCCATCATGTGAATACCAAACGTCACCTGATCTACGCTGATCTTAAACCTTTAAATGTGGGTTTCGACGAGCAAGACAACCCCAAACTTCTTGACTTTGAACTGGCTGCTATTATTCGTGACGATGGTACTGGCTTCTGCCAACATGCTACCCGTGAATATGAAGCTCCGGAACAGGACAAACAACAACCCATAACCGTTAGAACCGATGTATATCGTCTGGCCGCTACTGTTTTCTCTATCCTTATTGGTGATGTTGATTTTATGGATGTCAAACATCTCCGCGACCAATTTGTATCAGATCCCGACTCACTCATTCCTCTTAGAACAGAATATCAACACATGTTTTCCGATGATCAACATCGTCAACTTTCTGACCTTCTACGTCAAGGTCTTCATAAAGATCCTCAACATAGACAGGTCTCAATTCCAGAATTTAACCAACCATTCCAAAGCATCATTCTCGCCAACCGAAAAAGCCCTTAGGATCTTTCTCCTTTTTTTTCTCTTTTTCTCGTCTACTTTTTTATTCCCCCAAACTCTCGCGGGGTTTATTTGGTGAGAGTGAGGTGCCAGAAGCCGGCGCTTTTATTCGATCCGTGGACGAGCATGGCCTGATAGAGGTCGGGGGTGGCGACGGTGACCCATTTGGGGCCGTTTGAAGCAGGGTCGATAAACCTGACTTGGTCTTGGTCAGAGTAGACTCGGTCGAGGACACAGACATGGCCCCAGTGGTCGGTTTGATCGGGGTCAAAGAGGGTGGGCCAGTCGTAGCAGATGAGGATGTCGGTATCGGTTTGGGAAATAGTGGTGAGGTGAGCCCGAAATTGATCTAGAGTCGGAAATTGGTCGATGAGTGACTGGCTGATTTGGAAAGGAATGCCCAACTTTTTGAAGGCACGCTTGGGGTGGTATTGGGGTTTGCGGATTTGGGTGCCATATCCGGCTGGTGGTCGAGGTCCGGTGCGAGCATGGTAGAAAAAATTGAGGGCGTCCGAGGGGACGATGAGCCCGAGATGATAGCCGATGAGCTCGGCTGGAGGGAGAGGCAAGTGGTGGCGGAGCATGACTATTTGGATGCAAGTAGGGACACAGCACCATTTTTGCTGAGTGAGAGGAGTGTAACGAGAATCGGAAGGAACAATGTCGGAACGGGTCATTAGGGCTATTCTAACGGATTGGTTGAGTGGTTTTGAGACAGATTTATTCCCCCAAACTCTCACACGGCAAGCTGTTGTGGGTGACGTTATAGTACAGAGATTGAGGTTACCAAAAATACTCTCTAAAAATGTACATTGATTCAAATCAATGTACATTTCTCCCTGTACACTTCACAACATACTTTATAGCTTATTTCGCGCCACATTCGCGCCACATTTTATTAGGGTTAGCACCACTAATAGAGCCGCTGGAAGGTTGAATTGATTCTAGAATTGAGAATTCAAGCTTAATTCGAATCTGGGATTCGTTGTAAGCAGTCAAAGATTGCCTGGGGAATATTTTCGTAGACCCAATCGTTTTGTTCTATTAAATCGATTATTTCTTGAGAAGGTAATTTTCCACTTAGCAATCTGGCAGTTTCGAGGGCGATACAGAAACAACCTATTATTTTCACCTGTTTTTCAATTCTGGCTATTCCCGAAGTATCCGGAAAACCACTAGGGAGATAACCAACTCCCTCTGTCTCGCAAACACTAATGACTGCTTGGGGCTGACAACCAGAAATTCCTTGAACGAGTTCAGCTAATCGAGCCGCCTGCTCCTCAGTAAATCGATCCATCCCTGGAAAAGAAAACCCAGCTTTTATCTCAGACATAGTCAGGATTTTAGCTAATATTCCCAAAAGGTCAAGCATTATTAGCTTCGGCCAGGAAGGGATAATGGAGAAGGAAGGGAGAGAGATAAATTTGCCCGCCCCGGGAGTGGAGGATTTATTTCCCCAAACTCTCGCGGGAGATTTTTTGTCTGGGAAAGTTAAAGTGTTGCAACTAAGATTTAATTCAAGCTACAATGATTTTGTGACTAAAGGAGAAGGTGTATCTAGGATTGATGAGTGGGTAGCCGCAGGTATTTCTACTGATGGTGTGGCTGCTTTGGAACACTCTCAGGAAGGGATTGATCAACTGAGAAATTGGCTTCATCCGTCCATGAAAGTGGTGTTTGGCCTGACAACAGATCAACTTCAAGAGATAACTAACATTATTGGGGAAAGCCCGGTGGCCGTCCATTTCAGAGAGCTGCAACCAAAGGATCCACAAAGACCACTATTGATAAAGGCTGTGACCGATTTAATTAATCCAAAAATTGAAGAAGATATGCTTGATCAGGCCTTGCAAGTAACAGAAAGAGTGCCTCAAGGTACGTTTACTTGGGATTGATTTTATTTCCTCAAACTCTCGCCGGGCATAGCGGTGGGTGGTTTTTTGGCAAAAATTTAGGAAAGTGTTGGCTGAGCTACAGAGAAGGTACACCAAGTGATTTAAGAACTTGCTTAATTGAGTCTAGGTGTTCGGTGTAGTGGACCACATCCCACCCGAGGCAGTAGGTAACAAATTCTGCAAAGGTATCATTGATGTAATTTTCGGACAAACCTTGATAAGCTCCAAGCAGTTCGGCTTCAGTTTCAAAAAATTCGTCACGAACCTCGTCCCACCCTATATTCTGCCGGGAGGCAATTGCTTGTCTGTTAAATTCTTCCCATTCGTCATCGTCCATCAACATGGGAACCGGTTCTCCGGTTTGGGACCATTTGGTACTCTTAACAGTTAGGTCCGCCCAGGCTGAGAAGTGTTTCAATATGTCCACTAAGGACCATTCCTTGTCGCCGAAAAGCAGTGCTTGGCGTTGGTCAGCGGGAAACAGAGCAATGGCGGCGTGAAGATCTTTGGACACACCGGTCAGATCAGTAAGGTCGTACCGATATTGTTCAAGGTCAATATTTGTTCTCTCGGTCATGAACAGGGATTATACGGTTACAGTCGATAAATATCCAGTTATGGTGGGGGGGGAAGACTGACGGGGTTGATGATGATTTATTTCCCCAAACTCTCGCAAACTTAGTTCCAAAAGTCTAACTTGGGTGCTAATAAAAGTCTGTCGATGGTGGCTGCTAGGGTCAACTCCTAATCCATACATGAACAGATCCCAAGGGTCGTAGACGCGGGCGAGGGCAAAGATGCCAAAATACTGCAGTATCTCCGAGGCGGTACATAACATAAATACGACACCGGCTCTTCCCCACCAACGATTGAGAAGTGGTGGCGGAGGCTTAACTAACAAGAGCAAATAATAGAAGGCGAAGGGAATGAAGATGTCGGCAAAGTAGTTACTAAAAAATTGGTTGATTGGTGGGCTAAGCCCGCTCTTATCAACCACAAAGACGAAGGCTAAGATTAGCTGGAGGCCGACGATGATGGTTTTTTGCATATCCCAGACTCTCACTTAACCAGTGTACCTCAAATCTTTAGAGTATCGACATGTATTGGGTTTGTTTGCAAGGGTTTTCTGCAAGGGTTGATCCCTTGTAATCAGATTTCTTCGCCAGGTAAATTAATTTCTGCTACCTCCTTGATGTTTTATCCCCCTTCGCGGAATTCCCCGAGCGACAGCTTTCGGAATGCAGAGCGAATTCCGCTTCGGACGGATTTGTGCTTTTGTCCGAAACGTATGTGATGATTCCCCGATCGTAAGATCGTGGGAGCTTCAACATAACGAAACATTGAGGTGTCGTATAATTATCACTACCTATGTCCGTAAGAGAGAGAATTAGACAAGTCAAACACCTGCGTAACAAGTATTTTGTCTGTGTCTTAGAGAACCCAGATAATATCGTTAATATTGCCTCTACCATCAGAAACATTTCTGCTTTCGGTGTGGAAAAGTTGTATATCATCGGGGGTGCTAAAAACATCTTAGATGATTTTGAGTCATCAAGATCCAACAAAAGATTAACCAACATCAGTGTCGGGGCCAATAAGTGGGTTTTTGTTAAACACTTTGACACCACTAGTGAATGCCTCTCCCACCTGAAAAAGAACCTTTACACTATTGCAATCACTTCCTCCCATCAAAAAGGAGCAACCAACATTGATCTTTACCAAGGAGATTTTACTCAAAGACGGCTGGCAGTTTGGTTTGGCAATGAATCCAAAGGTATTTCGGATGAAGCAATCCAAAGCGCTGAAATGTGTATCCAGATTCCTATGGGAGGTATTGTCGAAAGCCTGAACTTGGGCACCAGCACTGGTATTATTTTAAGTTTTATTGGCTACCAAAGGTTAAAGTATGTCTTTTCTCACCAAAAAGTTCACTTCAAACCCAAAGGTATCGCCACACTCAAAATGCGTTCTTGGCAAAACTTTATTGAATCACTCCATTAATTATCAGGGGCGGAGTTAGGATTAATTACCTGCAAGGTACATGCAAGGGTTGATCCCTTGTATTTGGCTGATGTGTCCTGCAATTTGGTGACGAACAAAAAAATCAACCTAGTTACCTTCTTTGGTTCAATCTTTGCGCCAGTCAAAATGAGACACGGGTTTGGCCATTTTCCAGGTGACATTGTGGATTTGTTTGTGAAATCGGCGACTGGAGTTGGTGAAGAGCTATTCCTTGAGATGATAGGATTCTTTTAACCATCCAATAATTTCGCTATTTATCTCTTCTTTGTGGCTGATCTGAAAGCAATTTTTGAAGACCTTGGCGGATATGGGTACAGATATTTTTAACCTAGGAGTATTGAGCTGTCGATCCAGAGCAAACCGGATCTCTAAGCCATCTTTTTTGGGCAAAACAGCCAAAAAATCATAGGTGCCAAACAAATGAACGCAGCAGGGAATGGAGATGATTTGGCAGTCACCAATCTGGCCATTAATTTGAGCGACTAGAAAATCAAAGAGATCTCGAGCCATAGCTTTGCCATGGAAATGGTATTCCAATGGAATTTGTTGGCAACTGTGAGGTTGTTTGGCTTTGCCGAATATTCGTCCACACTTGGGGCATGTCCACATGTATTGATTGTATCAAGAAAATAAATTCTGTACTAAATTATGAAGTTAGAAAACACCATAGTAGGATCCTATCTTGAATTATTGTCCGAATTAAATGGTGCTTCTATAAAGCGTTGAAGAGGTAGCCGATGAAGATGATGCCGGTAGTGGTGATGGTAAAGAAGGTGAGGAGCAAGGGTAACTTCATGGCTTTGTGAAGGATGAGGGCTTCGGGGATGGAAAGAGTGACGGTGGCGGTCATAAAGGCAAGAGCTGTACCAAGGGGCACACCTTTGCCAACCAAGGCTTGCACGACAGGAATGACACTAATGGAGTTGGCATAGATAGGGACGCCAATGAGAGTAGCTACCGGTACTGACCACCAGGAGTTGGCGCCGAGGTAGTGGGTGATGAGAGTTTGAGGGATGAAACCGTGGACAATGGCGCCAACGGCGACTCCCAAGATAACGTAGGGAAAGATTTTCTGGGTGATAGACAGGCCATCCTGCCACCAGAGTTTGAGCCTAACTGATAATTTGGGAGAGGGGCTTGATTGGTTACTACCAGGTTGGGGGGTGGATTTAAACTGCAAGAAGGCCGGTTCAACAAATCTTTCCATATGTAGTCGCTGGATGAGCATGCCTCCAGCAATGCTGACAAGGATGCCAACTAGGTTATAGAGAAGAGTGGTTTTGAGACCAAAGATGGCGGGGAACAAGTAGAGAGATGACTCGTTGACGAGTGGAGAGCTAATTAAGAAAGCAAAGGTAACACCCAAGGGAATGCCGGCTGAAAGGAAGCCAATGAAGAGAGGAATGGAGGAACAGGAACAAAATGGGGTGACGACTCCAAGGAGGGCAGCTAATAAGTAGTCGAGGCCATACCAGCGCCGTTTGGTTAAAATATTCCGGACTTTCTCGGTAGGAAAGTAGTAGCGGGTAATGGCCATTAAGTAGTTAATAAGGAGCAAGAGAAGGCTGATTTTGAGGGAATCGTAGATAAAAAAGTTTACAGCCGCGCCCAGGTAGGTAGTTTGACCAATGTGTAGAAGCTGAAAAGTAACTAGGTCAGCTAATTGTTGGAGAGGAGAAAAGATGTCCATAGGATTAACATTTCCCCTGACATTTACTGGTACTAGACTGACAACAACTGGCCCTAGGGCTGGTGAGAGCTTGATTGATGGCGGTTTTGATCTCCTCCACTGAAGGTACTGCACCGACGATGATGGGTTGGTCGTTGACGGCGAGGACTGGAGATTGCATCAAACCAAGCTTAATAATTTGTTGAACATCGGTAATGTAGTCAACTTCGACTGAGAGCGACAGCTGGACAACTGCTTGTTTGGTAAGCTGATATAACTTTTTGCAGGTGGGACAACCAGAGCCGAGAACTTGAATTTTCATAGTCAGATTTAGAGAGTAAATAATAATTGGGTAATTTTTTGGCCGGATGGGGTGAGTGAGTAATAGACTTTGAGACCTTGTTTTTGATCGGTGACCAAGCCGGCTGATTTAAGATCTTTGAGGTGGTGGGAGACAAGACTTTGAGACAGATTGAGGTGTTCTTCGAGCTCACAGACACAGTGCTGGCCCTGATTTAGGATGCATAATATCTGGAGTCTGCTGGGCTCCCCAACTAGTTTGAGGAGTGAAGATAGTGAAGTAACTTGGTTGAACTGGTGCTGGTTTGGGGCACAACAACTATATGAATTCATGTTCATGTATTATGCGCCGAATTGAGCGAGAGTCAATTGGGAGGTGGGACGCGAGGCTAGATGGGTGGGGAGGGTGTGAGAGGTGCCTTTGACACAGAGGGCCAGAAATGCTTATCTGTAAGTATGAATCAATATAATTGGCGAGAAAAATTGAGCGTAGGGTTGATTGTGGGAGGATTGGTGGCAGGAATGATAGTTATGGGGAGATGGGAGGCTGTGAAGGAGATGGGGATTGCCGGACAAGTGAGGGCTGCGAGTTCGCCCTCCGGAGAGAATATGCCTGTGGGCAATGTGGCAGGATGGCGACAAATCTTTGTGGACGATTTTACCAATGATGTGGCTTTGGGAAGTTTCCCCTCGGCGGTGGCGGACAGATGGTTTGCCTACCCAAGTTCCTGGCATGACACCAGTGGGAATGGAAAATATTATCCTGAGAAGGTGATTTCCCAACACGATGGGCTGATGGATCTATATATCCATACCGAGAATGGTGTACATTTGGTGAGCGCTCCGGTGCCCAAGTTAAAGAATGGCTCGCATAGTTATGGGGCAGGACTACTGGGGGGCCGGTATGTAATCCGGTTTAAGGCAGACCCGCTGGCTTGCTACAAGACTGCTTGGCTGTTGTGGCCAGACTCAGACACTTGGCCTCGGGACGGGGAGATAGACTTTCCAGAGGGATCACTAGACAAAACGATAAAGGCCTATATGCACCGGCAGAACGGCACTTCGGGAGGCGATCAAGATGCGTATTCGACAAATGCAACATATCCCTCGTGGCATACGGCAGTGACTGAGTGGCAACCGGAGAAAAATGATTTGAAGTTTTATTTGGACGGAGCGTTGGTGGGACATTCAACTTCGAGAGTACCCAACACTCCAATGCATTGGGTGATCCAGACTGAGACAAGCTTGTCGTCTGGCTGTGTGCCGGCAGATTCAACAGCGGGACATGTGCTGATAGACTGGGTAGCGGTATATGTGCCGGACTCGGCGGCGTCGCCTACCTCATCAAATGAACCCGCCCCAACTGAATCAACCTCACCCAAGCCAACAGACATGCCGGCTCTATGCGTGGCAGATATTAATGAGGATAGAGTGGTGGATTTGTCTGATTATTCGATCTTGGCGGCGAATTTTTTTCGGACCCACCCCAGTAATTCACGAGCCGACATTGATGGGGATGGGATAGTTGACTTGTCTGATTATTCGATCTTGGCGGCGAATTTTTTGAAAACGTGCAATTAGTTGACTGAGTACACTCTGGTTATTTTGCTGTGGAAGGCGGTGAATATCGGGGCAGTGGTGATATAAGGCACAAAAAACCCCGCATTAACGGGGTTTTTTTGTTTGCCTCGAATAACAATTATTCGGCAAGTTTGACATTTTTAGCAGCTGGTCCTTTATCACCATTGACTACGTCAAATGTAACTGAAGCTCCTTCTTGAAGCTCGTCAAATGTAACTCCACTTAAGTCAGTAGAGTGAAAGAAAAGATCTTTTGCTTCACCTTTTTGTGAAATGAATCCAAAACCTTTATCTGTTTTCTTTTTAACTGTGCCATTCATATTATTTTTTATAGATTTACTAAAAATTTAAATCTATATGTGTACCTCCTTTCCTAAGGTGTATTATACCTTTCCAGGCGATAATTAACGAGGTGGAATAAAAAGAGGCAAGATTTGGCCAAATTGGAGGTTTGACAACTCTTGGCTAGATAGTGTTGCCACCCTCCCCTATTGACCAAGTTGACTGATTTGATAGTCAATTCAGATGGTCTTTGATGTGTGAAATCCTTAAATACTGCTTATTACCTGTTAAATAGTTTGTAGTGGGGAGATGCCTGGCTGGGGTTGAGGAAGTGAACTGCGTCAAGGTAATAGGTGTGGAGACGGGAGTGACTCGGCTTTGGATAAATATTTTGGTGTGCTTGTAGGTTGATGGTGGCCCATGGAGAATCGGTGATAAATGCTGGGACAGATTTTATAAAAATGCGATTATTTTTTTGAGTATTGGTTGGTGACGTGGCCGTATTTGCGATAGTAGTCGCCGATGGGTTTGGCCCAGCAGCCGATGATGACGTAGTTTTTGGGGTTTTGGTCGTCACGAGTGTAGTTGGCACCGACGGCTAGGGTTTTGTCAAAGTAGACACCGCAGGTGGAGCCGGGCTTGCGACCTGGTTCGGTACGCTTGGAGTAGTAGGCTTGCATGAGCTCTTGGTAGCCTATACCGTACTCGACCATTTTTCTTCTGGTGTAGAGGGGGATTTGGGGAGGAGGTGGAGAAAAGATGTGACTCAGGGAGTCGAGACCACCGAGGAAGGTGTGAACTAGACCGACTAGGGTGTTGAAGAAGGAAGAGAGCAAGGAGAACATGAGTTGTTTGGGCTAGATAGAGTAAGACTGAGACGGGTTGAGGAGGAGTTACTTGTATTCTAAAGTAAGTCCGACCCCGACTTCCTGAAGATTGGCGACTTGGGACAAGGCGACTTTGGAACGAAAATCAGTGCAGTGGCAAGCGTGAACTGCAGATGAATTAATTTTTGAAAAATATTGCACTGTTTTTTCCAAGACCTTTGCAGATGGATTTAGTAGGTGGAAACCCCCAATAATGTCAATTATTTTTTGCTCGCCGGTGACTTTGGTGGCGTATTCAATAATGTTACAGATTCCGGAATGTGAACATCCAGTGATCACCACTAATCCTTTGCTTGATTTAAAGGCTAGAGCCGAGTCGTCCTTAAGATAATCTGCCTTTTGATTCCCGTTTTTCTGCGTGACTCCGATTGGGTTTCTATTTTCAAATGAATTAGTTCTGGGTATTTCCCCCAGATATACGAGTGCGTCAGTTAGCCAAACAGGTCCTTTGGAAAGTTTAAGGTTGAAGTGATTGGATAGTTTGTTCGCTGATAGTAGTGATCCAATTTCACCTTCTGGAAGCAATTTGCTGGTAAATGTATCTGGGTGTGCTATTAATGTTGGCTTGTGCAAAGGTATTTTTTCAATTACAGCTTCGCTGTAATATTTTATCAGTGGATCCAAACCCCAAGTATGATCCAAGTGGCCGTGGCTTAGTAGCAAATAATCCAGTTTGTAGAACGAAATGTTCATTTTACTGGCATTTTTAAGAAACGCATCCGAATACCCGACATCAAACAAAACTTTTTTTTCATCTGTTTCTAGATAATATGAGACGCCGGGTTCGCCGTAGAAGTAGCGGTCAATGATGGTGTTGTTGTCTACTAGGACTGTGAGTTTCATTGGTGCTAATTATATCGGAAATAATTGCACATCCTAGCGGGACAGATGTGTTACTTTAGGAAAAAAGTTATGGTCCACGCGTAGGTAAAAGTCAGAAATTGCACCGCGTGAATTAATTAAGTTCTAACTGGTAGCGAGAGTGTGGGGCCGTCAAATCTAATTCTTTGATATCTTTGATTTGGCTAACAAAATCGATTAAATGACTTACCAAAATAACAGGTCCTTGGTAGGCATTGATTGCTTTGGCTATTACGGGGATGTGGCGAAAATTAATATGGTTAGTTGGTTCATCAAGAATTAAAATCCCTGGTTGTTGGAGTACAAACCTGGCATAGCAAAGTAAACCTTTTTGGCCTTCAGATAAAGAGTCAATTCTATTTTTAATGACTTCGCCTGATAATAAAAACTTGCTACCTGCCCCATAAATTTCTTGGGCCAATCCAGTTTGAGATACGCTTTCGAGTGATTCGTAGGCAGTTTGGGAGTAATCCAACTCAGAGAATTCTTGACTATAATACCCTATCCTGATTTCGGGATTTATTTCGGCAGCATCTCCAGACAACATGGCTGCGAGTAAAGTGCTTTTGCCAATTCCGTTTGGACCTGTAACTAAAAGTCTGCTTCCTTTAACTAGCTCCATCTCAATTGGTTTTTTAATCTTGATGACACTGCCCACATACTCTTGATTTTTGATGGTGAAGTCGGGAATGGTTCTATCTTCAGCCCGTTTACTTACCTTTTCTTCTCTGTCCTCTGCAATATCTTTTCTAATTCGAGTGGCAAGTCTACTCATGGCAATGCTCTTGCCACCTAATTTGTTGACTTTAACAAAGCGCTCTTTAATGCTTCGCTCTAATCGACTGTTAAGCATGCGGTCTCGCTCAAGCTTGGCGGCGATCTCATCCAAGACATTGTAATAATTGCCCACAAACTGCTCCACCTTGTGAGTCTGACTGTCTAGATTTAAGACTCCATCGGTAAAACAATTTAAAAAATCAGAGTCGTGAGAGATCACAATACAGGTTTTTTGATACATCATTAAAAAACTGGTTAGTTTTTCAATCCCTTCTGGATCAAGATTGTTGGTGGGTTCGTCCAGTAATAAAATATCAGGGTCTGAAATCAGGGCGGATGCCAACAATAGCCGAGCTTTTTGACCACCAGAAAGTTCCTTTACTTTTTTGTCTAATGAAATATCCAGACCCACAGCATTCAAGACTTGGAAAATATTTCTTTCAATTCCGTGTTCCTTGTTTGGCAGGGCCAATTTGAAATAGCTGACAATATCCAGTTCCAGACATTCTGGGGGAACCATTTGCTCCGCGATACCCACCGTGGCATTGTTGACCAAATTAATCTTGCCACCCTTGGGTTTTAACTGACCTAAAAGTAACTTGAAGATGGTGCTCTTCCCTGCCCCGTTTTGGCCCATGATGGTCACAATTGAATTTTGACGCACACTAAAATCTGCCTCGTCGAGAATAACTTTTTTGTCCCCATAACCAAAGGAGACGTTATCAAATCGAATAATTACGTTGTTTGGTGATGTCATAGATAGAACCTGGTATTTTACCAGATATATGTCCTGTTACTTGGATTAGAATCAATAACACGCTCATTACCAATTTATCGTCACAAAACTAATTTTATTTACTGTGGTCTGTTGCGCGCCACAATGGGAATAATCCGAACGGTTAAATTTATTGATTAACTTCCACCCCCCCATCTAATCCAGCTTCGCCTTTGAAATAGCCTTGGTACTTCTTCAACTTAGGCAATACAACACCTAATTTTGCTTCTGAAACAGAGAATGACACCTTAGTTGCAAATTTGGTATTGAGTATTTCTTCGCTGTAACAGCACTTGTCTAAATCTCCAGACAATATCAGGCGCTGATGATGTCTCACCGACTCGAATGGTTTTTTGTCAAACAAGTCGATGTTTTTAATTAGAACCACTCTTTCCTTAAAATTGGGTAGTGTGTTGGCAGCTTGGGCCAGAAGATCAGATCTTTCTCTAGGGATAAAAATGATTTTTGAATCACTTAGTTTGTGTTCTGCTAACACGACGTTTTTGTCATTACCAATCTGTTCTACCAATTCTTCTCGAGCCATAGGGAATCCACTCAAAAACACTACACCTATCCCCTGCTCATACAAACCGGCAACTAAACTAACAGTAAACAAGGAAGCGCCAACTCCTTGTTTGCCATGTATAAGCATGGGTAGATCATTAATTCCAAAATCATGCTTCGAACCGTTCAATAAAATCTTCTTGACCATGAATGAATTCTATCAAGACTTACTTCACAACCAAAGGTGAGTTCGGATAGTATCCTGTCCTATGCTGAATTTTCCTCAAGTACTCCCCCTGTGGGATATTATCCGAACAGTTTCCTGATTTGGCTCCCTGTCCATCAGCTAATACAAACCTTGAAGAAACTCTCTACTGCTCACCACGCTTTTAAAGCGGTTGTTTAAACCCACACATAATCTCTTTTAATGAGAATTAATAGTCGGTCTAGAGACTTCACTAAAATAAAACTGGGCGTCTAGTAAGCTTTTGTTGCGCCGCTTGCAAGTGCTTTATCTGCATTGTCTTTCGACATCATTGCACAGACAGTTGTTCCACACTTCTCGTGCTTCCCTTTGGCCATGAAACCACCTTTTTTAGTTTGGTGAATCTCGGGTTTTGACAATTCAACGCCTTTTTCCTTACATTTAACGCAATATCCTGTAACCATATTTGTCTCCTCTTAAATTGGTTGTAATTAAATATATTGTCGCATTATAACCTCATTTAAGGATAATCCATACCCTAAAGATAAAAGTAAATACCCCCAAGGGTTATTTTCCCAAAACAACCTCAAGATTTCACGCTACAAAAAAACTCGAAACAAAGTTCGAGTCTAATCTGGCTCCCCGCTATCGAGGAAGTTAGGAATAGTTTCATTTATACATAAACTATTTTTTATTCGTCATAAATTCTTTTGCTTTCCTAATCATTTCGTCTAATTCATTTTTTTCCGAACAAATCACCACCTTAGCTCCCCGCCTCACTCTTCTGTTCATATCATTTATAAATTTCTCATCTATTGGAATATACTGACAATCCATCTCCAACCTCCAACCACAAAATAAAGCAATATCTGAAGAGAGTGGCAAAGATAACTCAACATCTTTTTGTGCAAAGCCTGGTGTTGAACCAAAAATACCAGGACCATAAGTAGCCTCAAGAACTGGATTAGCGAGACTACATGGATTATCGGATGTCATAAATGGAGATTCTCCTTCTGATCTCACCACGAAAGCCCACTTCATATCAAAAATAATTGGAGCTATAACATCCACACCCTCTGGAATCATCGAGGTATGCAACGAACCAACATCTTTTCCCATTTCCAGAAATTCATCAGCAGGAATACCTTTTCCACTAGTTATACTTGGTATTTTTGCTAGTCTACGTTTTGTCTCTGGAGATAGCGCTCTCATATGCTCTACCTTTTCCTTCACATCACTAAAAAACTTTTGTAGAGAATCACGCTTGCTTGGTTGCCGTTCAAACATTGATGCAACAAAAACGGATAGTTGTGCTTTGGTTTCTAAGTCTACAGGCTCTTTGTTTTTGATGATTTTTTCGAAAATCGTTGCATAGTTTCCCTCAATACCGTTTAGGTACTTGGTCTCAACAACCAAAGTACCTCCACCAGAAGGAAATCGAACCGTGTAGTAATCACTTTCCGAAAGTACCGTTTCTGGCTTTGCTGGATAAATCTTATAGTTCCTGTCTGCAACCCACAAATGACCCCCACTATCCGTGAAACCGTGTAGATATGTTGCTGGTATCTTATGATGTTTTTTGTTTGGTCTAGACACAATCTTTCAACGTCAAACAATTTTGAGTCGCTTGATCTATAGGATATTATAATCTTTTGTTCAGTAAATTCTAAAATATATATTTACTGTATTGCAACACTCCTTGATTTGAATTACTATATTTGTACAGTAATATTTGAAATATATGAAATTTGATCCAAAATCTAAATCAACAATCCTTGAGGTTTTCAGAAACTCTTTCAATCAAGATGCTGTTTCTCTCGAGAGCTCCATTCTCAACTTTGCTAAGTCAATAAAAAAAACTGATTCAATGTTCTATCATGACATTGTTGGTATTCTCTATTCAAGAAATAATGGTGGAAACACAACAAGGGGTGTCAATGTAGACCCTCTTCCAGTTGATCTTGATAGCAAGTTAGAGACGGCTCAAATATTCACACCTAATCCTGACCTACCCAAACCCATATTCGACTTGGTGTTAGATTCACAAATTGACGACTTCTTGGACCAGCAAATCAACATTGAAACCTTAGTTGAAAACGATCTCCTTCCACCCTCAAAAGTTTTGCTCATTGGACCACCAGGAACAGGCAAAACCATGCTTGCAAAATATATTGCAGCTAAACTTGGAAAGGAACTTGTGATACTCGATCTAGCAACAGTTATTTCAAGTTTTCTAGGCAAAACAGGGCTAAACATAAAAAGAGTTTTAGACTATGCAAAAAGAAATAACGTGATTCTTCTTTTAGATGAGTTTGACGCGATTGCTAAAAGACGAGACGATCTATCAGATCTTGGTGAGCTAAAGCGGGTAGTCAACATCTTGCTCGTAGAATTGGATAGTTGGCCATCAGGATCAATATTGTTAGCAACGAGCAACCATCCAGATCTTTTAGACAAAGCCGTTTGGAGAAGGTTTGATGAAATTTTTTCCATTGAAAACCCTACAGAAGAAAACATCCAAAAACTTCTGAAGGTAAATTTACCAACATTCAAGACATCGGAACTTAGAATATTATCCCCTTTCCTTGTAGGTAGAAGTGCTGCCGATATATGCAGTTATGCAAATAAAGTAAAACGAAGAATTGTAATGAAAAAAACTGACAATGTCAGCTCTGCCTTTTTAGAACTTGGCTCATTTGTAAATAAAGACATCAAGGGTGATCTTTGTAGAAAGGCAAAGGATGTTCTGGCTAACACAGTCACCATTAGACAACTTGCTCAAATAACAGGTCTATCTCCATCCGGGGTACACTATCACTTATCTAAGGAGGAACATCATGACTAATCCGGTGCTGACTGGTGGTGAAAAATATAGTGATATAGTCTCAAAGAAACTCGGTGGAAACAACACAGCCCCTGAGATAACGTTCGAACAAGCAAAACAACGCTTAGTCAAACAAATTAGAGAAACTAGAACCATCATTAGCTCTATGCCTACTAAATTCAGACTACCTACTGAATTTGTTGTTTGTATAAGAATGAATCCCAAATACTCTGCAAAAAGTTACTTCCCTAATGCGCTAATAAAGACTGCTTCACAAAATGAAATGGATCCAATTGGATCACGTAACTGGTACCCACAAGAGAAAACATCACCCGCAAAGCTAATCTTTGCACGTACTACAGAACATGGGCTAACAAAAGTTGAAAATTTTCTACAGTCCGATGCAAATATTTCTGACCAACTCTCTCTTGACGTCAGAAGAATTGAAAAGTTTGACTTGCTGTCAAACGAAGAAAAAGTTTCAGGTTTCCAAAACGATTGGGAAGAAGGGTATGTAGAGTTTGTCTTTCACCCTTTTTTGCAGGACAAAAATTTGGTAATGAAGACCTTTCAAGAAAATACTAATCTTGAGGATCTTGAAATCAGAGAGTATGAATCAGGTATCGTTTTTGCGCTTGCAAAAACTAACAAAGAAAGTTTGGATCATATAAAAGACTACAATCCTCTAAGGAGTGCACATCCCCTGCAGGTTGAAATTCAACCTTTTATTAGATCATTCAGTTCTGGCACAGGCCCAAAGCCCCCGATTATCACAGATAAAAATAAAATTCTTGTAGGTGTCATTGATGGTGGAATAGACTCAAATCATCCTTACTTCAAAGGCGTCACAAGCAACGAAGATCTCACATCAACGAAACCTACTGAAAAATTACTACAACATGGCACATGGGTAACTGGCATGATTTTATATGGAAATTTGGATCAATATGGTCCTGACGACCATCTGCCAGAACCTGATTTTTTTGTGAAATCATTCAGGGTTTTACCTCAAGAAATGACCAGACATTCAAATCAAGAAAAGAACGAACTTTATGATGTTATTGATAGCATGGAGAAAATAATACCTTCAAATCCCAATATTAGGATTTGGAATCTTAGTTTAGGGCCTAGAGGTCCCATATATGATGATTATTTGACCCGATTCACTTTTGTATGCGACAAACTGACAAGAGAACATGATGTTCAATTCTGTGTCGCGGTAGGAAATGATGGGAAAGAACCTAACCCACGCATTCAGTCCCCTTCAGACGCTGTCAACGTCCTTTCGGTTGGATCATTTACTTTTGATAAACAAAAAGTTATCAGAGCTGATTACAGTTGTATTGGTCCAGGGCGCGAAGGCAATAAACTAAAACCAGACATCTCTGCATATGGTGGATGTGACAGGTACCCGCTCCAATTTGTATCCTTGAGTAAGGGTGCGCGTGATATTGGTGTGGGAGGAACCAGCTTAGCAACACCACAAGTTACTGCAACAGTATCTTCGCTAGTTGGAAAATATAGCCAAGACCCCTTGTCTGCAAGGTCACTGTTACTGAACAAGGCCTGTCTAAATAGGGATTTCGACATAGAATTCGGTCACGGCATTTTGCCAGAAAAAATGGACACTCTCACAACCTGTGAACAAGGGTCTGTAACGTTGCAGTACAGAGGAAGATTACTACCAGGTAAGTTTGCACAACTTCAAATTCCATGGCCAAATTTGCCACTGAAAGGTGGAATACTTTTCACTTGGACTCTTGTAGTTCTAGGCCAAACAGACGAACTAAGTACAGATGTGTCTAGTACTGAATTAGGTATACCATTTACGGCGATTTTTTAGGAACGATTTGGTGTACTTCCATGGGGATACTAACCCAATACTGGTATGCCTCCTTTGGTAATTGTAGTAATTAATTTTTTCTT
>Ga0210057_1003743_pt1 | contig 20774 bp, 18 predicted proteins | sample CryGeyCG2114_010_2_FD_183968 | JGI IMG/M metagenome (GOLD analysis project Ga0210057, IMG submission 183968) | Groundwater microbial communities from aquifer - Crystal Geyser CG10_big_fil_rev_8/21/14_0.10 (SPAdes) (version 2) | ecosystem: Environmental > Aquatic > Deep subsurface > Groundwater ...
GCCTTCAGGCTGGGCATATGCTTGCTCAAACTCCACCAATTACAAGAAAATCAATAGTTTGGGCTGGGTGCCTGTTGATTTCACTCTTTTTTCAGCTGGTTCGCCCATATCCAAACTGCCCATTGACCCCGTCAACGCCACTTCCACCGGTGAATATTATACCTATGTCGCAGGCGGGAGCTGGAAGCTGACTGCTCGTCTGGTCTCAAAAAAATACACTCCCAAAGCCGGCCTTGACAGCGGTTCTGACCCGGCTCTTTTTGAGCAAGGCAATGATATTACGCTGGCCCCTTTTGTGGGCGGAATGGTCGGTTACTGGACTTTTGACGAAACCGGCACCACAGCCAATGATTCAAGCGGTTATGGCAACAACGGCACCATGTATTCTTCTTCCACTATCACTGACCTCCACGCCTCTTCTGGTTGTAAAATTGGCTCCAAATGTGCGAGCTTTGACGGGGTGGATGATTATGTATCAGTAACTGATCCAGGCACAAACAGTGTATTTGATCAAACTATTGTTGTTACTCTCTCCACTTGGTTAAAACCAACTACTATGCCCCAGATAGTTAATGCGGGTATAGTTGGAAAAGGCAATAACTATTTCATGCTTTTCATCGATGGTCTTCAAGTTCGTACTTATTTTTGGGATGGTTCTACTCATCGATACATTGCTACTACGGTCGCGAATATCAATGCTAATAACTGGTATCACATAGTCACGACTTATCAACCGGGGGATTTCAGAATCTATATTGACGGAATTGAAAAAGCTTCTTCTGTAAGTATTACTAATAACATGGTACCCGACAATAGCCCGGTCTATATTGCTAGCGATCGAGGATATGCCAATCGTTACTTTTGGGGTCAGATTGACGATCTCCGCATCTACAACCGCGCCCTCTCCGCCGCTGAAATAAGCGCTATTTATAATGCCACCAAATAATAAGAAACAAGAACCTTTTATCTATAACCCCGCCTAATAGCAAAAACAAATGTGGTGCTTTGCCGCGGCAAAGCACCAGTTAATATGTGATGACGATTATTGAGTATTAGTGAGTATTGATTTTCACGAAGTTGAACTTCGTAAAATTAGAAGTGAAAACGCTCGCCACTTCCGCCGTCTTCTCCGCTCGCCGCGATTAAAGCCATCTACGACGCCACTAAATAGTTTGTTTGAATGTTATAATTTAATGAGATGGATAAAAACGTTAGGAAAATAAATTGGAAAAACATTGCTGTTTTTACGGCGATTGGTCTTTTTATAATGGCTATTGGTTTTGGGCTTTGGTACTGGGTTTATATCTGGCTGCCCGGCCAGGAATCCAGAGCAATGAAAGCGTATTTCGAAACCATTGAAAAGCGGTATCTTCTTCAACTTCAGGAAAAAGCAAAGATTGCCAAATAGCCGGCAATCTGGTAGATTATTTTTATAATGCTTCAATCAAAGCTGTTTTTTAAAGCCCAAAAAGAGTTTCCCAAAGACGAGCAGTCAGTAAACGCCCAGCTTCTGATTCGGGCCAATTTTATTCATAAACTGATGGCCGGCGTTTATTCGTTTCTGCCCTTGGGTCAGCTCGTCCGGGAAAATATTATGAAGATTATTCGCGAGGAAATGAATGCTTTGGGCGCTTTTGAAATGATAATGCCGGCGCTTCATCCTCGCTCGGTTTGGGATGCCACTGGCCGCTGGGAAACAATGGCCGAGATTATGTATCAGTTTAAAGACAAGGCCGGTCGCGAAGTGGGTTTGGGACCGACTCATGAAGAAGTGATTGCTCTTATCGGAAAGCAAATAATCTCCTCTTATCAGGATTTGCCTTTGGCGGTTTATCAGATTCAGACAAAATTCAGAAATGAGGCGCGGCCAAAATCCGGTTTGCTCCGCGGTCGCGAGTTTACCATGAAGGATTTATACAGCTTTCATGCCGATTTGAATTCTTTGAACGAGTTTTACGAACAGTCCAAACAGGCTTATCTGAATGTTTTTGAACGCTGCGGCCTCAGAGCTTACATTACCGAAGCTTCGGGCGGAGATTTTTCAAAATATTCCCACGAATTTATGGTTGAAGCCGAAGCCGGGGAAGATGAAATACTTTTGTGCCGACTTTGCGAATTTGCCCAGAATAAAAACATTTCCAAACTCAAGGCGAAGGAAATGTGCCCGAACTGCAAAAGCGGCGTGCTTGATAAAGTGAAAAGCATTGAAGTCGGGAATATTTTTAAGCTTGGGACGCGTTTTTCAGAACCGGTTTCCCTGGTTTACAAAGACAAAGAAGGCAAAGCGCATCCGGTCATTATGGCTTCTTACGGCATTGGCGTGGAGCGGCTGATGGGGACAATTGTTGAAGTCCATCATGACAAAAACGGCATTATCTGGCCGGAAAGCGTGGCGCCGGCTAAAGTTCATCTTTTGCTGATCGGGGAAGCCGAGCCTGATTTGAAAAATTTCAGCGACCGAGTTTATAATGATTTGGTAAAAAGCGGCGTTTCGGTTTTGTATGACGACCGGAGCAACTTGTCAGCCGGAGAAAAGTTGGTTGAAGCCGACCTTTTGGGATTGCCTTACCGGCTGATAGTGAGCGATAAAACGTTTGTCCAAGGCAAGGCCGAGCTTAAGGAAAGAGCAAAAGGGCAGGCAAAGTTAATGAAAATTCCCGAACTAATAAAAAAACTCAATCCCAAATCCTAATTACTAATTCCTAAAATCATGGTTTTTAAAAAGAACATCGGCATTGACCTCGGCACTGATACCACTCAGATTTATTTAAAAGGGGTGGGCATTGTCGTTAACGAACCCTCAATCGTCGCTTTTAATAATCGCACTAATCGGGTGGTGGCTTACGGTCTTGGCGCCAAAAAAATGTTCAGCCGGACGCCTTCGCATATTACGGCTTTGAGGCCCCTGATGCACGGCGTGATTGCTGATTTCGACATGGCCAAGGAAATGATTCAGCGTTTCTTAAAAAGCAATGATTTGCCCTGGTCTTGGCTTACGGAAGTAGTCGTGAGCGTGCCCACTAATTTGACCGAGGTGGAGCGGAAATCAGTTGAAGATTTGCTTAAAGAAGCCGGCGCCAACAAAGTTTATCTGCTTGAACAACCTTTGGCGGCCGCCTTGGGGAGTCGGCTTGAAATCGGGGAGCCGAGCGCTTACGCCGTTGTTGATATCGGGGCCGGCACGACAGACATGGCGATTATTTCCATGAACGGCATTGTGGTTTCAAAAAGGTTAAAAATAGCCGGTGATTTTCTGAATAACGAAGTAATGAAAGGCGTGCGGGAAGAGCTTAAAATAGACATCGGCGAGCCAACAGCCGAAGAAATAAAAATTGCGGTAGGTTCGGCTCAGCCCGTACACGAAAGATTGGAAATTTCGGTAAGGGGGCGCGACATTACAACCGGCTTGCCCCGGGAAGTGGTTATAAAAGACAGTCAGACCCGTTTTTGGCTCATCCGGCCCTTAAAAAATCTTATGGAGTCGTTAAGGGATTTAATCGAAGTTACGCCGGCGGAGCTGGTCGGCGACATTTATAAAAACGGAATTTATTTTTGCGGCGGCGGCAGTTTGCTCCGGGGAATAAGCGAACTCGCTCAAAAAGAAATCGGCGTTCCCGTAAAAGTGGTTGAAGACCCGTTGACCTGCGTTGCCCGGGGGACGGGCATGGTCTGCGAAAAAATTCCCGAATTCCGGCATTTGTTAAACACCTTTTCCAATTTCAAATTGGGAAACTGAGATTTTTTCTTCCAACTAAAGTTATGAAGTCCTTACGCAATTTCTCGGGCAGTTTGATTCTTATTGTCGTTATTGTTGTCCTGGTTTTATTTTGGTCGCCCGCTTTAAGCGCCTTGAAGGATTTGAGGGGATTGGTCTTGAGTTTTTTTGACAGGGGTTTTGATTATGAGGCGTTCAAGACGCTTCAGCTTGAGAACCAAAATCTCAAATTAGAGCTTGAGAAATTAAATAAGCCGAAACAAGAATTTGCTTATAATTATCGCGAGGCGGAAGTTTACTCGCGTTATCCTTTCAGCGATGAAGAGTCCTTTATTGTAAATCTTGGTTCTGAAGACGGTCTAAAGGTTGGCGCACCGGTCTTAGCCGGGGAAAATATTCTATTGGGGAAAATCAAGACCGTTAAAAAAACAGTAAGCGAGGTCCAGCTCGTTGAAAGTCCTTCTTGGCGGAGCAGTGTGGCGATTGGCGGAGATAAAGTTAAGGCGGTTCTCACCGGCGGCTCGCTGCCGCGGCTCGAATTAATTGCTCCGGAATCTTTAATAAGAGGGGATGACGAGGTTGTGAATATTTCACCGGAATTTCCCTACGGGCTTTATTTGGGTTCAGTGGATAGAGTTGAATATTCTTCAACCACTCCCTGGCTTAAAGCCACTTTAAAAATCCCTTATCGTCTGGAAGACCTTAAAAAAGTTTTGGTCATTGTTGATTATGACGGTATTTAGCAAATCGGTTTTTTGGCTGCTTGTTTTGCTGTTGCTCCTGTTTTTGCAAAACAGTCAGCTTTTTAGTTTAGGCGGCGCCAATCCCAATCTTATTCTTATTGGTTTTTTGATTTTAATTTCGCTTGGCCGGTTTAATTTTTTGCCGTTTCTGGCCATTCTTGCCGCTTTCGTCCTGCTTGCTTTTATTTTGATGCCATTTTGGTTTTTAGAAATTCTGGTTTTAGCGGTTTTGGCAATTCTCTTCAACCTTTTGAAAAAGTTTTCGACTGGCAACGAGTTCGCGGATTTTTTGATTATTCTCATAATTGGTACGATTCTTTTTTACATAATCATTTACGTTCCGAATATTTCCGTTTTGCCGTGGCGGCTTGCCTTAAAAGAAATTTTCTACAACGTTGTTCTGGGCGCGGTTATTTGGCTTGGACTGCATCTCAGAATTGATAAAATCAGCCGACAAAGGTTATGAATCCCGTTAGAGACAACCAGATTTAGAAAATATGTTTACCGAACAATCACATAAGGTCGTAAAAATCAAATCTAATAATATATCACGGATGTGTTTGAAAAGCACATCCTGTCTCTAACGGGATGAAAAAGTCAGAACTTAATTTAGAAGACATTTTAACCGACCGTTCACCGGAGGATTTTTTGGAAGTGCCTTTAACCGAAAGAACTTTCAAGATTTTTTTCCTTTTAATTTCGGTCGTCTTTATTTTTATAATTGCCCAGGTGGCAAATTTGGGAATTTTTAAACATTCGTTTTATGAAAAACGGGCGTTCGCCAACAACACCGAGATAAAAATAGAGCCGGCGCCGAGGGGCATTGTGGTTGACCGGTTCGGTAAAACTTTGGTGAGCAATGATTCCGATGTCAATATTTTTCTCGTGCCAAGCCGTTTGCCTCAGGGAGCAAGCGAGCAGTCGGCTGTTCTTCAAAAAGTGAGCGAAATCCTGGGCATACCGAGAGAAGAATTGAATAAAAACATAGAAGAAAACGATTGGAATGTCAGTCCGAAACTTTTGATAAAAAGCGATCCCACCAACGATGAATTAATTGAACTTTCTTCATCCAATCCTCCGGGCGTAGAAATTACGACCGGCTTCAAACGTTCTCCTTCTTCGGTTTTGGCTTTCAGTCACGTCCTGGGTTACATCGGTTTTACCACTCGGGAGGATTTGCTCCGGGAACCGGAGCTTTTGCCGGAGGATAAGATAGGAAAGTCCGGCTTGGAGCAGGTCTACGATAAATACTTAAAGGGTGAGAACGGGAAGCAGGTTTTCTTCCGGAACGCCAAAGGAGAGATTATCGGGTCTAAGATAGAAGGCGAGGTGGAGCCGGGCAAGCGTCTTCAAACTTTTATTGATAAAGAATTCCAGGAATATTTTTACAATCGCCTGGATGAGGAATTGAGGCGGCTGGGAAGAAATATTGGCGTCGGCATTGCCTTAAATCCTCAAAACGGCGAAGTCCTTGCTTTGGTCGGCATTCCCAGTTTTGACGGTACAAAAGTCGGCAAATTTTTGGAGAGTCCGTACAATCCCTTATTTAACAGAGCCACCAGCGGCCTTTATAATCCCGGTTCAACAATCAAGCCCTTGGTCGCCGCCGCCGCTTTAGCGGAGGGCGTTATTGACCCCCTGAAACGGATTTTTTCAGCCGGCTTCATTGACGTACCCAATCCTTACGATCCGGAACATCCCACTCGTTTCTTGGACTGGAAGCCGCACGGCTGGGTTGATTTGCATTCGGCCCTGGCCCGTTCAAGCAACGTTTATTTTTATGAAGTCGGCGGCGGATTTTTAAATGAGCAAAAAGGTTTGGGGATTTATAAACTCAACGAATGGTGGGAAAAGTTTAACCTTAATCAAAAAACAGGCATTGACTTGCCTTATGAAGAAGCCGGATTTTTGCCGACGCCGGAATGGAAAGAAGATAAGCGAGGCGAGCCCTGGCGGCTGGGCGATACTTATAACGTCTCAATTGGCCAAGGCGATTTGCTTGTCACGCCGCTTGAGCTTTTGAACTACGTGAGCGCCATTGCCAACGGCGGCAAGTTTTACGAACCGCGGATTATGAAATCAATTTCTGAAGACAGCGGCGAAATCATTACCCAAAGCGCGCCGAAAGTTTCAAGAGATTTAAGCAATGAATTGGCGTCGGTTCTTCCAGAAGTCCAGCAGGGCATGATTGATGTGGTGGAAAAGTCTTACGGCACAGCCCCTTCGCTGAGCTCTTTGCCGATGCGAGCGGCTGTCAAAACCGGTACGGCCCAGATTCAGAATAATGGAAAAATAAATGCTTTGTTTCTCGGTTATGCGCCGGCAGAAAATCCCCAAATCGCGATTTTAGTCCTGGTTGAAAATGCCCGGGAAGGCAGCGTCAACACCATTCCCGTAGCAAAGGACGTTTTTCTATGGTACTATAATAACCGTCTAAAGGGCTTTCTCTAAATTTTCAATAATTTAAACAACATTGGCATGGATACAGCTTATTTAACTCAGGAAAGATACAATGAAATCCTTCAGGAATTGGCCGAATTAAAGACAGGGGGCAGACAAACGGTGGCCGAACGTTTAAAGCAGGCCAAAGAGTTGGGCGATTTGTCGGAAAATTCCGAGTATCAGGAAGCTCGCGACGAACAAACCCGTCTTGAGCAAAAAATCAGCCATTTGGACGAGCTCTTGCGCCATTTTACCATCATTAAAAAAGCCGTTGGGACGGCCACCGTCCGAATCGGTTCAAAAGTAAAAGTTAAAAAAGGCCACGAGATTCTTCATTATACCATTGTCGGTTCCAATGAAGCCGAACCTTCCCAAGGGTTGATTTCCAATGAATCACCGATTGGGCGGGGGCTGCTCGGAAAGAAAGTAGGCGAAGTTATCAACGTCAAAGCGCCAAAAGGAACAATACTTTATCAGGTTTTGAACATCGAATAACATGCCCAGTAACATTCCTTCGATAGGTTTGCCTCTGGGCAATGCCAAAGGAATAGTCAAAACAATCATGGATTACCATCAAGGTCAAAATAATAGAGGAATCGGTTGCAGCCACGCATTGCAATCGAAGTAATGTTACTGGGCATGCTTGAGGATTTACTCAAAGAGCGGCGGCGGAAGCTGGAAAGTTATAGAAATTTTGCTGAACCCTATCCAGCTAAAGTTCGCCGGGACAAAACTTTAACCGAGGTTTTAAAAGATTTTTCAGAACTTGAGCGTTCCGCTAAAGCGATTTTTGTCGTAGGGAGAATTACGGCTTGGCGTGACCAAGGCGGCATTGTTTTTGCCGACATTAAAGACGAAAGCGCTGGACTTCAGCTTGTCTTTAATGAAAAAGAAATAAAAAATCTCCAGCTTTTTAAAGAGACCTTTGATATTGGAGATTTCGTTGAAGCCCGAGGGACTGCGTTTACGACAAAAAAAGGCGAGAAAAGTTTGCTTGTAAAACAAGCGCGGCTCATAGCGAAAAGTCTGCAGCCTCTGCCGGCCACCTGGTATGGTCTTGAAGATTTGGAAACGCGGCTCAGAAAAAGATATCTCGATACGCTTTTAAATCAGGAAGTTAAAGAAATTTTTCTGAAAAAAGCGGTTTTTTGGGATGAGATAAGAAATTTTTTGAAAAAGGCGGGTTTTCTGGAGGTAAATATGGGGGTTTTGGAGGCGGTGCCCGGCGGCGCTGATGCCGAGCCTTTTATCACTCATCATAATGCTTTAGGCCGGGATTTTTATCTGAGAATTTCCTTGGAGCTGCCTTTAAAAAAATTATTGGTGGGCGGTTTTGAAAAAGTTTTTGAAATCGGCCACATTTTCAGAAACGAGGGGATTGACAAGGAGCATCTCCAAGATTACGTCCAAATGGAATGCTACGCCGCTTATTGGGACTACAACGACATGATGGATTTTACCGAAAAAATGTACAAGGCGGCGATTAAGAAAATTTTCGGCGAACTCAAGACAAAATCAGGCAGCGATACGATTGACTGGGGCAAAAAATGGCCCAAGGTTGATTATTACGAAAAATTCAGGCAAGAAGCGGGCATTGATTTAAAAACCGCTTCGCGGGAACTTTTACTCAAACGGGCAAAAGAAATTGGCTTGGAAACGGAACCAAATTTCGGCCGGGGCCGCCTGATTGACCTTATTTATAAAAAAGCGCTGCGGCCGACTTTAGTGCAGCCGTGTTTTCTTATTGACCCGCCGGTTGACATTGAACCTTTGGCTAAAAGGCTGGAGGACGACTCCGGTCGGGTGGCGCGTTTCCAAATTATGGCGGTCGGTACAGAATTAGGTAAGGGTTTCTCGGAATTAAACGACCCTCTTGACCAAAGAAAAAGATTTGAAGAGCAGATGAAGTTGCGGGAAGCCGGCGATAAAGAAGCTCAGCGGCTGGACCAGGATTTCTTGGAAGCGTTGGAATACGGCATGCCGCCGGCCGCCGGTTTCGGTTTATCGGAGCGTTTTTTTGCGGTTTTAATGGACAAACCCGTGCGGGAAACAGTATTTTTCCCGTTAATGAAGCAACAGAGTTAAAACCATGTTAGACGTTAACTTTATTCGCCAGAATCCAGATAAGGTCAAAGAAGGGATAGTTAGGAAAAAAGTTGATCCCAAACTCGTGGATAAATTTTTGCGGGCCGATGAGAATTGGCGTAGTAAAACCGCGGCTTTAGACCAGCTTAAAGCCGAGCAGAATTTTTTGACCAAAGATTTGGCGGAGAATCAGAGTGAGGATTTGATAAGCAAAGCCCAGGTTTTAAAAAAGAGAATTGAAGAAGTTGAAGTCGAAAAACGGGAATTGGAGGGGAAACGAGAAAATATTTTACAATCTCTTCCTAATTTGCCTTTTGACGATGTGCCGGTCGGCAAAGACGAAACTGAAAATAAAGTTTTGCGCGAAGTTGGGGTGAAACCAAAGTTCGATTTTGAACCCAAAGAATATCTGGCCCTGGCCCAAAAATTGGATTTGATTGACGTAGAACGGGCGGCTAAATCAAGCGGCAGTCGTTTCGGTTACTTGAAAAATGAAGCCGTTCTTCTGGAATTCGGGCTCATAAAATTGGCTTTTGACACTTTGGTTAAAGAAGGCTTTATCCCGGTTCTGCCGCCGGTGATGATTAAGGATAAAATGATGAAAGCCATGGGCTACATTGACAGGCGCGAGGACAAAGAAGAAACTTACTTCTTGGAAAAAGACAAACTTTATTTGGTCGGTACAGCCGAGCAGTCAATCGGCCCGATGCACGCGGACGAAGTGTTTGAAGAAAACGAACTGCCCAAGCGTTACGTTGCTTTTTCAACTTGTTTCAGGCGTGAAGCCGGTTCTTACGGTAAAGATACCAAAGGCATTTTCCGGGTCCATCAGTTTGATAAAGTGGAAATGTTCAGCTTTTGCCATCCCGATAAATCAAGAGAAGAGCATGAGTTTTTACTGGGTTTGGAAGAAAAATTAATGCAAATGTTAAAAATTCCGTACCGGGTCGTCCAGATGTGCACCGGCGATTTGGGGAATGTGGCGGCCGCAAAATTCGATGTTGAGGCCTGGTTCCCGATTCAAAATCAGTATCGGGAAACTCATTCCACGTCGAACGTCACTGATTTTCAGGCCAGACGTTTAAATATCAAATACAAACCAAAAGACAAAACTCTTAAACCCGCTTTTATTCACACCTTGAACGGTAGTGCTTTTTCACAGAGACCAATTCTAGCCATCATTGAAAATTTTCAGACAAAAAGCGGCATAATCAAGATTCCGGAGGTTTTGCGGGAATATGTAGGCAAGGCTGAAATCGGGGGTTGACGAAAATCGCACAACTATGCTAACATTACCTTGGGGTTAAATCCTAGGTGGGAACTAAAGCGGCTACGGCTGTTTCAAATATATTCACGCCCAATTATTTGAGTAGCCCTAAGGCCTTTTTGGCTCCTCGTACAACCCCTTGTGCTCTTTGACTCGTTCCAAACATGCACTCGTTCCAAACATGCTGGGAAAACCAGCTGTGATGGAGATAGATTTTAAGGGTGTGGTTGGGTAGCTGGTTATCCCGGCTCCTTCGGACGGAAAAACAAATCGATTTATCGAAAATCTGTTCTTGTTAGGGCGTGTTGCAAGGATAGGGGAGGTAGCTTTCATCTAGATGAGCTTTCTCTAATATTGATCGATTTGCCATCTTTGAGGGCTTGCACCCTCGGCCTCTTTACGAAAGGGCAGTGAAGTCCGATTTCCTCCTAAAGGGAGTAAATCGTTTGTCCGAGTAGAAGGGAGCGAAATTGCAGCGCGACAAGAAAACGGGAAACATTCCCAAAGTCGCGCTGTTTTTATTGATAGTTTCAAATTTAGGTTAAAATAATGCCAATGAAAGAAATAGTCGTTATTCTCCATAATATCCGCAGTTTGCATAATGTCGGTTCCATTTTTCGGACGGCTGATGCGGCTGGCGTTAAAAAAATATACCTTTGCGGCATTACGCCCGCGCCAGTTGACCGTTTCGGCGAAATAAGGCCGCAATTTGCGAAAGTTTCTTTGGGTGCCGAGAAATCCGTGTCTTGGGATGCTTCGGCTCACTCAGCACGAGCAATTGCGAAATTGCTCGAAAATCTTAAACAAGAAGGTTATAAAATTTTGGCTGTTGAGCAATCCAATAAATCCATCCCTTACCATAAACTACAAACCACTCATCATAAACTTAAATCAATTGTTTTGGTCTTCGGCAATGAAGTAAAGGGCTTGCCGCCGTCAATATTAAGAAAAGCCGACAAAATTCTGGAAATTCCAATGCGCGGGGCAATGGTTCGGCAAACTCACCACCCGCGACGCTCGGGTCGCGGGAAAGAATCGTTAAATGTCAGCGTGGCCTTTGGAATCGTGGTTTTTCATCTTGTGATATAATTATTTTGTGTCTAATTGGAATAGAGTGGTGATTGTTTTTTTGGGGATGATAATCGGCATCAGTTTTTTCAGCATCTCTTATATAAACAAAATCGCCGAAGTTCAAAGAAAGGGTGAGATAAAAATTAATAATCAGATTATTGTTGCCGAAACGGTTAAAAGCGCGCGAGACAGAGAAAAAGGACTTTCGGGCAGGAAATCTTTGGGCATTAACGAAGGAATGCTTTTTGTTTTTGATAAGCCGGATAAATATCCTTTTTGGATGAAAGATATGAATTTTCCCATTGACATTATTTGGATTGCCGGCAGTCAAGTGGTAGGTTATGAGGAATATATCGACCCCCAAATCGGTGTTTCTGATTCCAGCTTGAGAATTTATTATCCGCCTCAGCCGGTTGATGAAATTCTTGAGATTTCAGCCGGGCGGTCAAGGCTTTTAGATCTTAAAATCGGCGATATTTTAAAAGTTCGGCCGCTCGTTCCCGGGTATTAATGGTGTATAATAAAGATACGCCCAGTAACATTCCTTCGCTGGTGCCAAAGGCACTTCGTCATCAATTCCTCATTTGCCAGATTATGTCTAATTTCAACAAAAGGTCATCAATTTCAAATCAACACTTTGCCACACGATATATGGCGAAGTAATGTTACTGGGTATGACAAGAATCGCAATCAATGGTTTTGGGCGAATCGGCCGGTTGTTTTTCCGGGCCGCCTTCGCCAAGGCTTCGGCGGGCCAAGCAAGCTTAAATATTGTTGCGATCAATGATTTGGGCGACGTTGAAAATCTGGCTTATCTTTTGAAATACGACACGGTTTATGGCCGTTATAACCATGAAGTGAAGAATGACAGCGGCAATTTAATTGTTGACGGTAAAAAAATCGCTTTCATTCAGGAAAAAGACCCGACTAAACTTCCTTGGAAAAATTTGAAAATTGACATTGTTATTGAATCAACCGGCGCTTTTGAATCTTTTGAAAAAGCTGCGGTTCATCTTCAAGCTGGCGCCAAACGAGTGGTGATTACGGCGCCGGCCAAAGACGAAGAACGCCCGGATGCTAAAACCGTTCTGCTCGGCGTCAACGAAGACCAATTTAAAGTCTGCAAAATCACTTCCAATGGTTCTTGCACCACCAATGCCGCTCATCCGGTGGCCGCGATTATGGCAGAAGAGCCCGGCATTAAAAAAGCGATTTTAAGCACGGTTCACGGTTACACGGCCACCCAAAATCTGGTTGACGGCCCGATCCCTCACCCTTCTTTGAAGGGTGAGGGAGCAAGCGATTATCGGCGCGGCCGGGCGGCCGGCCAGAACATCGTGCCGTCATTTACCGGCGCGACAATATCAGTTATCCGGGCTTTGCCGGAACTGGAAGGCAAGTTTGACGGCTTAGCTTACCGCGTGCCGCTTGTTACCGGCTCTCTCGTTGATTTTACTTTTATGGCCAAGCGAAAAACCACGGTTCAGGAGATTAATGATATTTTTAGAAAAGCCGCTCAAAGCCCGCGCTGGAAAGGAATTTTAAAAACAATTGAAGACCAAGTTGTTTCATCGGACATTATTGGCGAGCCCTACGGCGCCATTATTGACCTCTCTTTTACCCGGGTAGTGGACGGCGATTTAGTGAAAGTTTTATCCTGGTACGATAATGAAGCCGGCTATGTTGCAACGCTGGTGAAACATGTTTTGAATGTTGCAAAGTACGTATAATTAACCAAAATGGTTATTTACATAGGCAGCGACCACCGCGGGTTTAAATTAAAAGAATATCTGAAAAATCTCCTTATTCAAAAGGGTTACGAAGTCATTGATGTTGGCAACGACCATTATGATGAAAGTGATGATTATCCTGATTTTGCCGCAGCCATCGCTAAAAAAATTAGTTTGGATTATGAAAACAGCCGGGGCATTTTAATTTGCGGCACCGGCGTCGGTGTGGATATCGTGGCTAATAAATTCATGAATGTGCGGTCGGCTTTGATTTTTTCGCCGGACCAGGCCTTTGACAGCCGCAACGATGATGACGCAAATGTTTTGGCTTTGGCCGCCGACTATTTGACGCCTGAAGCGGCAAAAGCAATTTTAACCACTTGGTTGAGCACGCCTTTTGATTCAGGTCAAGAAAGATTTAGGAAGCGTTTAAATAAAATTTCCCAGATTGAATTAAAAGTTTCCCGGCCGGTTCAGGAGGATGAATAATTGGAGAAGAAATTACAAATAACAAACACCAAATAACAAACAAATTCCAATGACCGAAATCCAAAATTCCAACCGTTTTTAACATTGGAATTTGGAATTTTGAGATTGTTTGTGATTTGTTATTTGTGATTTGGAATTTTTAAATCTATGGAGGTAATTCCGGGCATCAATTGTTCAAGTCTTGAATGTATCAAAAAACGATTTCAAAAAATCAAAGAATTCGGTTCTTTTTGGGCCCAGCTTGACGTGAGCGACGGCAAATTCACGCCCAACAAAAATTGGTTTGAGCCGGAGGATATTGCCGAAATCATTGGGAATTTCCCGGAAATAAAAGTTGAGTTGCATTTTATGGTGGAGAATCCGGACGCAATAATAGGGGATTGGCTGAAAATCGGCGTAAAAAGAATCATTGTTCATATTGAAACAGCCAAAGACGTTTCTTCCATAAAAGAGCTTTGTGAAAAATACAACGTTGAGTTAATGCTGGCGGTTGCACCGCATACGCCAGCCGAAAATTTAATTCCTTATCTTAATGCAGTAAGATACGTTCAAATTCTGGCGGTTAATCCCGGTCTTTCCGGTCAAAAATTCCACAATATCACCGACGAAATAAGACTTTTAAAAACCAAGGCGCCGCAAATCAAAATTGAAATTGACGGCGGCATCACTCCCGAAACCGCAAAATTGGTTAAACAAGCCGGCGCTGATATTGTCGCGGCTACTTCTTACATATTCGGCAGCCCTAACCCCCAAAAGGCCTATGAGGAGTTGAGATCAATCTAGAAAATAGAAAAAATGAATCAAGAAATAAAGATTTATCAAAACCGTGGACAAAACTACAACGCAGGATTGTCTAAATAAGATGTTATACTATAGCATAACACTATGACATGTCATAGTATTGCTATGACGCGTCATAGCGCTGTACTATAGTACAGCAACAAAAAATATTAAATTAAGCTCATGAACTCTGAAACTAAAACTTGTCAAAATTGTCAGCAGGAATTCTGGATTGAACCGGAGGATTTCACGTTCTATGAAAAGATGAAAGTTCCTCCGCCGACATGGTGCCCGGAGTGTAGATTTCGAAGGCGCTTCTCCTATCGAAACGAGAGGGCGCTCTACAAAAGGAACTGCAACCTTTGCGGTAAGGGCATCCTTACCATCTATAATCCTCGCAGGCCTATTCCAGTTTACTGCTTGGATTGCTTTGGTGGTCGGATAGGTGGGATCCAACGAGTTATGGCTTCGCTTACGATTTTAACGAGAGTTTCTTTACGCAATTTGCCAGCTTGAGAGATCGAGTGCCTCGACCAAACCTATTTTCTGAGAATAACGTCAATTGCGACTTCTCAAACAATATCCGTGAGAGTAAGAATTCCTACTATTCGTTCTCTATCGTAAAGTCAGAGAATATATACTATTCCACCCACGCCATTGACCAGAGCACATTTTGTTTTGATTGCGCCAACATCACTGGTTCTTCCAACGCCTACTGGGATATTGAAGGTGTTCGCAACTACAACTCCAGCTATCTGTTGAATTGCCGTGAGTGCACCGAATCCCATTTCCTCTTCGGTTGCACCAACTGCCATAATTGTTTCTTTTCGAGCAACCATATGTAGATAAAAGAGGGAGAGTATATCGTTACGGTGAATTTTTCCCAGGAGAATTTTCACCATTTGCCTACAACGAGACAGTTGCTCAAGAATACTTCCCTTTGACCAAAGAACAGACAATAGAAAAGGGATATAGATGGAAAGAACCAGAAGAGCGAAATTACAAAATCCAAATTACAAATGACAAATTACCCGATCATATCAAGGACGTTACTGATGAGATTGTTGACAAGGTTATTGAATGCGCTCACGCTGTCGGTAGCCCTTCGGCAAACTCAGGGCAAATTGGCAAGCCAATTTGCAATGAACAATGTACCCAGGCCTTCAAAATCATCAAAGAAGAACTCCAATTCTACAGAAGAATGAATCTGCCTTTACCCAGATTATGTCCCAATTGCCGTCATTACCAGCGTCTCAAACAAAGAAATCCTCTTAAATTGTGGCATCGCAAATGCCAATGTGCTGGTCAGAAATCAGAGAACGGAGTTTATCAGAATACAATCAGTCATCAACATGGAACAGAGAAGTGTCCCAATGAATTTGAAACATCTTATTCGCCAGAAAGACCAGAGACAGTTTATTGTGAGTCCTGCTATAATGCGGAGGTAGTGTAAAATGAGTTATAATTAATTCAATGGAACCGCTCCACGAACGAAAATTAAAACATTTGGAAGAAATCGCCAATAAAATCCGGGAAACGATTATTGAAACCCTTTTAGAAGCCGGTTCGGGACATTCGGCCGGACCTTTGGGCATGGCTGATATTTTTACCGCTCTTTATTTCCACGTTTTAAATCACGACCCCAAAAAGCCGGAATGGCCGGAGCGCGACCGTTTGATTCTTTCCAACGGCCATATTTGCCCGGTTCGCTACGTGGCCATGGCTTATGCCGGCTATTTTCCGATTGAGGAATTGAGAACTTTACGGAAAATCAATTCCCGGCTTCAGGGTCACCCCCATCGGACTGCTTTGCCCGGTTTAGAAACCACTTCCGGTCCCTTGGGTTCTGGTTTGTCTCAAGCCATTGGCATGGCCCTCGCCGCAAAACTGGATAACAAAAAATATCGCATCTACTGCATCACTTCTGACGGCGAACATGACAGCGGCAACACCTGGGAAGCAATCATGTTTGCCGGTAAAAATAAGTTAAATAATTTAACCGTAATCGTTGACCGGAATAACATTCAAATTGACGGCTACACCGAAGACGTAATGCCGCTTGACCCGCTTCGCGAAAAATACGAATCGTTCCGCTGGCAGGTTTTGGAAATTGACGGCCACAACATGGCTGATTTTGTTGATGCGGTAAACGAAGCTAAAGCGATTTATGAAAAACCGACCGTGATTATCGCCCATACCATCCCGGGCAAAGGGGTGAGTTTTATGGAAGGGGATTATAAATGGCACGGCAAGCCGCCGAACAAAGAGGAGGCGAAGAAAGCCTTGAATGAACTACGAACGCTTGGCGGGAGAATAAAGTCAGAACACGAATAAGATAACCCCGAATTCTTTCCTCCGAAAACATTTTGAGTTTGACGAGAAATACAACAATGACCACTCTCATTAAAAACGGCTTGGTTTACGACGGCAGCGGCAAACAGCCGGAAAAAAAAGATATTTTAATAAAAGGAGAATGGATTGTGGGAATTGGCAGTTTTTCCAAGAAAAACGCCGGGGAGATTTTGGACGCGACGGGAATGGATGTTTATCCGGGTTTTATTGACATCAATACGACTTCTGACCATTATCTCACTCTTTTCACCGAACCTTTTCAGGAAGATTTTGTGCGGCAAGGAGTGACCACGATAATTGGCGGCAATTGCGGCGCTTCTTTAGCGCCGATTTTAAACGGTTCCTTAAACTCGATTCGCCGCTGGGGCAGTCCGGCTCATATTAATTTGAACTGGCGTTCAGTTGCCGAGTTTTTAAAAATTCTGAAAAAAAGAGGGTTGGGCGTGAATTTCGGAACTTTAGTCGGTCACTCAACCATCAGACGGGCTTTAATCGGCGAAGACCTCCGGGATTTAACTCAAAGAGAGCTCAACGCTTTTAAACGAATTCTTGAGAAAGCTTTTCGCGAAGGCGCTTTTGGTTTTTCCACCGGTTTGAGTTTTGTTCACTCAAAACGCACCCCTTATTATGAAATAAAAGAATTGGCTGAAATTGCAAGCAAATGGAAAAGAGTTTACGCCACGCACATCCGGGACAATGAAAATGCGCTCGCCTCGCTTGAGGAAACTTTGAGCATTGGTCGTGAAGCAGAAGTCAACTTGGAAATCAGTCATTTCTTGCCGATTAAAAATCACGACGAAGATTATCTTAAGGCGCTGGAATTAATTGAAAAAGAATCAGCCCAGAGTCACATTAATTTTGACGTTTATCCTTTTGAATTTTCTTCGGTGCCGGCATACAGTTTTCTGCCGAAATGGGCGCAGGACGGCGACCTTGAAATTATGGCGGCTCATGTCTTGAATCCTCATCTTAGACAAAGACTTTTGGCGCATTTCAGGCAATTCAGCGGTCAGGAAATAATTATTGTCCACACCAACGACTCCACCTTGAAATTCTTGGAAGGAATAACGCTTAAAGATTTTGCCGAACGCCGTGAGATTAGTTTTGGCCAGGGATTTTTGAAGTTTATGCAGCTCGTAAAGCTTAAAGCCACTCTTCTTTACAGGAATGTTGACGGGAAAATTTTAAATCAGTTTCTGGCTTCGTCGCCGTCAATAATTGCTTCCAACAGCTCCGGTTTTCCGGAAAAGCATTTTAAACATGAAAAAAATTATTCGGTTTTTCCGAAATTTCTCAAGTTGGCAGCCGAAGGAAACCTGATGCCCCTTTCAAAAGCTCTTCAAAAAATAACTTCTTTGCCCGCCCAAAAATACGATATTCGCAAACGCGGTCTCATCAAAGACGGCTATTACGCCGACATTGCGGTAAGCCGCGAAGGCCGGATTTATCATACGATTATAAACGGCGTCTCCGCTCTCCGCGAAGGAAATTTAGAAAAAAAATTAGCGGGTAAAATTTTAAAGCGTGAGTAAAATTATGCGACGCGGCAGCCCAGATTATTTTTTTATCGCCCTCGTAATCATCCTCGTTGTTTTCGGATTGGTGATGCTTGCGAGCGCTTCTTCGGACCTGGCTAAGTTGAAATTCGGCGACAGTTATTATTACTTAAAACACCAGATTCTTTACGGGCTTTCCTTCGGCCTTTTGGGTTTTTTCTTTGCGGCGTTTTTTAATTACCGCAAACTTGAGGGTTGGTCGCTTTGGATTTTAATTGCCGGGATTGTGCTTCTGTTTTTGATTTTCACGCCTTTGGGCGTTTCCTCGGGAGGGGCGGAGCGGTGGCTTAATTTCGGTCCTTTGAATTTTCAGCCCGGTGAATTCATTAAACTGGCCTTTTTAATTTATTTAGCCGCTTGGCTCGGTAAAAACGAATCAAGAAGCAGGAGTTTTGTCAGTGGTTTTTTGCCGTTTTTATTTTTGTCGGGCGTCATTGCCATTCTTTTATTTTTACAGCCTTCCACGACTACCGCCATAGTTTTACTTGCTTCTTCGCTCTTGACTTATTTTATTGCCGGCGCTCGCCTGAAATTTTTGGTTGCCGCCGTTGTTTTGGGAGCGATTATCTTGGGGGTTTTGATTTTTCTGACGCCTTACCGCATGGAAAGGATTTTGACTTTTTTAAATCCGGAAAGAGACCCGCTGGGCACTGGTTATCATTTGAATCAGGCTAAAATCGCGATTGGCAGCGGCGGCTTGACCGGCGTCGGCTACGGCGAGTCAACGACAAAGTTCAGGTATTTGCCGGAACCGATCGGCGATTCCATTTTTGCCGTGATTGCCGAAGAACTGGGTTTTATCGGCGCGGCCGGCCTCATTCTTGTCTTTGTTTTATTTATCTGGCGGGGTTTCCGGATTGCCCGAGGCGGCCGGGATAATTTCAGTCGCTGGTTGGGCGCAAGCTTTACGAGTTTAATCGGCATTCAAGCTTTCATAAATATCGCCGCCATTTCCGGATTTTTCCCGTTAACCGGCGTGCCCCTTCCTTTCATCAGCTACGGCGGCACGGCTCTGGCGGTTTTTTTGACGATGAGCGGTTTAATTGTTAATATTTCAAGGAGCAGACGTTAAAATTTCATGTCAAAAATCTTATTAACCGGCGGCGGAACAGGCGGTCACATTTATCCGCTTTTAGCGGTAGCCCAAGAGATTTTAAAAATCGCAAAAAGCGATGCCGAGATAATTTATATTGGTCCCAGAAGTCCGATTAATGCCGAGTTCGCCAATTACGGGATAAAGATTTATAAAATTACCGCTAGCAAGTGGCGACGTTATTTTGACGTCAGGAACATCATTGACATACCGAAGTTTTTCTTCAGTCTTTTTGAAGCTTTGCTCAAGCTCTATTTTTTAATGCCCGACGTGGTTTTCTCGAAAGGCGGTCCGGGTTCTTTGACGGTGGTGATGGCCGCAAAATTTTATTTTATCCCGATTATTATCCATGAGTCAGATGCCATTCCCGGTCTGACCAATCGCTTGTCCGCAAAATTCGCAAAACGAATCGCCGTTGCTTTTCCAGGCGCCATTAAATATTTCCCGAGTAAGAAAACCGCTTTGGTCGGCAATCCAATAAGACCGCGGCTCTTGGGCGGCGAGCTTGACCCGCGGGCAGCCAAAGAACGTCTTGGTTTTAGTGGCGATGTGCCGTTAATTTTAGTGTTGGGCGGTTCGCAAGGCGCAATGAAAATCAACGCTTTTGTAAGCGATAATCTGGAGCAGCTTGTCGGCGAATTTCAGATTTTCCATCAAGCCGGCCCGAATAATTTTGAAGAAGTTAATTCCCTGACCGGAGAAATTTTGAAAGAGTTGAGCGAATCGGTTCGCAAAAGATACAAATTAGTTGATTATCTGGATGCGCCGGAATTGAGTTTGGCTTTGAATGCGGCGGACGTCGTTATCTCCCGCGCCGGAGCCGGCGCAACCTTTGAAATTGCCTTTTCCCGCAAACCCTCGATTTTAGTGCCGATTGACGGTTCGGCCAACGACCATCAGCGGGCTAACGCCTATGAATACGGCAAGAGCGGCGCGGCGGTTGTCGTTGAAGAAGGAAATTTCAAAATCAACATCGTTTTGTCCCAGATAAAAAACATTTTAAGCAATCCCGAAACAATTCAAAAAATGAGTAAAGCGGCTGCGAATTTCTCAAAACCAAATGCGGCCGAAGTTATTGCCGAAGAAATTTTACGACTGGCAGTCAGGTAATAATCTGTGATAAAATAAGGGCAATGGAAAGCCCCGCGAAGGATATAAGGGTGCGTTTTGCGCCCTCGCCAACCGGACCATTCAGTTTAGGCAATGCCCGAACCGCTCTTTTTAACTGGCTTTTTGCCAAGCATGAAGGCGGCGAATTTTTATTGAGAATCGAAGATACGGATAAAGAACGCTCCCAGAAAAAATTTGAAAATGACATCTTGGATTGCTTGACCTGGCTGGGACTCAACTGGTCAAACGGCATTTACCGCCAAAGCGAGCGTCTGGCGATTTACGAAGAAGTCCTGAGGAAACTCATTGAAGAGAAAAAGGCTTATTATTGTTTTTGCAAA